>Ga0207701_10005616_pt1 | contig 12598 bp, 9 predicted proteins | sample KBSSwiSSwithPhiX_FD_184294 | JGI IMG/M metagenome (GOLD analysis project Ga0207701, IMG submission 184294) | Switchgrass rhizosphere bulk soil microbial communities from Kellogg Biological Station, Michigan, USA, with PhiX - S5 (SPAdes) (version 2) | ecosystem: Environmental > Terrestrial > Soil...
CCAGACCGTGCCGTCTTCGTTGGCAATCGGCTGGTGGCCGCCCGCCACATCGATGATGCTGAGGCGACGCATGCCGAGCGCCACCCCTGGCTCGATTCGAAACCCCTCATCGTCCGGACCTCGGTGGCGAATCACATCGCACATCTGGCGCACACGCGCAGTGGCGTCGTCAGCCATCAGCGGCACGGCGACGGGCGAATCGACGAAACCTGCTATGCCGCACATGGGAATCTCGCTCTCTCGTTCACTGTTCGCATGTTGCTCAGGTCTGCCATCTCCCGTCGCAGTTCACCGGGCAACGGGACGCGGGGCCGAGACCCGGACCAGCGCTCGCCGCTCGACCGCGACCGGAAGATCGCGCCCCCCGAGTTGAACGTGCGCACCGAATGCCTGTCCGCCAACCCTGGCCGCCGCGGCCTGCGGTCCGCTCGACCGGGCCAGGTCGAGGTGCAAGTCGGGCGCCTCCCGTGGTAACTGCACGTACAAGGCCCGTCGATCGGCGGAGCGAACCACCGATCCATCGACCATCGCCAGGCGGACCACGCTGTCAGACGAACGGCAGAAGACCATTCGCGCATCAGTCTCGTAACCCGCGAGCCGCCAGGTCTGCCGCGGCTGGGAGGCGGAGCCGCTTTCGGCGAGCTTCGGCGCGGCCAGGCCGAAGAGGTCAACCGAGTGCGCACGCGAGATGCGCACCGCGACGCCGCGCTCCAGCGCGCCGGCCCGCGCCCAGACAGGAATCGGCTCGACCAGGAGCACCTCGTTCGTCGGGTTCATGCCGAACACGGTCACGATCCACATCGGAGTGCTTCCGGAGTCGGTCACCCGGATGGCCGCTGTCGGCTCAATTCGCCCGTACACCGGCGCATGCCAGCCGACACCCGGGCTGCCGTCGCCTGGAGGTGCCTGCTCAATCTGTCCTCGCGAAACGGCGAACTCGATCCGCTCGCCGGCCGATCGAAGCAGCGCGCGCCGTCCGGCGATGTCGACCCGCCAGCGCGGATCGAGGTGCCAGTGGACCTGCACGTCGTGCGAGCCTCCACCGTCGACGAGGTCGGCGACCACCAGCAGATCGCCGTGAAGCGCCAGCACGTGCCTGCGCTGGCTGAGCGGCGCGTATCCGTCGTGAGACGCCTCGAGATAGTCGAACCCCGGATTGGTCCGCCAGATGTGCGCCTGGGCCTCTGCGGTGTGCGCCCAGTGGAACGGCCCGGACGGAACTGACTGCGACCGCCCGTCGACGACGACCGTGTTGTGCAGGGCGGACGAACGGAACGTGTCGCGCACCTGCGGGTCGCAGGTGTACGAGCCCGTGCCAGGGTCGATCAGAAGCGGTACCCCACGAACGCTCAGCGTGAGCGAGAGGGCGTCCGCGTGAGCGTGCCCACCGTTCTCGTAGCCGTGCGCGCCAGCGTCGATGACCATGTGGTCGCCCGCAGGAGAGCGCGAGATGTAGTAGCCGGTATCGGGCAACGCTGCGGAAGCGATCGCGTCGGCGGGCGGAACGGAGCGCGATCGTTCGAGGAGCGGATGGACCGCCGCGTGTGCGAGCATCCACTGGGCTTCTTCGGGTGCGTCGGCGATTCGCAAATCTGGCCGATCGACCAGGGCGCCGGCCTCAGCGAGGCTGTCGCGCACATCGTCTGCTTCGCGGCCGCAGATCGGCATGAGCATGCCGCCATCGTCGTCGCCGATGTGCGGGAGGCGGCCGCGGCTGTCAGCCAGCAGCCGGGCGGCGAAGCCGAGGCGCGCCACGGCAGACTCGAAGGCCGGCACGACCGGGTCACCGGTGATGCGCGCGACGACCGACGCCAGCAGGTAGAAGTCGAGCGTGTAGCGGTGATAGTGGGTCGATCGTTCGAGATGGCCGCCGTCGCGGCCCATCTGCCGGCCGATCTGCTCGAGGAGAACGCGGCGCCCTATGTCCGCATATCGACCAGAGGCGCGGAGCATCGGCAACGATCGCCCGGCCACGTACAGCGCAAGCGCCTCGCCGAGGAGGTGCGTGTTCGGGCTGAAGTAGTGCGACAGGTTCTGCTCGATATGAGCCAGCTGGCGATCGAGCGCGAGCAGCACGTCGACCAGCCAGGGCTCGGCATCCCGACCCGGCTCACGCACGAAGAAGTTGATGGCCCAGATCCACGACAGCGCACGGAACCCGAGTTCCAGCATGCTTGCCCAGTTGATCCCCACACGCGGCGGATTCGCTGCAATCCACGACGCCATGTGCGCCAGCGCGGTTTCGCGGTACCGCTCGTCGCCGGTCAGCCAGAAGGCGCGACCGAGCACGAGGAGGTGCTGGTGCCGATTCAGTTCCCAGATGATCTTGTGGTCGCCGCAGGCGGGATCGAGGAACGGCACCGTCGACCAGAAACGCCGGGGAGCGCGGCGGTCGTGGACCGGATCGAGATGCCAGTCGGGCGACTGTCCGTCGGGGCCATCGAAGCGCAGGGCGGGGTAGCCGAGAAGACGGTACGTGCCGCCGACAACGGTATCGGCCAGTGCCATCGCATCACTGGCTGCCGCGGGAAAGTCGGCCCTGATACGCGTCGATATCGCTTCGCGCATCGACGGGGCGATGGCGAATCGCGCGGGGCTTGCCACGAAGGCCTCTGCCAGCCGCGCATGTGCGAGCCGCCAGTCCGCCGAACGCAAGGCGTGGCGCGCCGGTTCCCATTCAGGCGCGTCACCGAGAACACCGGCAAGCGCACGACGCTCCCACCTGGGGTGCCGCAGGCGCGCGGTGAAGCGGTGGGCCGTGTTTCGCACGGCGGCGCCCGCCCGCCACCTCACCTCGTGGGCGCTCATTCGCGACAGCTGTGCGAACCGTTTCACGATCACGTGTGCACCGCGGCCGTCTGCGCCGCACGACCGGGACGCACACCGTCGTACACCGCAAGCCACTGACTTCGCACCTGCGGCCACGTGTAGGCCTCCAGCGTGCGATGGGCTTTCTCAGCCATCGCTCGAGCATGGTCGGAGTCGGACAGCAGTCGAAGAACATGTGCGGCGAGCGCGTCGGCGTCGGCACTGGATGCGAGCAGCCCGTGTTCGCCGTGCCTGAGAATCGTGGGAATGCCGCCGACATCCGTTGATACGACCGGCAGGCCGCTCGCGAATGCTTCGAGCACCGACAACGGCATGTTGTCGATCTCCGGGCTCTGAATGTAAATGTCGTGGGTCGTGTAGTAATCGGCGATCGCATCCGGGGCGACGCGGCCGGCGAACACGACATTGCGCAGCTCCAGGGACGAAGCGAGCATCCGAAGACGAGGCAACTCGCTCCCGCTGCCGACCAGCGTGAGCGATGCGTCCGGGCACTGCGCCTGTACGACCTGGAATGCGCGCAGAGTGCATTCAACGTTGTAGAGCGGTTCCATGTTGCGGGTGGACAGCAGCCGCGGCCGCAACGGGACGCGCGGCCGGTAGCGCAGCCCGTCGAGTGCGACCAGGTTCGGCACAACCGTCGCGTCAACACCGAAGCGCGCGAACACCTCCTGCAGGAAGGAGGACGGAACAGCATTTCGATTCACGCGCCGGAGGGTCTGGCGTGCCAGCGCGGACCGCCGGAGGTGGTCCGGCGCTTCGCCGCTGTGATAGTTGAGCACGACCGGCTTGCGGAGGGCTCTCGCGATCAGAACCGCGGGAAGCGGGGCCAGAAGGAAGGAACTGTAGGAGGCAGAGAACACGTGCACGACGTCAGCGCGGCGGAGCTCCTTCACGAGCAGCGGCAGGTAGGTGGCCTGGGTGACCAGTGTGCGCAGGTACTTGATGCGCGTCATCCAGCGGAGCGGCGATGGCGGCACCGGGTTGTGCGGTACGAGCCAGGCCTCGACGGCAGGATCGTTCCGCCACATCTGCAGGAGTCGATCGGCCTGCACCGACTGCCCACCCAGAATCGCCAGCGAAGGCGCCACGACCGCCACGCGCAGACTCTTCTCGCTGAGGTTCACGCCGCAGCCGCTGCAAAGTGCGCGCCCGGCATCACAGCGGTATCAGTTGCGAGGGGCAACTGGTGTTGATGTCCGGCGCGACGACGAAAGGTACGGCGGCACGGCGTAGTCCAGGTAGTTCGCCGGATTGCCTGAATGGCCATCGACGGCCGCCACGGCGATGTTGTACGCCTCGCGCGCGGTGACGTAGTGCAACACGTACTGGCGGCCATCGTTGTAGTGCTGTTCCAGGTAGCCGAGCATCTCGTCGAACTCACTGCCGGTGACCGACTCGATGTCGGCCGGCGACTCGGCACCATGACCGAACAGTTTGATGAAGACCCATTCCGGGCGTTGCGGTACATGAATGTTGGCGCGCACCCATGCGTCGGCCCGCCGCGGACTGGCCTGCATGGCCGGATGAATGTCGCCATCGTCCAGTTCCAGGAAGAGGCGTCTTGGGTTGAGAGTGGGATTGAAGATGAGGGGCCCTTCAAAAATCATCAGATCCGCATCGCCCTGGCGCAGCGTGCTGAGCGGCAGCGGAGTGTCGTACGACTTGGGGCGGTCGTTGTCTCTGGCGGCGTAGATCTGGTTGACGACAGCGGGCTGCGAGTCCTGGTACAGGCTCGGGAATGAGAAATCCGCAAAGGCTCCCAGTTCCCGCAGCAGCGTCAGCTCGGCGGGGACGCCGCAGAAGAACGGTCCGTTGCTGTTGTCGAGCCCGAAGTTGCCATGAACGAACGCAAAGCGCGTCTGCCCGTCGATGGTGCGGTTGAAGCCGAAGTCCGCGTACTGGGCGAGTGCCTGCTGAAGTTTCGGACGCAGCGTTTCGGCGGTGTCGTAGTCGTGATGGAAGTGGAACTCGACTTCTCCGAACCCACCGCGCGATGCGTCCCTCAGGCGCTCCAGGATGGCCGGTTCGTATTGTTCGGCAGGGTAAAACCAGGTGTGCTGCGGCGGCCTGCCGTCGGCGTCGTGATGGCGTGAAGCCATGGACTCGTAGCGGTCCAGCCATTCCTGCACGGTGGGCAGTTGCCGATTGGGTTCGAAGTGATCGGCGAAGAGCACGATCACGTGAACGGGCCCGCGAACCATCGGCGCTGGTGTAAGGCTCCAGGTCAGGTAGCCGGGAAGGAACACGTAGTGCTTCCGAGCCACCACGCGGACGACCGTGGCCGCGGCGTACATGAACGCGAGAATGGCCAGAAGGCTGCCGAATCGCTGCCACGACAGACCCAACCGCAAGGGTGGAAGAACAAGCGGGTAAGACCGGGCAGGAATCGGCGCCATCGCAGGGCATCGTTGATTGCAAACGCAAGGCCATCAGCTCTGCAGAACGTGAACGACATGCACGTCCCGGTGGAACGGTGCTTGCCTCATCTGCGGCTGCGTGGCCACGAACCAGCGTTCTACAAGCTCCCCCCCGGTGCTGAGTGTCATCACGCCGGTCTACAACCTTGAAGGGTACGTGGGCGGATGTATCGGATCCGTTCTCGGCCAGACCCTGCACGACCTGGAACTCGTCATTGTCGACGACGGCTCTACCGACGAGACGTCTGCCGTTGTCGCCCAGTACGCCGCCAGTGATTCGCGCGTCCGCGGTTTTCGCGGCCCGAACCGTGGTGTGTCGCACGCGCGCAACGTCGCCATGCAGCACGCTCGCGGCCGATACTTCGCGTTCCTGGACGGCGACGACAGGTGGGAACCTTCATTCGCGACGACGCTCGTAGGGTTGCTCGAGCGTCGCCCTGAGTTCGCGGTGGTCGTCGGAAACGCGTTGAGTGTGGGCGGAAGCGTACTCGACGGGCATCCGGTGCTCCCGTGGCCGGACGAGGCGCGCGAGATCGGGTTCGTCGACATGATCGAGCGCGACAACTCGGTGTTCATCATGTCGGTGTTCCGGCGCGAGGTGTTCGAGACGATTGGCGGGTTCAACGAGGCGCTCTCCCGGAGCGAGGACTACGAGTTCTGGATGCGCGCCGCCGCTGCCGGTTTCCGGTTCGTGACGCATCCCGAACCGCTGGGTCGATATCATCGACGTCTCGGAAGCTCGTCTTCGGACTCAGCCGCCATGTTCGAGTCGATGATGAAGGTTCTCGCGAGCGCCCGGGGTTTCCGGCATCGAGCGCGTGCCGACGAGCTTGGCGCGATCGACCGTAAACTCGAGCGGCTGCAGGCCGACTACCTGCTCTCAAAGGGCAAGTCCGCGCTCCTCCGCCGTGATTACGAGGAAGCGTGTTCCCACTTCTGGGAACTGTACCGCCGTGGCGAGGGGTTGACTCATGCCGCTGTTTCGGTTGGGTTGAAAATCTCGCCAGGGCTCGTCTTCAAGGCATACAAGGCGAGGCTTCGGGGGCTCGAGCGCGCACGCATCTACGAGGCCGATGCCGTCGGCCGCGGGCCGGTGTTCGCGAGTGAACTCGATGCGACGAGGCCGCCGTCATGACCTGGCGAAGCATTCGGTGGGCGGCCGGTGCAGGCACCGCGCTTATCTTGCTTGCCGGGGCTCTCGTGGGCTTCCGGCCGCGCGATCCAGAGTGCGTTCGCAACGAGCCGGCGCGACCGCTGAATCTGAGCCTCGCATCCGACCGCGCCCACCTGGGCGCGGACTTCGACGACATTCGCGCGATTGCGTCCGGCTTCTCCAGCGAGGTGGCGCGGCGGCCGCTGTTGAGCGACTCCATCGATGCCCAGGCAGGAATTAAGACCGCCCCAATCCGTGCGCTCGCCTGGTGCGAAGCCGTACTGCAGCAGCGGTTGACGACGACGCACGGAATGCCGCTCGAGGTCATGCTGGCCCAGGTTCCGGACCGCAGCGTTCCGAAGTGAGAAGTTAGAAGTTAGAAGTTAAAAGTCAGAAGACCATTGCGATCCCGATTAGCGATCCGCGACTAGCAACCAGCATTTATCGAGTGCCAATCAGCAATTAGCAATTAGCAATCAGCATTTCAACACGGTCTCCGTTTTGCTGAGCCGTCTACATGCGATCAGCATGGACTGCAGTAGCCGTCGGTCTTGTCGTGCTTGGTGTGGCTCTGCCGCAACGCCAACCAGAGGCGGGCACGCTCAACCTGCCCGCCGACGGCAATCTCCAGGAGGCGCTGAACAGTGCCCGGCCGGGGGACACCATCTACCTGGCGGCCGGTGCCACCTATACCGGGAACTTTGTGCTACGTGCTCGCTCCGGCACCGCCGCGCAGCCGATCGTCGTCCGCACGGCGGGCACCGACGCAGTGGCGCCGGGAACGCGGGTCACGCCCGGCGATGCAGCGGGGCTGGCGAAACTGCGATCTCCGAACAGTTCGCCTGCGCTGGCGACCGAACCGCTCACGAGAGGATGGCGGCTGGAACTCCTTGAATTTCTCGCCAACCGTGACGGTGCGGGCGACATCATCACCCTGGGCGATGGCTCGACGTCGCAGAAGCAGGCTTCAGCCGTGCCGTCGGCGCTGACGCTGGACCGCCTGTACATTCACGGCGACGAGCGGGCGGGGCAGAAACGCGCGATCGCCCTGAACGCTGCAGGCGTCACGATCAGCAATTCGTACATCAGCGGCATTGCAGCGGTGGGCCAGGACTCGCAGGCGATCGGCGGCTGGAACGGCCCGGGCGACTATGTCATCGAGAACAACTTCATCGAAGCCGCCGGGGAGAACATCCTGTTCGGAGGCGCCGACCCCAGCATCCTGGAACTGACACCGACCGACATCACCATTCGCCGCAACACGATCAGCAAGCCGCTCGCCTGGCGGCAGCCCGGTTCGCGCTGGCAGGTGAAGAACCTTCTCGAACTGAAGAACGCCAGGCGCGTCGTCATCGAGGACAACACGTTCGAACGCAACTGGGCGCAGGCGCAGTCGGGCTACGCGATCCTGCTGACCGTCCGCAACCAGGACGGCGGATGCCCCTGGTGTGCCGTTGAAAACGTCAAGTTTCAGCGCAACACGATCCGCGACGTCGCCGCGGTCTTCCAGATTCTCGGCACCGACTACTTGAAACCGTCTCGACGTACGACCGACGTGGAGATTCGCGACAACGTCATCGAGGGGCTCGACGGGCCCCGCTGGGGCGGCGACGGGTACTTGCTGCAGATGACTGACCGGCCCGTGAACGTCATCCTCGATCACAACACCGTCATCCAGGGCGTTTCCAGCGGCATCGCGAAGGTCGACGGCATTGTCGACGGCTTCGTCTTCACCAACAACATCACCGGGCACGGCGAATACGGAATCATTGCCACTTCGCGTGCGCCGGGCAACGACAGCATTCGCGCCACGCTTCCAGGCTCGAGGATCTCGTCAAACGTGATCGCGGGCGGTAATTCCAGTTGGTATCCGCCAGGCAATCTGTTCCCGTCGATGGACGAGTTTCGCCGACAGTTCATGAACTTCGCAGGGAGCGACTTCAGGCTGGTCGCGAACAGTCCCTGGATGAAGGGCGGATCGGACGGGCGCCCGATCGGGGCAGATTTCCACGCGATTACGAGAGTGCCCGGGCGCAGGCCGTAGGCGGCGGGTAATCAGGCCGCCAGACGGCTCTGGTCACTTCCGCATGGAGACGACGCGGATCCCGGCAAACGCGTCGAGTGCGCGCGTGCGTTTCAGGACTGCTCCATCGACCTTGTAGAGCGCCAGGATGTGGCGGTGTACAACGGGTAACACCTGCGCCAGATTGATGAACGGCAGGGAAAACGCGCGCGTGCGGAACTCTCGGAACGGCGCGGCGAACTGCCGCAGCTCGGTGTCGGTGAGCGGTCGTTCGTAGTCCGAGACGTCCTCCGACCGATACGGAATCAGCGCTCGAACCTTCTTCAGCAGCTGCGAGTTTCGGACCGGTTCCTGGAAAACCGCAATGCCGCCCGGACGCAGCACCCGGCGAATTTCGCGCGCGGCGAGCGCCAGGTCGAGGTGATGAAGAATCGCAATCCCCAGGACGACATCAACAGAGCAATCGGGTAGCGGCACGTCGTGCGCCGAGGCAGCAAGGAATGAGGCACGATCGGGGAATCCATGGAGAGCCAGGCGCGTGCGTGCGAGATCCAGCAGCGCAGCCGACACGTCCAGGCCGATGACCCGAGCCCCGCGCGCGACGAGCGGCAGCGAGTTCTCCCCGTTGCCGCAGCCATAGTCGAGGACCGTCTTTCCTGCGATGTCGCCGATCAGGTGAAAGGCGTACTCGAGCGGATACGGCGTATCGGCAGGCGGGTCCAGATAGCGCTTCAGGTTCCACTCGGTCATCCTGAGACGGTCGACCGGCGTATGCCTGGCCTCAGCGATGCTTCGTTCGATCTCAGCTTCTTCCCAGTCGCGGATGGTCGCGAGTTGCGTCATGTGCGTGCTCGTGCCTCGAGGTTCAGAGCGTTGACGAGATGTCGGACGTGGTGGCGGCCGTGGTCGCCCGTGTTTTCAGCCTCACGCGCGTGGCGACGGCGTCGAGCACCGCCGACCACGGCACCCAGAAGACATTCAGGATGAGGAAGCCGCCGAACGTGGGCCCCATCAGCACGCGGATTCCGATCAACATGCCGAACGCAGCGGGCACGAAGAACAGGCGTGCGGATCGCGAAAAGAGTGCGGCGGCAAACCCCAGTTCGACCAGCACCGTGACAGCGGCAACACCGCGGCTGAGCCATGCGTGCCGGGCTATCGCAAGGCCCAGGCCACCGATGGGGTCGGCATCCGACACGTGATACGCCGCCCGGTTCAAGACGATGGCGAGGTTGTCGGAGTCGATCCATGCCAGGCCGCCGTGCCGCAGCTTCGCCAGGCCGGCGGCGAAGAACACCAGCGCCATCGCGACCCAGATGGCGCGAATCGGCCACGTGTACTCGCCGCTTGCCTCATCGTCCTGTCTCTCCGCCATCGCGGCGTCGAGCGACCACGCGTCGCCGGCGCGCGAGCAGGCGAGGATGCCCATCGCGATGACCAGCGTCGCGTCGAAGTGGAACGTGTGGCCGAAGTTGTGTGGCAGGCCGAGCAGGTAGGTGCCGAGCAGGAATGCCACGACCATGCTCGTCCGCGTATGGAAACCGATCGCGCTGGCAGCGATGGAAACGAGCCAGACCTGTCGTATCCCTTCGAGCAGGACGGGCCCCGCCGGCACCAGGTGCAGCGCACGAAACAGCGGGAGCGGCATCCAGAACGCCGGGGATACGGCTCCCCACCCGCCGAGGTCGATCCACCCGTACATGACCAGCAGGCCGCTGAAGAACAGCAGCCGGGCGATGCCCAGGTCGCCAGGCTGGGACGGTTTGAACCAGAACCGGGTCCACGCGCGTACCGCAGCGCCCACTCAGTTGCCAGCCTTTGTGCCCGCAGGCGCGGCGATGGCTTCGTCGATCAGCCGAACGCGGTCGGGCGTGTCGACATTCTGCGCCTGCTCATCGAGCGTCCAGTGGGCGGCGTACACGCGGACGGCGCGAAGCGGGGGTCCGTCGTGCGCGCCTCGTTCGCGCTGGGTCTCGTAACGCGCAAGGGAGTCCTCCAGCATCGCGTGCAGCCGACGGCCCTGGTCGTCGGAACTGCGCGCGCGCTGAAGCGCCGTGTTGAGCCGGCACTGATCGAACGGAGCAATGAACGCCGCATCTCTCAAGGGAAATTCGCGCCCGCTCGCGTCGGCGGCGACACCCATGAGCAGAAGTGAGTCGAGCGTCCACGCGCGTTCGACCGACGAAAACATCGGATACGGCGAGAACGGCCAGTGTTCCTGGCCCGTTGCGATGTCGAAGGCCGAGGCACCAAGGAGGATTGCCACCAGGGCGTGCACCGCGACAATCCGGCCGGCGGTCATGTGCACCGCGCGGGCACGACGCATGATGTGATCGCGAGCAAAGCCGGCGAGGTCCTGCACGAAGGCCGGACGTGACCCACGGCTCAGTGCTGCCGTGCGTTTCAGGTACGCCGCGAGGTAGCGCATTCGGTGCTCGTGGTGCGTCGCGCGTGCAGTCCGGCGCCTCGCCGTCGCCCCGAGCCAGCGCCACGCTGTCTTCGCAGCATCCACATACACGTACCCGGGCGCGCCGAGAAGCCGGGCAGTTGCCGGCGGCGTGGCTCGGAGTTGCCCATGCTCGTCGGTCACCTCTTCGAGCCGCATCCGGGCCGCATTCAGTCCGTGCTGCGCGTGCCAGTGCCGGTGATACCGTCGGGTCATCCGTTGAGGATCAACCGGAGCAAAGGTCACGAGCTCGGGCGCATACAGCACCTTCCCGCCGGACCGCCACAAGCGAAGTTGAAGCTCGTGATCCTGGCAACGGGGAAAGGCAGCTGAGAAACCGCCGAGTCGAATGATCACGTCACGCCTGATGGCCAGGTTCGCTGTCAGCAGGCAGATCGGACGTCGTGCGCTCGTGAAGAACGGGCGCTCCCCGTAGTCGAGGATCGCAAGGGGCGACCAATGCTTCTGGTCAAGCCAGCCCGGCGGTGTCCGCGGCCATTCGGGGAGCACCTTCCCACCGACGCCCGCAGCGTCGGGATGCGCACGGAACAACTGTGCGATTGTCGCCACCCACGTTCGCGACGCCACGTTGTCATCGTCGGTAAACGCGACGATGGGACTGCGCGCGGCGCGGACGCCTGCATTGCGCCCGTTGGACACGCCCTGGCGCCCTTCGAATGCGTAACGCACAACCTTCGGAAAACGGCGCAAATAGTCCGCAATCAGATCGCGGGTGGCGTCAGTGCAGTTGTTGTCGACAACGATGATTTCGTAGCGGAGCGATGGAGGGACACGCTGATCCAGCAGGCTCTCGATAGCCCTCGGCAGTGTCTGCCGTCGATTATAAGTGCTGACGACAACCGACACATCAGTCCGGCTCGTCGATAATCCTGTTCCGTCCAAGCCCATCGCGTTTCCCATAAGCGGGAGGTGGCCGCTCAAGCGGGGTCTGCGAGCAGCGTTCTGCAATGCCGGGACCACAAGAGGTCGGGAAGGGCGTGAAAGGCAGGAACGGCGGGAAAGGCAGGAACGGCGGGAAAGGCTGGAAGGGCCGGAGGGCGGACGGGACGTGGAACAGGGACGGGAGGGTCGGGCGAAGCTCTTCCAGTCGTCCCCGCCCCTCCTGTCTTCCCCGCCTTCCTGCCCTTCCCGCCCCTCCGGCCCTTTTGTTACTTCACAGTGGCGGTCGCCGCGAGAACTGCATCGATGTCGGCCCCGACATCCGTTCCGTCAAGCGCGGCGCCGTGATAGGGGCTCGTTGACGACAAGTGGTAATCACCGCCCGCGAGATTGACGAAGCCGACGGTGGACATGCTCGCGGGATAGTAGTTCCCCGTCGGATACGAATAGGACGGTGATGCGGCCCAGACACCGCGAAGGAACGTCGAGTTGGGGAAGTAGGTGGTGACCGTTCCGTTGCCCGGAGCGGTGCCGCCGCCCATGATTGCCCACGAGTTATCGGGCGCGATGTTGTTGGTCATGGTGAACTGTTGCACCGCGTTCGTGTCGGCGTAGAGAACCGATGTGCCGTCCTGGACGACGGTGTTGTGATCGACGGTCACGTTCACGCCGCCATTGATCAACATGAACCGGCCGTCGCCGCCATAGGTCTGGCCGCTGACGTCATAGAAGAGATTGTTCCGGAAGACGATGTGGTTCGACGTACCGCTGGGGAACCGGTAGTCGTGACCAAGGATGTTGATGCCGGACGCGACGTGCCGAACGATGTT
>Ga0207701_10005617_pt1 | contig 12598 bp, 8 predicted proteins | sample KBSSwiSSwithPhiX_FD_184294 | JGI IMG/M metagenome (GOLD analysis project Ga0207701, IMG submission 184294) | Switchgrass rhizosphere bulk soil microbial communities from Kellogg Biological Station, Michigan, USA, with PhiX - S5 (SPAdes) (version 2) | ecosystem: Environmental > Terrestrial > Soil...
TTCTGGCTTTCTGTGATGTACAAAAGCTCAAGCTCTTCCCTTGACAGGTTATCGAGATTGTAATACATAGGATTGAATTAGATAACAAAAATGCTCAAGTATTTGACAAATATCAATAGTATTTTTACCAGTTATGCAAACGTTTGCGCGGAATAGGTAAACTACGTACATCACCGATTAAACATCGATTATGCAGCTAGCTTTTAAATGAACCCTTTCCCATTATGTATTGTTTTGATATAGATTGGGAGGTTCGGCAACCCATCATAACTGCTGTTCGCCACCCGGTATTTTTGCTTATTTTCCTTTTTAAATTGTTACCATGTCCGACCGCCGTCGTTTTCTCCAACAGAGTTCTGCTATATTAGGCGGAGCCACACTTTTATCAGCGTTAGATAATAAAGCTTTTGCCATTATTAAAAATCGTTTTCCTGCAGCAGACCAGGTTAATATCGGCGCCATCGGTATCAATGGAATGGGCTGGGCCAATGTAACATCTGCCTTAAAGGTGCCGGGAGTAAATATCGTTGCACTTTGTGACGTTGATAGTAATGTTATCGATAAACGGATGGCCGACCTTGCCAAATTAAAACCAGATGTTTCGAAAGTTAAAACATATACCGACTACCGGAAATTGCTTGAGCAAAAGGATGTGGATGCCGTGATCATCGGCACACCCGACCACTGGCATGCGCTCATTATGATCGCAGCATGCGAGGCAGGTAAAGATGTGTATGTAGAAAAACCTGTAGGAAATTCAATTGTTGAATGTCGTGCAATGGTAGCAGCACAGAAACGTACTAACCGTGTGGTTCAGGTAGGACAATGGCAGCGCAGCCAGCAACATTTCAGAGATGCTGTCGACTATGTTTACGCCGGTCAGCTGGGCAATATCCGTACTGTAAAAGTCTGGTGTTACCAGGGTTGGATGAAACCAGGGCCCGTAGTAGCAGATAGCGCCCCTCCTCCCGGAGTAGATTATAAAATGTGGTTGGGTCCTGCAACTGAAAAAGCATTTAATTCAAGCAGGTTCCATTTTAATTTCCGCTGGTTCTGGGATTATGCAGGCGGGCTGATGACAGATTGGGGAGTTCACCTTCTGGATTATGCATTACTGGGTATGAAGGCTCCTGTGCCGAAAACGGTCGTTTCACTAGGAGGCATATTTGCGTATCCAGACCTTGCACAGGAAACACCTGATACGCTTACTGCCTTATATGAATTCGATAATTTCAATCTCGTGTGGGATCACGCGATGGGTATCGATAATGGATCGTATGGCAGGGATCACGGCATCGCTTACATCGGCAACAACGCAACTTTGATCCTGGACCGTAATGGCTGGGAAGTAATTGAAGAGAAGAACAGCAAGAATAAGATCAGCAAAGCGCTTGCAAAACCTTCCGATAACGGATTAGATAAACATTGGGAGAATTTTATTTCAGCAGTTCGTTCACGCAAAATCAGCGACCTGAATTGCCCGGTAGAAGCAGGGGCACATGTGGCCACTGTTGCACAGATGGGAAATATCAGTTACCTCAGTAAACAGCGTGTGGCGTGGGACAAAGCCGGAGAAAAATTTACTGACGACAATCTGAATAAAAAGTACCTGATGAAAGAATACCATAACGGCTATACATTGCCGGGATGATGATGATCGCAAATATCACCTTGCCTTGCTTGATACAAGTGTAAGTTGTCATCCTGCGCTTGCGCAGGATCTTAAGTAAATCGCCGATTGCGCCGATCCTGCCTACGGCAGGATGACAAATTCTTCCTAAATAAAAAATATTTTTTACCCTTACTTCCTCAAGGAATCCTTGTTCGTCACTACAATCGGATTAGCAATACCGTTAAGATCATAAACAATTTTACCATCCCTGATCGTCATCTGGCATTCAAACTTCTGATTGGCTTTGAGTTTGTATCCAACCCTGTCCCAAATACCGAAGTCACCTTTGCGCATGTTAAGTATAGCGATGTCTGCCCCTGATCCTACTGAAAGATTTCCTAACTCTTCTCTCTTTATAACCTGTGCAGGAGTCCAGGTGCTTGCTTTAATAACTGCCGGTATATCCATTCCCAACGCAACAAAGGTGGACATTACATTGAGCATATCTTTCATTGCGGCATTCATGCTGCCTGTATGCAGATCGGTGCTGATCGTATTCGGGAAAAATCCTGCTTTCGTTGCCGGTATCGCCTGCCGGTAATCGAAACTTCCTCCGCCATAGCCTACATCAAAAACAATCCCTCTGCTCTGGGCGGTTTTAATAAATGGCTTCAGTTGCCTTGTTTTAAAATCCACTATAGGATCTCTTCTATCCAATTCAGTGAATGTATGCGTGTAAATATCTCCGGGACGCAGGTGTTTAAAAAATAATTCTTCAATTGATAACGGAGCATGCGTATCATCACCTCCAAAATCAATGATCACCGGCATGTTGACCATTTTACCGGCTTCTACTGCACGGTCAACAGGTATCCATTCAGCCGCTGCATAATGTGCCACCTTAAATCCAACAATGTATTTCTTATTGCTGCCCGCAACACTTGCGGCCATCTTTGCATCCATATCATTCGCGTTCTGCTCATATGCTCCACCCCTCATTCCTTCTCCTACAATATTCAAGAAAGAAAGTACTCTTGTCTGCGCATTGTCGATGATGTTTTTCTTTAACTCAGAAAAATTCTTCCAGCCCGCACCACCGCAATCAACGATCGTAGTAACGCCTACCCGAAATGTAAACCCATCCGGAGGCAATGCAAGCAATCCATTGCTCAGGTAATGATCCGGCTCAGTACCCGCGAAAACATGACCGTGAATATCAATGAGACCAGGTGTTACATACATACCCTTTGCATCCACTACCTGTGAAGCGCCACTTGTATCAATGTTTTTGTCAACCTTCGCGATCTTGCCATCCTGCACGGCAACATCCATTACACCATTAATATTATTTTTTGCATCAATCACATGGCCGCCCTTGATTACGATCGAATACTGCTGGGCATAGGATATACTTGTTGCAGCAATAATTGATGCAACAAATAAGAAAGAAAATTTAAACATAATTATACGGTTGCTTTTTTAAGTTCTTCGCTTACTCTTGCAGCTACTACTTTTTCCTGGCCCGGTTTGAGCATGAACACAGTAATATTAATTGTATTGTCACCTTTACCCATCACTTCAATGGATGGATCACCATTACGCAAATTCTCCTGCAAATCTTTTCTTGCTATTTTCACAATTGAAGTATCCCAGGTAATACTTAGAGCTGGTGTGTGATTGGCAATAGGCGGAACGGTTACTGTTGTAGTAACTCCTTTCACTTTCTTTGCTTCATTTTCTATCACTGCAACCTGGCTTTCCCACATCTTCCATTCTTTCTCATGATCCTGTTTTACATAACGATCGAGAGCGGCATACATGCCGAGTATTTCTTCTTTATTTACTTTCATACCGCGACCGATATTTCCACCGCGAGGAGGCGCACTGAGTCTTGCTGCCGCAATTAAATCTTTCTTTCCTATAAGCATCCCGGCACTTTGAGGGCCGCGTATTGCTTTGCCTCCTGAAATACACACGAGGTCGAAGCCCATGTCAGTGTATTTCCAGAGATTTTCTACCGGTGGAATGTCCGCGGCAATATCAATGATCGTAGGAATGTTATTTTTCTTTGCCACTTCCAGCCATTCCTGGTGAAGAATTTTTCCATGCGGAGAACTCTCATTCAGAAAATACATCAATGCCGTTTTACTATTGATGGCATTTTCAAGCTCTTCGCGTGTTTCTATCTCCACGGGTTTGATGCCGGTATTTGAAAGTGCATGTATGTAGTCGTGGTTGTGGCCTTTCTGTACAAGCACTTCATTTTTTTCAAAACTTTCAACATTGGGTAACTGCTCCACTTTTTTTTCATCCATCCCTGTCAGCACTCCCGCTGTGCCCAATACCAATGCAGACCAGCATCCTGATGTTACCATTGCAGATTCGGCGTGACAAATACCCGCGATCTTCTCTCCCACTTTATCCTGTACTTCATCATACATTACAAATTCCTTCGCAGAAAAATCGATCGCCTCCATCACTTCATCAGCCATCAGTGAAGCGGTCATAGTGGTGTAGGTTCCTGCAGCATTAATAAACGGCCGCAGTCCAAGTTCCTTAATAAGATTTCGTTTTACTTTACGTGGAGATGCTTCAGCCTTTCCTATCGGTAATGCTGAACCTATAAATGCACCGGCCAATGGCCCGATGGAAAAGAATTTAACAAGATCTCTCCGTTTCATATTTTGATTTTAAACAAATTAACTTAAAAATTATCTAAAATAATATTTATTATACCCCGAACGGAATGCAGATTTCATTTACATCCTGGAACGCTTTATTTCATGGTGGAAGATCAAATCCGAAGGTGCTTCCTTCACCGATCCTGCTTTTAACCCAGATATTTCCACCCATCGCTTCAATAAACTCTTTACAAATGGCCAAACCTATACCCGATCCTTTTTTATCTGAGCGTCCGGGGATTTGAAAATAGCGTTCGAAAATCCTTTGTAGGTAACCCTCTTCAATTCCTTGTCCCTTATCCTTTACAGCACATGACAAGTAACCCTCTTTTAAATGCATCCCGATTGTTATTGTGCTTTCCTCAGGGGAATACCGGATAGCATTGGTCAAAAAATTATTGAGCACCCAATTGATCTTGTCCGCATCGGTTTTAATATAAGGCAGGTCTTCGTCAACCTCCTTTTCAATGTGTAATTTTTTGTCTTTGACCGAAACGGCTACAGCCTTAATGGAATTTTCCAGGATCAGGTAAGGATTAACAAACTGTATATTCAATTGAATTTTTCCCGCTTCCACCTGCGACATATTCAAAAGCTCGCTCAATATCCGCAGCATCCTCTGGTTATCACTTTTCAACTGCTGGACCAGTTCTTTTTGTTCATGTTTATCTATCCTTTCATCTTCCAGCAACTTCAGGCTGATATCTGAAGAAGCCAGCGGTGTTTTCAATTCATGAGAAATTGTAGCAATGAAATCAGTTTTAGCGGCATCCAGTTCTTTGAAAGATGTGATGTTCTTCACGACAATCACTTTATTACTCGATTCCCCCTGGGAAACATCCAACATTTCCTTAACGTAATAATTTTCTTTACCATCCACTACAATCTTAAATGGATTATTGCCTTCATTGGCAACAAGAAAATGAAACAGATCATTTCTTTTACTGATCTCATCAACCATTTTGCCAACAATCTCATCTGCTTTGATTCCCAATAGCTGAAGAGCCTGCTGGTTAGCAAACAACACAATATTATTTTTATCAATCCCAATACTCGCATCCTTCAGACTGTTTATTACCGCCTCTGCTCTCGTTTTTTCAAATATGAGCTTATTAAGGCTGCTGTTTTCGAAATATTCCAACCGTTCCGCCATATCATTGAAGGCACCGGCCAGTTGTCCGAATTCATCCTTAGCATCGACATGAATCCTATGCTTGTAATTCTTATTACCGATCTCTTTAATTGATTCTGTAAGTTTAACAATAGGACTAGTGATGACAGATGGAAAGTTATAGGCAAATGTGAGTCCTATTAAAAAAATAAAAGAAATAATACTGATCAGAAAAGTCATGGCTTCCTCTGCAGCGTTTTCCGACTTCTCATTTTTTTTCTTTATGGCGTTCATATTAATATAAAGAATGTCGTGCAATGCAGATCTGATCTGCGACCTGATACGAGCGTTCCCTGAATCCTTTTTTAATTTCTCAAAAGCAGATCTAAGGTTTGTAGTTGCTTCCTTTTCTCCGGGCTCAGTAACATTAGACTCCTGCTTACGCATCTGCACCTCGAAAGAATCAATAAATTTTACTTTGTTGACCTGGATACTGTCCAGCAGTTTTTGCATTTCATGACTATACTGAAGAGTTTCATAATTTGACTTCAGCACATTTCTTGATTGCTGTGTAAACTTTGTGAGATAGTATATACTCAGCGCTCCTGAAATAACTACAAGGAAAAACAGGAACAATGTTCCAAGGCGGATCTTATATTTTATACTTCCATTGATCATGATAAAATCACTAAGTCCACATCGTTTTCTGATAACGTTTTAAGCAACTGGTTAAATACACTGGTATTTAATATTATCTGCCATAACTTAATGTGCGGTTTGCCAAGGCATACTGTTGTAATTTTCTTTTCCTCAATAGTTTCAATGATCGTTCTTGCAATGTTTACGGAGGATGCCTGGATGACTTCCCCACCAAGTTCAGTTGAATTTTTAAAATTATTGATCAGATGCCGTTGTTTCGCTAAAGAAATTCTGTCGGTAGACTCTTTTGGCGTTTGTACATACAATACGTACCACTGGCTATTATAATAGGAAGCGAGACGTGCTGTTTTTCTTATGATTCTTTGTGCAACTTCGTGATTGGATGAAATGCAGGCAAGAAACCGCTCATGGCGGAATGCTGTCTGTTTCGCAGTGATCTGGTAATCTACTTTTCTTTCTACCTGGCCCGCCACTTCTTTCAGTGCCAGTTCACGCAGCTGCAATATCCTTTCGGGCTGGAAAAAATTGGTAAGCGCTTGCTGCACCTTGGTATGGTCATAAATTTTTCCTTCTTTTAACCTGGTGATGAGTTCATCTGCCGTAAGATCGATATTTACCACTTCATCGGCCATTTGTAACAATTTGTCAGGCACCCTTTCCTTTACTTCTATTCCGGTGATCAGTTTCACATCATCATTAATACTTTCTATATGCTGTATGTTCACTGCCGTTATCACATTGATGCCTGCCTCCAGCACATCAATTACATCCTGCCATCGTTTTTCATTTTTACTTCCGGGAATGTTCGTGTGGGCCAGTTCATCAATAATTACAATTTGCGGATGCAGCAGAAGAATAGCCTGCACATCCAGTTCATCCAACTTTTTACCTTTGTAGAACAACTCGCGCCTTGGAATGACAGGAAGATCTTCTACAAGAAGTTCTGTTTCTTTTCTTCCATGAGATTCTACATAACCGATCTTTACATTAACTCCTGCCTTAAGTAAATTATGGGCCTCCTGCAACATGCGGTAAGTTTTACCAACACCTGCACTCATCCCGATATAGATCTTAAGAATACCCCTGGTCATTTTTTATTGATTCATGTTAATTCAAAATGAAACTGCTGTAGAAAAAGTTATAGCAGTATTGCTTTTTTTTGTTCCCCCGTCTTTATCAATGAATATTTTGTCCTTACTGTTTAAACTACGCACCTCCAACCGCAATGCAGCATTGGATACAGGCAGGTAATCTATATTGAAAGACAATCCTGTAGTTTTAAAACCATTTGGTGTACCTGTCGCAATTATTATCCCGTTTTCATCCTCATAATATTCACCACGCAATGCAAACGCCAACCGGTCTACCGGTGTATAGCGAAGAATTCCCACTGTATTGAATAAATTGTTCTTACCATCACCTGTAGGAGTTTTTTCTTCAGTAGCGAAATCAAGTCCCGCCGTAAAACCAATTTTCTCCGAAAACTGAAAGATCCCGTAAAAATTATTGAAAAATCTTACGAGGCGGGCAGAATCCGGTTTATCTGTCCCGAGGAATGTGCTGTAGTTCAGTGTGATTTTATCGTTTGGTTTAATGAAAACCTGCGTACCCCAACTCATCAAAGAATTGCCTTCCACACGGGTGATACGTTGCCAGCCATTAAGGGCAAGTATGCTGAAGGTTGCAATTCCATTGTTTGTTCCATATGAAAGCTTTGCCCCACTCTCAAAATAAGGAGAATTTTCAGCTGGCATGCTGCGGGTTAACGCCCAGCAATCTTTGCTGACAGCGCTTTCAAATCCAATATGCGAAGGCAGTACTCCTATATCCAACCATAGGTTATGTTTTGCACTTAGTTTATAACCCACATTACCTTCATATATATTTTTCAGAACGCCTGGTTCAGCAGAATAGTTCGCGTTCATATATGTTCCTGCTCCAATCGCAAGGTTCGCACGTATCCTCTCCGCACTATAACTGCCCTTAACAAATGCAAGATTCACTGAAAATTCATTATGCTTGTTATGGCTATATAAAAATCCGGGACGGGTATTGTTTTCAGGCCTGTTAAAATCATAACTATAATATCCTTCAACATAACCACTGATAGTTAAAGGTTGGGATATAGTTAAACTGTCTTGTCCGAAAGAAGTAAGATTCATTATAACAATTCCTAACAACAATATCTTTTTCATACTTCTTTTTTATTTCATGGCATCCAGCGCCACATTCAATTGTAACACATTTATTTTATCCGGTCCAATAGGATTTTTATTAAGATGCCGGTTGATCAGTTCTTTCAATTTCGACTTATCAAGATCACGGGCCTTAGCGATTCTTTTTACCTGGATATTTGCAGACGCCAGGGATATGTCGGGATCGAGTCCGCTACCTGAAGCTGTAACCATTTCAGCAGGTACTTCTTCTTTTTTTACTCCGGGATTATGCACTAAAAATGAATCAATCCTATCACTGACTATTTTCAGATAATCCGGATTTGAGGGACCATTATTACTACCTGCAGATCCCGCGGCATTATAATCAACCGCAGATGGACGGCTCCAGAAGTATTTATCATCAGTAAACTTCTGCCCTATATTAGCGTAACCCACAACTTTATTATTAACAGTAACTGTTTCCCCATCACCACCACCCGCTGCGGCCTTACCTGCAACAGATATCAGGATGGGATGTATCACTGAACAAAGAAAGATCATCAATAGTGTAAGTTTCAGTGATATCAATAAATTATTTTTCATTTCCATTACTTTATTACATGAATAAACTTAAAAGCAAATCGATCAGTTTGATTCCAATGAAAGGGGCTACAACACCACCAACACCATAGATCAATAAGTTTCTACTCAGGAGTGCTGAAGCTCCTATAGGCTTGTAGGCCACTCCTCTCAATGCGAGTGGAATCAACAACGGAATAATGATCGCATTAAAAATCACTGCAGCTAAAATGGCACTTTCCGGGCTAGCCAGGTGCATTATATTTAATGTCTGCAATGCGGGAATAGATGTTATGAACAAAGCGGGAACGATGGCAAAATATTTCGCCACATCATTCGCAATCGAGAAAGTGGTGATCGTTCCCCTCGTTATAAGCAGTTGTTTTCCGATCTCCACAACTTCTATCAGTTTGGTAGGATCATTATCAAGATCCACCATATTACCTGCTTCTTTTGCTGCCTGCGTACCACTATTCATCGCAACACCCACATCAGCCTGCGCAAGTGCGGGAGCATCATTCGTTCCGTCTCCCATCATAGCTACCAATTTTCCACTCTGCTGCTCGGATTTTATATAATTCATTTTATCCTCCGGTTTCGCTTCTGCAATAAAATCATCAACACCTGCTTTGGTGGCAATATATTTAGCGGTTAATGGGTTATCGCCGGTAACCATCACTGTTTTCACTCCCATTTTCCTCAGCCTTTCGAAACGTTCCTGGATACCGGGTTTTATGATATCCTGTAATTCAATTACACCTTTTACTTCATTATTCACGGCCACTACCAATGGGGTACCTCCATTTTCAGCAATCATCTTCACTCTCTCTGTAGTTTTAACTGGAACGGTATTATTTGCATTAACTACCATGCTCCTGATCGCGTCGAACGCACCTTTCCTGATCTTAAGGTTGGGCATGTTTACTCCGCTACTCCGCGTTTCTGCTGTAAACCGGATGAAATCCATTCCTTCCTGTGCGCTTTTTTTAATTCCTTTTGTTTCTCCCAATTCAACAATTGATTTTCCTTCAGGCGTTTCATCTGCGAGAGATCCGAGCACTGCGAATTCAATAAATTCCTTTTCCCCTATGCCATCTGCAGGATAAAAATTAGTCGCCTTCCTGTTTCCTATAGTGATTGTGCCTGTTTTATCCAGCAATAAAACATCCACATCGCCTGCAGTTTCAACAGCTTTACCACTTTTTGAGATCACATTTGCTCTCAACGCCCTGTCCATGCCAGCTATACCGATTGCTGAAAGCAATCCGCCGATCGTGGTAGGGATCAAACAAACAAAAAGTGAAATAAAGGCCGCTATTGTAATTGGGGTGTTGGCGTAATCAGCATATGGTTTCAATGCAACAACAACAATTATAAATATGAGGGTAAACGCAGCAAGCAGAATAGTAAGAGCAATTTCGTTTGGTGTTTTCTGGCGTTTAGCTCCTTCAACAAGCGCGATCATTTTATCAAGAAAAGTTTCTCCGGGTGCTGTAGTTACCCTGACAACAATTTTATCTGACAGTACCTTTGTTCCTCCGGTTACCGATGATTTATCTCCGCCGGCTTCACGTATAACGGGTGCGGACTCGCCAGTGATGGCGCTTTCGTCAATTGTTGCAATTCCCTTTACAATTTCACCATCCATAGGAATGATATCTCCTGCCTCGCAGACAAATTCATCACTGAGCTGTAATTGGGAAGAGGGTACAACCCTGATCTCATCCACATACATTTCCCCAAGCGGAAATATTTTTTTTGCGGGAGTATCCTGTCTTGTTTTACGCAGGCTTTGCGCCTGTGCCTTACCTCTCGCCTCTGCCAAAGCTTCAGCGAAATTTGCAAACAGCAAAGTCACGAAAAGCACAGTGAAGATCGCCAGGTTATATCCGAAATTTCCGATGGTAGAGTCCTGAACCGACCAGGAATAAATGGTTACCAGCATCATCACCACAGTGCCGATCTCTACGGTAAACATTACCGGATTTCGGTACATCATTGCCGGGTTGAGTTTGACGAATGATTGCTTCAGGGCGGGTGTGAGCAGCCCGGGCGCAAACATTGAAATATGTTTCTTTTTTTTCATGATTAGTTGATCTTATTAATACATACTGAAATATTCTGCAATAGGTCCCAATGCAAGCGCCGGAAAGAAAGACAATGCAGTGATAATAATGATCACAGCAAACGTCATCATTCCGAATGTCCATGAATCGGTTCTCAATGTGCCTGCTGATTCCGGAATATATTTTTTATTTGCAAGGATGCCTGAGATGGCAACGGGTCCGATGATCGGTAAAAATCTTCCGATGATCATCGCAAATCCGGTGGTAACATTCCAGAATATATTATTGTCGCCGAGACCTTCAAAGCCACTGCCATTATTGGCAGTTGAAGAAGTATACTCATAAAGCATTTCAGAAAAACCATGATAGCCTGGATTATTGAGCCATGCCGAAGGTTTTACCGCCCATGCAATTTCAGGGTGATGTACTGCGTAGTACGCTGCAAGAGCAGTTGCAGCTTTGATCAGGAAATTGATAAAAATAGTAACGAAAGCTGCAATCTTGATCTCTCTTGCTTCAATTTTATGCCCCATTAACTCTGGTGTCCTTCCTACCATTAAACCGGATATGAATACAGCTATGATGATATATAGATAGTAATTCAGAAATCCCACTCCACAACCACCGTAGAATGCATTGACCATCATACCCAGCAGTTGCATCATTCCGCTTAACGGCATGAAGCTGTCGTGCATACTATTGACCGAACCGGTAGAAATGATTGTGGTGAGGGTACTCCAATAAGCAGATATGGCCGGCCCGAACCTTACTTCTTTACCTTCCATTGCACCTGTTGCCTGCATAACACCCAGCTTTGCTATTGCTGGATTACCATGGATTTCACTGATGATCGTTGGAATGACCAGGCAAAGCATGCCCAGCGTCATGATACCAAAAACAACGTAAGCAAATTTTTTCCTTCTTATATAAATACCCATCGCGAAAAGCACCGCAACAGGTATCACTACCTGTGCAATCAGCTCAACGGTATTCGTCAGGTAATTTGGATTCTCCAAAGGATGCGCCGAATTCGCGCCAAACCATCCGCCTCCGTTTGTGCCCAGATGCTTAATGGCGATCATGCCTGCAGCCGGACCACGACTAACCTGAAAAGTATCTCCCTGAAGAGAAACAAAACTGGCTTTCCCTTTAAAGGATGTTGGAGTGCCGTTGAATGCAAGGATGAGAGCAATGATCAACGATATAGGTAACAGAATCCTGGTAATAGTTTTGGTGAAGATTTCCCAGAAATTGCCAAGATTGCCTGTTGTTTTTTCTTTCAATGCATTGAATACCCCAACAAGACATGCGATTCCTGTAGCGGCGCTTACGAACTGAAGAAATGTTATTACAACTAGCTGGGTAAGATAGGTAAGACCAGATTCTCCTGAATAATGTTGAAGATTACAATTCACTAAAAATGATATGGCGGTATTAAAAGAAAGGTCTGCAGTCATCCCCGGGTTCCCATCAGGATTAAGTGGCAATTTATCCTGGTATATGAGCATGAAAAAAGCGTACACAAACCATACAAGATTGATAGTAAGCATAGCTTTTAAAAACTGTTTCCAGTTCATCGGCTGATCCGGCTTAATGCCGCAAAACCTGAAAATAAATTTTTCAAGCGGGGCCATAAATCCAAGCGCCCTGCGGTCGCTCTGGAATACTCTGGCTATGTAAATGCCCAATGGAATGGCCAATAAAATGGTCAATCCGTAGGTAATTACAATGCC
>Ga0207701_10005618_pt1 | contig 12594 bp, 13 predicted proteins | sample KBSSwiSSwithPhiX_FD_184294 | JGI IMG/M metagenome (GOLD analysis project Ga0207701, IMG submission 184294) | Switchgrass rhizosphere bulk soil microbial communities from Kellogg Biological Station, Michigan, USA, with PhiX - S5 (SPAdes) (version 2) | ecosystem: Environmental > Terrestrial >...
GTATTGGCGTGCCGGAATACGTCGCCGCAGTGGTCGACGCCGGGGCCCTTGCCGTACCAGATGCCGACCACGCCATCATACTTGGCGCCGGGCGAAAGGCTGAGCTGCTGCGAGCCCCAGACCGCGGTCGCCGCAAGGTCTTCGTTCACGCCGGGTTGAAACTTGATGCTGTACTCGTCGAGGTGCTTGCGGGCGGCGAACAGCTGCTGGTCGTAGCCGCCGAGCGGCGATCCGCGGTAGCCGGAGATAAAGCCTGCGGTGTTCAGTCCCGCGGCGCGGTCGCGGCGGATCTGCGCCATCGGCAGTCGAACCAGCGCCTGAATGCCGGTTAGGAAGATATGGCCGGTACCTTGCGTGTATTTCTGATCGAGACTGATCGGACCCTGGTTGATTCCCATTTAAGCCCTCTTTGCCTCTTGAGCCTTGATCAAGACGACGCCGTTTATCTAGGCATCTGAACTTGTTAGAACCAGTCTATGTCGGATTTTCCGAGCCACGCACCACAAATCTTGGCAATACAGCCGCGCTTTCAAAGATCGCAACTTCCTGCCGGGAATAACGCCGCACCTTTTCGGTTTGTGTCGTCCGGGAGCCCCGGGGCGAAATGGCATGACGTCGCCACACTCCCCGCTATAACGCCCGAAGAGGACAATGGGTGCAGGGATAATGCGGACGATTCTCGCCGGCTTGCTTTTGTGCACTGCGTTCGCCGTTGGCGATGCACATTCCCAGCTCAAGACTGAGCTCAACGCCGAACCGACGCCTGAGGATATCGCGCGTGGCAAGGCGCTGACCGATGCCGGCGATTGCGCAAGCTGCCACACCGCCGATCCCGCGAAACCATTCGCCGGGGGAAAGCGGATCGACACACCCTTCGGCGCCATCTACTCGCCCAATCTGACGCCGGACCGCGATACCGGCCTCGGCGCGTGGAGCGACGACGAGTTCTATCGCGCGTTGCGGTTCGGCGTGGCGCCCGACGGTTCGCGCTATTATCCGGCCTTCCCCTACCCGAATTTCACGAAACTGACCCGCCAGGACATTCTCGCCATCAGGGCCTATCTGGCGACGCTGACGCCGGTCCGAAATACGCCCCGCGCGCCGGAGCTGCGCTGGCCGCTGAACTATCGCGTCGTCATGCGCGGCTGGAACTGGCTGTTCTTCAAGCCCGGCATTCTGATGCCGGACCAGCAAAAGAGCGCGGAATGGAATCGCGGCCGCTATCTGGTCGAGGGCGCCGGCCATTGCGGCGCCTGCCACACCCCGAAGAACATGTTTGGCGCCGACAAAAGCGGGCAGGCATACGGCGGCAACCGCGTAGCGGGCATGTTCGCGCCGCGGCTCGACGCCGCGGAGCGCAGCGGCCTGAAATCCTGGAGCGTGGAAGACATCGCCGAATATCTGCAGAGCGGCCGCAACGGAAGGAGCCATGCCGGCGAACTGATGTCGGAAGTCGTGGTCAATTCGACGTCGAAGATGAGCGATGCGGATGTCCGCGCCATTGCGGTCTACCTGAAGGATCTGCCGGCGGGCGCGCCGGAGCCAAAAGTCACCCCGCCGCCGTCGGCGCAAATGGCTGCGGGCGAAAAGCTCTACAACGGCGCCTGTATCGCCTGCCACGAAGACGACGGGTCGGGCGCGCCGCGGGTCTATCCGCCGCTGCCTGATAACGCCAATCTGCAATCGGCCGATGCCTCGAGCACGCTGCGCATCATCCTCGACGGCGCGCAGACCGTGACGACACCGCGCGCGCCCAACAAGGGATCGATGCCGGGCTATGCCGCGAAAATGACGGACCAGCAGATTGCAGACGTGACCAACTATATTCGCAACGCCTGGGGCAATGCGGCGCCGCTGGTCACCGCCGATCAGGTCGCGAAGGCGCGCAGGGCGAAATAGCGCTCGTTTCCTTCCTCAACGCTGAGCCCCACCAAACACGAATTTTGGCATTTCCCATTTGTAGCGGATCGCCAGCAGGCGCAACGTCAGGCCAAGCGCGAATGTCAGCGCGGTCCAGAGCTGGTGATTGAGGTTGAGCCCGAAGGCGGTGGCGTAAAACAGCCCTGTGACGACGGACACGCTGGCGTAGAGTTCCGAACGAAACAACAGCGGCACGTCGTTGCACAGGATGTCGCGCAGCACGCCACCGGCGCAACCCGTGATCATCCCGGCCACGATCACGATCGGCAGCGAGGCATTCATCTGCCATGCGACATCGCAGCCGGCCATGGTGAACACCACAAGCCCGATCGCATCGAGCACCAGAAACGCCACGTTGAGCCGGTGGACGTGCCGCGCGATCAGGATGGTGGCGAATGCCGCCACCGCCGTCAGCGCGAGATAGGACGGGTTCTGCACCCAGACCAGCGGATAGTGCCCGAGCAGCACGTCACGGATGGTGCCGCCGCCGAGCGCGGTTATGCAGCCGAGCATGCAGACGCCGGCCCAATCCATGCTGCGCCGGCCCGCGGCAAGCGCCGCCGTCATCGCCTGCGCCGTCAGCGCCACATAGGACAGCAGATGCAGCACGGTATCGCTGGGCGGCAGGCTCCACATGGCGTCCTCGCATTGGAGATAGGAGTATTGGGAACCGGGAATCACCGGTTCCATCATGGACGGGTTGCAACATGGCGCGGAACATCCGCGCGCGCCAGCCATTGTCTAGGCGCTTAGCTGGGGTGCTAAAGGAGGAACAAATACATGGCAAACCAACCCAATCCGAACGATCCCTATCGCGCCGGGATGACTGATGACGAAATCCGGCATCAGGCGCGCCTCAACAGTCTCGACAATGAGCTGCAGGCCGATCCCGAGCTAGCCGAAGGTCCCGCCAGCGGCGCCAAGGTCGCCATGTTCGCTCTCGCCATCGCCGTTGTGCTGGGTGCCGTGTTCTATGGCCTGAACAACACGACCGTGAACAACGCGGGCACATCGCCGCCCAGCCAGACCGCGCAGCAGACGCAGCCGGCCAACCCTACCGCACCTCCCGGCATGCGCGACGTAACGCCCCGTGGCAACAACCAGCCCGGCACCACCACTGGCGCGGCTCCGGCGCGGCCGTCTCCGGCCTCGCCCAGCACCGACATGAACAAGACCGCCACGCCAGCAGATACGGCGCCGGCCAGCAAGCAGTAATATTCGAATATCCGAACGCGCGCAGCGGGCCATCAGGCCCGCTGCTTTTTCATGTTCCCGGAAGGGATCACCTGTCGTGGAGTTGCCTGACAGCTGAGGCGCGATGCTCGACGGTTGCAAGTTTCGTCCGGCTACGCGGCAGCGCATGCATGGCCGGAGCGGCCGCCTGCACAGCATCGGGTTCGGGCTCATCCATGCACCCTCGGAACAGCACCCAATTGCGGCACGACCCTCGCACGATAGTGGCCTCGGGCGGAGCCTTGATAGTAGCCTCGGGCGGCATAGTAGCCTCGGGCGGCGCCTTGGCTTCCGCTCGCGCATTGGCTGTGGCGTGCGCCTCCGCTTCCGCAACTGGTCCGACCAGGCAGTGCACACCCTCCAGCGCGAGCGCGGCAGCGACGTCGGGATCGTTGCAGAGGATCTGAGTAGCGGCGAGCTTATGGCCCATGCTGTAGAGCGTCCGCGAGTAGAGCCGCAGATTGCAGCTGCGATCGGTGGTCGTACCCGCAATGGTGACGCCGAAACCGGGCCCAGATCCACCAACACTGGTACTGCCGAGACAGGTCTCGATGCCTGCAGCAGCCAAACCGGGCGCGAGCACGGAAGGCGTGTTGCGCTTTCCGTTCAAGGTTACGGAAGAATTGGAGCCGCCAGCAGTGGCGCCGGAAGTCGATGTCGTCGTATTGAAGCTGCCGTTGCCGTTGCCGTTACCATTGCCATTACCGTTGCCGGTGCCGGTATTGCCGTTGCCGTTGTTGCTCCCGTTAATGACCTGCGCGTCAGCCGCGCCGGCAGCAATCATTAGAAGGAGCGATAGAGCGAGCAAAATTCTCATTGGCGACTCCGTCCCGTTTACCCCTACCCATCGATACTAGGCTATTTCCGTGACGCAGCGTCACAAAGGCCTTTTTGCGCCAGTCCGCGAAGAAATTGGCCAACTGTTGCTTTGCAGCGCTATGCCTGCCCAAGCGGTCTCCCGCCATTCCGTTCGTCCACAACGGCCTGAATTTGTTCACCCCGTATCACAGAGCTCTCGATCGATGCTCCTCGTCGGGGTTCGCAGCGCGAACGATTTTCGATCCGTGCTGTTTGCGATGGCAATCGGCTCCGGAAGAACTAGTCCCTTTTGACTAGAACCGTCCGGGTTGTCGATGCCCGAACGGACAACTTGTCGCGAAGGGTTGCCGCGAACAACAATGGGATCGTCGGGCGGTATCGTCGCGGCAATCTTAATTTTAGAGGAGTTTTCCATGTCCAAGGTGAAAACGATAATCTGCGCAGCCCTGCTTACAGGTTTCGTGAGTTCGCAGGCCTCCGCATTTTCCATCGGAAGCGGCAACGGTAACGGCAACGGCAACGTCGGGATCGGCAACGGCAACGCGAACGGCAACGGCAATACCGGCGCCCTCAACGGCAACCTGAACGGCAACGGAAACTTCGGGATCGGCAACGGTAACGTAAACGGCAACGGAAACGCCGGCGTGCTCAACGGCAACGGCAACGGCAACCTGAATACCGGGTTCTTCAACGGCAACGGCAACGGCAACCTCAACTTCGGCCTCGGCAACGGCAACGCGAACGGCAATTTCAACTTCGGCCTCGGCAACGGCAACGGCAACGGCAACGGCAACGTCAACCAGTAGCGCGGTCCGTCGTCGGCGGCGCGGAGGCGCCGTCGTGGACGGAAATTCGGAGCGGACGAAGCCTGCGTTCCATCTCCCACTCCGCCTGGGAACGTTCGCCAGCAAGTCCGCTCCGGGTTGAAAGGAATACGACAGTCCGGAACTTGAAATGCCCAGGAGGCTTCGCCATGAAAGCCAGATCGCTCTCGCTCGCCGTTCTCACCGCCGGGGAATTATTCACTTCGGCGCTCGTCATTCGCGCTGATCCGACATCGCCGATGGATTTGGCTGCGCCGATGGATTCAGCGCAGAAGGATTCGCAAAAGGATCCCTGGATCCGGCTCGCGCAGTGTACCGGATGCGGCAACGGTAACGGAAACGGGAACATCGGGATCCTCAACGGTAACTTCAACGGCAACGCCAACACGGGCGCCGGCAACGGAAATGGTAACGGCAACGGCAACGGTGCGCCGCAAACGAACGGCAATCTTGGCTTTATGAACGGCGGCACGGGAAATATCGGAGCCTTTAACGGGCTCGGTAATTCAAGCGCTACCAGCGGCAATAACAACCTCGGTGCGCTGAACGGCAACGGCAACGGCGCCACCAACAACGGCAACGGCAACCTTGGCGCCTTCAACGGCAATCTCAATGGGTTGGGAAACGTCGGACTCGGCAACGGAAGCAACAACGGAAACGCCAACATCGGAGCTTTCAATGGCAACCTCAATGGAGGCTTCAACCGTTAGATCCCTGCGCCTGGCGCGGACGGCGTACTGCGTGGTCCCGATGCTCGTAGCGGCCGCGGTGCTGATGGCCGCCGGCAGCGGCAGCGGTAACGGCAACGGCAACATCGGCGTCGGGAACGGAAACGGAAACACCGGGAACTTTAACGGCAATCACAACGTCGGCAATTCAAACGGCAACCGCAACACGACCGATCGCCGTGGGAACGGGCACGTCGGCGACGGCGCCGGGAATCGTGACCGCCGCTAGAAGTTCCGCCTGACTGACCGGGAGCGAAGCATGCGACTGATAGTCATCACCCTCCTGCTTGGCTCGGCCGCAACGCTGCCCACCACATCCTTTGTGCAGATGACCAAGCTCGACGCAGGCTGGATGTCAGCGCTCTCCGAGAACCAGGGGCCCGCCCGCTACGTCACGGCGCCGGTAAAGACCGAGGAGATGGTGAGGACCGTCATGGCCACGGGGACGCTGGTACCAGCCCTCAACATCGAAGTAGGATCGGTGCTGTCCGGGCAGGTTTCCAAGCTGCTCGTCGACTTCAACGACAAAGTCAAACGCGGTCAGGTCCTCGCCGAACTTGATGACCGGAGCTACGCGTTCGCGGTCGATGCAAGCCACGCGGCGCTCGTGGGCTCAAGATTCGAGATCAAGAGCTACGAGGCTCGGCTCAAGCGCGCGATTCTCGATCTCTGGCAGACCGAGCATCAGCTTCCGGTTTTTCAGGCGCGCGTCGACGCGGCCAGGATCGCGCTCGAAACGGCGGAGCGCGAGTTCAAGCGCAAGCAGTGGCTGCAGGAGCGCGAGGTCGCCGCGGTCGCGGACGTGCAAAACATGCAGTCGAGACGGGATGCCGCAACATCCGCGCTCCGCGAAGCGGAAGCCAATCTGGCAAACCAGTCCGGCCTCGTCTCCGCGGCGCGGGCTGACGTCGATCGCGCGCGCGCTGAACTCGCCAATGCGCAAGCGACGGAGATCAGGCTCGACGCCCTCTGGCACAGCGACGCTTGACCTTGAACGGACCAAGATCCGCTCGCCCGTCGACGGCGTCGTGGTTGGACGCAACATCACCGAGGCGCAGACGCTTGCGACCGGCCTGGAAGCGAAAACGCTGTTCATCATAGCCGGCAACCTTGACAGCATGGAGATCAACGCGCGGATCAACGAGAGCGACATTGCCGGCATCAAGGACGGGCAGGACGCGACTTTCACCGTCGATGCTTTTCCCGGACGAGTATTCTCCGCCAAGGTCAAGCAGATCAGGATGGCGCCGCAGGTCATCTCCAATGTCGTCACCTATACCGTCGTGCTGACGACCGCCAATCCGGATGGGATACTGCTGACGGGCATGACGGTAATGGCCAATATTGTTACCCAGCGAACGCCAGCCACCACGACCGTCCCGATGGCGGCGCTTCGCTATCGTCCGCGAACCGTGGTCGCTTCCAACGAGGCGCGGCCTCCCGGCGCCTCTGACTCGATATGGGTGCTGCGGGACGGAAAGTCCGTCCTGCTTCCAGTCGTCAAAGGTGAGGAGGACGGCAAAAAAGTCGTGGTGTTCTCGGAGCAGCTTCGTCCAACCGATGCCGTCATCGTGGGCGAGAAGAACGCGACATCGCCGCGCGTGTCTGGCGATCTCAGATGCTGATCGAACTCCGCCAGGTCCAGCGTTCCTTCCTGCTCGGACGAACCACGGTACCGGGACTGCGGTCGACCTCGCTGATGATCGGCCCCGGAGAGTTCGTCGCCATCCTCGGCCCGTCCGGATCCGGAAAGTCGACCCTGATGAACGTGATAGGTCTGCTTGACCACCCGACGGGCGGGGCGCTGCTGCTTGACGGGGTCGATTGCGCGAAGCTCGACCGTAACAAAGTAGCGCTGATCCGCAACCGCCGGATCGGTCTCGTCTTCCAGGCCTATCACCTGCTGCCGCGGCAGACCGTGATCGAAAACGTCGAGCTGCCGCTGACCTACGCCGGCGTGCGACGGGTGGAGCGGCGGCGGCGAGCTACCGAGGCCATCGAGCGCGTGAGGCTCGGCCATCGCATCCATCATCTTCCGGCATTGCTGTCGGGCGGCGAGCAGCAACGCGCCGCCATAGCGCGCGCCATCGTCTCCAATCCTGACGTCCTGCTCGCTGACGAGCCGACCGGCGCGTTGGACAGTGTGACCGGCAGGGAGATCGTGGGCGTCCTGCTCGCGCTCAACCACGAGGGCCGGACCGTCGTCATGGTCACGCACGACGAGGCGCTCGCCAGACACGCGTCCAGGGTCGTCACGATGCGCGACGGTCAGGTGGTTGCTGACACGGCGCAGAGGAGTCCAAGGGAGAGGAGTCCGTGGGAGGCGGTCCCGTGAGATTGACAGACTACACACGCATGGCCGCCTCTTCTTTGGTCGCGGCGCCGATCCGGAGTTGCCTGACCATGCTCGGCATCGTCATCGGTGTGGCCGCAATCACGAGCATGGCCGCGATCGGCGCCGGCGCGAGATCCAAGGTGAGTGATCAGATCCGCAGCTTCGGCGCCAACGTGATCATGGTCAACGAGAGCGGCGGCAATCGCGCCGGGCTCGATCACGCTCGCAGGCCACTATCGTTCGGTGATGCCGGGGCCATCGCCGAGCTATTCAATGTCAGCCTTGCAGCCCCCTCGGTTGCCGGTCAGGCACGTCTCGTGCACGGAGGATTGAGCTGGGGAACTACGGTCAACGGGACGACGCATGACCACTTCGAGATTCGGCAATGGCGGCTCGCTGCCGGTCGCTACTTCAGCGACGAGGAGGAGCGGAGCGCGGGGCAGGTCGTGGTGCTCGGCAGCCGCGTCGCAAGCAAGCTGTTCGACGACGCTGATCCCGTTGGCCAGGTGGTGCGCATCGTCGGTACACCGCTAAAGGTCGTCGGCGTGCTGGCCGAAAAAGGTACTTCTGGCGGCGATAACCAGGATGACGTCGCTTTCGTACCGATCGCGACCGCCAAGAACCGGCTCATCGGCGGCGCCAACGGGGATCGCAATGCGGTTGGCTACATCCTGGCGAGTGCGGTGTCCAGCGAGGCGCTCGGCGAGGCCACCAAGGATATCGACGACGTCATGAGGCAGCGCCATCACGTCGTGCACGACGAAGACAAGGGCTTCACGGTTGCGACCGCTGCCTCGATCGTTGCCGCGCAGGAGGCATCAACGCGGACCGTCTCGGCTCTGCTCGCGGCGGTAGCTTGCGTCTCGCTGATTGTTGGAGGGATCGGTATCATGAATATCATGCCGGTGTCGGTCACGGAGCGGACGCGCGAGATCGGGCTGAGGCTCGGGATCGGCGCAAGACCGCGGGACATTCGTACACAGTTCGTGCTCGAGGCCGTTGCCCTGTGCACCGGCGGCGGCGCAATCGGTGTGGCGATCGGTTTCGCAGTCGCCTCAGTGGTGGCGCACGGCGCCAATTGGCCGGTGGTGTTCGATCCTGCCACGGCGGCTGGCGCCGTTATTTTTTCCGGACTGATCGGCGTCATCTTTGGCTACTATCCCGCCAAACGTGCTGCTTCTCTCGACCCCGTGGCCGCGCTGAGGGGCGACTGACCGGCCGTCGCCCGGGCGAGATCAAAGCCTGCGAGCCTTGCACAGCATCAACCGTGGACGATCTCCTTCGCACGATCGGGCTCCTGCGCGAGCATGCAGGCCGCCTCGGTGCGGTTTTTGGCTTTCAGCTTCACCATGATACTGCGCGGATGTGCCTTTACGGTGCTCTGCGAGATTCCCAGTTCGTAAGCGATGCGTTTGTTCTGCATGCCGCGGCGCAACAACTCGAGCAATTCCAGCTCGCGAGAGGTGAAGCATACATTGGGGACGGCGAAACCCGGTTCGCGACCTCTTTCAATGCGTCCGTGAAGGTGTTCGGCCCGCTCGAATTCGCGGACCTGGCGCGATGAGAGCAGAAGAAGATTGATGACGTCCACGGCAAAGGGCACCGAAGGCAGGCCAAGAACGACCGTGGAGAAGCCAATTTCGCGGAAGGCGGCGGCTTCCATCGCATCAGGATCCTCGATGAGAGCGGCGGTCGGAATCCGCGGTGCGTAGGAGCGAAGCGCGCTTACCCTATCCTTCACGAGGGAAAGTACGCCCGGTTCAAAGCGCATCAGAAAAATGACCAGGACATCGTAACCGGGGGCGCAGTCGGAGTTACGCTCCTCCAACGGGCTGGCGTTCGTCTCAATGCCCCTGACGCTCATCGCTTCACGAAGACATTCCAGGATGAGGCATGGCCGCCCTATCAGCATGGCCCGCCCGAGTGGCATGACCGCGTCGCGGTGTCGACAAGAACAGGTCGGAGAGTCATTCGGCGCCCCGATCAAATGACCGGCTTCCAAAGTATTAGGGGTCATCGACATTGACCAAACCGCACAATCCTTCAGGCAGCAAATCCCTTTGACCCGTCGATTTCGCGGAGGGTCGTGGTGCTACCCGAAAAGTTTTCAACCAAGTAAAAGCTAGTAGAAAAGCATTCGGCAGAGCAGGTGGTGGCGGCATGAAGTATGGCAGCAAGCTGCAGTATTTAGAAACAGCGCATCAGATCGAGCTTTCGCGCCCCTGCCCGGCCTCGTTGTTTTCCGTCAGGTTCTGGCCGGGCCACGAGATTGCCATTTTCCCTGCTGCTCCAGCGTGCTGCCGGGAGCTTCGGGTTTGATGCAATCAGAATCGATGCTGCTCCGGCGCGCAAAAGATACGTCATCATCGCTCCCATGAACGGTCTTTTGCGCCGGCAGCACGAAGGACCGCAACGGCAAGTGGATGAAAAGCGTTCGGCTCAATAACCAAGCGGAGCATCTTGACGATCAAAAAGCCGTGCAGTGTGTCGTAGCGCGTTGCCTCAGCGTGCGAGATCAACTATCGACTTGAAGAACGATTGCTCGGGGGGCGCAATTATTTGTTGTGTAATTGTTTGAGGAGGGGCGGAGCATGCCGGCTGAGGCAGTTTCTGACGACCCCGTTGTTATTGTCGTCGACTTGATGGAATTCAGACGTGCACTCGTTGTGCGTTTTCTGCAGGACTGGTCCCTAACAGAAAATGTCGAGCTGCTCTCCTTTGTGCCGGAGGACGCCCACAGGGAGTTGCGCAAGGGTATCAAGTGCCGGATGATCATATTCAATGCCGGAAGTTCGTCGGGTTCGAGCGTTGCGACGCTCAGCGAGATCACGGTGCTACGCGCGCTCGCCCCGTCGGCCCCGCTGATCGTCCTGGCGGAAGAGGAATTCCCCGAAGATGTCGTTGCCGTCGTGCAGTGCGGCGCCGAAGGATACGTGTCGAACCATTCCGCGCCTGATCTTGTCCTGAGTGCACTCTCTTTCGTACTGAAGGGCGGCACCTACGTTCCCAGGAGTACCGTCACGCACGCGTGCTTTGCAAACGAGGAGCCGTTGAACGGCGACCATGAGGCGCATGACGTCCTCATCCACGATGCGGATGGCGAAGAGATGGACGGCAATCAGACATTGCTCACGGCGGCTCCGTTGTCTCCGTTCTCCCTGCTGCTTGAACTGAGCGAGCGACAGAAGGCCATTCTCGAGGGGCTGTGCCGTGGCGAGCCGAATAAAGTCATCGGGCGTGTGCTTGACCTCCCGGAGTCTACCGTGAAGGTCCACGTCCGCGAGATCATGCGAAAGCTCGGGGTCTCGAACAGGACACAGGTTGCTGTGGCAGCTTGCCGAATGGGGGTCGTATTAAACGAGAGGCAGCTCATGCGCGGCGGTCGGCAGGGCGAAGAACTGCCAGTCGTCGACCACGGCGCTCGTGTCCCTCTGAACCCGGAACTGGCGAAGCTCACTGAAGCAAGAAACAGTGTTGCAACGACGCCATCTACAACCACCGCAACCGCATCGGCGCCTCGCAGCACGGTACGCCCGCCGGGCCATTCACTTCCTCGCCTCTCTCCAGCTCGCCGCCACAATGATTTGGCTGCGCTGAGTATCGATCCGACCTAGGGCGTTTTCGAGCGAAGTGGATACCGGTTCGCGTGAAGAACACGCGTCAAAACAAGAATCCAGAGCTTCGGTTCTGATTCAATCAGAACCGAAGCAAAACCCGTCAAAACAAGAAGCCAGAGCTTCGGTTCTGATTCAATCAGAACCGAAGCTCTGGGGCTGATTGGCCTGACTATCCGGGAGACTCGAGAACTCAAGCAATTGGGCGGCCAACTTCCTGTCGACGGCGACGAGCAGATACTGGCGTGGGAGTCCGGTCCGAGTTCAGTGTGGCGGCCGATCGGCTTCGGACCTGGAGCGCTCGTCGAACATGCGATGCCCGCATTCACATTCGTACATGCGGAGAATGCGGTTGGTCCGCGGATCCAGAATCTTCTTGACCAGCTGCGGCAGCTGCCCGCAACGCATGCATGTCGGTTCGCTCGGGCCCGAGAAGGCGGTCGCTTCAGACATCGGATTCAGAACACGTTGGCCTTGAATCGAAGCCCAGTGCATGGGCCATCTGGCGACCCATGAACACTGGCCACTGTCACAGCGTAGAGAAGCGGGCCCGGCTGCCAAGATTACATAGTGTCGCATCCGTGGCGCGGCACCATCCCTGCCAGCGGCTCGGCCGCCGACATAGATGTTCGCCAGCAAAGCTCGCGGGAACTCACAGTTCCCGCACGGGCCGGATGATCGCCGGTAGAACTTGGTTTTTATTTCAACAGCATACGAGCTCCGCACGGTGCCCGCCGCACCCAACGCGGACGTCCGCCGGCCACTCTGAAGTCAAGGGTTCGTGCCTAGCTGAACATCTTGTTGAGTTCGCCGCCAGGATAGCCGTTCGCGAACTCGGTGAACGTCCCCTGCTCCGCCATCTCCTTTGATGCCTTCATGAAGCCGGCCCACGCCATCCGCGCCAGCGCGCCGCCGACGCTGATGCGGCGGACGCCGAGATTGCCGGCGTCCTTCAGCGATGGGCCAGCCGCGCCGACCAGGAGATTGACGGGTTTTGGATGCACCGCTTTCACCACGGCCGAAATCTCTTCCGCCGTCGAGATGCCGGGCGCATAGAGGCAATCGGCGCCGGCTTCGGCATAGGCGGTGAGCCGGTCGATCACGAGCTTCAGATCCTTCTG
>Ga0207701_10005620_pt1 | contig 12593 bp, 13 predicted proteins | sample KBSSwiSSwithPhiX_FD_184294 | JGI IMG/M metagenome (GOLD analysis project Ga0207701, IMG submission 184294) | Switchgrass rhizosphere bulk soil microbial communities from Kellogg Biological Station, Michigan, USA, with PhiX - S5 (SPAdes) (version 2) | ecosystem: Environmental > Terrestrial >...
GACTGATCGCGCAACTCCGCGGGGCGGATCTTGCCGCCGTCCCCCTCTTTGGCGAGAACGCCAGACGACTCGCCGATAACCTCGAGTGGAGAATCGCGAATCCCCAGGCTGACGGCTATGACCTCCGGCCGACCGGCGATGACGAAGCGGACCGGGTTGCGGTTGCCGACTTCCTGTCGAAGGCTGCTCGTGGAGGAGCTCATCTCGCCCCGTCGTGGACCCGGACCTTTTCGGAAGCGATGTCCTGGCTGGTTCGAAACCGGCACGATCTGAGCATCAAGGCGGTGGTGGTGGGCGCGAACGCTGCCTTCGACAGTTCTCTCGCGCTGCTGGCCAACGAACAGGGCATCGACGCGGCGTACGACGCCCTGGTTCAGCCCTCCGAGCCGCAAGAACCCGGCGAAACGAGCGATCTGAAACGTGCGTTGGATCGGCTGCGAAAAGCGCGTCTCCAGAACCGCGGCGAAGACACTCGACGAGAGTGACGACGGCGCGTCAGCTCTTCGGCGTCAGTGGCGTATACCACTGCAGCACCAGGTAGGTGGCCGGCGTGTCGCCGACATTGGTCATGTTCTCGTTCTCGTTCACGGCGAAGAAGATGACCGAGCCTGGCCCCACCACCTGCTTGCGTCCGTCGATGTTCACCTCGATGGTGCCTTCCTTGACAATCACCAGCTCCTCCTGCGGATGACGATGCAGCGGCCCGGTGTTCTGGCCGGGATTGAGCGTGGTGATGTGTCCATGCAGCTTGTCGAGCGTGGCCGTGGGCGCGTCGAAGACCTCGCGGCGCTGACCGGTCTTCGTCGGCGTGGGCTTCAGCGAGTTCCAGTCGATCGCCTGCGATTCGAGCCGGGCCGGCGCCTGTTGACGGCCCTCGACGACGCTCGCGACAGCGATCACCAGGGCAACCAGGAGAGGTCGGTTCATGGGGCGCATTTTACGCGAGGACTCGATCACGGTCGCGGGGAACGGCCGTATTTCTGGCATCATCGTTCCGATGGCGCTTTCCGCAACCGTCTTCGCGTTCGATGTCGATCTCGCCGACAGCGACCGCCAGGTCTACGAGCAACTGTCGCTCCGGCTGGCGCGGCATCCGTCCGAATCGGACGAATTCCTGGTGGCCCGGCTGCTGGCCTATTGCCTCGAGTACACGGAAGGCATCGAGTTCTCCCGCGGCCTCTCTGATGCGGACGACCCGCCGATCGCGGTGTGCGATCTCACGGGCCGGCTGCGCGCGTGGATCGACGTCGGAACGCCCGCGGCGGAGCGCCTGCACCGCGCGGGCAAAGCCGCCGATCGCGTTGTGGTGTACGTGCACAAGGAGCACCGGCAATGGCTGCGCCAGCTGGAAGGCGCCGTCATTCACCGCCGCGACGGGTTGGTGATTCAGGCATTCGATCCGGCATTCGTCGCCGCATTCGTGGCGCGGCTCGAGCGCCGCATGTCATTTGCGCTCAGCGTTGCCGAAGGAGACCTGTTTGTGGCTTTTGCCGACGGGACGATCACCGGCCGGCTTCGGAGGGTGGTTTGCCCGCCTACTTGATCCGGCTGGAAGTGAGAAATCGCCGATAGTTGCTGAAGACCTGGGTCCGCCGGATCGACTCCAGCCCCGTGCGTACGACGGTCCGCGACTCGATCGCTTCCGGGAGCAGCATGGTCTCGTCGGGATCGGTGAACGTCACGGGCTTGAACCGCAGGGTCACCTCGTCGCGGTCGATCGTCAGCCAGGGCGGGAAGTGATAGCTGGTCTGCAGGCGCGCCGGCACCCGCACGTCGGTCGGCCCGCTGAGGTATCGATCGAGCCGCAGAACGTCGTGAGTGTCGGCGTCGACCCACAGCCGGCCGTGGACGGCGATCGGGCCCGTCCAGTCGAAACAGTCGTCGTGGCCGTACTCGTCGGCGACGAGCACCGGCCGGCTGGATCGCCGTGCCGATGCGAAGTCGATGACCAGCGCCGCGCGGCCACGCTCGCGGCTTTCACGGATCGTCGTAAACGCGTAGTCCTCCCGCTGCCCGGACAGCAGAAACGAGAGCAGTTCGGGTCCGAGCGGCGTCGGATCGGTGCATCCCGAGCGATCCGTCTTGTCACGCTCGCGCGGCTCACGCCCGTTGACGCGCCGTATGTCTCGCGTGACGCGCGGCTCGAGCCAGTCATCGACTTCGATGCGCAGCTCTGATTCCACTGTACGAGCGAAGGCCGGCATGTTGCCGTCGGTCACAAGCGGAACAACGGTTGAGCGTTCCGTGCAGATGACGCGTTGCGCGCGCTGGTAGTAGGCGGCGACACGCTCGCTGACCTGTGAGATCAGTCCCGCGGCATCCCAGGGCCCTGCGCTCGCGCCGGTGCGCGCAATCCTGACCGAGAGGGCCAGGGCCGTAATGGCGAGCAGGAGGCGAAACGATCGGGCTGGCGGCATTCGTGTGATTCAGGCCTGGCGGCGCGATCGTGCACCGATCTTCCCGGGAGATGTCAAGTGGCCGGCGCGATCTCATGCGCCGGCCCCGCTTGACTACTTCATCGGCGCCGATGCCGAGACGACGCACTGCCATTTGCCGCCCGCCGCCTTGACCCAGGTATCGGCCCAGCGCTCCTTCGCGTCGACGGCCTTCCCAGCTCCGTCGGTACCTTTCCCGACCCAGCTGCCGGTGACGATCGCCGAGTCGCCGTGCACGGTCACTTTCATATCGCTGATCTCGTTGGTCGTCCACTTCGCTTTCTTCACGCGCGCGAGCACCTCCGCCTTGCCGCGCAGCGAGCCGTCCGAGTCGAGCGCGACGAAATCCTCGGACAGCAGCGGCGCGAGCGCTTCGGCGTTGCCGGCCTTCGAGGCTTGCGCCCACTGGTTCTCCATCTTGATCAGTGTCTCTACCACGCCGATGCCGGCTTTGGCCGCGGCGGCGGGCTGCTGGGCCCCTGCAACTCCTGTACAGAACAACACCAGGGCTCCCGCCGCCAGAGCTGATTTCATGATGCTCTCCTCTCAACTGCCGTTGTTTATATGAAGGGCGTCACTATAGTGCTCACTCGAGCGCGCTGCAAGAGCAATCATCGCTGGTGACTGCCTCGATCCCGGCGGATCCTGGACCGGATCATTGCAGGTATCCTAGGCCGAAGACGAGTTGCAGTGCGGCATGTCAGGAGCGGCAATGGACAGAATCGGGATCATCGGCTCGGCTGTCGTCGGCCAGACACTCGCGCGCGGGTTCAAGTCGAAGGGGCATGACGTGACCAAACGAGTCGCTCATGGAACGCCTGCAGCAGGGCTTCCCTGACAGCAGGTTCGTGAAGGCGTTCAACAGCGTGGGCAACGCACGCATGGTGGACCCGCAATTCGAGACCGGCCGCCCGACGATGTTCTACTGCGGCAACGACGCCGAGGCGAAGGGGAAGGTGGCGCAGATTCTGGAAGCGTTCGGTTGGGAGGCCGCCGATATGGGAACGGCAACCGCCGCGCGAGCCATCGAGCCGCTTTGCCAGCTGTGGTGCATCCCGGGATTCAGGCAGAACATGTGGACGCATGCATTCGCGATGCTGACCAGGTGACGGCCGCGAATCTGGGCCGGAAGCGCGAGACGGCTGCTGGCCGGCACCAGCAGAGTTCACGGAATGTTCAGGTTTTCGCCAGTCGGGCGGCGTGCGTCTTCACCTTCAGCACCGCATCCGCGATGTCGTCCATGTCGCGCCCCGGCCCCAGCAGCATCGTCTGGGTGAGCCAGATCGCTTCGGAGCACAGGCGATCGTTCTGCGGACATCGATTGCGATCGCGCCAGCCGCGCAGGACCTCGACCGGGTAGATCGCTTTGTAGCCGCGGGTGGCGAATGTCTCCTCGAGAAACGGCTGCGTGTTGAGCGGTGAGTAGCCGCCAGACGCGGGGATGCCCTCGGCGGCGAGCGCCTTCAGGAACGCCGCGCGCGACAGGCCGGAGAACTGGCTCGAGTCGTAGCGGAACATGTAGAGATGCCACGCGTTGCGCGTGCAGCCTTCGTACATCCTTGCCGGCGTGATGCCGGGAATCTCCGCGAGCCGCCGCGTGAGATAGGCGGCGTTCCGATCCCGGGTTTTGGACTGCGCTTCCAGCCGCGTCATTTGCGACAGCAGCAGGGCAGCCTGAAACTCGGTGAGCCGGAGATTCGCGCCGGTGCGGGTGTACGAGAAATCGGCGCCGTTGTTGCCGCGGCCCCGGCTGTTGTTGTGGAAGCGATAGCAGGTCTCGAGCAGCGCGTCGTCGCTGGTGATGACTGCACCCCCTTCCCCGGAGTTCAGGTTCTTGCTCGCCTGGAAGCTGAAACAGCCGGCGATTCCGTGGCTGCCGACCTTGCGGCCGCGCCACTCCGAGAGGTGGGCCTGACACGCATCCTCCAGGACCGGAAGGTTGCGGCCGCGTGCGATCGGCAGAATCGTGTCCAGGTCGGCGGCTGAGCCGCCGAGGTGCACGGGAATGATGGCGCGGGTCCGGGCCGTGATCGCCGCTGCGATCTTGCGGGCGTCGATCTGAAACGTCTCGATGTCGGTGTCGACAAAGACCGGCATCGCGTGCATCAGCAGCACGGCGTTGATCGTCGCGATGAAGGTGTAGGGTGGAACGATCACCTCGTCTCCGGGGCCGATGCCGAGCGCGGCGAGCGAGGTGATGAGCGCGCTGGTGCCGTTGGCGGTTGCCAGGCAGCCCTTGGCACCGGTAAGCGAAGCGTAGGCGGATTCGAAGGCGGCCACCTGATCGCCGCGATTCCATCGGCCGCCTCGCAGGACCGCTTCGAGCGCTGTTTCTTCGCGCGTGTCACTGACGGGCCAGGCGGGGAACGGCGTCCGCCGGGTCGGGTTGCCGCCGAGCGCTGCGGGAAGCGCCGGGTTGGACCGGGCGGCCGGCGGCGTAACCGCTGTCTGGGACTGTGCCGCCGCCGGGCGGATCCGGCCAAGTGCGGCCGCTCCGATCGCACTCGCGACGAACTTGCGGCGGCTCACCAGTGGGTGACTGGACATGGGTGGGTCCTCGATGCGAAATCCCGCTCAGCGGACGAGCCGGCGGACCTCGCGGACAATGCGTTCCTCCACGTCGGGAGTGAAGGGGCCCGGACGGCCATAGTAGACCATCGCGTCAGCCCCTTCGTAGCCGCCTTCCTCGCGGATGCGGCGTGATGGGAGATAGCCGAACACGTCGTTGCTGTACCCCACAGCCCAGAGTTGACGGTCGGGATATTCACGGGCGAACCTGCGCGCATAGTCGACGACCGGCTCGCCGCCGAGCGCGATCAGGGTAAGGGCCGAACCGGCAGTCGACTCCGAGTGGCGCCCGAACTGCCACACCTGCACCGGGGCAGCCTGAACGGCCGGCAACTGGCCGTTCCGTGCGGCCATCGACTGCATCAGCGCGTCGTATCGGCGCAGGTAGACCTCCTCGATGGTCAGCCCGGCGCGCCATCGCCCCCGCACGTCGCCAGTTTCAAAGGGAAGCGTCGCTATCGCGAACGAGGTCTGAACTCCGGGCGTCAGCGGCGACGCTCGCGGGAGCGTCCCGTCGACCGCGTCGGCGAGCGCCCGTCCGTGTGCTTCGACCAGCGCCAGCGTGCCCCGCGGATTGGGATTGGCGTCCGCGCCGCAGCCGGCGACGAACAACGCCGTCGCTTCCGGATGCCGTCGCTCGAGCTCCGCCTGTGCAACACCGGCGTAGTCGCCGTGATACTCCACGAACGTGTCCTGCAGCGTCGTGTTGTGGCACGCATAGCCGAACACGGCGGCGCGCAGCCGGCCCTCGGCATCGTTCACGCGCAGAATCGGAACGGAGTGGTCGACGGGACCGTCTGGCGAGAACTGCACGCGGCGGTTGCGCGCGAAGCCGACGTCCCCGCGCGCGAACGAGAGCGTCGCGCTTCGCAGCGTCGATGCCGCCGTGGTCACGAGATCGGCCAGCTGCTTTTCGAGTGCGGCGGTATAGGCCCGGATCCGGCCCCACTGTTCCGGCGAAAGGTCGTAGGCGACCGCCAGCTGCTCGTCGACCACCGGGCCACAGTGAGTGTGGCTGGCGCTGAAGAGCAGCTGCGAGCGTGGGATTCCGGTGCGCTTCCGCACCTCGCGCGCCACCGCGTCGGTCAGCCGCGCCGTCAGCCCGAGCAGATCGGTGGTGACGAGCACCGCGGGACGAGCGGTCCCATACCGTAGCGCCAGCGCCTTGGCCTTGAGCGGGAGCGCGGTGCCCTGCGCGGGTTGGGTGCGCCGCGCGAAGCCGGCCATCCAGAGCCCTTTCTCCGGGGTGATATCGATGGTCGCGGTTCCCGCCATGCAGGCGGCTTGCGCCGCGGACGGCGCCGCCAGGGCCAGCGCCGCCGCGCCTCGCACAAACAGATTCCGTCGCGTGAAGCCACGGGTGTGCACGCCCCGATGATGTCACGGTCCTGATGGAGAACGGGACACTGCGAGACTCAGGCCTCCGGGTCCCCGCCGGCATCGATCCACGTCACCGCCGGGAAGCCGTTCGAGGTGACCGTCACACTTCCTTCGGTCCAAACCTGGCCTCCCAAGTGCTATACCGTTGTCTCTCCGAACCATGTAAGCTCCATCACCGCGGAAACGGTGCTCGCAAGCGCTCGTTCAGATCCTGTTCGTGACGAGAGCTCTCCGGGAGGCGACTGTGACGATGCTCGAGCGTGAGACTTCGGCTGGCTGGTCACGACGATCACGGCGTGTTCGTCTGTTGCTCGTGCTGGTGTGCGCGGCAGCGATGGTGGTGTCGAGCAGGGCGCAGACGCGATCGCGAGGGCGGGATTTGGGGATTCCATTCCCAGGGCAGACCGGTCCGCTCAACGCCATCACCGACGTTGCCGGCACGGCCGTCGGCCATGTGACGCTCATCGAGGGCGAGGGCCGGCTGGTCCCCGGCAAGGGGCCAATCCGCACCGGCGTCACCGCGATCCTCACGCGGCCTCGCGGCAATTGGGATCCGGTCTTCGCCGCAACCTTCAACCAGAATGGCAACGGCGACATGACGGGGATCAACTGGATCAAGGAATCCGGTTTTCTCGAAGGCCCGATCCTGTTGACCGGAACGCACAGCGTGGGCACCGTGCGGGACGCGGCGATTCAATGGCAATTGAAGAATGGTCGACAGTTCATTTTCACGTATCCCATCGTCGCCGAGACGTTCGACTTCTTGAATGACGCGAACGGAGAGCACGTGAAAGCGTCGCACGCGTTCGAGGCGCTCGACCGCGCGAAAGCCGGTCCGGTGGAAGAAGGCGCCGTCGGCGGCGGGACGGGCATGGGCTGCAACGGCTTCAAGGGTGGCATCGGCACGTCGTCGCGCGTGCTGACGGCGGCACAGGGCGGCTACACCGTCGGCGTGCTGGTGCAGTGCAATTACGGCGGGGATCTTCGAATTCTCGGCGCGCCGATTCGTCCCGAGATCACGGACCTGGGAACCTGCACAGTCCTTCCGCAGCCGTTGAGCCGACCGTGGACCACCGGTATCCCGCCTTGTCCGGCCTCCGGACGGGGCGGCGCAGACGACGGTGCGATCGCCTATCACGAGGGCCGCGGATCGATTATCGTCGTCGTCGCGACAGATGCGCCTCTGCTGCCGCACCAACTCGAACGGATTGCGCGGCGTGTCGGCATGGGCCTCGGCCGGCTGGGCAGCTTCGCCGGGAACTCCTCCGGGGATCTCTTTCTCGCGTTCTCGACCGCAAACCAGCGCGCGGCAAGTGGGGACGGGACCCCGGCGCTGGTCATGCTGCCGAACGATCGGATCGATCCGCTCTTTCAGGCGACCATCGATGCCACGGAAGAGGCGGTCGTCAATGCGATGCTTGCGGCCCGGACCATGACTGGCGTGGACGGCATTCGCGTTTTCGGGTTGCCGGGCGATCGGGTCGTCGCCGCGCTGAAGAAATACAACCGGATGAAATAGGCTGCCGATCGCAGTGCACGCCGCGCTCGCGTCGGCCGATCCGAGTTCCGCCGCGCAGGCGATCGAGGTACCGCAATCGATGTCTCATGAACGACGGCACTTGCCGTCAGAATCGTCCGCTGCCGTCACGGGTCGATCGAGACCCCGGCAGGTCTGTGTCCTGGGAAGTGCAGATCCGGGCTCCGCTGCTTACGAGTTGGCGGGCGCCGCGGGCCAGTTGCTCGCGCGGCTTGGCATCACCCTGGTGAGCGGCTGTGGCAGCCCGGCCACGCGCCTTGCTGCCGAGCGGGCGCTCGCGGCCGGCGGACTGGTGGTCAGCATCGTGACGTCGGACGACATCGATCTCCATGACTGGCCTTGCAGCGTCCTCATTCCCTGCGGCATGGGTGATGCCCGCAACCTGCTCATGGCCCTTGCCGGCGATGCCTGCATCGTCATCGGAGGGCGGGCGGGGACGAAATCCGAAGTGTGCCTCGCCTGGCTGCATCATCGTCCGCTGCTGCCCCTCACCGGATGCGGAGGATGGTCCGATCAGCTCGAGCGGAATCCGCCGGACGAGCGCCAGAACTCGGTGATTCGGTCGTGGTCCTCGATTGAGGATCTGGAGCAGGCGTTAGCCGGGTTGGGTCTCCTGGGTGCGCAGTCACCGAATTCTGTTCCGCGTTCTCATGACGAATCGATCCCCTAAGCAGGTATTCGTGTACACCGACGGCGCGTGCTCCGGAAACCCGGGGCCGGGAGGGTATGGCGCGATCCTCCAATACGGCGAGCACCGGCGCGAGTTGTCCGGCGGGTTCCGCCGGACGACGAACAACCGGATGGAGCTGACGGCGGCAATCAAGGCGCTGGAAGCGCTGAAGGAGCCCTGCTCGGTGGTCCTGTTCACCGACTCGGAGTACCTGGTGAATGGCATCTCCAAGGGATGGGCGCGCAGCTGGTGTGCGAAAGGATGGCGGCGGCAGGGGCGCATCGTCCCGAACTGGGAGCTGTGGCGGAGGCTGCTCGAGCTCTGCGACCATCATCACGTGCAGATGCGGTGGGTCGAAGGCCATGCCGGCCATGTGGAGAACGAGCGATGCGACGAGCTCGCCGTTCGTGCGGCAGCGGTCACCGGATTGCCAACCGACGATGGATACGAGCGGCCGCTCGCGCCGGATGCGTCCAGCTGAGGAGCGGTGAAGGGCGTCGTGACGTCGGCTGGCTGGCGTGTATCGAAAAATGCACCCGGCCATCAGGAGATCGGTCTACGAACCCGGGACCGCCGCTCCCGTGTTTCGCGCAGGGGAGCTGACATTCGGCATCGTGATCTGCCGCGACTCGACCTATCCCGAGTTGGTGCGAAGTCTGGCGCATCGGGGAGCCGTCGCCTTGTTCGTCCCAACGAACAACGCGCTTCCGCCATCCAAAGGGGGACCCGAGATCGTCGAACAGGCGCGGAGGACAGACCTGAGTCTGGCAACCGAGAATGGCCTGGCGGTGATTCGCGCGGACGTTGCCGGCCGGCTCGATGGTCTGGAGTCGTATGGTTCGTCCTGGATCATCGAAAACAGCGGCGTAACGCTACGGGCAGCCAGGCAACTGGAGCCCGACCTGGTGGTGGCGGAGATTCAGATCCAGTGCCGATCAGGGCGATACAATCCGCAAGGCAGCGGCGCGCGCCCTAAGCCGTCTCCTCAAGCGTTTGCCGGTTCAATAATCATGTCGACGAGATCGACGACCCTGGTCGAGTTTCTTGCTGCCGTCGTCGCGGATGATGCCACCGCCGTGCGGCTCGTCGGAGCTACGCCTCAGATCGCGCAGGCGCGCGCCGTCGACGAGCGGCTCGTGAAGGAAATCCCTCACCAGGTCTACGCCGGCGATACAGCCCTCCACCTCGCGGCGGCGGCGCTCAGGCCGCTCACCGTCGGCGCGCTGATCCGGGCGGGAGCTGACTCGAACGCCGTGAATCGGCGTGGAGCAACCGCTCTCCATTACGCGTGCGATGCGCGGCCCAGGGCGGGAGGGACGTGGAACCCGTCCAAACAGAGGTCGGTGATTGAGCTCCTCCTCGACGCGGGAGCGGACGTCGAGCACAAGGACAAGGCCGGAGCGGTTCCATTGCATCGCGCGGTTCGCGCGCGGAGTCCGGAGGCTGTTCGCTGTCTCCTCGAGCGTGGCGCTCGTGTGGACGCGACCCACGGCAGGCAACGCACAACCCCTCTCCACATCGGTACGCGTTCGACGGGCGCGAGCGGCACGAAGGGTGCGCAGGCCGAGCAGCAGGAGATCGTCGGGCTCCTTCTCGAATATGGCGCCAATCCTCGCGCGAGAGACGCAAACGGCACCCTGCCGCGGATTCGAGCGTGATCTCCTCGACCGATGGGCTTGCTTGTCTACGGATCTCGACCGGCTGACATATACCGCGGGCTGTGAGACGCGGACAGTCCATCAAGTGACCCGAACGTTCTGGTCCTCGTTGCACGAGACTGGCGCGTTGCTCCTCTGCGCCACCGCAAGCCTGTGGCTGGGTCTGGTCGCATGCCGCCATGATGGGTCCGCGTTGCCGCTATCGGGAACGTTGTGGGCCCACCTGAAGGATGAGCGTTTCGGGACGGTGACCTCCATCGGAGGATTGCCGCTCGGCGTCCGGGACGCACTTCAGGAGCTGTTCCACAGTCCGTCGCTCGACATCGCCGAGCCCGGCGCCGAATTCCAGGCGGCAGGCGGCCCCGTGCGGCCGGGTCGCCGGCTGGTTGCGGCGGGGTGCTCGAGCGATCACTGCCTCGTCTATTACGAGCGCGCAGGGACCGGTCCCACCTGGCGCGTCGCCCTGTTTCACTGGACGCCGCGCGAAACCCGCTTCGAGTGGGGCGGCGCCGCGCCGGGCGGACTGGCGGGGATCGGCGACGTTCAGCACGCTGTGCTGTCCCGGACAATCAGGAGTCCCGAGCGGTCGTGGTAGCGGCATCGCCGATGAGTGACGGCGCGCGGCACCATTGCGTGATGCTGGCTGCCGAACCACAACAGCACAGTTGGCATCGCAATCCATTTCACTCAAATGATCGCGACACGGCCGAGCAATTCATTGATCCAGTCCTCACCCGGTGCTACAGTCCGAGCCGTTCGTAGTTTGTTTCCACTATCCAGGGTTGGGGCATCGTCGAAAGCCGCACCACGGCTGACGGCGCCCCGGGCAAATTGGCAAGACGACCCATCGACGTTGTCCGCAGCAGTCGAAAACGGGGACACGTGAGGGAGGAGGGGCAGTGACTCATCAGAACAGGCGCTTTGCATCGCCGCGGCTATGGGCGGCGATCGTGACGGCCCTGCTGGCCGCGCCGCCGCTGGCGGCGGCCCAGACGCTTTACGGCACCATCACCGGCACTATCACGGATGCGCAGGGATCGAACGTTCCCGGCGCTACCGTCAGCATCCGGAATGAAGCTACCGGTCTCGAGATGACCTCGGTGACCGACGAGGTCGGGACCTATACGATCCGAAACGTCGCCGGTGGCACCTATACGCTCAAGGCGGCGTTACAGGGCTTCAAGGAATTCGTTCAGACCGGCGTTCCCATCGTCGTCGGGAATATCGTCCGGGTCAACGGGCACCTCGAGGTCGGCGCGCTGGCCGAGTCGGTAACCGTGACGTCGGAAGCCGTGCTCCTCAAGACGGACAAGGCGGACGTCAGTGTCGATCTCAGGCCGGAGGACGTCACCAACCTTCCGTTGAACCAGTACCGGAATTACCAGACCCTGCTGAACCTGGTTCCCGGCGCCACACCGCCCGTGTTCCAGAATGCGCAGACCGATACGCCGGGCCGGGCCCTCAGCACCAACGTCAATGGCGCGAACCGTAACAACAACGTGACCCGGATCGACGGCGCCGCCAGCATCAACGTGTGGCTGCCGCATCATGCCGGCTACATCGCGCCGGCCGAGACGATCGAGAACGTGAACGTCTCGACCAACAGCTTCGACGCGGCGCAGGGGATGACCGGTGGCGCCGCGATGTCGGTCCAGACCAAGTCGGGGACCAATACGCTCAAGGGCTCCGCGTTCTTCTTCCGCCAGCAGGACGAGCTGAATGCGCGCCGGGGGTATTTCGACCCGAACAAGCTCGACGCCAGCACGTCGATCATGGGCGGCACGTTGGGCGGGCCGATTCGCAAGAACCAGCTGTTCTACTTCGGAGGATGGGAACGCAACGACGAGCGGCAGAGCCGCTTCAACACCTACACCGTCCCGACCGCGCGGATGCGGAACGGCGACTTCGGTGAAGTGCTGGCGCTCAATTCGGCGTTCCGAATCTACGATCCCGCTACAGGCAATCCTGATGGCACGGGCCGCTCGTTTTTCCCGGATGCCGTGATCCCCGCCAATCGCATCAGCGAGATCTCGAGGCGCATCCAGGCGATGTACCCGGCGCCGAACGACCCGGGCACGAACAACGGGCTCCAGAACAACCTCCAGGTCCCGCGGTTTCCCAAGGCCATCCGCGATAACTACGATGGGAAGGTCAACTGGAACCGCAACGCGGCCCACCAGATCTGGGGCAAGTTCTCGGTCATGAATGCCGACGTCCAGGATCTCTTCTACCTTCCGTTCGAGGCGGCCGGCGGGGGCGACACGACGATTTCCCTGTGGACCCTGGGGTCAACGTGGACGCTGAGCCCGACGCTGCTGCTGGACGCCAACGGGGGATCGAACAAG
>Ga0207701_10005622_pt1 | contig 12588 bp, 11 predicted proteins | sample KBSSwiSSwithPhiX_FD_184294 | JGI IMG/M metagenome (GOLD analysis project Ga0207701, IMG submission 184294) | Switchgrass rhizosphere bulk soil microbial communities from Kellogg Biological Station, Michigan, USA, with PhiX - S5 (SPAdes) (version 2) | ecosystem: Environmental > Terrestrial >...
CGCTCGCCGCCGCGAGCACAATCGCAACGCTGCCGCACGTGCGCAGCGGGCGGCTGCGTCCCGTGGGCGTGACGACCGCCCAGCGGCTGCCGTCGCTGCCTGACATTCCGACGATCGCGGAGGGCGGCGTGCCGGGCTTCGAGTCCGTTGCGTGGTTCGGACCGGTCGCGCCCGCAGGAACGCCGCCCGACGTAATTACCCGGCTGCACCGGGAAATCGTCGCGATCATCACGGCGAGCGACGTGAAGGAGCGCTTTGCGAAGGAAGGCGGCGTCGTGGTTGCCAACTCGCCGGATGATTTCGACCGCTTCATGCGTGCCGAGATGTTGAAATGGGCGAAGGTCGTCAAGGCAGCCGGAATCAAACCCGAATAAACGGGACAGACCCGTTTATACTCCGCGCTCCACAAAGTCCTAACGCAGTGAAGCGCGCAATGCGCTGTCACGATTTTCGCTCAGCAGGAGAAAACAATGAAGTCACTCAGCAACCGCACGCTCGCGTGCGCCGTCGCCGCGCTGTTCGCGCCGGCGCTCCACGCCGCACAGGCCGACCCCGCACCGGGCTTTCCCAGCAAGCCGATCCGCTTCATCGTGCCGTTCGCGCCGGGCGCGGGCACCGACACGACAGCGCGGGCGATCGCGCAGAAACTGAGCGAAAAGTGGGGCCATCAGGTCGTCGCGGATAACCGCACCGGCGCCGGCGGCACGATCGGCGTGGATTTCACCGCGAAATCGAACCCCGACGGCTATACGATCTGCCAGATCTCCGCTTCGAACACGGTCAATGCCGCGAGCTATACGAATCTGCCCTACGACATGGAGCGAGATCTGCAGGGCATCTCACAGGCGACGTCGCTCTTCTACGTCGTCTATGCGCAGCCGTCGCTGCCGATCAAGAACATCAAGGATCTCATCGCCTACGGCAAGGCGAATCCCGGAAAGCTCAACTTCGGCTCGTCGGGTATCGGCACGCTGCAACACTTTTCCGGCGAGCTCTTCAACCATATGGCGGGAATCAAGATGGTGCACGTGCCGTACAAGGGCACCGCTGCCGTGATTCCCGCGATGCTCTCGGGCGAAGTGCAGGTCGGCTTCGGTTCGCTGATCGGCACGCGTCCCCAGATGCAGGCCGGCCGGGTGCGCGGACTTGCGATCACGGCGGGGAAACGCTCGCCTTCTGTCGATCTGCCCACAGTGGCCGAGTCCGGCGTGCCGGGTTACGAAGTGGATCAGTGGTACGGGATCATCACGTCGTCGAAGGTTCCGAAGAACATCGTGCAGAAGCTGAACGCGGCAATCGTCGAAGCCGTGAAGTCTCCGGATGTCGCACAACGCCTGTCGGCGGACGGCTCCATTCCGGTGGGCAGCTCACCCGAGCAGTTCAACACGCACATCCACAACGAAATCGCGAAGTGGAAGAAGCTCGTCAAGGCGGCGAACCTGCAGTTGGCGCCGCAGTAAAGAACCGCGCCGCTCGCCCGAGGCCAAGCGGCGCGGCCCCGTGCTCATTCCGACAGCACGACCTCCTTCGTGACCGACCGCGTGTGAGCGGAAACCGGCACGAACACGGAATGCGATCCCGCCCCGCCGGCGACGACGATGCTGATGTGCTCCGGCTTTTCCGACACCGGCACCATCGTTTCGGGCGTGATCTCGCCGAGCTCCGCGCGACGCGCCGTCACGGTCCGATCGAATTCGCTTCCACGCGAGCGGCCCGCTCTCATCTTCGATGCCTCCCACAGCCGCTGCTTCACGTCGGCCTTGGTGAGACCTGCAGCATGAAACACGTTCGCGTGCTGTGGTGAAAGGACGATGAACGGCGCGCCGCCATAGACGTAGTCGCTGCTCGCGGGGTACTGCATGGTGTCCGCGATCATGGCGAGCACTTCGTCGGCGTTCTTCGCGGTCATGTTCATGCTCCACGTTCCGAGCGCGCCGACGACCGTGACCGTGCTCGTATCGCGCGAGAATCCCCGTTCGACGTGCAGCGGTTCCCACGGGCTCGCGTCCTCGTTCTCGGCGCAGCAGAAGCTGTACTTGCCGGGCTGACCCTGCGTCGCCTGGTCCATGTCGCCGGGCAGTGCGCGTCCGATGTTCATCAGCATGAGACGCAGTGCCCGTCCGAGCGTCGCGTTGGCCCACGTGCCCTGACCCAGGCAATTGTGGCCGCTCTTCACCTCCAGCCACTTCGCGATGGGACCGTTCACGATGAGCCACACCGCCGCCGGGTTCGTCGTCGATTGAATCGACTGAAGCCTGAACTGCGGCTGGGCAACCGCTTCCGCAGCCGCGATGAGCACCGGCAGATACTCGGGACGACAGCCCGCCATGACGGCATTGATGGCGATGTACTCGACGGTTGCAGCTCCCATCCCCGGCTGTATCGTCGCTACGACCTCATCGGGCGCACGCTTCGTGTGACGCAGCATGCGTTCGACACGCTCCTCCGTCGGCGGCGTGATCGGGAGGCCATCGGCCCAGCGCCGTCCGATATAGAACTCGTTCAGCGTCTCGAAATCCGCCGGTGCTTCGATCAGACGCGCCCGCGTGGGCGGCATGCTGTCCTGGAGCGTGCTCTTGCCCGACGAAGCGGTTTCACACAGCAGGCCCGCGATTTCAGCCGCAGCCTTGGCCGCGATATCCCTCAACTCGTCGCGCTTGCGTGTCCCGAACGGATGCGGGATGACGGCAATCGGCAGATCCGGAACGCCCAGCGCTTTGCTTTGTGCGCGCCCCAATCCCTGGAAGCTCGTCGAGCAGACGGTCAGTCCGATCCTGCCGCGCTTCGAAACTTCCACACTGTCGTGGATACTCCACGACGTGCATGAACCTCAGTCGCCGGATCCGGTGATGACCGCGTCGCAATCGGCAACGAGCTCGGACATCAACGCATCGGGCGCCGGGATGGATGCGCTGTGCTTGCGTCGCTTGACGACGGTCGCCACGCCGTAGTGCTCGACCAGCAGATCGGCCAGATCGTCGACGAGATGATGGAAGTTGGGCTTGGAATTATCGATGAAGCCGATCGTCTTTCCGCGCAGGCTGTCGAGCGAGCCGCGCGATGCCTGCCGTTGCGTCAGACACGGCGCCACGGGTTCGTAAACCAGAATACTCTCCGACATGGTTGCTCCAGTAGTTGCAGATATGCCGCCGAACGCCGCGCTCGCCGCGATCCCGGCGGCAGCGCGCGATCCCGACCGTTCGCGTGCGCTCCGATCCGTTTCGGTTCTTACTGTCGGGGGCCGAGGATGAAGCGAAGCGTTTCGTGTGCGCAGCGTTCCGCATCCGTCGCCGCGACGTGAAACGAGTCGCCCGGCAGCACGAGTATGCGCGAATCGGGGATCTGCTGCTGCCAGGCGTGAACGTCGTCGACCGAGCCGAGCGCACTGCCTTCGGTCGTGATCACGAGCGTCGGACAGTTGATGCGCGCCAGGTCCTCGCTGATGTCCCAGTGCGGTATCGCGGCAACGAACCCGAGCTGAGTCGAAGCGGGGGTGCGACCCATGAGCTTCGCCCACCATTCGAAGCCTTCACGCGGGAAATGACTGCCCAGGCGCCCGGCCATCGTGCTGCGCGCCCACGCTTCCACGCCCTTCTCTTCCATCAGCTTGAGCCAGCTGTCGAGCACGCCCGGTTTGTGTTCCCTGCGCGGTCCGGGGACGCCGACCAGCGTGAGCGTCTGAACGCGCTGCGGAAACCGCGCGGCGAAACGTCTGGAGATGGTGCCGGCGATCTTCGCGCCGACGAGATGAAAGCGCGGGATGCCCAGACTGTCCATCAACTTGGCAAAGTCGTTCACGACGCCATCGAGCGACCATGCGTAGTCGCGCGGCATCGGTGTAGAGGCGCCGAAGCCCCGCATGTCCGGCCGCACCACACGAAAACGCCGGGCCAGCGCCGGCACCCACGCATACCACATCGCGCTGCTCTCGGCGTTCCCGTGCAGCAGAAGGATCGTTTCCGGTTCGTGCCAGGGATCGGTGAAGTTGTCGAGCTCGTAGTACATCTCGAGGGATGGATCGATGCGCTGCTTCGGCATGCTTACGCTCCTTTTGATCTTCCATGCGCCGCTACGAGTCGAGCCCGGCGGCTTTGATCACTTTGGCCCACGTCGACATCTCGGTCGAGAGGAGCTTTCCGAACTCGTCGGGCCGGCCCGGTGCGGGCTCGGCGCCTTCCGCCGCGATCTTCTCCAGCGTCTCGCGCTCGCGCAGCGCCGTCGTCAACGCAGCATTGAGCTTTGCAATCGACTCAGGTGCGGTACGCGCCGGCGCGACGAGCCCGAACCAGGACGTGACGATATAGCCCGGGAGACCGGCCTCGACGACCGTCGGAAGATCGGGCAGCGCCCGCGAACGCTGCGGCCCGCTCGTTGCCAGCGCGCGCACCTTGCCCGCGTTCACGTGCGCCAGTATCGCCACGACATTGGGGAACATCATATGGATGTGGCCTCCGAGGAGGTCCACCATCGCGGGGCCGGACCCTTTATACGGCACGTGTACGATGTTGATCTGCGCGAGACTCTTGAACAGCTCGCCGGCGAGGTGGGTGGAGTTGCCCGGACCGCCCGAGCCGAAATTGAGCTGCCCCGGCCGCGCTCGCGCGAGCGCGATGAGTTCCCGGACACTGCGCGCGGGCAGCGAGGGATGCAGCACGATCGCGTACTGGCTCGTAGTCGCCTGCCCCACCGGCGTGAAATCACGCAGGACATCGTAGGGTGCGGGCTTCATCAGCATCGAGTTGATCGGGAACGAAGGCGCCGCCATGAGCAGCGTGTATCCGTCCGGCGGCGACTTGGCCACCGTCTGAACGCCGATCGTCCCGCCGGCGCCCGCGCGGTTGTCGACGACCATCTGCACGCCGAGCGCTTCGGTCATGCGCTGCGCCACCACGCGGGCGATGATATCCACACCGCTCCCGGAGGATGAGGCGACGATCAGGCGCACCGGACGACTGGGATAGTCCTGCGCCTGCAGCGCGCCTGCTGCCGCGAGCGCCATTGCCGCCATCGATCGCACTGCCCACATGCTCTTCCCGCCTCCCTCCGAACCGTCGCGTCCGTGTACGGCGAATGATTGCACACTGTATCCCGGGTTGGCTCGTGCGCTTCGAAGCAATGCCGCGCGGTGACGTGCCCGGCTCGCTTTGTCCGGCATAGCGTTTGCTGTGGGCGAGCACACCTCCAAGAACGCCACGCCGAGCGCGTGGCTCGCCGCATAAAAACATGACGCTCGCACAGGGGCTCGCGTTCACCATCGTCGCCATCATGATGGCGCTTTTCGTCTGGGGGCGCATCCGCTACGACGTCGTCTCGCTGCTCGCGCTGCTCAGCGCCGTCTTCTGCGGCATCGTACCCCCGAAGGAAGCGTTTTCCGGGTTCAGTGACGACATCGTGATCATCGTCGCGTCCGCGCTCGTCGTCAGCGCAGCCGTGGCACGCTCGGGCATAACCGAGATCATCATCCGTCCGCTCGCGCCGTATCTGAAAACGACCCGGACCCAGGTATTCGTGCTGGTGCTCGCGGTCGTCAGCCTTTCGACATTCATAAAGAACGTCGGCGCACTGGCCATCCTGCTGCCGGTCGCTCTGCAATTCGCGAAGAAGTCGGAGTCGTCGCCTTCGCAGCTTCTCATGCCGCTCTCGTTCGGTTCGCTGCTCGGCGGGCTGATCACGCTGGTGGGGACATCGCCGAACGTGATCGTTTCGCGTGTTCGCGAGGAGCTCACGGGGCAGCCGTTTCACATGTTCGACTACGCGCCCGTGGGCCTCGGGCTTTCCCTTCTGGGGCTCGTGTATATCACGTTTGCGTATCGCATCCTGCCGCGCGACCGGCGCGGCGGCGTTTCGCTCGACGCGGCCATCAACATCGAAAACTACGTCGTCGAAGCGCGTGTGCCGGAAGGATCGCCGTTCGTCGGCAAGACCACCGCCGCTGTCGAAGCATTCGGCGAAGGCGACGCGAAGCTGACGACCGTGGTGCGCGAGCGTTTCAGGCGCTATAAGCCCACGCGCGCGCTGCAGGTGCGTGCGGGCGACCTCCTGCTGCTGGAGGGCGAGCCGTGGGCGCTGGAGCGGGTCGTCGCACATGGCGCGCTGGAGCTCGGCGGAGAGGAAGCAGCCGGGAAGGACAACACCGGCGACGGCGATACGGTCGGCGTTGTGGAAGGCGTCGTGACCGGTGATTCGGCGCTCGTCGGGTCGAATCTGATCGAGCTCGACGTGCGCAGGCGCTACGACCTCAACGTGCTCGCCATCAGCCGCAGCGGTGAGCGCATCAGCCAGCGCCTGCGTTCCGTGCGCTTCCAGGCAGGCGATGTCGTGGTGGTGCAAGGTCGTTTCGACATTCTCCCGGAGACGCTCAGGACGCTCGGCATCCTTCCGCTCGCCGAACGCGACGTCGGCCTCGGCCGCGGGCGCCGGCGCTGGATTCCGCTGATCCTGCTGGCTGCAGCGATCACGGCTGTGGTGACCGAGGTGGTGCCGATCGCGGTGGCGTTCTTTTCCGCCGCCGTCGGAATGGTGCTCACGCGATCGCTCACGCTGCGCGAAGCGTACGACAGCATCGAGTGGCCGATCCTGATCCTGCTCGGCGCGTTGATCCCGGTGAGCGAGGCGGTTCGGACCACCGGGGCCACGGACCTCATCGCCGGCTGGCTCCACGTCGCAGCCGGCGGACTGCCGCCGATCGCGGCGCTCGGGCTCATGCTCGTTGCGGCGATGGCGGTCACGCCGTTTCTGAACAACGCAGCGACCGTGCTCGTCGTCGCTCCGATCGCAGCCGGCCTCGCTTCACGGCTCGGCCTCGATCCGGACCCGTTTCTGATGGCAGTGGCCGTCGGCGCGGCGTGTGATTTCCTGACACCGTTCGGACACCAGTGCAATACGCTCGTGATGGGACCCGGCGGATATCGTTTCAGCGACTACTGGAAGCTCGGTCTGCCTTTGTCGATACTGATCGTGCTCGCGGGCGTGCCGCTTATCGCAGCGTTCTGGCCGCTCGCGCCGCGCTAGGGAGAAGGGACTATGAAAGTGAGCGAGCTCATGGCCACCGTGGTCGAGTTCCTGGATCCGAACGCTACGGTTCAGGAGGCCGCCGCGCTCATGGGCGAGCTCGATGTCGGCGCGCTTCCGATCGGCAATGCGGGAGAGCTGAAAGGCATCCTCACCGACCGCGACATCCTCTACCGCGCCGTAGCGGAGGGGAAGGACCCGCGGCGCACGCCCGCACTGCAGATCGCGTCGAAGCAGGTCTTCGGCTGCGGCCCCGACGATGAGCTCGCCACCGCGATGGATGTCATGGCCGCGCAGAACGTGCGCCGGCTGCCGGTGCTGGACGACGCGCAGCGTGTGGTCGGCTGGATCACGCTGTCCGATCTCTCCCGCCACCTGCTCGTGCAGAGCGATCTCGTGCAGAATGCGCTGAAGGGCGTGACGGACAGGATCGGATCGGGTTGAGATTCAAACCGCCGGCCGGAAGCGCTGTTCGAGACTGCGCGCGAGTTGGGCGGGAAGATCGAGACGTGCAGCGAGGTAACGCATGTAATGACGGTTGACGAGCCTGCGCCGATCGAGCGCGAGCAGTGACGCCGCGTACACCTGTGCGCCGATGTGCACGTCGGGCACATGGGCGAGTACGTCGCGCAGGCTTCCCGATTCCTGCTCGATGGCGCGAAGCGATTCCTGCTGTTCCGCGCTCGCGTTCAGCCGCTTCAGCGCCCCTCGAAGCCGTTCGGCGACTTTGTCCGCCGAGTCCCCGTCGGCATGCGCCGCCGCGACCATGGCACGCATGAGCACATCGGCCTGAGCGGCATCGAGTTTCTGGAGATCGAGCGTGAACGGCACCAGAAGCTGCTGCCTGTTTCTGAGCCAGTCGCTCAGAATCTTCGACGCGAGCACCTGAACGATGCCTTCGTCGTACTCCGGTGGAGCGCTCTGTTGTGAAGGGGCTTGCGGCTCGCCGCTCACGATGTCGCCTTGCGTGCGGCGAGCGCCGCCTCGATCTGTTTCAGAAGCTGCGAGAAGTCCACGGGCTTCGGATGATAGTCGTCGCATCCGGCAGCCAGCGCCTTCTCGCGGTCACCCGCCATGGCATGCGCGGTGAGCGCAATGATCGGAATCTGCCGGGTCGCCTCCTCACGTTTCAGCGTCTGCGCAACGGTCCAGCCGTCCATCACCGGCAGGTTCATGTCGAGCAGCACGAGAGCCGGGAGCTCGGCGCGCGCCTTGTCCAGTCCTTGTTGTCCGTCTTCGGCGATCGTGACCTCGTAACCGCGGCGTTTCAGCCGTCGCGAGAGGAAGTCCCAGATTTCCTTGTGATCCTCAACCAGCAGTATCGTTTCCATGCGTCACCTCGGCAGCCTTGGCTGCATTGTTTTGAGCGCGCAGGGCCGACAGCGACGGAACCTTGCGCAGGACATCGAGCAGACCCTCGTGCGGGTCGTGATCGGTGTCGATGATCTGCTGCACGTAACCTTCGAGGCGGCTGCGTTCCTCCGGCGTCAATTCGTCGCCGCTCAATGCCACGACGGGCAGGTGGCGCCATTGCGGCATGCGACGCAATGACTGGATCAGCGCAAACGCATTCAGTGACGACATCGCAAGATCGATCAGCAGAAGCGCCGGACGGCTCTCCGCGATGCGGTCGAACACCGTGTTCGGATCGCGCGCCTGCACGACCTGCCAGCCTTCGCTCTCGAGCAGATCGGCGACCAACCCGCACGTGCTGCCGTCGTCGTCCACGACCAGCGCGCGAGCGGGCGGCGTGGTGCGGAAACGATCGAGTATGCGCTTCAGCCGCGGCCAGCGAATGGGTTTGGTGAGATAGTCCTGCGCGCCGAGCGAGAACGCGAGCCCCTTCTCGTGAACGATCGTCTCCATGATCACGGGAATGTCCGCGGTGTCGGGATCGCCTTTCAGCGCCGACAGCACCGCCCAGCCGTCCATGTGCGGCATCATCACGTCGAGCAGCACCGCGCGCGGCCGCAGCGCTCGCGCAAGCTTCAGGCCCGTCGGGCCATCGGCTGCCGTTCTCGCCGTGAAGCCTTCGCGTGTAACGAAACGCGACAGCAGCGCGCGCGCATTGGGGTCGTCATCGACGATCAGTATCGCGTCGCCGTCGGCCCCCATGTCCGCGAGCTCGTCCCGGCTCTGCGCATCGACGCCTTGCCGCTCCTGCGCATCCACCGGCAGCTTCAGCGTGAACACGGACCCTTTACCGGGCGTGCTCTCGACGGTAACGTCCCCGCCGAGCATGTTCGCAAACGCCTTGGTGATGGACAGACCCAGGCCCGTACCGCCGAAGCGGCGTGTCGTCGAAGCGTCGGCCTGCGTGAAACGACGAAACAGTCTGCCGAGCTGATTTTCGTCCATGCCGATGCCGGTATCGGTCACCACGAACGATACGAACGGTGTACCGCCGTTCTCGATGCGTGCGACTTCGAGGCTCACCCGGCCGCGCTCCGTGAATTTCGCCGCGTTACTGAGCAGATTGATGAGTGCCTGCCTCACTTTCACCGAGTCCGAGTGCATGGTGCCGATGTCGGGCGGGCACGTCATCTCGAGCGTGTTCTCTTTCTGCTGGACGAGCGCTTCGACGGTCGCTTTGAGCTCCTCCACGAGCTGGCAGAGATCGAACGTTTCGAGGTGCACTTCCATCTTGCCCGCCTCGATCTTCGAAATGTCGAGCACGTCGTTGATGAGCGAGAGGAGATGCCGGGCGTTGCTGTTGATCTTGCGCAGATCCTCGATCATGTCCTCGAGCCCGCGGTCCTGCGCTTCTTCCTCCAGCATCTCGCCGTAGCCGATCACGGCGGTGAGCGGCGTGCGCAGCTCATGGCTCATGTTCGCGATGAACTGGCTCTTGGCCCGGTTCGCTTCCTCGGCCTCCACCTTCGCGTCCGCCAGCTCCCGTTCGTAGCGTTTGCGGCGCAGGTACTGACCGATCTGATAGCCGAGCGTCGCGATACTTTCGAGAAATTCATCATCGAAGAGCTGCCAGTGACGGCTGAAGAATTCCATGACGCCCAGCGTATGCGTCCCCGCCTTCAGCGGGAACGCAAATGCCGCGCGCAACCCCGCCTTGACCGCCGCGTCGCGACGCTGGAATGTCGGCTCCGCGGTGACTTGCGACAGATGTGCAGGGCTCTCCGTTTCCCACACCTGCCCCGGTAGTCCAACGCCGCGCTTGAACGTGAACGGCCGGATGTCCTCGAGGAAGGCTTCGCCGGGACCGTCGGGCGCGCTCCACGAGGTCGCCATCCGCAGCACACCCTGCTCGGAATCCAGTTCCCAGAAGACGCCGACGATCATGCCGAGCGCCGATCCGATCGCCGCGAGCACCTGCGTCAGCGCCGTCTCGCGCTCCGCTGAACCCGCGAGGATGCGGCTCACGCTGATCTGCAGGCCGAGCCGCTTTCTCGCCTGCCCGCGCTGGGCGGTGTCCTGAAAAGTGATCACGCCGCCGGTGACGACGTCCTTGTCGAACACCGGGAAGGACGAATACTCCGCGTTGAAGAACGTACCGTCCTTTCGCCACACCATCTCGTTGTCGAGCTGCACCGGGCGGCCCGTTTCGACGGTCTGCACCAGCGGGCACGCGGATTCGGGATAAGGAGAACCGTCGGGATACGTGTGATGGATGAGCTCGTGCATGTTGCGGCCGAGCACATCCTCCTGCGCATAGCCGATCAGCTCGAGCGCAGCCTTGTTGATGAACGTGCACCGGCCGACCGCGTCGATCCCGTAGACGCCGATCTCGATCGCGTTGAGGATCGCGTTGATCTCACGCTGCTCGGCGCTCGCTTCCATGCTCGCCCTTAAGCAGGGCGCATGCCGACTTACGACGGTTGGCCGGACCTCGAGCCATTCGTGTTGAGCAGCGCGGCCTCTCCCAGCACGAACAACCGGCGCTCGCATTTCGAGACAGCCCTTGCCGGCTTCCTCAATGCGAACGGGCACCTAAACCGTTCGTGCCGAGGAACACTGTGTCTCGAAGCACGAACCACCGCGGCGGTTCACGCCTTCGAGACGACCGCCGCGCTGTGTCTCCTCAGGGCGAACGGAGCTGAGCCGGGAGCTTCGCGACCCCACGAGTCCCTATGTGCACGCCACGGCGTAAGCGTCCCCGATGTCTTCCGGCAGACGATACTCGCGCCAGGACGCACCCTCGTCCTCGGTGCCGAAGACTTGTCCGCAACGCGAAACGCAGTAAACGCGCTCGGGCCGCGTCGGATCCACGGCGGCGGCCATCATCGTCGCCTGCGCTTTGACGCCATGATCGAAGCGCCGCCACGTCTCGCCGACATCGTCACTCCGATAAAGCGATCCATCGCTGCTGCGCGCAGCCGGCGAGAGACACGCGTACACCGTGCGTGCATCGTGCGGTGAGACGATCACGTCACGGCAGTAGGTGAGCGGCGAAAAGCGTCCGATCCGTATGTCATGCCACGAGACGCCGCGGTCGGCGCTCTGAAACAGGCCCATGCGCGTCGCCAGGAAGGGCGCACCCGGGCGCGCAGGCGTGAGTGCGAGCGCGTGCGTGTCGAGCATGCCTTCGCTGTCGAAGGCGCTGCCGATGCGGCTCTTGAGATGCGGCTGCTCCGCCAGCATCTTGATGCCCTCGGACATGTCGCTCCAGGTATCCCCGCCGTCGGAGCTGCGAAGCACCCCGCTCACTTCCAGACCGGCGTAGACATCGTCGCCCACGCTGCCGTCCGCAACGATGCGGATCACGCGTGTCGGGAAGCCCATGGGACAGTGCTCGGGCGATTGCGCATGTTCGAGCTTCGTCCACGTGTCGCCGTTGTCTTCGCTGCGGTAGAGCGCAACCGGTGCCGCGCCGGCGTAGATCACGTTGCGGTGCGATGGATGGAATGCGATCGACCAGATCATCGCACCGCCTTTGGGGAAGCCGGGGCGTTCCCAGGTGTTTCCGCCATCGATGCTGCGATAGGGGCCGTCCTGCGTGCCCGCGTAGATCACGTCCGGATCGTCGGGATGGACTGCGAGCGCGTGCACTTCGACGAGCTCCGGCAGCCCTTCTTCCAACGACTCCCACTCGGTCTCTCCGGGAGACGTGCGGAAGAGCCCGCCCCGAAAGCCCTCCTTCGCGAGATGTGCCGCCCCTGCAAAGATCCGTGTTGCGCGTGAGTTCGCCATGATGCTCGCCTCCTTTGCTAATCAGCTTTGATATTCGCCTGCCTGATGACTTTCGACCATTTCACCACTTCGCGCGTCAGGTGCGCCGCAAATTCGGCGGGGCTGCTGCCGATAGGGTCCATACCCTGCCGTGCAAGCTGCTCGCGCACATCCGGCGCACGCAGCGCGGTCACGGTGGCGTCGTTCAGTTTCGTGGCGACATTCTGCGGCAGATGCGCGGGTCCCACGATCCCGTACCACGATGTCACTTCGAAACCGGGATAGCCCTGCTCGGCAACAGTCGGCAGATCAGGCGCCGTCGGAAGTCGCACCGCACCCGTGACGGCGAGCGCGATGAGCTTGCCCGCCCTGATCTGCGGCATGGTCGCCGTGACGCTGCCGAAGATCAGGTCCTCCAGCCGTTCTTCCACCTCGATCCGCTCGAGGGCATAC
>Ga0207701_10005624_pt1 | contig 12583 bp, 15 predicted proteins | sample KBSSwiSSwithPhiX_FD_184294 | JGI IMG/M metagenome (GOLD analysis project Ga0207701, IMG submission 184294) | Switchgrass rhizosphere bulk soil microbial communities from Kellogg Biological Station, Michigan, USA, with PhiX - S5 (SPAdes) (version 2) | ecosystem: Environmental > Terrestrial >...
GTTGATCCTGCGCGAGCGCTTTCGTGGGAAACAGGTACAACGCGCGGCTCGAAGGATCCTGCAGGATCGAATGGAGGACCGGTGCGTTGTAGCACAGCGTCTTGCCTGAGGCGGTCGGCGTAATCACCACCACATTGCGCCCGGCCAGCGCATGCTCCACGGCCTCGGCCTGGTGCGTGTAGAACTGCCGAACCCCGCGCGTCTCGAGCGCGCGCTTCAGCCGATCGTCGAGGCCGGCCGGAAAAGGCGCGTGCTCGGCCGGAACAGCAGGCAGCCTTCGAACGGCGGTGACATGGCCGTCCGGGTTGTCGGGACGGTCCGGCAGGCGACCCGGCACCAGCCTGTCGAGCGCCGCGTCCAGCGCGCCGTCGCGGCCGGGCTTTCTCAGGCGCGTGTCAGTGGTCGTCAGCTCGTTCATCGCACGCGCATCCTGTAGCCGGCTCAGGGCGAAAATTCCTCGAAATCGTAGCAGCCGCGCACAGGGCGATCAAGTACCGAAACGTTCCGAAGTTAGAACGGAGAATTGAGAATTGAGAAGTTGGAAGATACTTGCCTTCAGTGTCTTCCCCAGACAGGTTGCCGCGGACGCTCGGCCTCGGGAGCGCCACGGCCCTGGTCATCGGCATCACAATCGGCTCCGGCATCTTCCGCTCGCCGGCCGGGGTCGCCCAGAGGGTGGGCGACCCGGTGGTGTTTATAGGATTGTGGGTCGTCGGCGGCATGCTGGCGCTGGCTGGTGCGCTGTCGCTGGCCGAACTGGCCGCTGCCTTCCCCGAGTCGGGCGGCTATTACGCGTATCTGCGCGAGAGCTGGGGCCGTGCCGTGGCGTTTCTCTTCGGATGGACCCAGCTTGTGCTCCTTCGAGCGTCCGCGATCGGCGGAATCGCGCTCGCGTGCGGTCAGTACACGCTGCGCATGCTCGGAGTCGATCCGTCAGCGCACCCTCTGCTTGCCCAATTGGTCTCGGCCTCCGCCATCCTAATCGCCGCGTCTGCCAACATCGTCGGCGCGAGGATTGGCGCTGCCATCGTCAACGCCTCGAGCAGCGCGAAGTTCGTCGCGCTGGTCGGGCTTGCTGGCGTGGCGCTGTTCCTCGGAGGAGCTCACGGCGCATCGACCGCGAACTTCGCGTCAACGGCCCCGGTGACTGCGAGCGGCTTCGGGCTCGCGCTGGTCAGTGTCCTGTGGGCATACGACGGATTCGGCGACGTGTCGTTCGCGGGCGGTGAAGTCATTCGTCCGGACCGGACGCTGCCGCGCGCCATCATCGGCGGCACGATGGCCGTCGTCGTGGCCTACGTTCTCGTGAACGTGGGCTATGTCTACGTCCTCTCGACTCCCTCGGTCGCGAAATCACCGCTCGTCGCCGCAGACACGATGACCGCCATCGTGGGTCCGGCCGGTGCGGCACTGGTGTCGCTGCTCGTGGCGGTTTCGACCTTCGGCGCACTGAACGCCGACTTTCTCGGCTCACCGCGCGTCTTCTTCGCCATGGCCGACGATGGCCTGTTCTTCAGGGCTGTCGCGCGTGTGCACCCGCGATTCCGCACACCGCACGTCGCCATCATGCTGACGGCAGCGATGTCCGTGATCCTCGTGTTCAGCCGCAGCTTCGAGGCACTGACCGAGACGTTCGTCATAGCGATCTGGCCGTTTTACGGCCTCTGCGTCGCCGGCATCTTCAGGTTGCGGCGGCTTCGCCCGGACCTGAAACGTCCCTATCGCGTGGCCGGTTATCCGATCGTGCCGGCGGTGTTCCTGATCGCCGTCGTGGGGTTCCTGCTGAACGCGCTGCTGAGTGAGCCGGTGGCAACCGGCATCACATTCGCGATCATCCTGGCGGGGCTTCCGGTTTACTGGGTAGCGTTCGGACGCCGGGCATCCAACGTGGCGGCGGGTTCTGACTTCTAACTTCTCAGTTCTAAGTTCTCCAGCGTTAGATCAATGACCGCCCCTGACATCCATCGACGGGCAGGCTCGCCCCGCTGATCCAGCTCGCCTTCGACGAGACCAGGAACGCGACGACGTTGCCGACCTCCTCGGCGCGTCCGAAGCGGCCGAACGGCAGCTCGCGCATGACGAAGTCGGCGATTCCCTGTGGATCGTCCTGCTGCCGCTTGTGCCACGACCCGCCCGGGAACAGGATGGAGCCGGGCGCGATGCTGTTCACCCTGATGTTGTCGCGGGCAAGCTGCTGCGCCATCGACTTCGCGAGGCTGATCTCGGCTGCCTTCACGGCGTTGTAGGTCATCCGGCCGCCAGACTCGCGGCCCCAGATGGAGGCGATCATCACGATCGATCCGCCGCCCCGCTTTCGCATGTGGGGAATCGACGCGCGCGACATGCGAATCGCGGGAAACAGGGTTTGATCCAGCGCTTCCTGCCACTCGGCATCAGCCGTGTCTACGATCGTGGTCCCTCGCGCCAGTCCGACGTTGTTCACGACGATGTCGAGGCGTCCGAACGTGTCGACCGTGCGCCGAACGACTTCCTCGACGCCTGCAGGCGACGACACGTCGGCGACAACCGGCAGAATTCGATCGTCGGCCCCCGCAACCGCCCGAAGTGCCGTGGCAGCTTCCGCAAGCTTCACCTCGCCTCGCGCACACACGGCAACGCGGCAGCCCTCGGCAGCGAGGGCCATCGCGCTCGCGAGCCCGAGACCGCGGCTCGCCCCGGTGACGATGGCCACCTTGTCAGCAAGTTCCAGATCCATAGGTTGTCGATTGTACGGGGCAGGCTGTGTGTCGTCAGTGGCCGGTGCTAGCGCCCGCCACGACCGGTGAGATCGTTTAGCGACCAGTCGAACGGCATGTACTCCACCTTGAAGGTGTTCTGCTTCAGGAAGTCCTGTTCCGCATTGAGCATCCTCGGGTCGACGAATGCGATGACGGCGCGCTCGACGGGACTCCGGTTCGCGAAGCCGGTCCGGGCCTTGTCCGCGTACGCCTCGATGAACTGATCGCGCCTCCACGAGAAAATCGAGCTCACGCGCATGACGTTCTGGGCCGCGTCGATCTGGATGCACTGCGAACGGCTCGCGCACTCCGAGGTGTCCTCGGCCAGTTGCTGTTCGAGTTTGGCCGGCGTGTATGCCTCGCTGCGCAGCCGCCCGCTGCCGACGGCGCCGCGCCCGAGCGCAAAGAACACGCGAGGATCGTGAAACGCCGGCAGCACCGTCTGCTCGATCTGGTCGAGCGTCACCGTCTTTCCGGCAAGGCGATAGGTGTTCTTTTCAAACGCCCCCGGAATCTGCCGGATGCTGTTCGCCGGATACTCGCGGCTGCGCTGCTGGATCGGGTAGTGATCGATGACGGTGCGAAGCACGAGGGCGTTGTAGCCGTTCAGCCAGAACGTCACCTGCTCCTGCGGTGAGGCCGCGTCGAGCTGGACGTTTGCCAGCGACGCGACGTAGCCATCGAGCCGCCCACGTTCGCTCTTGAGCGCGCGGTAATAGACATAGCCGTCGCGCACGTTCGCATCGAGTATCTCGTCGAAACGCTGCTGGCGGGAATCGGCCCCTGAATCCTGCGCGCTCGGGATTCCACCGAGGAGTGCCAGCGCCAGCAACACGACCGGCAGCTGGAGGCGCCAGTCGACTTTGAGTCTGCCTGGGGAGGTTTGAAGGTTCATGTCCTTAGGATCTTAGACGAGCCAGGAAGTTCGCGAGCGCGGCATTGAAGGCCTGCGGCTGTTCGATGCTCGACAGATGACCGGCCCGGGGCACATGGACGAGCTCGGCGTGCCTGATGGCTGCAGCCATGGACGCGCTCAAGGGCGGCGGCGTGAGCGTGTCTTCGTCCCCGACAATGACCAGCGTGGGCACGGTTATGGACGCCAGTAGCAGCGTCGAATCGGGCCGGGTCATCATCGAGCGAAGCGCCGCCTGGATAGCGGACGGGTGGTTCGCCAGGATCAAGGCGCGCACACGATCTTCGACGGCCGGACACGACCGGCGCGTCGTGTCTCCAAGCAGCTTCGGCACCATTTCATCGGCAATGGCGACGGCTCCGCGCGCGCCCGCCAGCTCGATCATACGGGCGCGGTTGGCCCGCCCCTCGGGGGTATCGGGCTCTGCGCGGGTGTCTGCGAGCACCAGGCCGCTGAACATGTGCGGCATGCGCCGGTACAGTTCGAACGCGACATAGCCGCCCATCGACTGGCCACCGACGACTGCCTGGTCGACGGCAAGCGTCTCGAGCAGATCCGCCACGTCGCGCGCGTAGTCCTCGATCGAGGCCGCTTCAGGCACGTCGGACTTCGTGCAATCGAAACCGCGGAACTGCGGCATCACGATGCGCCATCCCTGATCGGCAAGCGCGTGCTGCGGTTCCCACATGCGCGCTCCCAGCGGAAATGCGTGAAGGAGCACGAGAGTGCCGACGGGCTCGCGGTCGCCCCACGAAAGAGAGGCGGTGCGCGGATGCGATTCCAGATACCGCAGACGTGAGCAGGACGGCATGGCGTTCATTGTGCCGCAGCACCCTCGGTCGGCACGTGTGCAAATATAAAGCGTGCTGACGGTCGCAACGATCGGGATGTTCGCCTACGGCGCGTACTCGACCCTTTGGGCCGCAATCGACCTGATCCGGGGCGCCCGGATCGAACTCTGGGCTGAGCTGCTCATGGCGATCTTCGGCGGGCTGCTCGTTCTGGCCTCCGCGTTTGTCCGCGTACGAGTGCCGGGTGGTCTCGCCGTCGCCATCAGCGCCATGCTCGCGCTGCAAGCGCTCGAGGTACATACGGCCGCGCATCTCGACGCGGGGCTGGCGCCGCAGGTGGGCCGCGCCGTGCTTGCCTTCTTTCTCGTCGGATGCGCCGTTGCGGGTGAAGAGAACCGCAAACCAGGCAGACGGTAGTGTGAGGCGAGCGATGAATCTCGACGAGTTCCGCACAACGCTGGGGTCGGCCAGTCCTCCCGCGCTTCCGCCACTCCTGAGCGCGCTGTGGCATGACGCTCGCGGGAACTGGGACCAGGCACATCAGATCGCACAGGACGTTGAAACGGCCGACGGTGCGTGGGTCCATGCCTACTTGCATCGTCGTGAGGGCGACGCCGACAACGCACGCTACTGGTATCGGCGCGCCGGTCAACCTGAAGCGTCAGACACACTCGAGGCAGAGTGGACGCGCATCGTGCAGCACCTGCTAAACTGAGCACAGTTCATAAGGAAACCAGCAAAAGGACGCGACGGGAACTCTGCTCATAACGAAGAGAGTGATCACATGAATGCCTTCCTCGCAGCTAACCGCATCCGTTTGTCGCTCGCCTCGCTCACCCTGGGAATCGTGCTTGCCCTCGGTGCCAACGTCTGGATGGCCGCGCAGGCGACCAAACCGCAGATGACCGTCTACAAGTCGTCCACGTGCGGCTGCTGCTCGAAATGGGTGGAGCACATGCAGGCGAACGGCTTCGACGTGAAGGCGATCGACGTCGACGACATCGACAAGGTGAAGCGCGAGCGCGGCGTTCCTGCTGACGCCGCCTCATGTCACACCGCCATCGTCAACGGATACATCGTCGAAGGCCACGTGCCGGCTGACGCCGTGATGAAGGTGCTGAAGGAAAAGCCCGCGATTGCCGGGATCGCCGTGCCCGGGATGCCGATGGGGTCGCCCGGGATGGAAGTGCCCGGCGGCCAGAAGGAAGCCTTCAACATCGTCGCGTTCGACAAGGCGGGCAAGACCTCCATCTACCAGAAGCGCTGAGGGGCAGGACGACGTTCGACCTGCCCCTGGCCTGCACGGTCCGCGACTGCCACCAGCGCCTGGACAGGGTCGATAGCTCGCTGGTTTGTCCGCGCGGACACTCTTACGACATCGCCCGCAGCGGCTACGTAAACCTGCTGCAGCCGCAGGACCGGAAGTCGCTCGATGCAGGCGACTCGCGCGAGGCGGTCAAAGCGCGCGCGTCACTCCTCGACGCCGGCGTGGGGCGCGCAGTCATCGAGTCGGTGGCCACTCGTGCCGCAACGCTCCTCGACGAGGAGAGTCCGGCGGTGGTTGCGGAACTTGGATCGGGCAGCGGCGAACTGCTCGGAACGCTCGCTGCAAAACGCCCGATCCGTGGCGTCGGGCTCGACCTGTCCACTCACGCGGCCATGCACGCGGCCAGGCGCTTCCCGTCGATGTCCTGGGTCGTGGCGAATGCGGATCGTCGACTGCCGCTCCTGAACGGCTCGACCGGACTCATCCTCTCGGTGCACGCGCGCCGGAATCCACCCGAGTGCCGGCGCGTGCTCGTCGACGGCGGGTTCCTGCTCCTGGCCATTCCGTCGACTGACGATCTGATTGAACTGCGGGAAGAAATCCAGGGCAGCCCAGTTGACCGCGATCGCGTCGCGGCGGCGGTCGACGAGCATTCACGGGACTTCGTGCTCGTGGAGCAATCCACTTGCAAGCAGCGCCTCGACCTCGATCGCGATCAACTGCTCAAATTGCTGCGGGGAACCTATCGCGGCGAGCGCTTCAGCGAGTCGGTGCGTGTCCAGGCGCTCGACTCCCTGGCGGTGACGCTGGCGTCGGACATCCTGCTGTTCAGAAAGACTTAGACGTACGTAGCGTCGGGTCTTTAGACCCGACGGACAAGGGCGGGTCTGAAGACCCGCCGCCACGTACCGTCAATTCTGACGCCACTCGCGACCACCCGCCGGCTCTCAGGGACGTGAGTACATCGTGTACGCCATCAGGCGCCCGCACAGGATAACTGTCGTCCACAGCGCCATGGATACCAGCCCGGCAAGTCGTGCGGCCGCTGGAGGCGTCGCGTCGTCATCCCATGAGCGTCCGCGGCGCTCGGTGACCAGATGATAGAAGGCGGCATTTGCCGCCGCCAGCAGCAGCGCCGACACCTTGATGCGGAAGAACGGACTCTGGTACGCCGCGGTCGCGAACCCGGTGAACAACAGTGCCCCGCTGGTGAACATCACGACGAAGCCGCTTGTCGCCCAGGGAATCAGCCGGCGGTACACGCGCGAAACCGGGGCTGAACCGAGTGCAAAGCCGAGCAGGCGGAGGTCGAACCACAGGATCATGCCGACCGACAAAACCAGCGCCATGACGTGAACCGCCACGAGAATCTGAAATCCGTAGAGCGACTCACGAACCAGGGTGCCGACGCCGGTGGCTTCGAGACGTTGAAGGATATCCAGCACGCCTACTCCAGCAGAATGAACGCCAGTCCAGCGAGGGCTACGCCAAGCCACAAGGCCAGTCCGAGTGCGCCGGTTGCCCGCTGAGCCCCTGTGTCGGCCGCCCCTTGCCACCCGGCCACGCGCCTGGTCATGGCGAAGTGCATCAGAATCGCACCGAGCAGCAGCGTCATTTTCAGCCTGAATATGTCGTTGGCGGCTGCGCCGGCTGCGCGCGGAATGAACAGGAGCGCACCGGTCACGGCGCTGATGGAGAGTCCGATCAGCAGGGCTCGCGTAGCGGGACGAACGACATCGATGGCCGACACCTCGCGCAGGGTGACACCGAGCATGCGGAGACCGGACACCAGGGCACTGCCCATCACCAGCGTGAAGCCAACCAGGTGAAGCGCGCTGAGCGATGCGGTCAGCATCTGCGACTCGCCAATCGTGTGCGCGAGCCAGGAGTCCTGCAGCGCCTCAAGCACGGTGGGTCTGCCCCTCGACGCGTCTCTTGAGGCCGTCGGCCTCGAGGGCGATGTACCGGCGGTTGATGCCGGCAATCATCCGTCCCAGAAGGTTACCGATAGGACCGCTGTACTGAATGGATAGCGTCACGCGGGAGCCGCCGGGCACGGAGTCGACACGATGGCGGGCGAGGACCCGCACGCCCGGCGCACGGCTCTCCCAGACGAATTCCCGGCCTTCCTCGAGCGAGGTGACCACCCAGTCGGCCGGAGGAAGCTTCGGCTGGTGCACTCGCGCACGAGCGCCAATCCTGAACGGGCCCGCATTGGTCCGACGGACGCTGATGATCGTCGGCGTCCACTCGTGCCAACGCTCGACGTCACTCATCACGACCCACACCTGCTCCGGTGGGGCATCGATTTGCGCGCTGATGCTGTAGTCCTTCACGTCAATCTTTCAACGCCACTCCGGCGAATATCGGCGTCGCCGCTGCCGCGTTTCGACACGCACGCTCGCAGTGAAAAGCACCATCACCTGCGCGAGCCCGATGAACGCATAGGCGGCGAACCGCGTAAATGCACTCGGCATGGGCCAGCAGGTCGTCCCCTGCTCAATGCAGGCCAGGACGACACGTTCGAGCTCAGCATGCTCCCGCATGATGAACCCGACGGCCGCCCCGAATATTCCGATGGAACCGGCGATGTTGCCCAGAATCGGCTGGCCCGTCAGCCAGATTGGCCAGGCGATCAGGAGCCCGCCGACCATCGGCAGCGTTGTGGCGACAGCGATCCAGAACCAGTTCAGCCCCGTCACCGCGCTCGTGTCGGTCACAACACGAGCTCCAAATAAGCGACATCCGCACTCGGATTGGGGTAGTACGGCGGTGTCTCCCTGAAGCCCAGCTCCGAGTACAGGGCGCGAGCCGCGGTCATGCTTCCGAGCGTGTCGAGCACCAGCCGCCTGTAACCGAGTTGTCGCGCAGCATCGATGGCCGCCACCGTCAGTTGGCGGCCGACTCCCAGGCCCCTGGCGGAAGCCCGAACGTACAGCCGTTTCATTTCGCACGCGCCCGACGCCTTCGGGAGGGCCCGCACACCGACGCAACCAATTAATTGCCCCTCTCGTCGCGCCAGGATCAGCCGGCCGCCCGGGGGGCCGTACATCTCCGGCAGCCGCTCCAGCTCGGCGCTGAAGTTCTGAAAGCAGAGGTCCACGCCAAGCTGCGACGCGTACTCGGAGAAGAGCGTGCGTGCTGCGAGGTAGTCCTCAGGCTGGTTTGCGGCGACGAGTTCCGGGGAAGCCGAGGTTCCGTTCGCCATGGGCGCGCACGGCGATGATACCGCGCCGGTCAGCGAGTCAGGGAGGAGCCGCCAGGGCTGCTGGCGACTGTGTCGTCCGTGAAATGAGCCGTGCCGCGCGATATCAAAATTCCGTAAAATGCGCGCCGGAGGCTTTCATGGACAGCCGATTCCTGAATCGTGCAGTTGCGGCGCTGGCCGTTGCCGTCAGCGTCAGCGCGTGCAACCAGACATCGAGTGCGCAGGGCGGCGGTGCGACGCTCGCCTTGAAGGAAGGACCGGCCGTGCCCTATAAGCTGGGCACCTTCGAACGGAGCGGACAGCCGTTCATGGGCCTCGTGCTGCGGGACCTGCAGGTCGTCGACATCGCGCAGGCAAACGCCGCGTTCGAAAACGGAAACAGTTCGGCGACGAAGCTGGCCGTTCCGGCCGACTTGAAGGAACTCATCACGAAATACGACGCGGGCTGGAAGGACCGCCTGGCAGCTATCGCTCGTTCGGTTCCGGCAGAAGGGGTCGCATTTGCCTACGCGGTCGATACCCTCAAGCCGCTTCCGCCGGTCAGGCCGTCGCTCATCCTGAATGCGGGCGGCAACTACACCGAGCACACGGCTGGCATCGCGGCGCAGCAACGGCGTGCGGGCGCGCCGGCGGAGGCGGCGGCCAAAGCAGTAGCAGCGCCAGGCATCTGGGAACGCAAGTCCGACGATACCCGCGACAACCCCTATCTCTTCATCAAGTCGCCAACGGTCGTCGCCGGTGCCACCGATCCGATCGTCATGCCGCGAGGGCGCACGAACATCGACTTCGAGTGCGAGTTCGACACCGTGATCGGAAAGCCGGCAAAGTACGTCTCCATCGACAAGGCAGCCGACTACATCTTCGGCTACACGATCCAGATCGACGTCTCGGATCGAGGCGGCCGCGGTGACCGGAAGATGGGCGGGTCCGACTGGCTGATCGGCAAGAACCACGATACGTTCGGTCCGCTCGGCCCGTTCATCGTGCCGAAAGAGTTCGTCAAGGACCCGACGAACATCCGTCACACCTTCACGCTGAACGGCGACGTCATGCAGGACTCGAACACCAGCCGGATGGACCACAACGTCTACGAGCTGCTCCACTACGCGTCGAACATCCTGACGCTCAACCCCGGCGACATCATTTCGGGCGGCAGCCCGGCGGGGACGAACATCGAGCGGGCCGAACCGCGCTGGATGCGTGCCGGGGATACGGCCCAGTGCAGCATCGAAGGCATCGGTGTGCAGAAGCACGCCGTGGTCGCGGAGAGCGCCGCTACGAACTAGACCCGACGATGCCGCGGTAACCAACAACCCCTTTTCCGGCAGCCGGCAGTGAAAGAGGTCCCGTTCGACCCGGTGAGTACGCTCCGTTCTGTGAATTTGGGCCGTTTCACCTTTAAGATTGAACCCGTCGGGTGCCCCCGGCCTCTGTACTTTTCCGAAAGGGACTAACCGTGCGACGTGCACTTTTCGCTGTGATCGGACTCGTCGTGGCCTGCGCCATGGCCTCATGTGGCGGAGGTGAGGGCCAGTCGGGCCAGAAGGCAGCGGCGCCAGCCGCGGCCCAGCCCGGCGCACCGGTCTCGAGTGACAAGAACGCCTATCCCGTCCTTCTCGATGTCGACGCGGGTGCGGACCCTTCCGTGCCCGCCGAACAGGGTGGCAAGGGATTCAGCGGCGAGGGCTGGGAGACGAACACGACCTTCGATCTCATCGGCGACCCGCGCGCGGTGAAAGGGGGCGTCTTCCGCGAATACGTGCTGGATTTTCCCGGCACGCTCCGCATGGAAGGCCCCGAGTCGAATTCGGCGCTGAACTACACCATCGGACCGATGGTCTACGAGTCGCTGGTCAACGTTCATCCGACGACACTGGCCTTCATTCCTGCGCTGGCCACCCACTGGCAGATCTCCGCGGACAAGACCACATACCGCTTCCGCATCAACCCGAACGCCCGTTGGTCCGACGGCGAGCCTGTGACCGCCAGCGACGTGGTCGCCACATGGGTCTTAAAGATGGACAAGGGCCTCCAGGATCCCAGCAACCAGATGACGTTCGGGAAGTTCGAGAAGCCGGTCGCTGAGAGCAAATACATCCTGTCGGTGAAGACCAAGGTCCTCAACTGGCGCAATTTCCTGTACTTCGCCGGGATGTCGATCTTCCCGGCTCACGTACTTCAGCACGTCGACGGCGCCGCCTACCTCAAGGACTACAACTTCAAGCTCCTGCCCGGATCCGGTCCCTACAAGGTCGAGGAATCGGACATCGTCAAGGGCAAGAGTGTGTCGGTCCGCCGCCGCACCGACTACTGGGCCGAGAAGTACCGGCGCAACATCGGGCTGTACAACTTCGACGAACTGCGGGAGGTTGTCGTTCGCGATCAGAAGCTGGCGTTCGAGATGTTCAAGAAGGGCGACCTCGACGACTACTACTTCAACGTCCCGAGCATGTGGGTCGAGGAGATGAACTTCGACAAGGTGCAGCGGGGTCTCATTCAGAAACGTAAGATCTACAACGACACGCCGATGGGCATCGTCGGCATCGCCTTCAACACGCGCAAGCCGCCGTTCGACGACCTGCGCGTGCGCAAGGCGCTCACGTTGCTGCTCAATCGGGACGAGCTGATCAAGCGGCTTTTCTACAACGAGTTCGTGCCGATGAACTCGTACTTTGCCGGTGGGATCTACGAGAACCCCACCAACCCGAAGAACCTCTACGACCAGCAGGGTGCACTGGGGTTGCTGGCCGAGGCCGGGTGGAAAGACAGGGACGCCCAGGGACGCATGGTGAAAGACGGGCAGCCGCTGTCGCTCGAGCTCGTCTACAGCAACAAGCAGAGCGAGAACTGGATGACCGTTTACCAGGACGAGCTGCGCAAGGTCGGCATTGGCCTCAACCTCCGGCTGGTCACGCCCGAGACACTCTTCAAGCTGGTGATGGACCGCAACTACAGCATGGCGGTGATGGGATGGGGCGCCCTGCTCTTCCCCAACCCCGAGACGTCCTTCGGCGGCGAGCTGGCCGATCAGGCGAACAATAACAACATCACGGGATTCAAGGACGCGAAGGCCGACGCCCTGATGAAGCAGTACGACACCGAGTACGACCAGAAGAAGCGCGTGCGGCTCATTCAGGACATCGACGGCCTCGTCGCCAACTCCTATCAGTACATCCTGCGATGGGACTCGCCGTTCCAGCGCATCGGCTACTGGAACCGTTTCGGGATGCCCGAAGGCTACCTCTCGCGAATCGGCGACTACACCGACATGATTTCCATGTGGTGGGTGGATCCCCAGAAGGACGCCGAACTGAAGCGCGCTATCGGCGACGGCTCCGTCAAACTTTCGGTCGGCGAGATGGACGTCAAGTACTGGATTGAGTACGGCGAGCGCGAGAAGGCTGCGGCCGCGGCCAAATGACGGCATATTTCATCCGGCGCTTCCTGTTGATCATCCCGACATTCATCGGGATCACCCTGGCGGTCTTCGTCGTGATGCAGTTTGTCCCCGGCGGCCCGGTCGAGCGCCAGATCATGCGCTACCAGATGGCGGCAATGACCCAGGGCGGATCGGGCGGCGTGTCGGCGAGCGGGCGCGGCAGCAACGCGCTGCCAGAGGAGCAGATCGAGGAAATCCGCCGCTATTACGGTTTCGACAAGCCGGTG
>Ga0207701_10005625_pt1 | contig 12583 bp, 9 predicted proteins | sample KBSSwiSSwithPhiX_FD_184294 | JGI IMG/M metagenome (GOLD analysis project Ga0207701, IMG submission 184294) | Switchgrass rhizosphere bulk soil microbial communities from Kellogg Biological Station, Michigan, USA, with PhiX - S5 (SPAdes) (version 2) | ecosystem: Environmental > Terrestrial > Soil...
TTCCATGATCTTGTCCAAGATCTCCGGGATGGAGAAGAGCGGATGGGAAACAGCCCGCTCCCCTTCCCCTTCGATCAGTTCAAAGATCGGCCTGTCCGCCGCAGCGTAGTGATCGACCTTCAGTCCTTTGCGGGCCAGTTCGCTGATCAGTTTATGAATCGTGGTCGCCTCGTGTAACTCCACGAGCTTCCCGCGCCGGCGATTCCCGTTAGTCTTCGCCGGGCCACTTACCAGGGGCAGCAATTCCTGGCCCATCTCTACGTCGAAGAGATTAAGGTCGAGGTTATCCTCGTGGAATTTCCTCACCGCGCGCTCGTCATGGAAATAATGGACCGACTCGTCGTTGCCGTCGCGCACCTTCACCAGGTAGGCCGGCAGCTTGTACGTTTTCTTGTCGCGATGATTTAGGAAATCCTCGAAATCGCCGCCATGCCGCCGGACCGACTCGCTCAGCTTGGCCAGTTTCTCCAGTTGATCGAGGATGTCTTTCAGTTGGGCGGTCGTCAGTTCCTTGTTGTCGGCCAGATTTTTCAGTCGCACGTCCTCCGCGCCTAACGAGATCAAAATCCTGTTTAGCTGAACGTCGTCATCGACATATTCCTCACGTTTCTTGCGCTTGATCTGATAAAGCGGCGGCTGCGCGATGTAGATTTTCCCGGCCCGCACCAGCTCAGACATCTGGCGGTAGAAAAAGGTCAGGAGGAGGACGCGAATGTGCGAGCCGTCCACGTCCGCGTCGGTCATAATGATGATCCGGCCGTAACGCAGTTTGGTGATGTCGAAGGTTCCCTCCTCCTTGGTGGTCGCTTCTTCCTTTGGCTTGCCGATGCCGGTGCCGATCGCGGTGATCATCGACTGAATCTCAGTGTTCTTAAGCGCCTGATCGAGGCGCGCCTTCTCAACGTTGATCAGCTTGCCTCGGATCGGAAGAATCGCCTGATAACGGCGATCGCGGCCCTGCTTGGCAGAGCCGCCGGCGGAATCACCTTCAACAATATAAAGCTCGGTCAGCTCCGGGTCGCGCTCCGAACAGTCAGCCAGCTTGCCCGGCAAGCCACCGCCGGTAAGCGCGCCTTTGCGAATCGTTTCACGGGCTTTGCGGGCCGCCTCGCGGGCCCGAGCTGCAGTCAGCACTTTATCGAAAATCCTTTTCGCCACCGGCGGATTCTGATCGAAATAGGTCATCAACCCATCGTAAACCACCGAGTTAACGACGCCGTCGATTTCAGTGTTAACGAGCTTCACCTTGGTTTGCGATTCAAAGCGCGGGTTAGGCAGTTTGATGCTGAGGACGCAGACGAGCCCCTCGCGCACGTCGTCACCGGAAATCGCCGGGTCCTTCTCTTTCACGAGACTGTTTGTCTTGGCGTATTGGTTGACCGCCTTCGTCAGGGCAGTGCGAAATCCGGTCAGGTGCGTGCCACCGTCCGGATTAGGAATCGAATTCGCGAAGGGCAAAATCTGGTCGTTATAGCTGTCGTTGTATTGCAAAACGACATCGACAAACACTTCGTCACGCTGCCGCGAGATCACGACCGGTTTGGGATGGATAACGTTCTTGTTTTCACCCAACTGCTTCACGAACTCCTCAATTCCGTGCTTGTAGAGGAAGGCTTCTCCTTTCGTCGGCTCCGTCCGTTCGTCCTGCAGGGTGATCTCCAGCCCGGGATTCAGAAAAGCCAGTTCGCGCAAACGACTCGCGAGACGCTCAAACTTGAACTCGGTAGTGATCGTGAAGATCGTCGGATCAGGAAGGAATGTGATCAGCGTGCCGGTGGTTTTCTTGTTCTTCAGCTCGCCGATGACGCTTAGCTTTTCGGTCGTCTTCCCGCGCTCAAAGGCCATGTGATAAACCTTCGCGTCACGCGAGACTTCGACCTTGAACCAATCGGAAAGCGCGTTGACACATTTCGCGCCCACGCCGTGCAGACCGCCGGAATACTTGTATGCCCCCTGTCCAAACTTTCCGCCCGCATGCAGATTTGTCAGCACCAACTCGACGGCCGGCATCTTGAACTTCGGATGCATATCGACTGGGATACCGCGGCCGTTGTCGCGCACAGAAACGGAGCCATCGACATGGACCGAGACGTCGATTTTGGAACAATAACCGGCAAGATGTTCGTCGATCGAGTTATCGAGCACTTCGAAGACGCAGTGATGCAGACCGCGTTCGTCCGGGTCACCGATATACATCCCCGGGCGCTTCCGGACCGCCTCAAGACCCTCAAGTTTATCGATTTGGGCGGCGTTATATTTTTGGTTTTCGCTAATGCCGGCAGGGCGTTCGGATGGTGGGCCGGAAAGGGCGGTTTCGTCTTTGGTTTGAAGCATAGAAATGCGGTCGAAATTTCGACCTGGAAAGATAGGCAGAAACCGCTCCGGAACAAGTAATATCTCGGGATGTTTTGCGAGTCACCGCCACAAGATCTAGCGTCGCCGAGGCGGCCAACCCCCAGCATGCAGTGGTCGCATCGCCGACGTGTATCATCAAGGAAGCCCGTCCATTTCGGCCGATCCTGTCTGCCAGGTGGGATTGTGGGATCACGGTGTTTCCAAAGCCAAATAAGCTCGGTCTTGCGGCACCGCCAACATCGCCACGCTGGTTGTCAGGTCACGCGGGCATTTTTCCCTCAAGTTTATCGCGACAGGCTGAAAGCCCGCGCTACGGAAGAGACTAGAGGCCCGCGTTACCTTCTTGCGTCAGCACCGGAGAAGCTGGGAGCTTGTCGAGGATAATGTTCCTCTCCTTGTCGTAGCGGCCAAATGACAAAACGCCAGTTGGGCATTGCTGGACGCAGGCGGAACAGCGGACGCATTCTGGATCCTCCATCGGGAGGCCTTTGTTAGCGAAGTTCATCACGTCGATTCCCTGGTGGCAGACCGAAGTGCAAACGTTGCAGGAAATGCATTTGCGTTTGTCGGGGAAAATCCGGTAACGAGAAAAGCGCGTGTAAATGTGCATGAGCGCCGCGAGCGGGCAGGCAAAACGGCACCAAACCCGACCGCTGAACCAAAAGTAAAGCCCAACCCCAAGAATGCCGGCCATGAAGATATCGACGCTCCAGGCATAGCTCAGGAACGGGATGCCCTCAAAAAGCTTGTGATACCAACGGGTGGGCCACGACTCTTCCCCAAGTGCCCAACCGGCGATGCGCAAGCCGAGGATGCCTAACGCGAATAGGAGCGCGGCCTGGCCAACCATATTGATCCGATTCCAGACCGGCCCATGCGGCATCTTCGTGCGCTGTGTATCGCCCATCGTCTCGGCGAGTGCGCCGCAGGAGCAGATCCAGCCGCAGTAAGCCCCTTTACCCCAGCGAAAAATGATGAGCGGAATAATGACAAATGTCTGCATGAAAGAGATGCCGAGCCAGAGCCACAGCGGGTGATCGGTGAAGACGTTGTAAACGTTTAAGGGGAAGGCAAGAATGAAACCGTAGGCGCGCCAATACGCCCGTTCATGGCCTAACGAGCCGTCATAGCTTTCAAACAACTGATCAGCCAGCCAGCGTAACGGATGACCGGACTCGAAAAAGCCATTGTGACCCATCCATGGTAAGACGAGCTCGGGAAGAATGAAGAGTGGAATCCACTGCGAACAGATGAGCACGATCGTCTGCCATTTCACGTAAGGCGTGCGCCGCCGCCGGATACGCCGGATCCCGAAGATCAGCACACAGGTGCAATAAGCGAGGGTGTAATAGAAGGAAGGATTCCCGAGGCCGCGTTTGATACTGTAGAGGAGGTTGGTCTCGCGGTTTGACCACTCCGCGATTTTGCCGCCAACTGCGTCGATCGCTTTCGGGACATTGAAGGGAAAGGCATGCGCTTGACTCGCCCAGCGCTGGACCGGGAATTCCTGCGGGTGATTGCTCTTCCAATGATAAAGCACGACGCAAAAGAGAACGAAGGCTAGACAACTGATCCAGGTGATGGGCCGCCAGTCCCCGCGCACATGGAGCCCACTGCGCCGGAAGAAATCGAGTGGGGCTTCGCGACCAATCATGGAAAAGACGACATCGTTGGGCAGAACGGCCTCGCTGCCGTCTGCCTGCTTCAACGTCACCTTGTCCGGATCGATCCGCGTAACAGTCGTGGCTGTCGCCAACGTTACCGAGCCGCGTGGCGCGTTCTTCATCATTTCGCTCGTGAACGCGGTCGTCACCCGTTCCGAACTCGGTCGCTCCACCTGCACGTCCGCTTTCGGATCGTGCTCCAGCATTTTCAGTTTTTCTACATTCTCCGGCTTGGGACGTACGAACTCCGGCCTGCGATAGCTCACTGTTACCTTCGCGCCGGAGCCGGCCAGGGCGATAGCGCATTCCAGCGCGCTGTCGCCGCCACCGACAACGAGCACATTTTTGCCGCTGAAATCCTTCGGATCGTAGAGCCGATTGTAAACTTTATCGAGATCTTCCCCCGGACAGCCGAGCCGGCGATGACTGCCGCTCCGCCCGATGGCCACGAGCACTCGCCGCGCTCGCGTGATCGACTTCGCCTTGTCGCCGTGATGCAGCAGAATTTCCTTTCCCCGCGACTCGATCCGCTCGATCCGGGCGTCGGTAAATTCAACTCCAGCCGCCTTGCGCTGTTCCTCCAGTTCCTCGAGCAGCGCCTCTTTCACGTCCGTCGTAAACTGGAGCCCTCCTTCCAGCTTCAAATCGGTTGGGTAGGTGTAGATCGGCTTCGCCTTGGGAAAGTTCGCGACCGTCGAAAACGGCTGCGTTGCCTCGAAGATCCGGAAGTTCAGCCTGGCCCTTTTCGCCTCGATCGCCGCCGACACACCTGACACGCCGCCACCGATGATCGCGAGATCGAGAATTTCATCAGCTGTAGCCGGGGGCGTCGACCCCAGCTTTCCCGAGCTCCGGCTTGAGCTACCGGGACCAACGCCCCTGGCTACAAAATCCGGCTCCTGCAAAATGGCGCGGACGGCTTCCGCCCCAGTCTTGGACGAGAACTTCAGGAGGGGGATTCCGGTCAGGTCCCCGACGATACGTATGCCCGGGATGTTGGTCACACCGAACTCGCCTGATTCCGGTAATTTCTCAACCACGCCGGCGGGCCAGCAAGTATGGAGCCAGTGGGTGTAGCGCTTGATCGGGTTCAACATGACGACGTGCGGAACGAAAGTCAGTCTTGCCGAGAAGAGAGGGATCATGAAGCTCAAATATTCCAACGCCGTCCTCGCTGAGGCATTTCTTCTCCATCCTTTGGCCTAACGAACTGGCGACGCCGTACCCTTTCGTGCCAGACCTGGCCAGGTTGACTTGCTCCCCGCTCGCGATAGCCTTCGGAAGGATGATTCATGTCACCGATCATGCGGTTAATCACCTCCGCTCGCTCCTCGCCGAGCAGCCTGCGCCGGGCGGCAAAGGCTTGCGCGTGCAAGTGGCGAAGGGCGGTTGCTCGGGCCTGCAATACGAGATGTCGCTCGACGAGCGCCACGACGGCGACGCCGTAATCGAGCGCGATGAAGTGCAATTTTTGATCGATGCCGAGAGTGCGGATTTCCTGCGCGATGCCACACTCGATTTCGAGGACGGACTGACCGGCTCCGGCTTTCGTATTGTTAATCCGAACGCGGCGCGGACCTGCGGCTGCGGGACCTCGTTCGAACCGGTTCGCCCGGCCTAGGAGCGATCGCGGACGACGGCTGGCTTCCCTGGCATGGAACCGGACCTTTTACGCTATGATGATCACCGCGGCTTTGGGCACAAGAAGACCAACTTCTTCGCCTGGACAGTCGGGATTCTTCTCCTGAGCGGCCTCGCAATTGCTGCCTGGCTCGGGAGCTTTTACATCGTCGGGCAACCAGAACGGCCGGAGAGTTATCGGATTCTGCAGAAGTTGCACAAAATCGAGCCGCCAAAACGATTTGCTTTGACCGCGGCCCCAGCGGGTGAGTTCCTCACTCCCCAGCAACTTTACCAGCGCTATCGATCGATGGGCCCGGCCGAATTGGCCCGCAAGGACGCGGAACTGGCGCGGAATTTCATTCGAAACTTCCAGCAGGTCCACGGCCTAGTTACCTACGTGGTTGGACGCTTCAACATCATGGGTGCGCGCCAGTTGACGCCCGACGACGTTTTTACCTCGGGCGCGGTGGCACTGGCGCGCTCGGTCGAGCAGCCCGAATTGATCATGGAGCACGTCTTCACGACGGCCGACGAGCACGACGCGAAGCTTCTCCAGGAACGGCTGGTCATGGGAATGGACGTGAACCTCGAGCGGCGCCACGATCTCTCAGCAGTCATTCACGCGGAGCGGCTGACAGATGGGCGGGTGCAGATCACGGTGATGCCGCTGCTTTACGGAAGCTATGCCGTCACTCGCGGAACAGGGACTTTCAGTCTGGAGCCGCCGTCAGATCTCAATCTTGCGGCGGGGTGGCCGATCTTCAAATCCGACATGCAAAGGACGGTCGAAAACCGCTACAATACTTATCGGTCGCGTCTCGCGCCAGCCACCAGCACAGTGCCGATCGTCGGACTTGCCCCGGTCAAGGCCGCCCCGCCGCCGGAAGATGCGCTCGTCCGGGTGGAACCCGCTGTGGCGCTCGATCAACAGCCCTCGCCACCGCCGCTCCCGGCAAGACGCAAAGGGACCTTGGCGAACTCAGGCGATAGGGTTGCCATTGCGCATGCTGCTTCCACGCCGTTCAAGGCACTCCGGGCCCAGCCTGTGACTGGCGCCGACGGCTTGCCTAACGAGACAACGTCCCTCGCCGCGGTCTCTCCTTCTGCCGCGCCCAGGGTCATGCGCGCCTTGCCGGTGACATCTTCGTCACCGGCGGTCGCGCTCACCTCCACCACAGGCGCCACTTGGAAAACCTTCACACCCGGTGCGGCACCCGCTGGCCGGGTGCTTGATACAGCAGGGCTCCAGGACGTGGCAAACAACGGAACTCGTGGCGAGCGCGTCTATTTGAAAGGGCAGTTCGTAGTGAACTTTGCGGATGCAAATCGCGCTGTTCTTCGCCCCACGAGCGGTCAATCCGGCGGACTTGCGCGCAATCTTCGCGTCATCGTCGACTATCCTGCGGGCGCGTCGCTTCCTAATCCCGGTTCCACTGTGAGCCGCGACGATGCCCGGCCTTACGAGATCACTGAGGTGCGCCGCCAATCCGATGGTCAGCTGAACGTCTTCGTGCGCGAAATTATCAAGCCTTGAGCATCCCCCCTCGACGGCGCTCGGGATGACTAATGCAGAATGACCGCGCCGTCGCGGATCTCCGCAGTGCTGACATTGTAAGGCGCGGCCGCGTCCATCGCGAGGCCAAGAATCGACTGGCCCCGGTAACTCATGGAGAGGACGCCGGACGGCACCGGGAACCCATTCGCCTGAATTCTCGAAACCTGCAGAGCGCTTATGGGAGTCGGCCCGTTCGTAGTGATGGTGAAACTCCCATTCAAATAACCGCGAGGGAAACCCGGCACCTTCTCAGAAGGAATGCTGACTCGCACTGTGGCGGTATTCCCGCTGATCGAGACAGAAGCGTGCCCGCGTGATTTGGGATTCGCGGAAATCAGACCGTTGATCTCTGCTGCGCTGAGGACGAGTTGCCGTTCCGGCGACGGAGCGGGCGTCGCCGGCGGCGGAGTCACGTCCGGGGTCGCGGGCGTAGTCGCTTGAGGTGGAGGAGGAGTATAGGACGGCGCGGGCGGTGTGGCCTCAAATTGATCAACCCGCTGCTGCACGGTGGAAAGCTGAGCCGGCGGGAGCTCTTCGACCGGCAGGGTCGTAGGCTTGGATCCACCGGAATAGAAAAGATAGCTGCCGAGCCCGATCACCAGCACGGTCAAAATGGCAAACACGACGAGGAACAAACAGCCCTTCGCGAAACAGCCCATTCCTCCGCGTTTCGGTGGCGGTGGTGGTTCGATCCAGGTCGGTTTGGTGGAATTAGTCGGCATAATTTCAGCTTGTGAGGCGACTCTGAGCGTCCATTAACTTCTCGTAAAGCGCTTGCAATCCCTCGGAAAGCAACCGAGTCCGGCCCAGGATGGGCATGAAATTCGTGTCACCGGTCCAGCGCGGGACAATGTGCAAGTGCAGGTGATCATCCACCCCGGCACCAGCCGCTACGCCGAGATTAAGGCCGAGATTGAAGCCCTGCGCCTTCATCGTCGCCTGCAACAACCGCTGCGCGTGTACCGCCAGCGTCCAAAGATCCTGCACCTCGTTTTCGCCTAACGAAGAAAGCTCCGCCGTTTTTCGATAGGGCGCCACCATGAGGTGACCGACGGAGTAAGGATAGCGGTTCATCATCAGGAAAGCGTTTTTCCGGCGCGTGATCACGAGATGAGCGGCGTCGTCACTCGCCTGCGCCGCTTCGGAGAGAAAATTCAGGTTCCGATCTTCGAGCTGGAAGTACTCCACCCGCCAGGGGCACCAGAGGGTTTCGATTTCAGCTTTGGGAAACTCCATAGGCTCGTTAGGCAAAAACGTTTCGGGGAGCGTATCGGCTGAGCCGAGGATGTCGAGCGCGGTTTTCATTGGCCCTTTGCTGGAGAAGCTTCTGGCGCGCGAACGAAGAACGAATACTGCGGAAGTTCGCGTGCCTTTTCCGAAACAAGCTGGAGCTGAGCGCCAGGCAGAAGCGCGGGCCAGGGGCGTACCGGCTGATTGCGAACGACCAGCGCGTCGAGCGCGCCAGAACCCCATTGGGCAAGCGCTTCGTCCGGCGAGAGAAAATGGTCGGATCGCAGGTAAAGCAACATCCCCTCCTCCCGGCCGCCAATCACGGCGTACCGCCAGCCGTTACGCGCAGTCTCGTGGCGCACCTGGCGAGAGAACCGCACCAGCGCGTCGCGGCGCGCGTGATATCCGTTTCCAATTTTCCAGGCCGCGTAGCCGCCGGTGAAAATGCAAGCGAAGATCAGCGTTGCGGGCAGCCAGATCCGCAGTTTTCCTGACCACTCCTCAGCCCGCGCGCTCGCGATTTGCGCGCCTAGCAGCAGGCAGAGCGGCGGGACCAGGGGATAGATCCGGTCAACGCGCTTCGAGGGAATAATCGACATCAGGACCAGTCCGCCCACACTCCAGCAAACCAGCCAGAGAGTGTCCGGTCGCATCCGGAGAGAGAGACGCTCCCGTCCGCGCCAGAATGCTATCCCGAGTCCGATCATTAGGATGCTCCAGGGCGCAAATTTGTGCAGCAGATGCGGGAGATAAAAATAGAGCGGCTGTGGTTTGTGGATCGTTTCGGTAAAGCGTCCGGCGAATTCCCTAACGACTACACTATTGTAAAAGCCGGGCTGATTCACGATTCCGCCCATCGCCCATACGAGAAAAATTCCGAGGGAGAAAATCCATGGCCACCATCCGCTCCACGCGCTGGGAGCACCGCGCTTGCGACGCAGAAATTGGTAGACGAACAGCCCCGGCAAAATGAAGGCATAAATAATCGGACCTTTGATCAACATCGCACTCGCCAAAAGAATGAAAGCCACGGCGCGGTCGCGCCGAGTCCACACTTCTGCGCGGCAGATTTTTAGCCAGATCTGACGTCCGATGAGAAATGTCACGAGCGCCAGCGGCATGTCGGTCCGCACCAGGGTAGCGATCCGCGGCGAGAGGAGATTGAGACCGAACGCGCTCAGCGCGATCAGTCCCGCACCGGCGCCGTAAGCTGTGGTGGCGTCTTTGGCAATCAGCCAAAGCAGCGCGAGTGCGGCAGCCAACGACGGAATTCGCCACGCGCCTTCCCACCAGCGTGTCATTTGGAAAAGTACCGCCGAGATCCACCCGACCAGCGGTGGTTTCGTTGCCACGCTTTCGTTAGGCGTGTGCTGGTAGAGCCAGTGCCCCTGCCCGACCATCTCGAACGAAGTGTACGCCTGCTTCGCCTGGTCGTAGTCGTCGAGCGTCCATGGGAGATTCGTGATGGCGAAAAGTCCGACAATCAGACAAAGCACGATCCGACGGGTGCCGGCCTGCTCGATCCATTCGTCGGTCACGCTCCCTCTTCCCGCCAAAGGATCGCGCGCACCGGCGCACCATCGGCCCCGACAATTTTCAAGGGCAGCGCCGCCAGCAAATAGGCACCGGCCTCCGCTTCGCCAAGATCAAGTCCCTCCACGATCGCGATGTCGGCCGCGGCCAGCGCATGATGATTTCGCAGGTCCTTGGAATCGATCGCATCGACCGACGGTAAATCGAGTCCGAGCAATTTTACCCCCCTCTTTTCCATCCATTTCGCGACGCCAGGGGCCAAGACTGGGATCGCCGCCGGAAACCTCTTCGAATCCGGCCAAGCACCGGTCTTGATCAGGAGTCGCGGGGGAATGATGCCCGTTTCGAGATCGCTAATTGTAATTTCCCCTGGCGACCCCGGAGAGAATTTGGCGCTCAGGTCTACGACCGCAGCCGGACCGAGGTAGCGTTCAGCGGAAAAACGATCAATCGTTAGGCCACGGTCATCGAAATGAAAAAACGCGTCCGCGTGGGTTCCGGAATGAACACTCGTCGTGATCCGTCCGACATTGACCGACGAACCTTCGGCGATTCGCCCGACCAACGAATATTCGAACCGCGTGTCCCCCGGCCAAGGCGCGAGATCGGCGGTGAGTGGACGTGTGATATCGAGAAATTTCATTTTAGCGGAGCCGCCCTTTCTGCACGCGCAGTGCACGGAAGGCGCGCGCCAGATTCAACCGTTTAACCAACGTCGCGCGCATACCAATCTACTTTGCGGGTCACAAACATCACTACCGCAAGCAGAATAAAGAGCGCAATCGCGCCCATCAGGAGCGCGTAATCCTGCTGACGCAAAGTGATGTAGAGAAAAGTGTAAACGCCCGCCAGCCCCGCCCCGATCATCAGCGTGCGCACACCGCCACCGAGAAAATAATTGCAATACCATGTGATGAGCACCGTGGACGCAATTGCGGCGATCAAGTAGGCGGGCCCGAAGCCGAGAAATTCCGAGATCGACAAAAGGAGGAGGTAAAAAAGACACAAGGCCGCGCCCACCATCAGGTATTGAAACGGATGGATCTTCTGTCGGGCCGTCACTTCAAAGAGAAAGAAGGTGGTGAAGACGAGGACGAGAAAGAGCACCCCGTACTTGATCGAGCGCTCGACAAATCGGTAGGCGTCGAGAATCGACAGGAATTCCACGCCGAAAAGTGAGGCTGAAACCGTTTTCTCGTTAAAGCGTTGGTTGCCGCTGATGCTCGTCCACATCTGCGGGTAGTCGCGTCCGTAATATGAGACCTTCCATTTCGCATCGAATCCATCGGCCCGGACCGAACGTTCGGCCGGCAGGAAGGCGCCGCGGAACCCGGGATCAGGCCAGTTCGACTTCAACTCGGCTTCGTTTTGCACCGCAAAGGGCGCGAAGAAAATTCCACCGCTCCCGTTCACGTCGAGTGGGATGGAAAACTCCGCGGACTCTCCCATCGGCCGATCGAGCCCAAGCAAGGCGGTGGCGCCGGTTGTGTAACCCGGCAGCTGGGAGCCGGGTTGCAGCGAGCGTTTCGTACCGTTCCAATCGACGACAAGACCCTCGCGGGTGCCACGCAAATCACTCGCCGCGATTGTGACGAAGGCGTCTTTCCACTGCACATCTTTCAAGTCAATCTTGAGCGCACCGAAATCCGGCGTCGCAAATCTGCCCGTCAGTCTGATCTCTGCCCGAAAGACAGCCGCATCGTAAATCCCGCGATGCAACGTTTGGGTTTGCGCATCACTCACGATCTTGAGCAATTCCGGAAGAAAAAATGCGTTTGCGACCAGCATCTCTTCCACCTCGCGCCGCTCGACGTGGCCGTCGGGCATGGTCGTGTCCTTCATCGATTTGAATTTGTATTGGAACGGAACTCCCAGGACCGGGCCGATGATGTTCTGCGCCTTACCCCACGAATCGGTGATTTCGCTCACTGCTTCGTTCCGGCGCTCCAGTCGATCGCTCAGCACGCCGCGGATCATGGCCAGTGGAATCAGCATCACGAGGATTAGCGCCCCGACGCCGAAGAGTTTGATCACCGTGCTGTTGCGCCGCATGAAGGGCTGCGATTTCGGCAACGATGGAGGCGCTTGCATCTCAGGCACGGCAGGAGATTGAACGCCGAAGGTCGTTAAGGCAATCAAAGTCGGCATCTGGCGTCTGTTTTGCCGATTGGAAAGCGCCCATTTTTCCGCGATGATCTCCCTGTGAATGAACAGGAAAACCCGTGGATCGAAATCGCGCCCGGCATCAAGCGGCGCACCATTGCTACCGGTACATCGATGTATCAGATGCGGGCTGAACTCGCGGCCGGCAGCCGCCTGCCCGCCCACACGCATCCGCAGGAGCAGATCGCGCATGTGATCAGGGGCCGGATGAAGCTGATCGTTGCGGGGGTGCCGCACGAGCTCGCTGCAGGTGACGCATTCTATCTCGGGAGCAACGTCCCACACGGCGTGGAGACGATCGACGACACCACTGTGATCGACACGTTCAGCCCGCCGCGGGAGGATTATCTCGCGCTCGACGAGAAGTCACGCCGCGGTGCCTGAATGAAAATCATTTCCGGCGGACAAACGGGAGTCGACCGCGCTGCACTCGATGCAGCGCTCTCCTTAGGGGTGGCGA
>Ga0207701_10005626_pt1 | contig 12583 bp, 9 predicted proteins | sample KBSSwiSSwithPhiX_FD_184294 | JGI IMG/M metagenome (GOLD analysis project Ga0207701, IMG submission 184294) | Switchgrass rhizosphere bulk soil microbial communities from Kellogg Biological Station, Michigan, USA, with PhiX - S5 (SPAdes) (version 2) | ecosystem: Environmental > Terrestrial > Soil...
GACGTACGGGTCCACTTACTTCGTGACCTCGGCCGGCAGGAGCGCCCTGGCCACCATCCGCGAGCTGTCTCGGATCGCCCGCGCCGCACTGGCGATCGTGATCGACGCGCGCGAGACCGCGTCGACGTCGCCGCCGACCCGGAACGGATCGCGGATGTTCTTCCCCTTGAACTGCGCCGCGAATTTCGGCGGCTGCACCGAGAAGTAACCGTAGGGCTCCGAGTCGTAGGTGACGATCACGCCCGCGAGCACGCCGGTCATGTCCATGCCGACGAGGATGTGAATCGGCCCGTGGTAGCCGTGCTCGTTCGGCACCTGGTCGGTCGTCCAGAACGCGATTCCCATCGGCGCGGCGGACGGGTTCGTCTTCGGGTCGGCTGCATACGCCTTGAAGTGCAGCGGCTGCCCTCCGAGCGGCGAGAACGCGGCGGCCTGCGGGAACAGCCGCTTCAACTCGGCCGACGGGTCGGGCAGGGTGTAGATGCGATCGGCCGCCAGGGCGATCGCGCCGGCGGCGCCGAGCCCGATGAGCAAAGCCGCCATTCTCTGCAAGTGCTTCAAGGGAATCCCTTTCAGGGCAGCGATTATACTCGGCGCGTGAGAGCGATGGCGGGTCTCCTCGTCGGGCTGGCCTCGGGCGCAGCCGTGCTGGGCGCGGATCTCGTGTCCGGCGCACTCGTGCAGGGTAGTGGCCATCACCCGCTCGAGATCGCCGAGCTCAAGACCTACGACTGGCGGCTCACGCAAACGGCGCGCCCGGACACTGCCCGCAAGGACATCGCGCTGGTCGAAATCGACGAGTACTCGCTCCGCAACCTGCAGCCCTACGCCGGTCGCTGGCCATGGCCGCGCGTCGTCCACGCGATGCTCATCGACTATCTGGCGCGCGCGCCGGCGAAGCTGGTCGCCTACGACGTGAACTTTGCCGAGCCGGACAGCCGCCGCGGCTTCGATTTTGGCGGCGATACGATGTCGGGCGCCGACTCCGATCGGGCGCTGGTCGATTCGATCAAAGCCGCCGGCAACGTCATCCTGCTGGCCGACGCCACCTACAACGCCCAGTCGGGTGAAACGAGCGGCCTCCCTCTGACCGAATTCCCGTCGGATGCTCCCGGCGCGGTCGAGCGCGGCGTGATCTACGCGCCGTTTCCGGCGCTGGTTCCCGCCGCCCGCGCGCTCGGCCACAACTTCTTCGTCCTCGATCCCGACGGCCCGCTGCGGCACACGGTGCCGTTCGCACGCTCGCAGTCGCACGTCATCCCGTCGCTCGGCCTCGCGGCGGCGCTCGCGGCGGCGGGCATTGCGCCGCAGCAGGTTCGCTTCGAGGGCGATCAACTGGCGATCGGCGACCGCCGGATGCCGCTCGAATGGCGCCGCGTGAGGAGCGCCGATGGCACTGACCAGTACCAGTGGGGGCTCATCCGCTTCCGCGGCGCGGCGCTGCTCGCCGACCTGAAGCAGCGCACCTACCCGACGCATTCCTTCTTCGATCTCGTCGCCGCGGAGCAGGAGATTCTCAACCACCGCAAGCCTGCCATCGATCCCTCGCTCTTCCGCGATCGCATCGTCTTTGTCGGCACGACCGCCTCTGGCCTCTACGACGTCTTCGAGACGCCGTTTGCCAACGGCAAGATGCCCGGCATCAACATCCACGCCGCGGTCGCCGACGATGTGCTCTCGAATCGCTTCATCCACGAGGCGGCGTGGTCCAGTCGTATCGCGACCGTGGCTGCGATCGCGATGCTGGTCGGCGTCGTCTCGGCGATGCTGCCTGCCTGGTGGGCGGCCGCCGCCACCGTCGCCGGCATGTCGCTCTTTGCGTGGGCCGCGATGCGGGCGTTCGCCGGCGGCCTCTGGATCAACCTGACGCAGCCGGTGCTGGCCTCGTCGCTCTCGCTGTTTGGCGGCGTGGCGTATCAGTACTTCGTCGAAGGGCGCGAGAAGCGTCAGGTGAAGAAGCTCTTCGGCCAGTACGTCTCGCGCGACGTCTTCAAGCAGCTCATCGCCGATCCGTCGAGCGCCAAGCTTGGCGGACACCGCCGGGAGATGACCGTGCTCTTCTCGGACATCCGCGGCTTCACCGCAATCACCGAGCGCGGCGCGCCGGAAGAAATCGTCGGCATGCTGAACGAGTACTTCAGTCGCATGGTCGAGATCGTCTTTCGCCACCACGGCACGCTCGACAAGTTCGTCGGCGACATGGTGATGGCGCTCTTCGGCGCGCCGCTCGACGATCCCGACCACGCCGAGCACGCGGTCGAGGCCGCGCTCGAGATGCAGGACGCGCTCTTCGAGCTCAACGACCGCTGGCAGGCACAGGGGCGGGCGATGTTCGACATCGGCATCGGCATCAACACCGGGCCGATGATTGCCGGCAATCTCGGCTCCGAGGCGATCATGTCTTACACAGTGATCGGCGACGCGGTGAACCTCGGCGCGCGGCTCGAATCCCTGAACAAGGACTACGGCACCCGCATTATCATCAGCGAGACGACGCGGGCCGGCCTCGGCGGCCGGTATCTCCTCCGCCCCCTCGGAGACGTCGTCGTCAAGGGCAAGACCCAGCCGGTCGCGATCTTCGAGCTGGCGGGCCGCGTCGGCACCGATGCCGCGGCCGCCGGCAATGAGGCACGGAAATGACAAAACTGATTCTCGCCATCATCTTTCTGGCGGTGTGCTCGCCCGTTGACGCGCAGATCGGCGGCCTCATCGACAAGGCCAAGAAGATCACGGACCAGCAGCAGAAGCTCGACGAGCTCAACATCAGCGACGAAGAGGAGCGCAAGATCGGCGACGACGTGAGCGCGAAGATTCGCGCCCGCTTCGGCGTCGTCCAGGACCCGGCGGTGCACAAGTACGTCACGCTGGTCGGGCTCTCCGTCGCGCGCGCCTCGGAGCGGCCGCGCCTTGCCTGGACGTTCATCGTGCTCGATACCGACGGCGTCAACGCGTTCGCGGCGCCGGGCGGCATCGTCCATATCACCCGCGGCGCGCTCGGCCTGGTGAAGAACGAGGCCGAGCTGGCCGGCGTGCTCGCGCACGAGGTCGGCCACGTCGCGCACAAACACGCGGTGAACGCGATCAGGAAGAGCAAGGCGGTCCAGATGGGCACGCAGGCGGCGGCGAAGGATCGCGCCCCGTACCTGAATCAGGTCGCCAACAAGGCCTACGAAATCGTGCTCGAAAACGCCTTCGATCGCGGCGACGAGATCGACGCGGACAAGGCGTCGGTGATGTACGCGCAGAAGGCCGGGTACTCGCCGGTGACGCTCGCTGATTTCCTGACCCGCCTCGACGATCGCAACAAGGGACAGGCGGAGCGCAACGGCCTGTTCGCGTCGCATCCCGAGACGAAGGAGCGAATCGACAAGGTGCGCGCGGCCGCCGCCGGGATGAAGGGCGCCAACGGCGACGCGCGTTACAAGCAGAACATCAAGTACACCGCCGTGCCGATCACCTCGATCGCCGCGGTCGAAGGCGGATCGAAAGGGCTCACCGGGTCGGGCGGCGCCGCCGCCAAGGACGACAAGAGCAAGGCCAAAGCCGAGGCGCCGAAGAAAGGCGGCTTCGGCGCCGGGGCGCTGAAGCAGACGGTCGCGCCCGAGAAGCAGTCGGCGCAGGTCACCGCGTCGGGCGGCTCGCGAGGGCTCGGGCCCGACCGCGCCGCGAAGGGCGGCGGCAACCCCGCGCTGGTCCGAGTGGCCGCGATCTCGGACGGCGAGCTGGCGACATTCCGGAAGGCGCTGGCGTAACGACGCGGGATGGCCTGCCCACTTCCGCCAAGGCCACGGCGGGTCCGCCGACGCTTCACGCGAAGGCGGAAAGGCCGTCCGCTACAGACGAAGGAACCTGCGCACGCGAGCGACGAGGGTCTGCGGGGTTTCCACGACCGTCCCCGCCTGCGCTCGCGTTTCGCGATGGCGTTCGAGCTCGGCGCGCCGCGTCGCGACTGCCGCGGCGACGCGCTCGACAATCGCCGGGTCGGCCAGCACCACGCCGCGGAAGGCATCCGCGCCAATCTCCAGCAGCTCGCAATCGTTGACGGCGACGACCGTCGCACTGCGCGCGTCGCCGGTCAGGAGCGACATCTCGCCGAACACCGCTCCCTCGCGAAGCCGTGCCACCTCTCCTTCAGTCTGCGCCAGCCGCACCGATGCCTCGCCGTGCAGGAGCACGAACATTGACGCGCCGGCGGCGCCTTCCGCGACGATCGTCTCACCCGCGGCGAAGAGCAGCGGCCGCGCCGCTTGCGCCAGGCTGGCGCGCTGCTCGTCGGTCAGGCCGGCGAGGATCTCGACACGGTCGAACGACCGGGCGCGCGTCGACTCCGGCGGCTCGGACTGCGCGGCGCCCTGCTCGATCTGGACCTGGATCGGGTAGGGGATGCTGATGCCGCCGCGCCGGAACGCGTAGTAGACGCGCGAACGGATCCGGTCGCGCACGCGCTCGTCGGCGGCGAAGTCGGTGGTCCAGACGCGGATGCGATAGGTGATCGCCGAGGCGGCGAAGTCCACGAGCAGGATCTCCGCCTTCGGCTCCGGCGCGATCAGCGGCTCGCCGACGAGCGCCGCCTGAATCGCCGCCTTGACCTCGTTCGGCGGCGTGTCGTAGCTGGCGCCGACCTCGACTTCGACCCGCGTATCGAGCGTCGGCTCCGAGTAGTTCGTGATCGTGTCCCGCGACAGCACGCTGTTCGGGACGACGACGAAGTTGCCGGCCTTCGTCCGGATTTTCGTCGCCCGCCAGGTGATCTCGCTCACCATGCCGTCCTTGCCCCCGACCGTCACCCAGTGGCCGACGCGAAACGGCTTCTCGATCTGAATCGCGAGGCCGGCGAACAGGTTCCCGAGCGTGTCCTGCAGCGCGAAGCCGATGACGACCGCGCCGACCGCGGTCGTGGCCATGATTTTCTCGGGCATGAACAGCATCGCCACCAGGCCGAAGAGGCCGATGACGATCGTGTCCTGGACGATGCGCGGAAAGCGTTCGGGGATGCGATCGACCCGCCACGGGTTGACGATCAGGGCGACGAGCGCGTTGGCGAGGCCGAAGGCCAGGGCCAGCGCGGCGGCGATCCGGATCTCGGCGGTGGCGGCCGGCGGCAGCCGCCCGTACGCCGCCAGCCCTGCGGCCGCGGTGTAGCCGGCGAGGAGCAGGAACGATGTCCACAGGCGGCTGCGGACGTAGCTGTTCGTAGTGGCGCCGCGTGCCGCGAGCACGAGCGCCAGCAGCACGGCGCCGGCGATGGTCGACGCCATGGAAGCCTGATTATCGTTCAATCACGGTCCGACTAAAGCCGGCACGACGGCGTGGGCGACGTGTTAGATTGCTCGCCGAGGAGACGCGTTTATGCGACCGTTCATGCTGTTTGTCGCGCTTGCCGCTGCCTTCAGTGCTTCGTCGGGATCCGCCGCCGCGCAGGATCGCATGCCGCCGATTCCGGCCGACAAGCTGACCGAAGCGCAGAAGAAAGCCATTGAAGAGTTCAAGGCCGCACGCTCGGTCGAAATCTCGGGCCCGTTCGTCGCGATGCTGCGCAGCCCGGAGGTGATGACGCGCGCACGGGCGATGGGCGACTACCTCAGGTTCCGCAGCTCGCTGCCGCCGCGGCTGAGCGAGTTCGTCATCCTGATGACCGCGCGCCGCTGGACGCAGCAGTACGAGTGGAACGCCCACGCGCCGCTTGCGATCAAGGGCGGGCTCAAGGAGAGCATCGTCAAGGCGGTGGCCGACGGGCGGAAGCCGGAAGGGTTGGCTGAAGACGAGGAGATCGTCTACGCGCTCTTCGACGAGATCCAGAAGAACCAGACGATTGCCGACGCCACCTACGCGCGGGCGGTCGCGAAGATCGGCGAGCAGGGCATCATCGACGTGATGGGCATCACCGGCTATTACACGATGCTCGCGATGGTGATGAACACAGCGCGCACGCCGTTGCCTGACGGAGCCAAGCCCGCGCTCGCTCCGCTCACGCGGAATTAAGAATTAGGAATTAAGAATTAAGAATTCGTGACAACGGTCGCACCCGTGCGAAGAGATCGACGAATTCTTAATTCCAAATTCTTAATTCTTAATTCACGCCGTCACCGGTCGAGCACTTCTCTGATTCTGCGGCGTAAATCCCGCGGCGTGAACGGCTTCTGCAGGAGTGCCGGCCGCTCGGTCAGCCCCGAGATGGCCAGGTTCTCTTCCGTGTAGCCCGACATCACGATGACCGGCAGCCCCGGCTGCCGCGCGACCATCAGGTTGGCGAGCTCCAGGCCGCTCTTGCCGGGCATGATCGCGTCGGTCAACAGCAGATCGATCGGGACCGGGTGCGCGTCGACGATCCGCAGCGCCTCCTCCGCCGAGCTCGCCAGCAGGAGCTGGTAGCCGTCGTGGCGCAGCGCCGACGCGACCAGGTTCCGCACCGCCGTCTCGTCTTCGACAACCAGCAGCGTCTCGGTTCCGGTCGGATGATCATCGCGGTGCGCCGGCACCGGCGCCGGAGCGGGCGGCTGGACCGCCGGTGGGAAATAGAGGCGGAAGGTCGTGCCGCGGCCGATCTCGCTGTCGACGAAGATGTAGCCGCCGATCTGCTTCAGCGTGCCGTAGACCATCGACAGCCCCAGGCCGGTGCCCTTGCCGACGTCCTTGGTGGTGAAGAAGGGCTCGAAGATGCGCGCCTGCGTTTCGCGTGGCATGCCGTGGCCCGTGTCGGTGACGGTGAGCACGACATAAGTGCCCGCGGGCATCGGCACATGGATGCGCGCCGATTCCTCGTCCACCACCTCCACCGTCGTCGTCAGCACCAGCAGGCCGCCGTTTGGCATCGCGTCGCGCGCGTTGAGGGCGAGGTTGATCACCGCCTGCTCGACCTGCCCGGGATCGCCGAGGACGGTGAGCGCTTTCTCCGAGAGGCGTGTCTGCACGTGGATGTCGGCGCCGAGCAGCCGCGACAGCAGGCGCGCGATCGCGGTGATGGTGTCGTTGAGGTCGAAGATGCGCGGCTCGAGCAGCTGCTTGCGGCTGAACGCGAGGAGCTGGCGTGTCACCGACCCGGCGCGCTCGGCGGCGCGGCGAATCTCCTCGACGTCGGGCCGCGCCGGGTGCCCCGACTTCACCTCGTTGAGCGCCAGCTCGGCGTAGCCGGCGATCGCGGTCAGCGCGTTGTTGAGGTCGTGCGCGATGCCGCCGGCGAGCCGTCCGATCGCTTCCATCTTCTGCGACTGCCGCAGCTGATCCTCGAGCTGCCGCTTCGCGGTGATGTCCTGCACGGTGCCGATCATCCGGATCGCACGCCCCGCCGCGTCGCAGAGGATTTTCGCCTGCTCGTGCACCCAGCGGATCGTGCCGTCGCCTCGCAGCACGCGGTGAACGATGTCGTACGGCGTGCCGTTGACGATGGCGGCGCGCGAGGCCGTGCGGACCGTCTCGCGTTCGTCGGGGTGAACGAAGGTGTAGAACGCGTCGGCCGTGCCGTCGAACGAGCCGAGTGGCACGCCGAAGATGCGATGGGTTTCCGCCGACCAGCCAAGCCGGTTCGTGCCGTCGAGCTCGACCACCCAGCTGCCGATGTGCGCAACCTCCTGCGCCTGCTCCAGAAACTGCTCATGCTGTTCGAGCGCCTCGGCGGTGCGTACCGAGGCGCCGATGTCGCGGAAGCTCGCCACCCGGCCAATCGTGCGCGATCCGACGCGGTGCGGCGCGACATAGCGCTCGTAGACGTGCCCGTCCTTGAAGCGCAGGACGTCGCGGCGCTCCTCGACCTGCTCGCCGAGCAGCTCACGCTCGGTCAGCTTCACCAGGTCTTCGTCCTGCAGGCCCGCTCGCATCCGTTCGACGACCAGGTCGAGTCCGCCCCGGTCGAGCTCCTCGGCCGTGAAGCCGAACATCTCCAGGTAGCGACGGTTGTAGAAGATGATGCGCTGCTCGAGATCGACGACGAGGATCGCGTCGTGCGTCGAGTCGAGCGTCGCCTTCAGGAGGGCGATGGTCTCTTGGAGCGGAGCGCGATCGCTCACCGATTTGCCGCCAACGCCGTCGGAACTATCATTCACTGGAGGCCCATGCCATGCCCAGCGCCTGTGCTCACATCGAAGAGATTCAGTCGGTCGTCCCCGCCCGCCAGCACGCCTGCGAAGAGTGCGTGAAGACCGGCTCGAAGTGGTTGCATCTCCGGACCTGCCAGACGTGTGGCGCAACGCTCTGCTGCGATTCGTCGCCGAACCGCCACGCCACCAAGCATGCGCGCGCCACGACCCATCCGGTCGTGGCGTCAGCCGAACCAGGCGAGCGCTGGCTGTACTGCTACCCGGACGAAGCCTTCGCCGAATACTGACACGGGATGGGCACCGCTGAAATGGTGTCCTACAAGGAGTGTCCTACAAGGACGGCATGCCGCAGCCCGCCTGTCACGCTGCGATCGCAGGCCACGACGAATGAACGCAGAGCCCGCAGAGAAGACACGCAGAGAAGAACCTAGAGAGACGACCGTCGGCGCGCCTTTCTGCGCGCTCTGCGGATTCTGCGTGCTCTGCGTTCGATCTGTCGTCTCGGTCCATCCTGCTACTGAACCCGAAGCGCGACGATCGGATCGACACGGGTGGCGCGGCGTGCCGGGATCAGGCTGGCGACGAACCCCGCTGCCGCGAGCAGCATCGACACGCCGGCGAAGACGATCGGATCGAGCGGGCTGACATCGAAGAGCAGCCCGGCGATCGCGCGCGTTATCGCGAACGAGGCGATCAGGCCGCAGATCGTTCCGCCGGCGACCAGCAGCATGCTCTTCCTCAGCACCAGCCGGAGTGTTGTCGCCGAATCGGCGCCGAGCGCCATGCGCACGCCGAGCTCGCGGGTGCGCTGCGTCACGCTGTACGAGACGACGCCGTAGATCCCCACCACCGCCAGCAGCAGCGCCGACACGGCGAACGCGCCGAGCAGCAGCATGCTGATGCGCGGCAGGAACACCGATCGCGAGACCACGTCCGCCATCGTGCTGACGGCGTAGATCGGCTGCTCGGCATCGATGGTCAGCACCTCGCGGCGGATCGAGTCGACGAACAGCTTCGGATCCGACTCGGTGCGGACGATGAGCGCCATGCCGTTCATCGGCGACTGCCACGCCGGCATGAAGAGCTCCGCGCGCGGCCCGCCGTCGAGGCCGTAGTGCTTGACGTCGCCGACGATGCCGACGACCTCGCCCTTGCCGTGCGGGTTGCGCACCAGCTTGCCGATCGGATCCTGGCCGTTGAAGTAGCGCCGCGCCATCGTTTCGTTGATCACGACCGTCGTCGGGGCGCCCTGGTAGTCGCGTGCGTCGATGAAGCGCCCGCGGACCAGCGCAATCTTCATCGTCTCGAAATAGCCCGGGGTCGCGGTGCGGATGTCGGCGCGCGGCTCCTCGCCGTTGGCGGGCGGCGCCTGTCCGTCGACGGTGAACGGCAGCGCGAAGTCGATGCCGACCGGATACATCGGCAGCGCGCTGACGCCGGCTGCCGATCGGACGCCAGGCAGCGCGCCGACGCGGTGAATCGCGTTCATGTAGAAGCGGGTGCGATCGAGCCCGGTCTTGTACTTCGCCTGCGGCAGGTAGATCTGCAGCGCGAGCAGGTTGGCCGGCTCGAAGCCGGGCGACACGCGCATCAGCTGGGCGAAGCTGCGGGTCATCAGCCCGGCGCCGACGAGCAGCATGAGAGCCAGCGCCACCTCGGCGACGACCAGGCCGGCGAGGAGCCGCCCGCCGCCACCTGAGGTCGAGCCGGAGAATGCGTTCATGGTGTCGCGCAACCCCGCGCGCGAGGCTTGAATCGCCGGGACCAGCCCGAAGACGAGCGCGACCATCACCGAGACGACGAGCGCGAAGAGCAGCACGCCGCCGTCGAGGCGCACGTCCTGCATCCGCGGCAGGCTGCCTTCGGGCAACGCGTGGACGACGCGCACGCCGGCCCATGCGACGAGCAGCCCGAGTGCGCCGCCAATCGCCGAGAGCACGAAGCTTTCGGTGAGCACCTGTCGCACCAGCTGCCCGCGGCCGGCGCCAAGCGCCGCGCGGACGGCGAGCTCGCCGCGCCGGCTCGAGAGCCGCGCCAGGATCAGGTTGGCGACGTTCGCGCAGACGATCAGCAGCAGGAATCCGACGGCAGCGGAGATCATCAGGAGTGCAGGACGGACGGTCGTGACCAGCTGCGCCTGCGCCGGAATCACGCGTGCGCCCCAACCGGTGTTGCTGTCGGGATAGGTGGTGGCGAGACGGCCGGCGACGACCGTCATCTCGCGCTGCGCCTGCTCCGGCGAGATGCCGTCCGCAAGCCGTCCGACGACGTTGAGCGAGCGCGCCTTGCGGGAGCGGCCGTGGGCGTCGTTCGGATCGAAGGAGAGCGGCGTCCAGATGTCGATATTGCCGCTCGGCGGAAAGTCGAACTCCGCCGGCATCACGCCGACGATGGTGTACGGCACGGCGTCGAGCTGAATCTTGCGGCCGATCACGCCGGGGGCACCGCCGTAGTGCCGTTCCCAGAATGCACGGCTGAGGACGGCGACCCGGTCGGCGCCGGTCACGCCTTCTTCGGCGAGGAACGCGCGCCCGAGGATCGGGTTGACGCCGAGCAGCGCGAACAGATTCGGCGTCGCGCGCACGCTCGGCACGTTCAGCGGCTCGGCGCTGCCCGCGAACGCATACCGCAGCTGACGGAACGCCGCCATCGACGGGATCGCCTGCGCCTGCGCTCTCCAGTCGACGAAGGTGAGCGGCGCGACCAGATCGGTGTTGCCGTCGGGATTCTGTTCCACGATGACCACCAGCTGCGACGGCCGCTGATACGGCAGCTGGTTCAACAGCACCGCCTTGATCACGCTGAAGATCGCGGTGTTGGTGCCGATGCCGAGGACGAGCGTCAGGATGGCAACGGCGGAGAAGGTAGGCTGCCGAACGAGCGACCTGAGAGCATAGCGGACGTCGCCGAGCAAGTTGCCCATGGGCCGCGACTATACGCGGCTTTGGCGCCAGACGTCCACGAGTTGGAGGTAGTTGCCGGCGATGTCCGCCGCGGCCTGCTCCGCCGTCTTCGCGCCGCTCAGAAAGGCCGCGGAGGGCTCCCAGAACACCGATCGGCCGATGGCGAAGCCGGATGCTGTGGGGCTGTCGGCAGCGGCTGCGAACCAGCGGCCGATGGTGGCGATTTCGGCCGCCTTGCCGAGAATGATCTGCCGGCAGGCGGCGTTCGCGGCAATCGCGCGGTCGATGGTCCGCGCGCCCTCGCGCGCGAGCGTGCCCTCGATTTTCCAGAACTGCGGCGTCAGCTCGCGCCGGTAGGCCTCGCGGATGAAGCCGGCCAGCATCGCCGGGCGGCCGACCGCCTCGAATTCGTCTTCCGCCTCGCTGCGCCGCGCCACCAGGATCTCGACCACGAGCGGCTTGCCGGCGCCGCGACACCAGGTCTGCAGCGCGTCGAGCTTCTGCCACTGCCCGTCGCGTATCGCTTCCTCGTCGTCGGGCCGATACCGCACCAGCACCTTGACGAAGGCGCCGGTGAGCGCACGCTCGAACGGATCAGTGGACCAGCCGAGCGGGAAGGCGCCTGCTTGTTCGGCCGGCGTGCCGACGTCGAGCCCGGCCTCGAGCGCGTCGGCGACGACCGGCGACGCGTACTGCGCGTCGACGAGCAGCGCGCCGAACTCGCGAACGTTGGGCGACCGGTCGCGCGCGAGCAGGAAGCCGTTGTAGGCGACGCGCTTTGCCTCGCCGATGCGCTCGCGCGGGATCTGCCGTGCGTCGCACCACTCTTCCCACTGCCACCGGTGATCGGCAGCGAGCATGTAGACACGGTCGTTGTTCAGCATTTGGCACCGTAGGGCGCCGCTTCAGCGGCGCCACGCGGCGCGGCTAAAGCCGCGCCCTACGTACGATAATTTCGACGCACGTCACAGCCCCAGCCGTGCGATGAACTCGCGGTTGCGGCGCGCGCTCGCGGCGGGCGTTCCGAGGCCCGGCAGCACATCCTGCTCGACGACGATCCAGCCGTCGTAATACTCGACGCGCAGCGCGTCGAGCACCTGACGGAACGGTACCATGCCTTTTCCCAGCTCGCAGAAGATGCCGTGACGGACGGCGGTGTGATAGTCCCAGCCTTCCGTGCGCGCGCGCTTAGCGAGCTCCGGCTCGCAGTCCTTGAAGTGCACGTGCCAGATGCGATCGCGGTAGCGGGCGATCGCATCGACGGCGTTGCCGCCGCCGTATGTCAGATGCCCGGTATCGAGGCACAGCCCGAGGAGATCCGCCGGCGTCCGCGACATCAGCGCCTCGAGCTCGCGCGGCGTTTCCACGTAACCGGCAGAGTGATGGTGGAACACCGTGCGGAGGCCGGTCGCGTCGCGGACTGCGGATGCGACCCTCGCGGCGCGATCGGCGAAAGCATCCCACTCGGCATCCGTCAGGCCGTCCTCGGGGCGGATGCGACCGGCGCGCAGCGTGCGATGCGGGATGGTGGCGTTGTCGTCGGAGAGGACAATCTTGGGGTCTGACCCCGTTGCTGCTTTCATCAGCCGGGCAGTTTGAACGGCACGTTCGATCCCATCCGCGAGTGCCTCTTCTTTCGCGAGCGCG
>Ga0207701_10005628_pt1 | contig 12577 bp, 14 predicted proteins | sample KBSSwiSSwithPhiX_FD_184294 | JGI IMG/M metagenome (GOLD analysis project Ga0207701, IMG submission 184294) | Switchgrass rhizosphere bulk soil microbial communities from Kellogg Biological Station, Michigan, USA, with PhiX - S5 (SPAdes) (version 2) | ecosystem: Environmental > Terrestrial >...
ACCCGGATCATCGTGCTCGCCGCGGCGATCATCGGCCTGATCCTGCTTGCGGCGTTCGCGTTCGCGCGTTACCTGGCCCGGCCGCTGCGACAGTTGCGGATGGCGGTCGACCGCGTGAGCCGCGGCGAGACGCCGGGGCCGCTCCCCGAATCGGGCACGTCCGAGATCGCCGCGGTCAATCGCGGCTTCAACACGATGATCGCGAACCTGCGGCAGGTCGAGCGCGACCGTGCGATTCTCCTGGCCGGCGTGTCGCACGACCTGCGGACGCCGCTTGCGCGCTTGCGCATCGGCATCGAGCTCTCGGCTGGCGATGCAGTCACGCGCGAAGGCATGGTCGGCGACATCGAGGAGATGGACCGCATCATCGACCAGTTCCTCGACTTCGCGCGTGACGACGCCGCGACGGCGACCGAACCGATCGACGTCAATCGCGCGCTCGCATCGTGCGTAGACCGCTATGCGCGAGCGGGCCGCGATGTCCGCCTCGAGACCGGGCCGCCGGCGCTCGTGCGCATCAAGCCCGCCGCGCTGTCGCGGGTAGCGAACAACCTGATCGACAACGGTCTCGCGTACGGCCTGCCGCCGCTCGAAATCTCGACGCACGTGCGCGACCGGGACATCGTCGTCGACGTCGCCGACCGGGGCAGCGGCATCCCGCGCGAGGACGTCGAACGGCTGAAGCAACCGTTCACGCGAGCCGGCGAAGCACGCACGCGCGACGACGGGGCCGCGGGCGCGGGGCTCGGCCTCGCGATCGTCGACCGCATCGCGCGCGCCCACCGCGGCGCGTTCGATCTCCTGCCGCGTGAAGGCGGCGGCCTCGTCGCGCGTGTCTCGCTGCCTCTTACTGCTGCGCGTTTGCCTGCGGCGTGACGAGGACGACCGCCTCGGCGGCGATGCCTTCCTCGCGGCCCGCGAAACCCAGCCGCTCCGTCGTCGTCGCCTTGATCGACACGCACGCGGGGTCGCAGCCCAGGTCGGCCGCGACATTGGCCCGCATCGCCGCAACGAACGGCGCGAGCTTGGGCGCCTGCGCGATCACGGTCGCGTCGACGTTGCCCACGCCGTAGCCGCGCGCGCGCACCAGCGACACCACATGGCGCAGCAGCCCGCGGCTGTCGGCGCCCTTCCACCTGGGATCGCTGTCGGGAAAGTGCACGCCGAGATCGCCGAGCGCCAGGGCCCCCAACAGCGCGTCACAAATCGCGTGCAGCAGCACGTCCGCATCGGAGTGGCCGGCAAGGCCGCGCGGATGCGGCACGGTCACGCCGCCGATGACGAGCGCACGTCCCTCGACCAGCGCGTGCACGTCGTAGCCGATGCCGATTCTCATGCGCCGCCTCGTTGCAGCGAAGCGGGCTGCGTGGCAGCACGTGTCGGCGGCCGGGCACTCGATCGGCGACGCGGGCCTCGCCCCGTCCTCAATACGCTCGGCGCCGTTCTCATGCACCCTCCTGGGAAGCGAGGATCGCCGACGCAAGCGGCAAGTCCTCCGGAAAGGTAATCTTGATGTTCGCAGCGCTGCCACGGACGAGACGCGGCGCGACGCCCAGCGCTTCGACTGCCTGCGATTCGTCGGTGCATTGCATGGCACCATCCTGCGCGAACGCGCGTCGCAGCGCGTCGAGGCGAAACATCTGCGGCGTCTGCGCCTGCCAAAGACCCGCGCGCGGGACCGTCGACGCGACATGCGGCGCATCCGCGAATGCCTCGCCGCGCTTCAACGTGTCGGCGACCGGCAAAGCAAGGAGACCGCCTACCTCGTCGCCTTCGAGGGCTTCGACCAGGCGCTCAAGCGCGTCCGCCGGAACGCACGGCCGTGCCGCGTCGTGCACCACGATCCAGTCGTCGCCATCGTAATCGGGCGCCAGCGCATCGACGGCTCGCGCGACCGTCTGCGCGCGCGTTTCGCCGCCGCACCGAAGGATGGAGACGTCGGTTGGACGATCGGCGATGCGTTCGTATTCGCGATCGCCGGCCGCGAGCGCGACGTAGATCGCGTGAGGCCGCATCGCCCGCAGCCGCGATAGCGTGCGGAGGATCACGGGTTGACCGTCGAGCAGCGCGTATTGCTTGGGTGTCGCGGTGCCGAAGCGCGTCCCGCCACCCGCCGCCGCCACGAGGACCACGATCCTGTTCATATGAGGAGAGCCAGGCGTTCTTCGTCGAGCGGGACGAAGCCGAGCCGCTCGTAGAACCGCCACGCACCCTCGTTGTCGCGGTGGCATCCGCAATCGATGCGCGTCATGCCCTCCGCGCGCAAGTGGTCGCGAAGTTGCGCGAGCATCGCGCCGCCGACGCCCCTGCCTTGCCAACCCGCATGCACCGTGACGTCGTCGAGCTTGGCCACGACGCTGCCGCGGGAGGTGGAGATCGCGTGGCACACGACGCAGGCGCCGACAGCGGCGTCGTTCTCGTAGGCAATCCACACGAAGCCGATTTCCGGGCGGGCGAGGAACAACGCGATCGCGCGGTCGAGCGCCGCCACGCCGCCGTCGCCGTACGCGCCCGAAGACGCGCGGTAGTGCGCGTCGTCGCGCAGGAACGCGCCGAGCAATGCGCGTGCGTCGGCCGCGGTGGGCTGCGACATGCGCGCACAGCGGATCATTCGACCACGAGCGGCTGCAACGCGGCGCGGATGCGCGCAGGGATTTCCGCCGGCGTCACTGTCTTGCGATCCACCCATACGTGGACGAAGCGTCCCGTGGCCGCCGGGTGCGGCTCACCCTGCCGAAAGAGCGCGATCTCGTACGTCACCGAGCTCCGACCGAGCCTGGTCACGCGCATGCCTGCATCGATGCTCTCGGGAAAAGTGATCGGGCGGAAATACCGGCACGAGGTCTCCACGACGAATCCGACCGTCGCGTCGTTGCGGATGTCGAGGCCGCCATCCTTGACGAGATGCGCGTTCACCACCGTGTCGAAATACGAGTAGTACGTCACGTTGTTCACGTGGCCGTACGTGTCGTTGTCCATCCATCGCGTCGGGATGGCGAGGAAGTGCCGGTAGTCCGCGCGCGTGTGCTCGCGAGGATCGCTCATCGTGATCGTAGGGGCGGGCCGAACATCCGCTCATCGAGGAGCTCGATCCAGTGACGCACCGGCGTTTGCGTGCCCGATTCGAGGTGCGTGAGGCATCCGATATTGGCGGTGACGATCACGTCCGGGCGCGGCGCCTCGAGCGCTTTCAGCTTGTTGGCCTTGAGCTGGCCGGCCAGCACCGGCTGCAGGACCGAGTACGTGCCCGCCGACCCGCAGCACGTGCTCGTGTCGCCGACGGGCAGCAGCGAGTGGCCGATCGCGAGCAGGATTTCCTCGACCTGCCCGCGGATGCGCATGCCGTGCTGCAGCGTGCACGGCGAATGGAACGCGATGCGTTGCGCGCCCTGGTCCATGGCGATCATCGGCGCCAGCTTCTTCCACTCCGGCATCACGATCTCGATCGGGTCGCGCGCGAGCTCCGCGATCTTCTTCGCCTTCGCCGCGTAGGCGGCGTCGTGCGCGAGGAAATGCCCGTACTCCTTCACCATCACGCCGCATCCGCTCGCCGTGACGACGATCGCCTCGAGGCCCCGATGAACGAGCGGCCACCACGCGTCGATGTTGCGGCGGACTACGTCGCGCGCTTCGTCGTCTGCCGCGAGGTGATGAGGCAATTGCCCGCAGCATCCGGCGCCGGGCACGCGCAAGGGCGAGATGCCGATGCGGTCGAGCACCCGCGCGCACGCGGTATCGATGTTCGGCTTGAGCGAGGGCTGGACGCATCCCTCCAGGATCAGCATCTTGCGCGGGTGACGCGGCGCCGGCCACTCGCCGCTCTTCCCCGCAGCCGGGATGTAATCGCCGAGCTCGCGCGGCAGCAGGCCCTTCACGAGCCTGCCCATCGTGAGCGCGCTTCCGAACAGCGAGCGGGACATGAGCGTCTTGCGCAGGACGTAGCGCTGCGCGGCTTCCGCCGGCGTTCGCCCGACCTTCGCTTCGACCAGCCGGCGCCCGATGTCGACCAGCCGGCCGTATTGCACGCCCGACGGGCACGTGGTCTCGCAATTGCGGCACGTCAGGCAACGATCGAGGTGGAGCTGCGTCTTGGCCGTGACGGGCTCGCCCTCGAGCACCTGCTTGATGAGGTAGATGCGTCCGCGCGGCCCGTCGAGCTCGTCGCCCAGGAGCTGGTACGTCGGGCACGTCGCCGTGCAAAAGCCGCAATGCACGCACGAGCGCAGGATTGCGTCGGCTTCGCGGCCGTCGTGCGTGTCGCGGTACTCGGGGGCGAGATTCGTCTGCATTAGGGCCCGCTCACGCTATTGTACGAACCGTCCGTAATTGAACACGCCGTGGGGATCGAACACCGCCTTGATCTTACGATGGACCACGGCGAGCGTCGTATCGAGCGGGTGGAAGGCGCCCGCAATCTTGTCGTCGGCACGAAACAGGGTCGCATGGCCGCCCTGTGACGCCGCCCAGACACGCAAGCGTCCCGGATCGACACGCTCGTTCGCGGCCAGCCAGCGCAGCGCGCCGCCCCATTCGATGAGTTGCTCGCCGCCCAGGTCGGTGTAAGGCGCCGTCGAACGCACGGAGAGTCGCCACAAGGGATACCCGCCCTTCGCGGCCTCGACGAAGAAGCGATGCGCCTGGTCGCGCACGCTCGACCAAAACGCGTCGGCATCGGCCTGCACTTCGCCTCCCAGTCTGGTCATCGCCGCGCGCACCGCGGGTTGCGCGCCCGACAGCCGCACCATGAACAGGCCGCCGTGAAAGCACGTGCCCGACAGCGGAAGCGGCTGCCCGCCCCACTCGTTGGCGCGCCGGATGGCTTCGTCGGCGGAGCACTCGAATGCGACCGTCGCCTCCACGCGCGGCATCGGCACGCACTTGATCGAGACTTCCGTGATGACGCCGAGCGTACCGAGCGCGCCCGCCATCAGGCGCGACACGTCGAAGCCTGCCACATTCTTCATCACCTGTCCGCCGAACGTGAGTTGCTCTCCCGCGCCGTCGAGAATCTTCACGCCGAGCACTACGTCGCGCACGGCGCCCGCATACGGGCGGCGCGGACCGGAGAGTCCCGAGGCAATCGCGCCGCCCAGCGTACCGCCCGGGCCGAAGCGTGGAGGCTCGAAGGCCAGCATCTGACCACGCGCGCGCATCGCACTTTCTATGGCGGACAAAGACGTTCCCGCACGCGCGGTGATCACGAGCTCGTTCGGCTCGTAGTCGATGATGCCTGCGTACACCTTCGTGTCGAGCACGTCGCCTTCGAGCGGCCCGCCGTAGAAATCCTTGGTCCCGCCGCCGCGTATGCGAAGCCGCGTGCCTTCCGTGCCTGCGGCGCGGATGCGTGCGGCAAGCGACTCGAGCGCGACGTCCAACATTTACTCTGCTGCAATCTTGTCGCGATACAGGATGCGGGGCTCGTCGGCTTCGATGATTTCCTTTTCGGCGAGCGCTTCGGACTCCCACTCGCGGAGGAACGGATGCGCGAGCAGCGACTGCAGGTATTCGCCGGCAACGCCCGCGGGCTGCACGTCGTACGTCTGGAAGCGGAACGCGACCGGCGCATAGAAGACATCGGCCAGCGTGAACTCGCCCATGAGATAAGGCCCCGCGCGTCCGAAACGCCGGCGCGTGTCGGTCCAGATATCGGTGACGCGCGCGATGTTGGCCGCGAGGCCTTCCGACCACGGCCGCACGTCGACGCGCTCGCGGATGCACATCGCCATTTCGCTGCGCAAGGCACTGAAGCCGGAGTGCATCTCGCATGCGATCGAGCGCGCCCACGCGCGCGAAACGCTATTGTCGGGCCACATGCCTCCATGCCGCTCGGCCAGGTATTCGCTGATCGCGAGCGAGTCCCATACCTGGACGTCGCCATCGTGCAGCGCAGGCACGAGCGCGGTCGGCGAGAACGCGCGGTTGTCGGGGTTGTAGATCCCGCTCAGCTGGATCTTGATCTCGCGAAACGGCGCACCGGAGAGCCTGGTCGCGAGCCAGCCGCGCAGGGACCAGGACGAGTAGTTCTTGTTGCCTATGAATAGGGTGTACATGTCGAGTCAGAGTGTAGGTCGGGCTCGAGCCCGACGGGATATCGCGGCGGACTAAAGTCCGCCCTACAGCGGAACCGTCTTTCCCGGGTTCATGATGTCCAGCGGATCGAAAGCGCGCTTGATCGTCTTCATGAGATCGACCGCCTCGCCGTGCTCCGCCACCAAGGCTTCGAGCTTGTGCATGCCGACGCCGTGCTCGCCCGTGCACGTGCCGCCCATCGAGATCGCGCGCATGCTGACGCGCTTCGCGATGTCCTCGGCCTTCGCGCGCTCCGCCGCGATCGCGGGATCGAACAGCACGAGCACGTGGAAGTTGCCGTCGCCGACGTGGCCCACGATCGGTGCGATGACGCCCTCGCGGTCGAGGTCCTCGCGCGTCTCGAGCAGGCAGTCGGCAAGGCGCGAGATGGGCACGCAGGCGTCGGTCGAGAACGCTTGCCTGCCTGGCGACAGCGAGAGCGCGGCGTAGTACGCGTTGTGGCGCGCCTTCCACAGCCGCGTGCGGTCTTCCGCCTGCGTGGCCCACTGGAACGCGCTGCCGCCATGTTCGTCGGAGATCTGCTGCATGAGCTCGGCCTGCTCGCGGACACCGTTCTCGGTGCCGTGGAACTCGAAGAGGAGCGTCGGCTTCGCTTCGTAGCCCTCGAGCTTCGAGTACTGGATGCACGCCTGCATCTGCAGCGCGTCGAGGATCTCGATGCGCGCGACCGGAATTCCCATCTGCATGGCCTGGATCACGGTGCCGACCGCCGCCCTGAGGTCGGGGTATTGGCAAACCGCCGCGGAGATGGCTTCCGGAATGCCGTACAGGCGAAGCTGGATCTCGGTGATGACACCGAGCGTACCTTCCGCGCCGACGAACAGATGCGTGAGGTCGTAACCCGCCGACGATTTGCGCGCCCGCCCGCCGGTGCGGACGATGCGGCCGTCGGCGGTGACCACGGTCAGGCCGAGGACGTTTTCACGCATCGTCCCGTAGCGGACCGCATTCGTGCCGGATGCGCGCGTCGACGCCATGCCGCCGATGGTCGCGTTCGCGCCCGGATCGATCGGAAAAAACAGGCCCGTACCCTTCAACTCCGCGTTGAGTTGTTCGCGCGTGACGCCGGCCTGCACCCGGCAATCGAGGTCGTCGCCGTTGACGGCGAGCACCCGGTTCATCTCGGAGAGGTCGATGCACACGCCGCCGTAGAGCGCGGTGACGTGCCCCTCGAGCGAAGTGCCGACGCCGAACGCGATGACGGGAATTCGCGCGGCATGGCAGAGTCGCACGATGCCCGCGACCTCCTCGTTGGTGTGCGGATACACGACGACGTCGGGCAGCCCGATCTCGGGCATCGCTTCACCGTGACCGTGCTGCTCGCGAATCGCAAGCGCCGTTTTCGCGCGCGTGCCGAAGTCGCGGACGAGCGCGTCGACAATGGCAGCGACGTCGGCGTCGTTGGCTCGGGTGCGCAGGGGATCGCGTGCGTTCATGGCTCCTGGTCCTAGAAACGGGGTAGATCCGGATGCACCAGCTGGCCGCCGTGCACGTGCATGCGGCCCATCTCGGCGCAGCGGTGCAGCGTCGGAACGGCCTTTCCGGGATTGAGCAGCCGATGAGTGTCGAACGCTTCCTTGATGCCGTGGAAACGCGAAAGCTCCGCGGAACTGAATTGGCTGCACATCGTGTTGAGCTTCTCCACACCCACGCCGTGCTCGCCCGTCACCGTGCCGCCGACCTCGATGCAGAGCTCGAGGATGCGGTCGCCGAACGCGATGGTCCTGGCAATCTCGCCTTCGCGATTCGCGTCGTACAGGATGAGCGGATGCAGGTTGCCGTCGCCCGCATGGAAGACGTTCGCGCACTCGAGGCCGAATTCCTTCGACCACTCGGCAATCGCTTTCAGCACGCGCGGAAGCGCCTTGCGCGGGATCGTGCCATCCATGCAGTAGTAGTCGGGCGAGATGCGCCCGACCGCAGGGAACGCGGCCTTGCGTCCGGACCAAAGCAAGAGCCGTTGCGCTTCGTCGCGCGACACGCGCACTTCGCTCGCGCCCGACTCCGTCAAGAGGCGACGGATGTCCGCCATCTCGGCCGCGACTTCCTCGTTGGTGCCGTCCGATTCGACGAGCAGGACGGCTGCCGCTTCGAGCGGGTAGTTGGCATGCACGAACTGCTCGACCGCACGCGTGGCGGGCTGGTCCATCATCTCGAGGCCGGCGGGAATGATGCCTGCGGCGATGATCGCGCCGACGGCTGCGCCTGCTTTCTCGATGTCGTCGAACGCAGCCAGCGCAACTTGCGCGAGCTGCGGCTTCGGCAACAGCTTCACAGTGATCTCGGTGATGACCGCGAGCAGTCCCTCGCTGCCGTTGACGAGCGCCAGGAGATCGTAGCCCGGGCTGTCGAGCGACTCGCCACCGAACTCGACGACATCGCCGGTGACGAGCACACCGCGCACGCGCCGCACGTTGTGCACCGTGAGGCCGTACTTGAGGCAATGCACGCCGCCCGCGTTTTCGGCGACGTTGCCGCCGATGGAGCACGCAATCTGCGACGAAGGATCGGGCGCGTAATACAGGCCGAGCGGCGCCGCGGCTTCCGAGATCGCGAGGTTGCGCACCCCCGGTTGCACGACGGCGATGCGCGCGACCGGGTCCACCGTGAGGATGCGCTTGAACTTTGCGAGCGAGAGCACGATGCCCGACGGATCGGGCAGCGCGCCGCCGGACAGGCTCGTGCCGGCGCCGCGCGCGACGACCGGCACGCGCGCCGCGTGGCACGCCTTCAATATCGACACCACCTGCGCCTCGGTTTCCGGCAAGGCAACCGCCGCCGGCTGCGCGCGAAAGAGCGTGAGGCCGTCGCATTCGTACGGCTTCGTCTCCTCCGGCGTCAGCAGCAGCGCGTCCGGCGGCAGGATCGCCGCCAGTTCCGCTTGCAATGCGCGGTCGAGCATCGGGAATCGTCCAATCGGCGAAGGCGAGGCAGCCGTTCGCGGTCGGGACGATTATTTCACACGGGAGGGAGTTTCATACGAGAGAGAGCGCGCGGACGAGCACGCGCTCGGTCGTCCCCAGGATGCGTTGCCGGGCGTCGGGCGAGGCGACCGCGCGGGCGACCGAGACCGCGCCGGCGCAGCTCGTGTACACGAAGAGCGCCGCTTCCCGCCGGGTCATGCCGTCGATCTCGGGAAAGCGCGCAGCGATGCGGTCGAGCAAAGCGCCCGTGTGCGCCGAGAACGCGTTGCGCGTGTCGCGCTCAGCCCGGGCGAGTTCGGGCAGGAGCAGCGTCATGGGGCAAGCGTGCTCGAGGTCCGGATCCTCGGCCTGCGCCAGGTATTGCGAGATGAGGGCGCGTACTCGCACCCGGGCGTCTGGGATCTGATCGAGCGAGGCGAGCATGCGCTCGACGCTGCGGGTGAGCCCGAACAAAAGCGCTTCATGTGCCAGGGCCTCCTTCGAGGGGAAGTGCGCGTAGAAGCCGCCGACGGTCAACCCCGCGCGACGCATGACCTCGGACACTGACACCGACTCGACGCCTTGCGCCTTGAGGAGGTTATCGGCCGCCTCCAGGATGCGGCGGCGGGTTTCCCCCTTGTGCTCTGCGGCGTATCGTGCCATGATAATTATAATATTATATTTGTAATGTAATTGCAAGGAATGGTCATGGCAAAACTCGCAGCGCTTCCCATCTACGCTCCCTACGTCCTGCCGGACGGCCGCCCGCTGCGATTCGGCCCCGTCTCCCGAGCGTCGCGGCCGCTGATCGAGCGCGCCGTTGCGCGCTTGAGTCCCCTGACGAGCTACCGGCGCTTCTTCACCGTTCGCTACCGGCTTTCGGACGCCGAGCTCGACGCGCTGACGAACCTCGACGGCGTCGACCGCTTCGCCGTGGGGGCATCGATTCGCAACGGCTCAGAGGTCGACGGCGTGGGCGTGGCACGCTTCGTTCGTGACCGCGAGCGTCCGCGCGTTGCGGACCTCGCGTTGCTGGTGGTCGATGCCTTCCAGGGCGTCGGGGTCGGACATACGCTGCTCGCGCGCCTCGCGAGCGCGGCGCTGGCGCGAGGCATCGACACCTTTCGCGGCATGGTCCTGATCGACAACGCGCCGATGCTGCGCCTGCTTCGCGCACTCGCACCGGGCTTGCGACTCGCTCGCGTGGACGACTACTACGAGGTCGAGGCGCCGCTCGTCGCGGGGCCCTTGAGCTCGATGACGTTTCCGTCCGGGTCCTCGACATAGATCGAAGGACCGATGCCCTCGGCGCCCACGCGCTGTTCGGTCGTGCCGGCGGCGATGCCATGCGACGCAAGGTGCGCACGTATGTCGGATTCGTCGAATGGGTCGACGCGGAAGCAGAGGTGGTCGACGTTGCGCCCTTCCGCGCCCGGGGCCGCCCCGCCGGCCGCGCCGAGCTTGCCGTCGACCGGCACGAGGTCGACCATCGAGCGGCCTGCGCGTAGTTGCCAAAGGCCGATGCCCGGGCGCGCAAGCTCGACCGCGCAGCCCAGCACGTCGCGATAGAACACGAGCGATCGCGCGAGATCGCGCACCCGCAGTACCACGTGGTCGATGTCGCGAATCGCTATCAAACGCAGCGGCCGCCGTCCACCTCGAGGCACGCGCCGGTGATGAACGACGATTCGTCCGACGCGAAGAACACTGCCGCGGTGGCGATGTCCGATGGCTGCGACAGTCGCCCGAGCGGAATCGACGCCACGAACTGCGCGCGCTTTTCGGGCGTGTCCTCCCCCATGAACTGCGCAAGCATCGCGGTCTCGCCCGCCACGGGATTGATGACGTTGACGCGAATGTTGTCCTTGGCGAGCTCGGCCGCCATCGAGCGTGACGTGACGATCGCTGCCCCCTTGCTGCCGTTGTACCAGGTAAGGCCCGGGCGCGGGCGCACGCCGGCGGTCGACGCAATGGTGATGAACACGCCGTTGCGCTTCGTGCGCATGTGCGGGACCGCGTGCTTCGCGGTGAGGAACAGGCTTTTCACGTTGACCGCGTAGATGCGGTCGAACTGCTCTTCGGTCACGTCGAGCATGGGCTGGTTGCGGTGCGTCGTGCCCGCGTTGTTCACGACGACGTCGAGTCCGCCGAATTCGGCCAGCGCAAAGTCGACCATGCGCTTGACGTTGGCGTCCTTGGTGACGTCGCCGACGATGAAGCGCGCGTTGGCGCCGATGTCGCGCGCGACGCGCTCGCCGTTCACGGCGTCGATGTCGTTGACCACGACCTTCGCTCCTTCGGCCGCGAAGCGCTCGGCGATGCCTTTGCCGAAGCCGGATCCGGCGCCGGTGACGATGGCAATCTTGTTGGGGAGTCTCATGTGTTCAGTCGTTATCCGCCTCGCGGCAGTCCTTGGGCTCGTTGGCGAGCCATGGCTTGACGTCGACGTCCACCCAGTTCGCACCGTCGCGCCGCTGCATCGCCTTCACCGCGTTCAATGCCATCGCCGTATAGCCGCCGGGGGCCTTCTGGCTCAGGAACACCATCGTGCACTTGTTGGCGGCAATGCCGACCTTGCCCTCCAGCCATCCCGCGCCGAGCGAGGGATTCTTCACGCGGACGACCGTGTCCTTCGGCAATGCTTGTGCGACAACGACACCCACCGCGAAAACTTGCGCCGCAACGAGCAGCGCACGCAGTATCTTTCCCATCCTCGACTCCTCGTACTGACAAGTCGGCCGCCGAATCGGCGTGTCGTCTCGTCTCAATCGCTCGCGAACGCGCCCTTCGGGCCTTTGCTCGCAGACGCTCGGCCGCTCGTTCATTCGTTCCTTTCGCTAACCGTGCTGCAGCACGACCGTCTTCAATGCAGTGAACCCGTACAACGCTTCAAATCCCTTTTCCCGGCCGTAGCCGGATTGCCCCATACCGCCGAACGGCAGCTCGACCCCGCCGCCGGCGCCGTAGTTGTTGATGAACACCTGTCCCGCGCGAATTGCCCGGGCCATGCGCAGCTGGCGGGCGCCGTCGCGCGTCCACACCCCGGCGACGAGGCCGAAGTCCGTACCGTTGGCGAGCTTGACCGCATGCGCCTCGTCGTCGAACGGCATGGCCGCCAGCACGGGGCCGAACACTTCCTCGCGGGCAAGGCGCGCACCGGGCGGCACGTCGCGCACGAGCGTGGGGGGAACGTAGTAGCCCGACGCCGGAGCGTTTCCGGATACCGTTCCCTGCCCGGCGACCGGCAGCTTCGCGTGCGACGCTTCGTCGAGGAAGCCCCGCACGCGTTCGAGCTGCGACGCGCGGATGAGCGGGCCGCAATCGAGGTCTTCGAGCGCGGACCCGACCTTCAAAACTGCGAATGCGCTGCCGAGACGTTCGATCACTTCGTCGTAGCGCGATCGCTCCACGAGCAGCCGACTGCCGGCGGAGCACGTCTGTCCTGCGTTCTGCACGATCGCGTTGACCATGGCCGGCACCGCCGCGTCGAGGTCGGCGTCGGCGAAGAAGACCTGCGGTCCCTTCCCTCCAAGCTCCAGAGTGACCGGGCAATGCCGCTTCGCCGCTTCCTGTGCGACGAGCGA
>Ga0207701_10005629_pt1 | contig 12577 bp, 11 predicted proteins | sample KBSSwiSSwithPhiX_FD_184294 | JGI IMG/M metagenome (GOLD analysis project Ga0207701, IMG submission 184294) | Switchgrass rhizosphere bulk soil microbial communities from Kellogg Biological Station, Michigan, USA, with PhiX - S5 (SPAdes) (version 2) | ecosystem: Environmental > Terrestrial >...
ATAACCTCTGCCAATCGGAATTGATATTCCATTAACCTCAACGGCTTCGGCCGTATAAGATTCGATCTTGCTTACTGAAACTATAAATGAACGATGAATTCGTTTGAAAAGATTGGCCGGCAAAAGAGATTCTATTTCATGCGTACTCATTTTTGAGATGTATTCCTTTTTTGTTGTAACGATCTTAATATACTCCCGCTGACTTTCGATATAAAGGATCTCAGAGAACAATATCTTTACCTTCTTTTTTTGCACATTCAAAAAAAGGTGATCCTTTTCTGCTGGTTCTTCGATCGATCTATGTTTTTCCGTTTGTGTTATTTTTACTCTTGTAACTGCAACTAAAAAACGTTCGAACTCAAATGGCTTGAGCAAATAATCAGTAACATTTAAATTAAACCCTTCCAGTGCATATTGATGATAAGCAGTAGTAATAATTACAGCAGGTGGGTTTGTAAGCGTTTTCAAAAATGCCATGCCTTTTAACTTAGGCAAATGAATGTCTAAAAAAATAAGATCAACAGCATTACTACGTAAATAATCAGTTGCAAGAATTGCATCCTTAAATGAGCCATGTAATTCAAGAAAGGGAACTTGTGATATATAATCCGACAAAACTTTTACAGCCAATGGCTCATCTTCTACTATAATGCATTTTATTTTAGACATGACTAGCCAAATTAATTTTTAAAGTAGCAGTAAAAACGGATACATTTTGCTGAACAGCCAGGTTATACTCTTTATAAAGCAATTCCAATTGGCGTCTAAGGTTTGAAAGCCCAATATTTTCTTTTACATTCTTTTCTGTGGAAGAATCCTCTGTAGAATTTTTCACAACAAATATTAGTTGCCTTTTATTAATGGAAAGATGGATATCAACAAATGGTTGGTTTCTTGTTTCAGAAACGCCGTGCTTGAAAGCGTTCTCAACCAGCGGCATAAGCAATAGTGGTGGCATTGCTTGTTTCATGTCTTCTATGTCATAATTAAAATTAATGCGCAAGGAATCATCGTAACGCAACTTTTCAAGTGCAATATAATCAGTGATTATCTTTATTTCCTGGTCGATCGCAATATATTCTCCCCCGGTTTCATAGAGCATAAAACGCAGGATCTTTGATAATCGCAAGATCGATTCAGGAGCAAGATCAGACTTATCTCTTGCCAATGAATAAATATTATTTAGCGTATTAAATAAGAAGTGCGGATTGGTTTGAGATTTTAAATAGTTTAATTCGGCTTCTTTTTTTTCAATTGCTAGCTGTTGCGTTGCCTGTTTTAAGGTAATATTATTATATACAAGCTTCGATATGCCAAAAAGGAATGCTGAACCCACACTATATCCCATCTGGCTTTCAACAATTTTTTTGGCTCCTTCAAGTTTGAGCAAAGGAGTATATATATGTAATGCCAACCCAAGATCCCGCCAGCCATACATACCATAAGACCACAATATCATGTAGATGAATAAAACCGGAATAGCAAGCAGAATATTGAAAATAATTGTTTGTCTTTTCCTGAACACAAAAGGAATGGCGTACTCGAGAAAAGTATAATTCAATATGATCAGGTAAGGAAACCGCCACAGGTTATTCAAAAGCGCAAAGAAAAAACTTCCCGGGTATTGGTGTGAGTCCCCAAGAACCCAGAAAAAAATATATACCAGCCCAACCCATAAATAAAATTTGACCAGCTTTATATCAAATGATCGTTTCATCTCAATATTATAAGGATAAATATCGGCAAATCTTTTGCCTTTTACTTTTCTATCTGCAGAACCGGGCTTATCGTAAATTAATACCCTCTTAAGGGCTACCAATGATAAAATGATCATGATCGATCATCTTTTGCATCATTTTACCCAACTGCTTGTTATTTGTTTACGATAACCTGTTGTTCATTGACGATGCGTTTTATGATTATAAATTATTAGATATTCTTGTGCAGTAAATGAGTAAATGCTTTTTCAAGTAAACCGGTTTAAAATTTTTACCTGACACCGGCATTATTTAACCTAATAAAATAACTATCATGAAACCAATTATTATTTCAATTACGATCGCCTTTATTGTACTTACCATCTGTGGTTGTTAAAGTATGAATCGTTTATTATAAAAGGGATGGCCATCATCCCTTTTATCAAAAAAAAATAATGAAAAAGAAAAGTACATTGATAAAATTTGGCGAAGATGTTGAAGGATACGCCATGCCTGTCTTAAATGAACGTGAAATAAGAGCCTCTGCAGGTATTTTGTTTGTGTTCATGTTAATTTCTCTGATGCTCATTTTATTTAAAGGAAACTTTTTGCTGATAAAGTATGTAATTATTGTTTTTCTTGCAGATCTGCTCGTACGAGTATTTATCAACCCCATGTTTTCACCCACGTTAATAATTGGTCGTTTGATCGTTAGCAGACAGACTCCTGAATATGTCGGGGCAGCTCAAAAAAAATTTGCATGGAAGATAGGCATCATTATCGCAAGCCTGATGTTCTTTCTGCTTGTGATCGTAAATTCATACAGCATCTTAACCGGCCTTGGTTGTCTTATTTGTCTTGTATTTTTATTTTTCGAATCAGCATTTGGTATTTGTTTGGGATGTCTTGTCTATGGCTGGTTTTACAAAGACAAAGCCCAGTATTGCGCTGGTGAAAGTTGTGTAACAAAACCCATTCAAAAAATATCTTTCTTACAAATTCTTGTTCTTCTGGGCTTACTTGCATGCATCCTCCTGACAATAGTTTTTTTCAATGATCAGTTTGGCGAAAAGCCAAGGAATTTATGGGAGATAATAAGTTCCTGGTAGATCATTTCATAAGTAGCATATCAGTTAATCCTTAAATCAAACATTTATTATGAAACATATTTTTTTTTCGTTCGTGGTAACTCTTTCTTCAATAGTTATTATGGCTCAAATGAATTCGTTGCATCAGTCAATCAATTACGAAGCAGCAAATTGGAAAACATGGGTACTGGATAATCCACAGCGAATAATGGTTGCTGCACCACCTTCTGCTGCTCAAACAAAAGCTGAATTACAATTTATCAAACAAGAAATGACTAAGCTTGATGAAATAATGTTAACGGAAATAAAATACTGGAATGCGGGTGCCCCTTCTTACCGATGGAATCAAATTGTATTAGGATTGATGTTCCAAAAGCAAGAAGTACTACTTCGCATGCCGGCCTCATGGATGAATCTCGCTATTTACGATGCAACGATATTAGCATGGAAAGAAAAGGTAAAGTATAAAAGGAAACGCCCAAATGAACTGGATCCCTCTGTAAAACCTTTTATCACTGCTCCGTTGACTTTTTCATACCCATGCGAACATTCAGTAACAGCCGCAGCGGCTGCATATATGCTTGTTTACTTCTTTCCTGAAAAAACAGATTCAATTATGCAGATGGCTCATGCTGCTTCACAATCACGTATCAATGCAGGAGTACAATTTCAAAGTGATATTGATGCCGGTTGGAAACTTGGCGAACAAGTGGCAAAAGAAATTATAGAAAAAGCAAAGAACGATGGATCAGCGATAAAGTGGGATGGCAACATGAACAAGGATCCAAAAAAATGGACGGGTGCTTACCCGATGGGAATAACTCTTCCATTATTTACACCAATAGTTATACGTTCAGCCGATCAGTTCAGGTTACCACCTCCACCCGGTTTTGAAAATGATATGAATGAGTTAAAGAATTATAAACAAAATTTCAATTCCCGTTCCCTGGCGTATTACTGGGCAAGCCATGGTCCTGAAGTATGGAATGACCTGGCAAGTCAAAAAATGTTTGAATACCGTATGAGTGATGATGCACCGGCAGTTTCACGTGTATACACTGTATTAAATGTAGCTTATCATGATGCTGTCATCGCAATCTTTGATTCGAAATATGCATATTGGGGAATCAGGCCAGTTCAATACGACACTACATATAAGCCACTCATAACAACTCCGCCATTCCCAGGTTATCCATCTGGCCATGCAGGAGGTGCTGGAACAACAGCCGCGGTTATGGAATATTTTTTTCCTGCAGATGCAAAACTATTTTGGCAAATGGCCCAGGATTGTGCAGATTCAAGATTTTATGCAGGAATTCATTTTCGCACAGATAATGAAGCAGCGCTTAAGATGGGGAAAGAACTGGGAAAATATGTTGCAGAAACCTGGATGAAGAAATAAACATTTCAAAGGTTGCAGTAATGACATTTCTCATTTTAAAATCAAAAGCCGCCACGATTGATCGAGGCGGCTTTATAAATCCAGGTTTTATTCTTTAATTAAAAGTTCCTATCGCGGCTTGTTCTCCCAATATGATCATCTCGTTGATCTAAACCGCTATGATCATCCCAACCCCTGTTATCATTACCGAATCTGTCATCACGACCAAACCTGTCTTCGGTAATTGTAAGTTGGCCAAATTGGCTAATGGTGATTTTTACATCATTATTCCTAAGCTGGAACGATCTGCTTGCAACCAAACGCTTTCTTTGGAATATTGAAAATCCGCGGTTGCTGCTCATGTCATACACTTGTATTGTATGACGGCCATTGCGGAGGTTGTCAATATTGATCATCCTGCTGTTGCTGGAATAAGTCCTGCCATCAACCACAATTTCATATTTTTTCATCGAAATAATGGTCACATCAGGTTTTCTGTCTGCCGCAAAAACAGCTGCAGTAAGAACTAAGCCCAAACACATTGTAAAGATCTTTTTCATTTTATTAAGTTTTATTGTTTTGTCTTGCATCGCAACCGGAAGCCTGCAAAACCATTTTATTATTTCCGGTTGCTTACTACTATTCAAAGCAAGTGCCATCGTGCCAAAAATTTGAGAAGGAATCGTTAATGCCATTGTTATTTAAGGTTAATGAAAATTCGGGAATGTTAACTCCTTTATATGTAGTGATATTCAGTGACTCGAAATGCTCTCGATCAGAGACTTGTCTTTCTGCGAAAAATAAATTTGTTAATTTAAAATGATATTTAGACATTTGTCTAAATATACAATCATTGAATTACTAAATATGAATAACGTATTTAAAGCCCTGAATGATCCTACCCGGCGGGAGATATTGGAATTGCTCCGCAAAAAAGATATGACAGCCGGGGAAATAGTGGAGAAGTTCCGTATCTCAGGTCCCAGCATATCTCACCACCTGGATCTGTTGAAACAGGCCAAATTGGTGATCGCTGAAAAAGAAGGACAGTTTATTTACTATTCACTTAATACAACTGTTGTAGACGAGATCATGACATGGTTACTTCAATTCAAATCAAAAAAGAAATAATTATGGATAAGTATATGAAAAAGATCGTTTGGCTATTCATCATAGCTCCCGCTATTTACTTAGCTATTGCTTGGAATACGCTTCCCGAAACAATAGCGATGCACTTTAATTTAAAAGGTGATATTGACCGTTATGGCAGTAAAAATGAACTGGCCACTATGATAATGATCTTAATAGCAGTTAATGCACTCGTTTATTTATTATTACCTCAAGTTTACAGGATCGATCCCAAAAGATACGCGGCTGAAAATAAAGGCAGGTTATTCCGTATTGCTTTTGCTGTTTCTGTATTCACTTCCGCAGTTCTTTGCCTCATCATTTACAGCAGCATTCATGGAAATATAAAATTCAGTATGAGGTTTATTCTAGCGGGTGTAGGATTGATGCTTGCGGTTGTTGGGAATTATATTTATAACATCAAGCCCAATTATTTTGCAGGCATCCGTTTGCCATGGACTTTGAATAACGATGAAAACTGGAAGAAAACCCATTTGTTGGGAGGAAAGTTACTTTTTGGCGGCGGCCTGCTGATCGCAGTGATCTGCCTTTTTACACCTTTCCTGTTTTCGATGATCACATTATTTACAATACTTCTTTTAGTAATAATGACTACCTGTATATACTCATACCGCTTATACAAAAAAATGAATGTTCATAATTAAAAAATAGCAAGTTTCGGGTTAAATAGCGACAAAGGTTTGGGGATATTTACATTTAAAACAGAAACAAATATGTTTTGGAAAATTGAGAATTGCTTACAGAATAACTCCTTTAATAAATAACTATTTGGATCTGTAAGTATAGGCTTCCCTCAAAAGCGCTGCTCCTTTGACCAGAAATCAATTATAAAAGCTTTTTATACAGAAAATAATTTTTAATAATTTTAATGTTGAGTATATTTAGTATCCAATCCTTAACTGTTTATGAAAGAACTAAAGTTCATAGCAATTCTGGTAATTATAAATAGTTTTATCAGCAGTTCTGTTCTATACGGTCAAAATACACAGATCAAAGGTTTTGTTGATGCTTTAGCGGGGGTACAAAACGATAAACTTTCCTTCGCACTTGGTGAGCAGGATCTATTTATCACTTCGGAATTAAGCGACCGGTTTTCATTTTTGGGTGAAAGCGTTTTTAGATTTACCAACACCACGCCTACTAAATTTTCGGTAAGTATTGAACGCATTGTTATTAAATACAATTTTTACGGGAATCATAATCTTCTTGTTGGTAAACATCATACTCCTATAAATTACTGGAATGACACTTATCATCATGGAAGGGTGCTTTTTCCAACCATCTTTCGTCCTCTTTTGTTTGATGCTAACATCATACCCCTACATACAACCGGGATTGGTTTGCAAGGCCATAATTTAGGAGATCTGAAATTTGGTTATGATTTTATGGTAGGCAATGGTATTGGCTCTACTGATGTGCTTGACAACGATGCAAGGAAATCAATAACTGCCGCAATGCACATAAAACCAGCAGAGGGTCTCCGGTTTGGAATATCATGGTATAATGATGGTATTGCAAAAGGGGCTGTCGGGCATGATGGCATACCAGTGCAATGGGCGGTTGATCAAAATTTATTTTCCGGTTCAATCGCTTATTTCGGAAATAAATTCGAAGTGCTTGCGGAAGGTACTCTAGCTATCAATAAAACAGATACCACGGGGTCTCAGCGAACACTGGCTTCATACATATATGCAGGCTTTAAGATCCGCGAAAAAATAGTTCCCTATGCGAGATTGGACAACTTGAGTTTCCAGGAAGGTGAAATCTTTTACAATAATAATAATACCACCGCAATCGTCGGTGGGATTCGTTACAACATTAATTATGTAACAACAGTGAAAATGGAGTATCAGCATCAGCATGCAGCGAAAGATGGCGATTCAAATAGGTTTACGATGCAATTAGCAATTGGGTTTTAGAATAAATTTTAAACAATGATCTTTCGACCATTCAACATATTAGTTTATAGAAAATACTTTTCTATAATACTGCTATTGTTTGCAGGGGTCATTGTAAATGGACAAGAAACTACCCTAATCGCTATAAGCAACACAAAAGGGGCACCTTCAATAATGAAAATGGCTGAATTGAAATCTGTGCTTAAAGGTGAAAAGCAAAGATGGAATGACGGAACCAAAGTGAGTATTGTTTTAATGAAAACAAATACTCCTGTAGGAGAAGCCACTTGCCAGAAGATATATAATATGAGTGGTGATAAAGTGAAAAGATTTTGGTTGGGATTATCATTCAGTGGCAAAGCAGATGCTCCTATTTTCTGTAATTCAATTTCGGAGTTGGAGACTATTGTTGCACAAACCCCTGGAGCTATAGCTATTCTTGATAAAATTTCCATAAGCACGAATACTAAAACGATCGTGGTTGATGGTAAAAATTCATTTTAAGTTTTGTCCTACCCCGCAATAAATTTGATTACTCATTAATGATATATGTGTGACTCGTTATCGTTAAGTTTTAAAATCAGGTTCAACACATGCGAATCACGTTAAAAACAAAGATCTGGTTAACTGTTCTCACAATTGTATTGATGTTTTCTTTCTTTTCTCTTTATTATTTCCCAGCACAACAGGAAAAATACCTGCTAGATAGTTATAATAACGAAGTGCAAAACCTTACCAACACAATTTCGTTAGGAGTGAAAATAGCTCTTAAAGACGAAAATTTTGAAGGGGTACAAACTGCGATGAGCTTTGTAAAGGATGATCCACGATTGTTATTTGTAAACCTGGTTGCAACTGACACAATATGGAACAATGATAGCAGTCGATATACTCTTAAAGATTCGGTTTTGAGAACATTTCCAGAAGACGCATTAAAAACTAACAAGAGTCATTTAAAAAACTCCATTGTAAAAAAGAGATCTGAGTTTACTTCCGATATGATGTCGGGTGCTATTGAATTGGCGGTAACTACTGAGAACATTGAAATGGGGAAAAAGAAGATCCGGGAAACATCTTTGATCGTTAGCAGTGTTGTTTTTATTATCGGCATACTTATTGGGTTTTGGTTGTCAAGAAATATTTCAATCCCCGTACTCGCTTTGAGGGATGCAGCCAATAAAGTTGGAGAAGGTGACCTGACACAACGGGTGGTAAATAAATCAGGAGATGAAATAGGTGAACTGGCAATAGCATTTAACAGGATGGTGGAAGACCTGGCCAGGGCTCATGAGGAATTACACAAAGCAAACCTCAACCTGGGATTGACAAACGAGGCATTGCAAGCCACAGTAGCAAATTTAAAGGCGGCTCAGGAACAATTAGTACAATCAGAAAAAATGGCATCATTGGGCCAATTGACTGCGGGGATTGCTCATGAAATAAATAACCCTATAAATTTTGTTACGGCCAATATCCAGCCGTTAAAAGACGATATGACAGATATCATAAAAGTTATTGACCACTACGAAGAAATTATCAAAAAGAAAGGATTGGAAAATGAGTTCAGTGACATCGAAAAAAATGAACAGGGCGTAAATATCGAATTAACAAAAAAAGAAATAAATAATTTATTAAAGGGAATTGAAGATGGCGCCATGCGAACCTCTGAGATTGTCAAAGGTCTCAGGAATTTCTCAAGACTTGATCGAAATGTTTTCAGAAAAGCAAATATGAATGAATGCATTGAATCGACACTTACTTTATTACATAGCTCTTATAAAAACAGAATTGAAATCATAAAACAATATGGTGATTTGCCCGAGATAGATTGCTTTCCCGGCCAGATAAACCAGGTATTCATGAATATACTTTCTAACGCCATACAAGCCATACCTGCAGAAGGTAAAATTTTCATACAGTCATGGCATGATGGTAAAAATGTAAAGATTTCGATAAAAGATACAGGTGCAGGTATGACAGACGAGGTAAGAAAAAAAATATTTGATCCTTTTTTCACAACTAAAGATGTAGGAAAAGGAACGGGTCTTGGACTTTCAATTTCTTTTGGCATTATTCAAAAACATAATGGCGAAATTGAAGTGTTCTCAAAACCTGGCGATGGAACAGAGTTTGTAATCAGAATACCGATAATCCAACAATCAACAAATTAAATTATGGAAGTATTGAAAGATGTTTTTAATGTTCTGTATGTAGACGACGAAGAAAACAACCTGAATTCTTTCAGAGCTGCATTGCGCCGAAATTACAACATATATACAGCATTAAGCGGAGAAGAAGGTATGGATATACTTTCTAAAAATGATATTCATGTGGTTGTAACAGATCAACGTATGCCCAACATGACGGGTGTTCAGTTTTTACAACATATACCTCCTGAAAAGGACAATATCAGGATAATTCTTACAGGATTTAGTGATATAGAATCGATAATTGATGCAATTAATACGGGAATGGTTTATCGTTATATTACAAAACCGTGGGATAAAGATGAATTAAAGATCACCATCGACAATGCAATTGAAACGATAATGCTTAGACGCAATAACAAGCATTTAATCGAGGAATTAAAGGAATATAATGAGCAACTGGAAGAAAAAGTTCGTTTAAGAACAAAGGAAATTGAAAAACAAAAGGAAATTATTGAAGCAGCAAAATTACAATCTGATTCTTTGCTTCTAAATATTCTGCCAGGTGAAATTGCTGATGAACTAAAAAAATTTGGCAAATCGTATGCAAGAAAACATGACCAGGTAAGTGTTTTATTTGCAGATATTAAAGGTTTTACTTCCATTGCGGAAAAACTTACTCCAGTGAAACTGGTAACCCAACTTGATGAGGTCTTTGGGGCTTTTGATAATATTATTGCCAAGCATGGGATGGAAAAAATAAAAACAATTGGTGATGCCTATATGTGTGCCTGTGGGTTGCCACTGGCTGACAATGAAAATGCAATTAAATCTGTGAATGCCGCCCTGGATATGCAACAATTTATAAAGGGGTTTGGTGCAGCAAATAAAATTCAGAATCTACCTGTTTTTGAGATCCGCATCGGGATTCACACAGGTCCTCTTGTGGCTGGTGTTGTTGGTTTGAAAAAGTTCGCATATGATATATGGGGAGATGCTGTAAATCTTGCTTCTCAAATGGAACAACACAGTGAACCCGGAAAAGTAAATATATCAGGAGAAACCTATTCCCTGGTAAAAAATTCTTTTAACTGTACTTACCGTGGTAAAATTGAAGCAAAAAGCAAAGGAGAAGTGGATATGTATTTTGTAGATTCTGTAAAATAGCGCTGAATATCCACCCATATCCATTGTTTAGATATCAACAGTCTACAGCGTTTTAATTGACAAACTCAAGGGCATTCTTCTTCTAGAGTCAATTTTTATTAATAATATCATCTGATTTTAAAGCCGTATCTTCACCAACTATCCGCAGAGAAAAGTGGTTTTTATTTTTACTTCGAAAAAGCTTCTTTACCAGGTGCGGTCATTTTAAACTAAAAAGAAACATACATGAGTGAATCATGGAATAAAAAAGAAAGAGAAAAAAAGAAACAGAAAGAAAGAAAAGATAAGGCTGAAAAAATGCAAGAACGAAAAGAAAATGCAAAGAAGAACAACTTCGATGACATGATCGCCTATCTTGATGAAAATGGAAATCTAAGTTCTACCCCACCCGATCCAAGAAAAAGAGTTGAAGTAAAACTGGAAGATATCCAGATCGGAGTTCCCGAATATGTGCCTCCAACTGAAGAAGAGCTTACACATAAAGGAAAAGTGACTTTCTTTAATAATGAAAAAGGGTTTGGTTTTATTAAAGACCTGCAATCACAACAAAGCCTTTTTGTGCATGCTAACAATCTTACTGCTCCAATAAAAGAAAATGATAAAGTAAGTTTTGAAATAGAAATGGGACAGCGTGGCCCAATGGCTGTCAATGTTAAGATCATCAACTGACCATTCTTATGATTGTAATTGTCATTAACTCCTTTAGGTTTTAGCAAATAAACTATAAAGTCTGGTTTATTAATCGTAGCTTTGTTGTTCTTGATGTTAGTGCTCTCTCTTCTGGTGTAGTTTAATTTCTCCTCCAAAAAGCGTGAAGGCTTTAACGTAAGGCAGGTAAAGTATCATTTAATTATTGATAGCCTTACCACATTTATAAATAAAATATTTTTTTAGTGCCATTTAACGATTTACAGCTCATAGAGCCTGTGTTACAGGCCCTTGGCAAAGAAGGATACACCAATCCTACCCCCATTCAGGAGAAATCTATCCCTGTCATTTTACAAAAAAGAGATCTGCTTGGTTGTGCACAAACAGGCACTGGTAAAACAGCTGCTTTTGTTCTTCCTATACTTCAATTGATGTACGAAGGAAAACAAAATGCTGAACAACCAGATCATAAGATAAAAGCACTCATACTTACTCCAACAAGGGAATTAGCAATACAAATTGGAGAAAGCATCCGTGCTTATGGTCATTACTTGCCCTTGCGACATCATGTAATATTTGGTGGCGTTTCTCAACATAGCCAGGTACAGGCTATTCGCCGTGGTGTTGATATTTTGGTAGCAACACCGGGTCGCTTACTAGATCTGATGCAACAAGGATATATTACTTTAAGATATATTCAATTCTTCGTTCTTGATGAAGCAGACAGAATGCTCGATATGGGTTTTGTACATGATGTAAAACGCATAATCACGAGATTGCCGTCAAAAAGGCAAACACTTTTTTTCTCGGCCACTATGCCAAATGAAATAAAGCAATTGGCTGCAATGCTTTTAAATAACCCTGTAAAGGTGGAGGTAACGCCACCTGCGACAACGGTTGACATGATCCTGCAATCAATTTATTATACAGAAAGGCATAACAAACCATCTTTACTGGTCCATTTATTAAAAGATGAAGCAATAGAAACTGCATTAGTATTTACACAAATGAAACATGCGGCAGATAAACTTGCCCGTATGCTAAACAATAATGGTATTCGTACGGAAGCTATTCACGGTAATAAAGCACAATCGGCAAGGCAAAAAGCTTTGGAGAATTTCAAAAACAAACGTACCCGTGTGTTAGTTGCTACAGATATTGCCGCCCGTGGTATTGATATTGATGAGCTGACGCATGTGATCAATTTCGAATTGCCAAATGTTCCGGAAACTTATGTTCATAGAATTGGAAGAACTGGTCGTGCTGGAGCAAAAGGTGTGGCAATTTCTTTTTGTGACTGGAGTGAAAAAATATTCTTAAGTGATATACAAAAGCTGATCAGGAAAACTATCCCGGTGGTAAAGGCACATTCATTTGATGCGCCTGGTATGCACGATGTAGT
>Ga0207701_10005631_pt1 | contig 12574 bp, 11 predicted proteins | sample KBSSwiSSwithPhiX_FD_184294 | JGI IMG/M metagenome (GOLD analysis project Ga0207701, IMG submission 184294) | Switchgrass rhizosphere bulk soil microbial communities from Kellogg Biological Station, Michigan, USA, with PhiX - S5 (SPAdes) (version 2) | ecosystem: Environmental > Terrestrial >...
CTTTTCCTTCGGCGGCGAGACGATGCGCGCGCGGGCGGAGAAGTTTACCGGGCTCACGTCGAAGGGGTAAGGATCCATGATCACTGAGCCGGCGCCGTTGGGCCGGATCGTCAATCTTACGCTTTCGTCGCTGTCGTAAGAAAATCGCACCGGAGCAATCGCATATTCTTTGAACTGAGTATCCGAAGCGTAGCCGTCGCAGCAGAAGTAAAGCGACAGCAGATCGAAAATCTGCAGCGCCATGTAGTTGTACGCGAGCTCGTTTTCGAAGCCGGGAGTTTTGGCGGCGAGTGATTTCTTGACCTCGGCTTGCTTGGCTTCCAGCTCTTTCTTGGCGTTCTGCACGGGCTGGCTTCGCTCGCGCAACCGGCCGGCCGGCTCGGTGAAAATATTGTAACGGTTGTGCCACAGTCCCGTTCGGTGCATGGAGACCAACAGCCCGGCATAGAGGTCTTGCGAGCTCAGCCAATCGACGTTTTTATAGTAGGCCTTGAGCTCCACCGCTTCGAAATTGGGCACGTCTTCGCGGTGTGCATAGGGGCGGCCCTTTTCCACATTCATCGGCGGAGTACCTTCCCATTCGCGGTAGCCGCTGTCGTGATAGGTAGTGGCGAACACCATCGTTTGATACGGCCGCAGTCTCGAGAAACGATCATTGCCCCAATGGGCGGCGAATTGCGCCGACAATTCGGCGTGATCTTCCTGAAGACTCACGAAACAACGTCCATCTTTGAGCTCACGAATAACCATTTTTGCCTCCTTGTGTCAGTACAAGTTTAATTGCAGAAAGTAGTGGATCAAATGTTCTCCGGTATCTCCGCCACGCCTAGCTCTTCTGCGAGCTCGGTGAGTTCCGACCATGCTTCGTCGTCGATTTCCACGCCGTTTTTTTTCTGCAGCGCTTCTCTGCGCCTGCCCGATTCGCCGGGCAAAAGGATTTCACTGAAGCCGGGCGCGAGTTGGCTCGACTTTATAAAAACGATCAATTCGTCGACTCGGTCGTAAAAATTATCGAGCTCCTGGAATTCTTCGACGGCGAATGCTTGGAGAAAAACACCGTTGACGCCGTGGCCGCCTTTGTTCCACCAGCTTTTGCCGAGGCCGTTGCCGGAAAGCAGGCCGCCGAGGATTTCGGTAACTAGCGCGACGCCCGAGCCCTTGTAGCCGCCGAAGGGCAAAAAAACCCCGCGCGGCGGCCCGCGAAAAGTTTTGAAATCGGTAGTCGGCTGGCCATGACCGTCAAGCAGCATGCCGTCGGGAATCGGCTCTTTCTTCGCTACGCGTTTTTGAATCTCGCCCATGCTCATCGACGCCGTGGCGAGGTCGAGGATAATTTGCTTGCCGTCGCGCGCGGGGATGCCAAACGCGATCGGGTTGGTGCCGGTGATCGGCTTCATGCCGCCGTAAAGCGTCGTGGTCGCCGAACCGACGCTGACCGCGCCCATGCCGATCAGTCCCTGCGCCGTCGCCATTTCCATGTAATCGGCGAGGCGTCCGGTGTGGCCGGCGCGTTTTAGACAAACGATGCCGGCACCATGCTCTTTGGCTTTTTTGATCGCGAGCTCCATCGCCATGTGCGCCGCGACCTGGCCGATGTAGTGCTTGGCATCGATCACAGCGGTGACTTTGCCTTCGCGTTCGATTTTCGGCTTGGCGCTCAGATCGTAAGTTTTGTTGTTGATGAACTCCAAATATTGGCCGACGCGGGTGACGCCGTGGCCGGCGTAGCCGCGCAGCTCGGCTCTAACGAGCAGTTCGGCGACGAGGTCGGCGTCTGACGGTGGGATGCCTCCCTTGCGCAGCAATTGCTTGCAGAAACCGAGAAGCTTGACGTGGTCGATTGTCGGCACGGTGGTTCCTTTTATTTATTGTTCACGGGGAAATAGCGTTGCAGCCACTCGTGAACTATATTCGTTAGGCGCGGATTTTCCTCGTTGAAGGTAAAATGATCGACATCCGCGAGCAAGTGCAACTCGGCTGGTTGTTTCGCCTTCCTAAACATTTCGATCGACTCATAGGTCGGTGTCACCGAATCATTGGCGCTGTGGATGAGGAGCAGGGGCCGCGGCGAAATGTTGCCGACCTGATCGTCGGCGCGAAAATCATTCATGCTCTGCGCGGTCTCGGCGGGAAACTCCATGATCGAGCCGCTGCTCATACGATTGCGGAGCTTCTCTGGGATCGGCACGATATCGTAGCGCGGCACCATGAGCGACTTGCCGGTGCGCTCGCGCTGGCGCTTGCCTTCTTCGAGCATGCTGGTGAATTTCGCCCAGGCCTCCGGCGTCGGATGCTGGCCGCGGAACTTGCGCTCGCCATCGCCCCACCCGCCGCAGGAAATCACCGCGGCGACGCGACGATCGGCGCCGCCGGTGAAAACCGCAACCGCCGCGCCGAAGCTGCTGCCGACCAGAGCGATTCTTTGCGGATCGACTTCGGGACGAGTCGCCAAGTAGGAAAGCGCGTTGCGCGCGTCGGCGACTTGATCGAGGCAGATAATTCTTCCATGCTCGCCTTCGCTCTCGCCGCAGCCGCGAAAATCGATGCGCAGGGTGACGTAGCCCCATTGAGCAAATTGCTTCGCGACCACCGCTTGGCCGCTGCCGTCCTTATTGCCACCGAAGCCATGCAGGACGATAAATGCGGGCCGGCGCTCGGCCGCTTTATAATCGTGCGGCGTGTCGATCAACCCGGCGATCTTCAAGCCGTCGGACTGAAATGAAACTTTTTCTTCCATGGTTAACTCCTCTTTTCCCGTTGTGGAAGTTCGTTGCCCCAGAGCTCTTTCAGAAAACCGCTTTTTTCGAGGTGTTCGGCGAAACCGTTGTCGATGATCTCGGCGGGCTTCTTTCTTAGTTGTGTGCCATCCTCGCGCGCGATCTCTACCGCTTGCGTCACGGCGTTTACAGGAACCAGCAATCGCCGGTTGACCAACGTCTTCGCGTAGGCATCATAGGCAGACTGCAGGACTTCTTGGTCGTTGATGCTGAGAATTTTCGCTAGCGCCGCTTTGCTCCTATCCGGATTTTTTTCGACGAAGTGAATCGTTTCCGCCAATGCCGCGACGAATTTTTGCACAAGAGCGGGCCGCTCTTTCAGCGTTTTGGAATTCGTAAACATCGAACTATAGATTGCTGGCACGTCGAGCTCGTTGAGATTGTAAATGAGCCCGAAGCCGTCGCGCTTAGCGCGCACGTCCAAGGGCGGCGTTAGAAAGGTCGCCTGCGTGAGGCCCTGCACCATGGCGTTGTAAGGTTCAAGCTGGCCTGTGCCGCCGATGTGCAGGAGTTTGACTTCCTGGGTGGTTAAACTGAATTTCTTCATCACCGCCTTTGCCAGTTGGTCAGTGAGACCCCCGGGACGCGATAGCGCGATCGTCTTGCCCTTGAGATCTTGCGGCCGCTTGATCTCTTTGCGCCCCATTAGCACCCAGGGAAGTCCGACGATAGTCGATCCGATTAGTTTCGCGTCGGCGCCTGCTGCAATGCGCGGGATCATCGGATCGGCGGAGCAGTAAATGAACTGAATCTCGTCCGCCGACAAAGCGGCGAGACTCACCACGCCGCCGCGCAAAGTCACGTGTTCGAGCTTGATACCGTATTTGTCGAAAAGCCCGTTGAATAGCGCGCTGTACAAATGAATAAAACCGCCGGTGATCGAGCAGGTGCCGACGCGCGCGACGAGCGGCGCTTCGCCAGCTTTGGGTAGGTACGGATTCGCTAAAGCGCCGCCGATGAATAGGCAGACGACAACGCTGATCGCCAGGCAAAGGGTCCGCGCTAATTCGCGTGCAGTGCATGTGACGAATTCCACCGAGTTATCCCCACGGGCCCAGAAATGGTTCGCCGAGATAAGCATCGACGGCGCCGTCTATGGATTCCGGCCAGTCGTCGAGGGCGCGCGTTTTTCTTAGTTCCCTGGGGCTCGGCTTGCCCTCCCAGCCGATTTGCTCCATTGCGCAGTAAAGCTGAATCGTGTGGCCATCGGGATCACGCACCGTGGCGGAGTATTCGATTCCGGGGTGAAGTTCCGCCGGGATCGATTCCGTTACTTTGACGCCGTTGTCGCGGAAAAATTTGACGGCGTCTTTGAGCTGGCGGTAGTTGGCGAGTTGGATGCCGAAGGCGGCACACTTGGAATGCGCGCTCAACCCAAGCGCATCGCGTACTGGCAACGGCAAAAGCGCGACGGAATGATGCTCAGTATTGCAGCGTAAAAACAAACAGCGCTCGCCGCGCCAGATAACTTCTTCGGTCGGAATGAACCCCAGCGTGTCGCGGTAAAATGTTTCGGCAGCATCCATATTCTCTGTGAACAGATACACCGGCCCGAGGCGGACAATCTTAAATGGACGAGGCAAGAGAATGCCGTCGACGTTGTACTGGGCCGGCAGCTTCTCCACGTGCCGATAGCCGGAAAAAATGTCGATGCCCTTTGCGCGGGCCTGTTGCACTTCCTCGAATTCCGAAATCTGCGGCAGCTCAGGCGGTTTATCGAAGCCGCGATCGTACATGGCTTTCGGTTTGCTGTGGCCGTTCCAGCCGATTTGCTCGATGCCGTAGTAGAGCTCATTGCTCTGACCGTCGGGATCGTAGAGATAAGTGTGCCAATTCGATCCCGGCATGTCGCGCCCCGACCGTTGCTGCTTGATACCGCGCTCGCTGAACCACTTGATGGCGTTGCCCACCTCTTCCAAGCTGCCTACTTGCCAGGTGATCTGGTTGACGGTGATGCCGGGTTGCTCGCTTCTTCCCAACGCGTCCCGCACCCGCTTAGGAAAAAGCACCATAGCGTGGTGATCGGTGCCGTACCGGGTGAAGTAGCCGTTCGGGTCGCCGAAGCCCGCGACTTGCGCCGGGTCTTTGGCGCGGCGCGAGTAATCCATCACGTCCGATATGCGGAAGCCCAAGAGATCGATATAGAAATGTACGCCGTCTTCCATATTCGACAAGTTGAAGCCGAAATGGCCGAGCCGGCGAATTTTAAAGGGTTGGTTCAGCAGCACGCCGCCGACGTTGAATTTGCTGTTTGATGCCGCCATCGATCACCTCCGAAGAGCGGGTTCGGCCCCTCTATACAATCTTTTCTCTCCACTCACAATGTGAATCGCCAAATTGACTTGCATCTGGCGAGTCGCTGGTCTATCAATATGCCTGCCCATTGCAAAGCAGTCCAGGTTCCCTCAAAATTAAATCTTGTTTTAACCCAAGGAGGTTCAACATGGCGCTTCAAGAATTACACTCCAGCGGCAAGATACAGTGGCCGGGTGATGCCCGGATCGCGGTTTTCTTAAGCTTCGATTTTCAGGGCGGCGAAGACGTGAAGCCGGATAAGAACGGCCGGATCAATCACGAGGAATACACCCAGGGCGAATACGGGCCCAACACGGGGATTTGGCGGATTTTGCGCATCCTCGCTGCACACGAAGTCAAAGCGACGTTTCTCACCTGCGGCGGCATCGCCGAACGTTATCCCGAGGCGGTGGCGGCAATCGTCGCTCAAGGTCACGAAGTCGCCGGCCACGGTTATCATCACGAAGTGGCACGCGATCTCGCGAAGGACGAAGAACGGGACGTGATCAAGCGGACCACGGACATGATTCTCAACCGTACCCAGAAGCGGCCGTTCGGCTGGCGTTCGTGCACGCAGAGTCCGAACAGCTTGGAGTTGCTCTTGGAGCAGGGCTATCTGTGGAACAGCAATTCATTCTCGCACGACCTGCCCTTCCTTTGGCAAAACGGGAAAAAGAAACTTGTCGAGTTGCCGCGCCAACCGTTCGGCGACGGGCGCACCTACGGTCATCGCGATTCAGGAAATCCCAACGATACGCTGGTGGTTTGGAAGGCGATGTTCGATCAGTTCTACGAGGAGTCGAGTCTGGCGCCGACGTTCTGCCCGTTCCAATTTCATCCATACATTTCGAGCCGGCCCGGTCGAGCGAAGACTCTTTCGGATATCATCGGTCACATGAAGTCGCACAAGGGTGTGTGGTTCGCCACCGGCAGCGAAGTGGCGCACTGGTGGTTGGAAAAAGGTTTCTCAGGGGAAAGCAGTGCGAAGATCTCGAAGGTGGCGTAAACAAAACTGGATTTGCGAGTGACCCAAGGGCGCAGCGTGCTGCGCCCTTGGGTTTTTACGACCTAAACCAATAACGAATTTTCTTTCTCAACCCTCGCCCCATCCGCCTTTTCAGCTCGAACCAGATGCGCAAAGACCAGTTGCGCGAAAACCACGCTAAGGAAGTCGACGTGGTGATCCACTGATGATTGAACTCGAAGTCGGCTTTGAATTTCCGTATTTGCAGCGTCTTACCGAATTTTCTTTTGAAGATCGCCTTGACGCTGACGGTATTGCGCGTCTCGACGAACACCGTGATGGTCTCGACGGGTAGGAGCGTGCGGACGCGGGCGATTTTTTGCGCTAGCGCCACTTCGTTCTTAGCGGTGATCTCGACGATGTTGGCGAGAAGCTCCGGTTCCTGGAGCGTTTGCTCGACGAGGGCTCGGCGCAGTTTGATTTCTTGACCCTGGTCGAGGTCGTAGCCGGCGATCACGAAATAGGTTTTGTGCTTCGAGGTCTGCATGGATTTTTGCCACCAGTCGAGGGCTCGGTCCATGCAGATGCCCGAGGCCTGGGAAAGCCGTTGCGCGTCCAAGACGCCGTACGGCATGGCGACGATTACGATGGAAATGGCGCTTCTCCTTTGCTCGAAGGCTGGATCCGTTTTAAGTCTCGTAGATCCTTACGCTGCGGACCAGCCGCTGTTGTGCGGCACATGGGTCTGGCGGATGGTGTTCATTGTGGTCATTCCTCCTTCGTCGGTTGCGCGGCGGTGTCTAGCGGTTTTTGTACAGCGAATCGACGAAGCCGCTGGTTACCAGCTCGCGGATGAATTTTGATTCGGCGAACCGTTGCGGCGGGATGCCGGTGGGTAGGGGACGGCTGGCGGCAATTTCTTCGAGGATGGTTTGGATTGCCTCCGGCGTGGCTTCGGGGGCACGCTTGAAATATTTGGTCGCATAGATTTCGTAGAGCTTTTCCACGCCGGGCGAGCTCTTTTGCTTTGTGTATTTCTCCAACACGGCGAGCGCAGCCGACTTATCGGTCTTAAAACGATGGATGCCTTCCACGTAGGCTTTCATGAAGCGGGTGACCAAATCCGGTTGGCTTTTCAGGAAAGCTTGGCGCGCCGCAAACGGGCCGAAGGGATAAACCAGACCCGACGCGGAAACATCGGCGAGGCGAACATAGCCCGCGGCTTCGGCGTTGAGCGTTTCCGGGCCGGTGGAGAGAACGCCGCTCTGCACCGAGCCGCCTCTCAATGCGGCGAAGACTTGGGGTCCCGAGCCGGTTTGAAAAATGGCGACTTCTTTGTCGGGTTGGAGATTCCATTTTTTTAACAGATAGCGTGCCACGAAATCCGTAGTGGCGCCTATCCGGCTGACGCCGAGCTTGGTGCCTTTGAGTTGCTCCGGTTGTTTGATGCTCGGAATCGACCATAGCTCGAACGGCAACGAATCGATGCTCGCGCCGAGCAACACGACGTCCGAGCCTTGCAAATTTGCCGCTACCGTCGCGCCGCCCGCCGTGAAAGAGATCGCGACATCACCCGCGATCAGCGCTTGCAGCGACGGCGGCCCACCGGCGATATAAATAAACTCCGGCTCGATATGGTATTTTTTGAAGAGTCCGGCTTCCTTTGTGAGCCAGAGCGGGCCGTAGACAAGCGCGATCGAAGTGTAAGCGATGCGCAGAGGCTCGGCTTGCGCCGCCGCGGCGCAAATAAAGAGTATTGTCGAGAGCAGCCACTGCGCTACTCTTCGGCGCTTCAAGAGCCGGACGACGAGCGTGAGTTTCCGCATCGGCTTTTTCCGTGTTTGCAATCTGTAAGTTAGATTGCCAATCCTGTCAAGCAAATGAGCCAGGGATTGAACATCTCAATCGTCGGCTCAAAGCAGAGGGCGACCGGCCGGTCGCCCCTACCCCTTTTTCGGCAGGCGCATGAGGAATTAAACCGAATCGCTTAGCAATTTCAGCCGCGAAAATATTCTTTAAACCCCGTCACCATGAGGTTGGCCAGGCGTTCATTGTAACTTTCGACGTGACCGTAGTGGGTGAGTTGCGGCACCACGATCAAACGCAAGGCGTCGGCAAACGGCGCAAATTTTTTGAACGCGTAGACTTCGCGGCGAAATTCGAGGCCCTTTTCCCCGCCTTCGATCCAATGACCTTTGTCTTTCTCGCCGACGATGTGGAGCAGTTTCTTGCCGCGCAGACGGTTCAAATCCGACTTATAGGTGATGAACAATTCCTCGTCGGCCAGCCCGGAAAGTTTTTTGATGTCGGGCAGCAGCACGTCGTGGGCGCTGTGCTCGATGTCCTGTAAAAATGGCTTGAATTGGGGACGGCGATGATTCTCGAGCTCGAACCATCGCTCCACGCTGCCCCAAGGCTGATTCGGACCGACGTAGCCGCTCTTGGCGTAACCCTTGGGTGAGCGGCGGCTCAGATCCGTGAGATTGCGAAATGGTGCGGCGCGTTCTTCGGGCGATTTCTTTGCGCAGGCCAAGTCCCATTCTTTGCGCACCCAGGCCGGCATGCCGGTGCCGAAGCCGAGGCCGCCGATGAGTTTATTCTTTAAGCCGTACTGTTCCATCAGATAAAAATATTCGCCACCCGTCGAATGGCCCCACATGAAGATCGCTTCTTTGAGATTTTTCTCGACCAGGGCTTTGATCGCTTCCGTGCACATTCTGAAGGTATAGACGGCGAGACGATTCTTGAGCTCCGAATCGCTCGGAATCTCGCCGATGAAGAACTCCGGTCTGCGCTCGGCGATCGGCGGCCAGGGTTTGCGGCTGTAGTGGCCGGGAAGCGAGATCGCCAGCACAGGAATGCCGAGTGACGCGATATGCTGCGCCACACCGACCCGTGCTTTTTCAGGATCGGCCTTTGTCAGGTCGGGATATTCCTCCGGGCCGTCCGGCGTAAAAATAAATTCGTACTCGTTAACAGCGCCGCCGTGAATCATCACTACGGCCATGTCGGGAATGGAAAGTCTTGCCGGCGTAAACAGCCGGCCGTGAATGTCCCACTGAAATAACTCGCCGGGTTTGTCCGGATTGGCATAACGGCGAATACTTTCCTGAACCTCTTTGATTGCGACGGCCGTGCGCGGAAACGGATCGGGAAAAGTTTTGTAGTCGTCGAAGGCCATGTAGTAAATGAATTCGTCTTTGAGGCCGGCGCCGGTTTTCAGCGCCGCGATTAGGTTGCTCATTGCGGCTTGGCTCATTTGTTTTCTCCTATATTTGCGATCGGGTTTTTGAAATTATATGGGGCTGAACACCGATCATTGTCAACATGACACATGAAACTTTGCGGCGTTCGGTCTAAAGCGGATGTTTGAAAAAGCGCGCACGCACTTGATGGTCCGCGCGATTCTGGGTTAAAGAAACAGTAACACTAGGAGGTTTGGATGGCAGAAAGCATTACGCGTCCGTCGTACGAAAAAGTCGAGCGCAAGGTGGAGGTGATGGACACCCCGTACGATCGTTGGATCAGCTCCCAAGGGGTCGATGTGGTGCGCGGGTTTTTCGTTGAAGATCTTTACACCATACCGCTCAAGCCATGGGACCGCATGGGCGGCACCGGCGTCTACATCATGCTAGATGGAACCGGTTATCTCGACGATGCCTACGTGGTCGGGATTCCTCCGGGCAAGAACCTCAAGCCGCAGCGCCACATTTACGAAGCGCTTTATTACGTGCTCGACGGTCGCGGCGCAACCACGGTATGGCAGAGCAACGGCGCCAAGCAAAGCTTCGAATGGCAGACGGGTAGTTTGTTTGCGATTCCGCTCAACGCTTCCTACCAGCACTTTAACGGCCAGGGCGACAGAGAGGCACGCCTGCTTGCGGTCACGACGGCGCCGCTGGTTTTCAATTTGTTTCACTGCGAAGACTTCGTGATCAACAATCCCTATGCCTTCACCGACCGCTTCAAGGGCGAGGACGGTTACTTCGCCGGCAGCGGCAAGCTCTACAGCGACCGCGTGGTGGAAACCAATTTTGTCGCGGACGTCATCAACATCGAACCGGTGGCGTGGACCGAAAGAGGCAAGGGCAACGCGACGATCTTCTTCGAAATGTCGGAGAGCATGATGGGCTCCCACGTTTCCCGCTTCCCCGTCGGTGTCTACAAGAAGGCACACCGGCATGGTCCAGGCGCGCATGTTTTCATACTTACGGGGAAGGGCTATTCGCTGCTTTGGCCCGAGGGAGAAAAGATGACCCGCGTCGATTGGAAGCGCGGCTCGATCGTGGTGCCGCCCGAAGGTTGGTTTCACCAGCACTTTAATTCGAGCGCCGAACCGGCGCGTTATTTGGCGCTGAAAATCCTCAGCCGGAAATACAAACTGCAGCCGGGAAAAATCCAGTCCGACGTGCCGTTGGCTTTCGGCGGCTGGCAAATCGAATACGAAGATGAAGATCCGATCATCCGCAAGACTTTCGACGAGGAGTGCGCCAAGTCCGGCGCTGAAGTAAAGATGCCATCACTAGCTAAAGCAGCCAATTGACAACATGACGGCCTTTCTTAATAATACTGTATAAGAGCGCTAAAACGTTTGCTTTCTAAGGAGACACCCATGCTGAAGCCGATAGGACTTACCGAAGGTCATTACGAATGCCGGTCATTGGACGAAACCCTGCCGATTTTCACCGATCTTCTAGCCGCGCAAGTCATTGAGCGCACCGAAAAGCAGGCGGTCGTCAAACATCCGAATACGGCGTGGCGTCTGGTGATTCACCAAGCCGGACCGGATTCCAAAAATAAACCGCACACCAACCATTATGGTTTTCGCGTCGCGACCTCGAAAGAAATTCCCAAGGCGCACCAATACATTTCCGATCACAAGGCGCAGTACAAGATCAAAAGCGTGACGGCGCCGCACGAGGCCCATTTCGCCTATTCGATCTATTTCAAAGAGCCGGGCGGCAATGACCTCGAAATCGAATACTACAATCCGGGAGCAAGCAAACATGGCCGGCAGAACGCCGCGACGCACTGGACCACGCCGTTGACGGAAGCAGATTTTCCCGGCAGAGGCTACATTCCCCAGGCGATGAGCCACGGCACGCTGAATTGCGACGATAAAGAGGCGAGCGACAAGTTTCTGGCGAACGTGCTGGGGTTATCGATCATCGGCGGCGGGCGCATGTCGACCTACATCAGTGTGCCGAATATGGGGCCGTGGTACGTCGTGGTGCTGCCGACGCCCCATCGCGATTATCTCTCGGAGGCGAATCGGTTTACTCTGCAGGTGGCGACGCCGGAAGAAGTCGAAGATGCCCACAAAGAGTTCTCGGCCAAAGGCAAAGAACTGGGTGTGACGGAGCTTCGCGAGCTCCAGACTAATGGCAAGGCGCACTTTTTACTGAGCGACATCAGCAAGAACTGGTGGGAAATCACCTCGTAAAATAACCGCCGGAGTTTAAAATTCTAACGCCGCTAACGAATGATTCGCTAGCGGCGTTTTCATTTCTGTGGTCCATTCAGAAACAGGTTTTCACTTGCGCCAGAGTGGGGCGCCCATGGCGGTTGTTTAACCGGCTTGCGGCTTGCCGCGCTTGTTGTGCGAGCGCAGGAAAAGATCATAGAACGATGCGATGCTGCGTTCTTCCATCTCCGGGTGACCGTCTCTGTTGTGCGAGAGTAACGTTAGGCTGAGTTGTCTCTTTTGCAACTCCAACAACACGGCGCCGTTGAGCTCTAAGTAGTATCCGACCGTGCGTAGTGTATTGGCTAAGCCGTAGAAGTCGGGCAGACGATTGGGCTGTGTTCGGTGCGCCCGTCCCTGGCGCTCGAGCTGGTCGATATCCTGGCTGGTAAAAGTCAGTGATCCGTTGAGACCTTCGCTGCGCCGACGCTGCTGCCATTGGCGCAGCGCCGCGAGCATCGAGGTTTCCTTGTCAGGCTCGCCTTTGACGACAAATTGGTCGCCGCGACAGCTCATTTCAAAAACGGTGATCCGTTGGGCTTCGAGCGACTGGCCGATGGAGCGAAGTTGTTGGCGGTACGATTTGAGATTTTCCATAAAAGTTCGTCGTTAGACGATTTATAAGTGTCCGACCGATGCGCGTTCATAGCATTCCACCGCCTGGTCCACAAGCCCCGAAACGGCCAACTTTCTTGACAAGAATTGGCACGAAACGTAAGGTGAATCTTTACTAAATGTCTGGTTTGCACGGAGGCATTCATGGCACGACCGGAGAGAATCGGCAGATCCCAGAGCGCGGTCAGCTACCGGGGTTTACGCGACTGGCTAGATCAGGTGGAAAAGCTCGGCGAGCTACTTAAAGTCAACGGCGCCCACTGGGACCGCGAGATGGGCAGCGTCACGCAGATGCTCACGGAAAGCGGCAAGGGCAAAGCCCCCGCTATTTTATTCGACGAAGTGCCCGGCTATCCCAAAGGCTACCGCACACTCTACGGCCAGTTCTCCACGATCCAACGGGTCGCGCTCACTCTGGGCTTGCCGCTTGAATACGAACACAAAGCCGACGTCGTCAAA
>Ga0207701_10005632_pt1 | contig 12574 bp, 5 predicted proteins | sample KBSSwiSSwithPhiX_FD_184294 | JGI IMG/M metagenome (GOLD analysis project Ga0207701, IMG submission 184294) | Switchgrass rhizosphere bulk soil microbial communities from Kellogg Biological Station, Michigan, USA, with PhiX - S5 (SPAdes) (version 2) | ecosystem: Environmental > Terrestrial > Soil...
ATGGCGTCGGTGACCACCGCGATCACCGCCGCGCGCGACTGCCCGGCCAGGCGGCCACCGCGCAGAAGCTGGACGTTCGTGAAGAAGCTCCCCATGCGATTCAGGCCAGATCTTGGGCCAGACGCATCAGCACCGACAGCTCGCAGGCCAGCAGGGCGGCGGCGGCGGGCTGCCAGCGGACGTCGCGCAGCTTGGCGTCCAGCTCGTTTGCCAGTCGGTTCACGCGGTCGGGCAGGCGCGCCAGGCCCAGCGCCTCGCCGTTGCGCGCAGCTTCGTGCAGGCGGCGCGCGACCGCGTCGTCGCTGCGGTTGAGGCCCACCTGCAGCAGGCCCGCCAGCGAATCCTGCAGCTCACCGAAGTAGGCGGCGACCGGTTCGCGCGCGACGTCGCCCTCCACGCCTTTCGCGCCGCGGATCTCCTCGGGCGCGCGATCGACCCACGGCTGCACGGCGGTCCGCTTGCCGTCCACCTCGAACACGACCATCGTCGGCTCGATCGCGAGCCCCGCGTGCGTGAGCGCGACGTGGCCCGCCACCATCCGGACCTGATCGTGCGCGAGACGCGACAGCAGCAGCTCGAAGCCGTCGTGGGCGCGCCCGTGATACGGGTGGGTCAGCGTCGCAGTGCGCCCCTCGGCGTCGTTCACCGTCGCGACGATCCGCTGGCGGGCCTCGTCGAAGTACGCCTGCTCGGCGCCGGCCACGGCCAGCACGTGGAAGCTCTCGGCGGCGCGCCGCGGCCGCAGGCACGCCGGCGGCAGCGCCGCCAGCCGCGCGCGCAGCTCGTCGAAGTCGTCGACCAGCACGGGCTCGCGCAGCTGCTCCCAGGCGTAGCCCTGCGGCGTCAGCGTGCAACGGCTGCGGCCAATCGCGATCACGCCCGCGGCCGTCCGCTTCGCCTTCGCCAGCAGCATCTGCGATCGCCCGACCTGCGCCAGGCCCACGCCCTGCGTGAAGGGCACGTCGCCCAGACGCGCGAACGGACGCGGCTCCTTGTCGTCGGGCTCGTCGGCGAAGTCGCGCGTCATCACCGAGACAGCGCCCGAATCCAGATCCTGCAGATACGCAACCAGGCGCGCGCTGCGGCGGCGGACGCGGACGCCGCACCCCAGACCCACCAGCCGCGTCGTGCCCAGCTCGATCGTCCGGTCGTCGGCGCTGCCGCGCACCAGCGGCTGCGGGACGGCGCCGGTGCCGGCGCGGATCGCGTCGACGCGCCCGAGCAGCTCGCCGACGGTCTCGATCATCCGCTCGGGGCTGAACAGGGCGTCGTGCGCGGCGTAGCGCGCCAGCTCCTCGCCGAACGCGGCGACGTTCTCTGCGGGCCAGGTCAGCTGGGCATCACGGCAAGCCGATTCCAGCCGCCGCAGATCCGCGTCCAGGTGCGGCGGCGCGCCCGCCAGCCCGTGCGTGAACCACGTTTGCGCCGCGGCGTCGATCGCGTCCAGCGCCGCCGACGGCGCGGGCGTGGGCTGGCCGGTGACGACGAAGCCGGCGACGGTCTCCGCGGGCAGGCGGCGGAACGCCCACACCGCCACCGCCGCCATCGTGGGCGCGACCGCGGGCGCGCAGTCGGCGGCGGCGTAGCGGATGTCGCCCGGCACGCGGAAGCGAACGTTGCACGACAGCCCGTGCAGACGCGCCAGCGGCTTCGCGCTGCGGACCAGCTCGGCCAGCACGCCGGCCTCGAACAGCTTGCGCGCGCTCTCCAGCGCCGCGCGCGGAAGGTGCTTCTCCAGCTCGGCGTCGGAAATCGCGCCCGGATCCCACGGCGCGGACGAACGGGTCACCCGGTGCGTGCGCTGGTAGTGGAGGACGGTGCGCACGATGTGGCGGCAAATCCCGATCGCGAGGCAGCTGCAACGGCTCTCCCGCAGCGTCTTGCCGCCCGGGATGTCGATCTTCCAGCCGTCGGACCACTCGGCGTGAACGGCGCCGTCGGCGGCCTCCGCCAGCTGACACTTCAGCTTGTCGTCGGCGACCTCCTTGGCGGCGCGGTTGACGCTGCCCCGGTTCGAGAACGCCGCCAGGTCCTCCTCGGTGACGGCGCAGAGATCGTCGCGCACGGCCGCTACCTCACCTTCTCCGCGACCCAGCTGGCGAGCTCGCCGGGCGTCATCGCGCCGACGTGCGCGCCCAGGTTCACCAGCTTCGCCGCCATGGCGGTGTCGTAGCGGGGGTCGGCGTCCTGATCGAGGGCGGCCAGGCCCAGCAACGTCACCCCGCTCTCGATCAACCCGCCGGCCACCTGCAGCAAGCGCTCCTCGGGCGCGCCCTCGTAGAAATCGGTGATGAGCACGATGATGGTGCGCCGCGGGTTGTCGACCAGCCCGGCGGCGTAGGCGAGCGCGCCGCCGATGTCCGTGCCGCCGCCCAGCTGCACCTTCATGATCGTCTCGACCGGATCGCCCGCCTGATCGGTGACGTCGACGACGCTGGTGTCGAACAGCACCATGTGCGTGCGCAGGCTGCTGATGCCGTGAAAGATCGCTGCGGTCACGGCCGCGTGGATCACGCTGTCGGCCATGCTGCCCGACTCGTCGACCAGCACGATGATCTGCCAGCGGTCGGCCTGGCGGCGCACGCGCGAGAAGAACAGCGGCGCCTGGATCACCAGCCGCTTCGACGCCGGATCGAAATGTTTGAGATTTGTTCGGACCGTGCGCCCGACGTCGAAGTTCTTCGCGACGCGCAGCATGGAACGGCGGCGGCGGTTGATCGCCCCCAGGAACGGGTTCTCGATCGGGCGGGCCAGCTTGCGGAACAGCTCCTCGACGACCTTGCGCACCAGATCGCGGGCCAGCTTCAGCACCTCGGCGTTCATCAGGTGCTTGGTGCGCATGATCGCCTTCAGCAGGGTCTGACTGGGCTGCGCGCGCCGGAGGGCGTCGGCGTTCGTCACCATCTCTTCCAGCTTGTAGCGTTCGAGCGCGTCCTTCTCGATCCGCTCGATGGTCTTCTTCGGAAACAGCTCGTGGACCATGTTGATCCAGTCGGGAACCGTCAGGTCGGATTCGCCGAGGCTGCCCACGTCGCCGGCGCCGCTCTTCGATCCCGAACCACCCTGGTTTTTCCCGCCCCCCCGGCCGCCCCGCCCGGCGCGTACGTTGCGACGCGGTCCGTACTCGCGGCCATAAAGGAAGCCGAGCGCCCGCTCGCACTGCCCCCACTTCTCCGACAGCCCGCCCAGCGTGTCCTCCGTCCCCTCGCCCAGCACCAGGCGCCAGCGAATCATTCGCCTCCGGTTTTCGTCTTCGGCGCTCACTTCGCCCCCCGTAGTCCGTAGCGCCCGGCGGTCTCGAACAGGCGCCCCTCGAAGGCCATCGCGCGCACCGCGCTCTCGCCGTCCACGGTCAATGGGGCCAGCGGGGCCAGCACCTCCGCGGGCGGCGCGCCCGCGAGCTTGAGCAGCGTCAGCGACAGGTGGTGCTTCTCGCGCGGCGTGAAGTAGGTGAAGGCGAGCCGCAGCGACGGAACCGCCTCCAGGAACTCGTCGTCGTCGTAGCCGAGCAGCACGCGGTCCAGCGCGTGCAGCAGATCGGACTTGCGCTGCACCGACTCGCGCGCCAGCCCGAACAGGCCCAGCAGGTAATCGCCCAGACGCGCCGGATCGGAGAAGTCCGCCACCGACTGCAGCACCTCCTTGTCGGCGGCGGCCCCCATCGTCCACAGACCGCCGGTCGCCGCGCCGCGCACGGCGGGCATCTGTGTGTCGTCGACGGCGGTGCGGCGGAAGACGTCCAGCAGGTCGTCGCGCGACAGCGCCTCCGGGCACGCCTCCAGGCATTCGACCAGCAACGCCACGCCGCCGATGATCGGGTCGACGTTCCCGGCCGAACGCGCGCCCATCTCCAGCAGCCACAGGCCGCGCTGCCACGCCTCCGCGACCAGCGGCTGAAAATCGATCGGGGCTTGGCCGGGATCCGCAACCGTGAGCACGCGATCGTACCGGTGCAGGTACAGCAGGTGGCGCAGCGCCGTCGCCACGTTCGGGAAGTCGTTGTCGGCCCGGATCAGCGCCGACATCTGTCCGGCCAGCGCGGAGGCCTGCGCGCCCAGCCCCGCCAGCGCCGCGTCGACAAGCAAGGCGGCCCCGCGCGCGCAATCGCGCTCGATGTCCGCACTTCGCTCGACGAGGACGTTGGACGCCGCCTCGCGCATCGTCGCGCCATAGCGGGCGGCCTCCACGGCGGTGGCGTCGAAGTCGGGAGACCAGACGATGTGCCAGCGCTCCCAGACGCGCGAGAGATCGTCGCGCTCCAGGAAGTCGGTCCCGTCCGTGCGCTCGAAGCCGGCGATGCGCAGCAGGCGCAGCTGGTGCAGGACGACGCTGCGGGCGCGATCGGGCGCGCGCTCCAGCTCCAGATCCAGATCGCGGGTCGTGTCCGGTAGCAGACCGTGCTCGTCCAGCCGGGCGCGCATCTCGACGACCAGCGGCGGGCGCGACGTGCCCTCGGCCAGCTTGCCGCGCTCGCTGCCGCGCAGGACGTCGTGGATCGCTTCGAGCAGCGGATGGCTGCCGCCGCGCGCCAGCTCGTCCTTCAACACGGCGGCGGTCAGCCCGTCGACGATGTCGCGCCGCCACACCTGGGGGTGGCCGCGCAGCGCGGCCAGCGCGCGCGCCGTCGTGTCGACGCCGATCAGGTCCGCGGTGCTCAGCACCTGTCCGCGCTGGCGCAGCGAACGCGCGACGTCGAAGATCACCTCGCGGTGGCGGAAGGCGCCGCGGCTGCGATCGCGCCAGGCGCGCTGATAGAAGCCCGGCCCCGGCATCCCGGACTCGTAGCCGGTCAGCCGGTCGAGCCGTTCGTACGAATAGGGCGTCAGCGCGACTCCGGCGTCGCTGTCAGGCGGCGCGACGTCCGGCGGGTTCGCCGCCCCCGATGCGACGGCATCGCAAAGAGCGAGGCTGTGGTAACCGCCCGTCACAACCAGCAGCCGCCCCGGGAATTCGTCCATGGCGGCGAGGATCTGCGCCGCCATGAACGCTTCGCGCTGGTGATCGCTCGATGAAACGTTCGCGTCCGCCATGCGAATGGCGAGGCACAGGGTGTGGGCGCGGCGCAGGTAGTCCGCGGGCGCCAGCGGCCCGACCTCGAACAGCTCGTCCCAGGCCGCGTCGAAGTCGTCGACGCCGAGGCTGGCGCACAGGTCGTCAATGTACGGGCTGCGCCGCAGCTCGGTGTCCGCGTAGCGGTTGGCGCGCTGGTCGTCCAGCGTCGCGTGAAACGGAAGATCGATGAAGCGCGCCGGAATGCCCTGCTTCTTCGCCGTCGTCAGCGCCAGCCACTCGGGCGAGTACTCGCAGAACGGATAGTAGGCGCCGCGGCGGGTGCCGTCGGGCGCGCGCGCGTGGCAGTAGATGGCGATGGGCAGGCGGTGCGGGAGGAACAGCTCGTCGAGGCGGACGTTGAAATCGGACGGGCCTTCGATCAGGACGGCGGCGGGCGCGACCTCGCGCACCAGCGTCTGCACCGCGTGAGCGGCGGCGGGGCTGTGGTGCCGTACCGGCACGAAGACGACGCGCCCGGAGACATTGCAAAGGCGGTCCAGTACGTCTGCTGCGCTCACGCGCTTACTCGTCGAGGACCTGGCGCGCCTCGTACAGCTCGGCCCACCCAGCGCTCTTGCGGTCCTTCACGACGTGGTTGAAGTAGTGCCGCAGCTTCTTGAGATCCTCGGCCGAGTCCTTCAGCGCGGACCCGATCATGTTCTTCACCAGGTGCGCCGCCTCGACCTTGCCGCCGCCGTAGTAGTAGGCGTGGATGCCGGCGGCGTACCCGACGGAGACGCCTTCGGCCGTGCTCATCACGGTGGTGAGCGGCTCCAGCGCCTTGCCGCCGGTGGTCTTGCCCGAGCGCAGCTCGTGAAACATGGTGACCAGCAGCTCGGTCTTGTCGGGCGGCAGCGTCACCGGAATGCCCGCGCGCCCCAGCATGCGGTCGGTCTCGCGCTGCACCAGCTCGATCTCCAGGTTGATGTCGGCGATCGCCGGGACCGTCTCGAAGTTGAACCGCCGCTTCAGCGCGGCGCTCATCTCGTTGACGCCGCGGTCCAGCGTGTTGGCGGTGGCGATGATGTTGAACCCGTGCAACGCGTAGACGTTGGCCGCGTCGTTCTTCAGCTCGGCGATGTGCAGCACGCGGTCGCTCAGCACCGACAGCAGGCAGTCCTGGATCTCGATCGGACAGCGGGTGATCTCCTCGAAGCGGACGATCTTGCCGGCGCGCATCCCGGTGTAGAGCGGCGCGGCCACCAGCGCCCCCTCGGTGGGGCCCTCGGCCAACAGGCGCGCGTAGTTCCAGGTGTACTTGATCCCATCCTCGGTCGTGCCCGCGCTGCCCTGGATGGTCAGCGTCGAATCGCCGGAGATCGCCGCGGCCAGCAACTCGCTCAGGTAGCTCTTCGCGGTGCCGGGCTCGCCGATCAGCATGAGGCCGCGGTTGGTCGCCAGCGCGACGATGCAGCGCTCGACGAAGCTGCGCTTGCCCACGAACTTGGGGGCGATGCCGGCGCCGTCGTCGCCCAGCACGAAGTTCAGCACCGCGCGCGGCGACAGCTTCCAGCCGGGCGGGCGGGGCGCGTTCTTCTCTTGCTGAACCAGCTTCGCCAGCTCGTCGGCGTACAGCACCTCGGGCGACGGCCGTTGCAGGTGCTCCGCGACCGCGGGCGCCGCCCCCTTGTTCGGTTTGACGGGGCTCATGCCGACTTCGCTTTCGACGCGACGACCGTCAGGTCGTGCAGCGTCTCGCTGAGGACGATGGGATCGACGTCGCCGAGTTTGAGCTTCTGGTTCACGTCGTCACCATACCCGGAAGGCTCGCGCAGCCCGTCGACGAAAACGCAGCCGGTGACGGTCAGCTCCTCGTCGGGCTGGATGTAACCCATCGACACGCTCCCTTCGTAGCTGACCAGCGCGGTGACGCCCGCGGCGGGGTACTGGCGCGAGTGCTCGTCGAAGCAGCCGCCGTCCATGGCCAGGCCGCGCAGCCAGCCCAGCTTCTCCAGTGTGTACACCAGCGTCGGCGCGGGAAGCTTCACGTTGAAGCGTGCCAGCGACGTCTCCTTGTCCTCGCCCTTCTCCAGCCGGTGAACCGCGCGTCCCAGCTGCGGGAACGGCGGGATGATCGTGTAGTCGGCGAAGCGCTGGCCCCAGGCCGCGCGCGCGCCGTCGTCGAGCTGCAGCGGATGCACCAGGCCGATCGCGTCGTCGGCGCGCGGCTCGAACGCGTCGTCGTCGACGTTCACGCACTCCTGGTCCTCGGTGACCCGAAAGGCCGCGCGCAGGTCCTTGCCGTCGTACACGCCCCATAGCAGCAAGCGCGCCAGGTTCGTCATCAGCGGGTGGCGCAGCACCAGCGTCTGGAAGTCCGCCGTCTTCCAGCGCCGGCCCGTGACCATCGCCTGCTCCAGGCGATCCGCCTGCAGCTTCGCCACGTCCTTGATCTGCTTCTTGATCGACTTCCAGGCGGCGATCGCCTCCGCGGCCTTCTCGGCGTCGTCCTTGGCGCCGGGCTCGGGGAGGTTGTCGCGCAGCTTCGCCTTCTCGTCGTCGTCGCGGACCATCGGCTTCAGCTCCGGACCGAACACGAAGTTGAAGCGGCGCGCGCCGTAGTCGAAGACGCGGCGCCCATGTTCGTCGAGGTCGAAGTCGGGGACCACGCGGTCTTCCAGCTCGGCGCGCGTCAGCCCCTTGTCCTTCGCGATCGCCTCCATGAACTCGCGCGCCTTGGTCTTGAGACCCTGGAACTTCAGCTTCTGCGCGATCCCGTTCAGCTGCATCAGCGCCGTATCGGTGCCGATCGCGCGCAGCACCTCCAGCCCCGTCACGGCGCGCTGGTGCTGGCTCTCGCCCGGCCAGGCGCGGATCATCGGCGTCAGCTTCAAGACGGATGTGTCGCCGCCCAGCGCGCCCACCGCCGTCATCGCCCACTTCTCCTTGCTGGGGGCGCCCTCGCCCAGCCAGCGCTCGAACAGCTTCCAGGCAAACGCGTCGGCGCTGGCGCGATCGGCGTGCTCGCGCAGGCCGGCCAGCAGCGCGTGCGGCTTGTCGAGCGGGCTCGTCTGCAGCGCCGTGAAGACCGCGGCGATCTGCGCGTCGGACAGGCGCCGGCCAGCCACGACGATCGGCGGGAGATCGGCGGGCGCGACCCAGGTCGGCGCCTTCGCCTTCTTGGTGGACGCCGCCGCGGCGACGGCTTCGGCCAGCCAGGCGGGCGTGGTCTTTGCGTCGAAAGCGTCGAGCACCGCCTCCTTGTGATCGACGACCTCGGCCTGCACGCGTCCGCGCTGATCCGCGGGCAGCGCCTTCACGGCCTCGGCGATCTGGGCGGCGAGACCCTTGCGCTTGAAGACGAGCAGCTGCTCGATGGCGGCGTCGGCGAGCGTGCCGCGGCCCGCCGCGACGCCCGCCAGACCGGCGATGGCGTGCCCGACGTTTGCCTCCAGCCAGGCGCGCGCCGCCTTGGGCGCCTTCGACTGCAGCATCAGCCGCAACATCGGCCCGGCGGCCTCGGGCGCCTTGACGGCGTGAAACACCCGGATGAGACGCTCGCTGTCGTCCTTGTTGGCGAAGTACATGATGCTGTCCGCGACGTAATCCAGCGCGCGCCACTCGGTATGCGCCAGCCAGCCGACGATTTGATTGTGCGTCCGCAGGCGAAGCTGCATCCGGCGGATGTGCTTCTCGACCAGCGCCGGATCGCCGAGGCCGAAGATCACCATCTGCGGCTGGTGGTAGTGATCGTTCCACTCCTCCTTGCGGTACCGATCGTCCGCCCAGCTCTCGACCACCGCGCGCAGTTCCTGGGACATCCCCAGCGCGGCCGCGACCAGGAACGGCCCCGGGACCACGTAGAAGTCGGTCGGAAAGTTGGCCGGTGCGAGCATCGGGCGGATACGCGCGCGCAGCTTGTCGGCGTCGGCTGCGGCCAGGCCGGGCACGATCCAGCGCCGGAACCCGTCGAGAAAAGCGGTGTGGTACTGCCATCGCGTGCCGTGCAGCTGCTGGTCGAGCAGGAGATCGGCGAGATCATCGAACGACAGCAGGTTCATCAGCACCGGCACGATCTCTTCGCCGATGAAACGCGCGCTATCCGTCGCGTAGGCGGCCCGCACATCCGCGGCGGTCACGCGCCCGTCGATCTTCGCGCCGGCCAGCGTCGCCGCCACGTCGGCGCCGATCGCGTTCTGCTTCAAGGTCGTCATGGCCAGGAACCAGTAGTGCGCTTCCTCGCGCGACATGACGTCCGGAAGCTCGACTGGCGACCAGTCCATCTGCCAACCGTACTGCGTGACACGCAAGCGGCTCAGCTTGGCGGCGCAGGCCTCGCGATCGAAGGGCGCGGCCGACTCGCGCTCGGCGCGCGCGGCCGGCTTCCGCCACGTCGCCAGCGCCCACGCGTCCGGCGCCAGATCGATCCGGCGTTCCAGGGACGTCGAGATGGCGATGGCGGGCGCGACCTCAGGCGGCTTGCGCTCACCCGGACCCTCTCCCGCAGACGGGAGAGGGAGATCAGATCCGGTCCCCTCTCCCGTCTTCGGGAGAGGGTTAGGGTGAGGGGTCTTCGGCGCCGGCGGAGCCTTCGGCGCTACAGCGGGCGTCGCCGTCGTCGCACCCGACGTCGTCTCGACGTACCCCTTCTTCGTCTTCTCCGCGATCAGCTTGTCGTGGTTCTTCTTCGCCTCGGCCTCGGACGCCCACTCCTTGGTCTGCGTCTGCCCGCTGGTCCCCCGCCGCCCGAAATTGACCGTCGTCGTGTTGCCGTCGAGCGTGATCTTCCAGAACTTGTCCGACGAACCGTCCCGGAACTCGAACTCGCGCGTGCTCATGACTTCGCCTTCGACGCGAGCACCGACAGATCGAGCAACGTCTCGCTGATGACGATCGGGTCGACGTCGGCGAGCTTGATCTTCTTCTCGAGCCCGTAGCCGAAACCGGAGGGCGCGCGCATTCCCTTCACGAAACAGCAGCCGGTGATCGTCAGCATGTCGTCGGGCTGGATGTAGCCATACGACACGTTCCCGTCGTAATTGACAACCGCGGTGACCGCCGCGTCCGGAAACTGCCGCGAGTGCTCGTCGAACGAGCCGTTGTCCATGCCCTTTCCGCGCGTCCAGCCGAGCTTCTCCAGCCCGAACACCAGCGTGGGCGCGGCCAGCTTCACCTCGCGCTCGATTGACTTGCCCTTCTCCTCGCCCTTCTCCAGCCGATGGACCGCGCGTCCCAGCTGCGGAAACGGCGGGAGGATCGCGTAATCGGCGAAGCGCTGGCCCCATGCCTCCCGCGCACCATCGTCGAGCTGCATCGGATGAACGATGCCGATGGCAGCGTCCGCTCGCAGCTTGAAAGGCTCGTCGTCGACCTTCACGCACTCCTGGTCCTCCGTGACTCGGAACGCCTCGCGCAGCTTGTTGCCGTCGTAAACGCCCCACAGCAGCAGCCGCGCCAGGTTCGTCATCAGCGGGTGACGCAAGACCAGCGTCTGGAAGTCCGCCGTCTTCCAGCGCCGTCCTGTGACCATCGCCTGCTCGAGCCGGCCGGCCTGCAGGCTGGCGACGTCCTTGATCTGCTTCTTGATCGCCTTCCACTCGGCGATCGCCGCGGCGGCCTTCGCGGCGTCGTCCTTGGGTCCGGGCTCGGGCAGGTTGTCGCGCAGCTTCGCCTTCTCGTCGTCGTCGCGCAGCATCGGCTTCAGCTCGGGGCCGAAGACGAAGGTGAAGCGGCGCGCGCCGAAATCGAACACGCGGTGGCCGCGTTCGTCGAGATCGAAGTCGGGGACCACGCGGTCCTCCAGCTCCGCGCGCGTCAGGCCCTTGTCCTTGGCGATCGCCTCCATGAACTCGCGCGCCTTGGTCTTGAGGCCCTGGAACTTCAGCTTCTGCGCGATCCCGTTCAGCTGCATCAGCGCGGTGTCGCTGCCAATCGCGCGCAGAACCTCCAGCCCCAGGACGGCGCGCGGATGCTGGCTCTCGCCCGGCCACGCGCGCACCATCGGCGTCAGCTTCAGTACCGACGCGTCGCCGCCCAGCTGGCCCACCGCCGCCATCGCCCACTTCTCCTTGCTGGACGCGCCCTCGCCGATCCAGCGCTCGAACAGCTTCCAGGCGAACTCGTCGGCGCTGGTGGGATCGGCGTGCTTGCGCAGATCGGCGACCAGCGGGTGCGGCTTGTCGAATGTGCTCGCCTGCAGCGCCGCCAGAACCGCGGCGACCTGCTGATCGGAAAGGCGCTGACCGTCGACGGCCAGCGGAGGAAGATTGCCCGGCTTCACCCAGGTCGGCGCCGGCTTCTTGGCAGCGTCAGCGACTCCCTTCGCGAGCCATCCAGGCGCGCCCTTCTCGTCGAACGCCTGCAGCACCACCTCGTCGCGGCCCACGACCTCGGCGTTCATCCGCTTCTGCTGCTCCGCCGGTAGAGCCTTCACGGCGTCGGCGATCTGCGCGCCGTAGCCCTTGCGCTTCCAGTCGCGCAGCTGCGCGAGGGCGGCGTCGGCGAGCGGGCCGCGGTCGGCCGCCACGCGGGTCAGGCCGACGATGGCGTGGCCGACGTTCTCGTCCAACCACGCGCGCCCAACCTTCGCAGCCTTGGACTGCATGGAGATCCGCAGCATGGGTCCGGCAGCCTCCGGGGCCTTCACCGCCATGAATGCGGCGGCGAGCTCCTCGCACTCGCGCTTGTTCGTGCATTCAAGGATGCTGTCGATGACCAGGTCCAGAGCCCGCCACTCCGTGTGGGCGATCCACCCGGTCACCTGCAGGGGTCTTTTCAGGCGAAGGCGCAGGCGGCGCATGTGCTTCTGGACCAGCTCGGGATCGGCCAGACCGTAGATCACCATCTGTGGCTGCCGGTGCCCGTCGCTCCCTTTTTCCTTGAAGGCGTCGTCCGGCCAGCTCTCGACGACGGTGCGCAACTCGTCGTGCATGCCCAGCAGCGCCGCGACCAGGAATTGGTCGGGCACCGAGTACCGGTCCGGCCATTTGGCTGGCGTGATCCTGGGATGGAGTCCCGCGCGCAGCTTGTCCGCTTCCGCCTTGGGAAGATGGGCCGCGGTCCAATCGAAACCGATGATCAAGCTGTAGGGCAGCTTGTCCTCCTTGGACCACGAGCTGCCGAGGATGAATTTGCCCACTTCTTCTTCGCTGAAGAGGTTCCGCAGCACCGGGACGATCTCTTCGGGGAGCCAGTGGGGTCCCTCGTCGCTGAAGACCTCGCGGACATCCTTCGCGGTCACGCGCCCGTCTATCGTCTCTTTGGCGAGCGTCGCGGCAACCTTCGCCGGGTCGTCGCCCTCGCCGTCACCGCCGCTCCGCTTCGGCACGCCCACCGAGGTCATGGCGAGAAACCAGTAGTGGGCCTCCTCCCGGGTCATCGCCTCGGGAAGGTCGAGGCCGGTCCAGTCGGGCTGCTTCCTGTACAGGTTGCTGTACCAGCATCGCCTGACGCCCAGGCGAAGCAACTTCGCCGCGCACGCGTCGCGATCGAACGGAGCGGCGGGCGCCTTTCGCTTCACCGGCGGCTTCCTCCACGTCGCCATCGCCCATTCGGACGCGGTGAGATCGATACGCCGTTCCGT
>Ga0207701_10005635_pt1 | contig 12567 bp, 8 predicted proteins | sample KBSSwiSSwithPhiX_FD_184294 | JGI IMG/M metagenome (GOLD analysis project Ga0207701, IMG submission 184294) | Switchgrass rhizosphere bulk soil microbial communities from Kellogg Biological Station, Michigan, USA, with PhiX - S5 (SPAdes) (version 2) | ecosystem: Environmental > Terrestrial > Soil...
GTGCGGAAGAATAACCTTTAACGCTGCAACGTCTTAACTTGTTAACGAATCACAGCTTCTGCGCGATCGCTTCAAGTTGGTAACACTCGATCACGTCGCCTACCTCGTATTCACTGAAGTCGCCGAGCTTGATTCCGCATTCCAGACCCGAACGCACTTCCTTTACGTCATCCTGGAAGCGGCGCAGCGTCGAAATCCCACCGTCGTAAACCGGCTGTCGTTTGCGAAGAACGCGCGCGCGCGCGGCACGGGCCATCCGGCCATCGGTCACGAGACAGCCGGCCACAATGCCTCGGCTCAACTGGAACACCTGTTTGATGTCGGCATGGCCAATGACTGTTTCTCGATGTTCGGGCTCGAGTAAACCGGCCATCGCTTCTTTGATTTGATCGAGCAGCTCGTAAATGATGCTGTAAAGTTTAACCTGGACACCTTCTCGTTTCGCGGCGGGAACCGCCATGCTCTCGACCTTCACGTTGAAGCCAATCACGACGGCGTCTGATGCGCTCGCCAGCAGAATATCCGATTCCGAAATCGGTCCGACAGCGGAGTGAATGATCTCGAGATCGACTTTTTTGCTTTCGATCTGTTTCAATGCTCCTTCGATCGCTTCGAGCGAGCCTTGTGCGTCGCACTTTAGGACAATGCGCAGAACTTTTTTCCCATCGGCCGCTTCGAGCAAACTTTCGAGCGTCGCGCGTTGTGGCAGGGTCAGCTTGTTTGCGCGTTTTGCCTGCAGCCGTTCGTCGCTCAACGCCTTGGCCGAGCGTTCCGATTCCATGACCAGAAGTTCGTCGCCAGCATTCGGAAGCCCGGTAAAGCCCAGCACCCTCACCGCCGTGGACGGCCCGGCTTCCCTGACCGCCTGGCCGCGATCGTCCAAAAGTGATTTCACTTTGCCGTTGTAATCGCCGCAGATAAAGGGATCGCCAATTTTCAATGTCCCCATCTGCACGATAACGGTGGCAGTAGGACCTCGCCCCGCTTCCACCTGCGCTTCGATTACGGTCCCGCGCGGCGTGGCGGTAGGCGACGCTTTGAGTTCCATCACTTCGGCTTGCAGCGTCATCATCTCGAGGAGGTGGTCGATTCCCGTGCCCTTCGTCGCGGAGACGGGACACACGATCGTTTCGCCCCCCCAGTCCTCCGGCGTAAGCGCTTGTTCCTGGAGTTGTTTCTTTACTCTGTCGATATTTGCCCCGGGAAGATCGATCTTGTTGATCGCGACCATTATCTTTACATGCGGCGCGGCCTTGGCGTGATTAATGGCTTCAATCGTCTGCGGCATGAGACCGTCATCAGCTGCGATGACGAGCACGACAATGTCGGTCACATTGGCTCCCCGTGCGCGCATGGCGGTGAAAGCGGCGTGGCCTGGCGTGTCGATGAAAGTAATTTTCGCTCCATTGCGATCGACGCTATAGGCCCCGATATGTTGCGTGATCCCGCCAGCCTCGCCGGCTGCCACACGCGTCTTACGAATGGCGTCCATCAGCGTCGTTTTGCCGTGATCGACATGCCCCATGAACGTGATGATCGGCGCGCGGAGCTTGAGCTCCTCTTGCTTTTCAATAACCGGCGGCGGAGGGGCGACGACGACCTGTTCGACTTTGTGAACTCCGGCGCCCTTCTCGCGGCGCTCTTTTTCGAGAAAAAACCCATGGTGCTCCGCGATCTTGGCAGCAACGTCGGGTTCAATTGTCTGATTGATGTTGGCGAAAATGTTGTAGGTCATCAGCTCCGCGATGAGCTGATGCGGCTTCAAACCGAGCTCGCTTGCTAACTGCTTAACGATAATTGGCGGTTTGATCAGGATGACCTTCTGCTGCTCCGCTTCGCCCTCGGCGAGGGGCGGCAGTGTTGAAGTCGGCGCGGTCGTGCCATCGGCAATGGCGCCCGGCACTGCTTCGGGCGAAGACGGCGGCACGGGCTCGGTCTTTGCCGGTGTTGGCGGTCTTGGAGGAGTGATCGCCCTATCGAGCGACGCACGGATGCGTGAAATTGGAGGCAAGAGGTCGCGCTTGGTTCTTACTTCGCCCTCTTCAGCTTTCTTGCGGGGTTTTTTCTTGTCGATCAGGGAGACGCGCTCGACTTCGTGACGCGGTGCGGAAGCCGTTGGCGGCGTAACTTTTGGAGTGGGCGGCTGCTGGGTGAGCGGCCTCGCCGAAGGAGCTGCCTCGGCATGTGCCGAGTCGGCGTCAGTCTTTAGCTTTTTCGTCGAAGCCTTTGGCTTTGCTTCGGCGACTGGCTTCTGGGCAGCAGTGGTCTTGCGCGCAGCTGGTTTGCGCGTTTCAGTCTTGCTGCTCGTTTTCGTTGCCATTGCTGTTCCTCTAAAATTTCGCTCATGGCCCGAGCGTGTTAAACCAGAGCCATATTACTGCACGAGTTCCTGCCGGTGCACCGCGTCGTGAATCTCGCGCGCCTTTGTCTCGTCCACGGCGAGGATATCCACCAAATCCTGCACATCGGCATCGCGCAATCCCTCCAGGTTGGTAAAACCGGATTTAACCAACATGAGGGCCTGCTCTTCGGTGACAGGCACCACACCTGCCAGCGCCTGCGCTGCTTGCGCCACCTTTTGCTCGACTGCGGTTGTCGCCGATATGTCTTTGCCGATATTAATTTCCCAGCCGGTCAGTCGGGCAGTCAATCGCGCGTTTTGTCCTTTTTTTCCGATCGCGAGCGAAAGCTGATCTTCATCGACAGAAATCTGGACGCTCTTTTTTTCCGTATCGAAGACCAGGTTCTTCACCTTCGCCGGCTTGAGCGCTTCCAGAACGTATTCCTTTGGATCGGAACTCCAGCGGATGATGTCCACCTTTTCGTTGTTGAGCTCGCGCACAATGTTCTTGACTCGTGAACCGCGCATTCCCACGCAAGCGCCCACGGGATCGACCTTCTCGTTTGCGCTCCAGACGGCAATCTTGGTGCGGTAACCGGCTTCCCGCGCGATGCCGCGTATTTCCACGGTTCCGTCGGCAATTTCGCTCACTTCCAATTCAAAAAGACGACGGACAAAATTCGGGTGACTGCGCGAGACGATGATCTCGGGGCCGCGGACACCATTTTCGACCGCGACCACGTAGGCGCGGAGCCGGTCGCCCACGTTGTAGTCTTCCACGACCACTCGTTCGCGTTGCGGCATGATCGCCTCAAACTTTCCAAGGTCGAGAATCACATCCGAGCGGTCGAATCGACGCACCGTTCCGCTCACGATTTCACCGGCGCGATCCTTGAATTCCTCGTAAATCATTTCTTTTTCGACCTGGCGAATCCGCTGCATCATCGCCTGCTTGGCGGTTTGTGCGGCAATGCGTCCAAAATTTCTCGGCGTGACTTCTACCTCGACGGTGTCTCCGACATTTGCGTCCGGCTTGATCCTGCGCGCTTTGGAGAGTTCGATTTCATCTTGTGGATTGCCGACCCGGTCCACCACCATCAGATTGGCGAGAGCACGGATTTCGCCCGTCTTCGGGTTGATATCGATGCGCAGATCCCGCGAGGCACCCACGCTCTTTTTGGAAGCAGAGAGCAGGGCGTTCGATACAGCCTCGATCAGGATTTCGCGTTTGATCCCGCGCTCCCGCTCCAGGTAATCGAGCATGGCAATAAATTCTGCGTTCATAAAAAACATGCAGCCCGCAGACTAAAAAGAGTGGGAACACTTCCCACTCCGATCAGCGCGCGGACTCGAGAAATATGTTACGTTCGCAAGCTCTTCTCGTCAAGCCGTGGTACGGTTTGATTTGACGTTGATAGGTGAATCTCCAACCCTCAACATTCGATGGTTTCGCGCTCTCAAGCCTTGTTGATCGTACTTTTGGTCTGGGCAGCGATTTATCTTCCTGCGCTTGGCTCTCTTGAAATCAAAGGTGAAGAGGGACGGCGGATTTTGCCAGCCGTGCGGATGATCGAGACCGGCGACTACATTGTGCCGAGAGTCGGCAGTGAGCCGTACTTGCGAAAACCGCCGCTGATTAACTGGCTGGTCGCCGCGTCGTTCAAGATTTTCGGGCAACGCAACGAATGGACGGCGCGCCTGCCATCGGTGCTTTGTGTGCTGGCCGTTGCGCTTGTGCTTATCACGGTTGCGCGCCGGAGCCTCGGCGCGACCGGATCGACCGTCGCCGCGCTAATCTGGCTAACGAGCTTCGGCATCGTCGAGAAAGGACGCTTGATCGAGATCGAAGCGCTCTACGTTTCGCTCTTCGCGATTGCTTTCGTTTGCTGGTTAAGCTGGTGGGAAGAGAAACGATCGCCGTGGCTTACCTGGCTGGTTCCCTGGATTTTTCTCGGACTCGGTTGGCTGGCCAAAGGTCCGATGCACCTGTTCTTTTTCTACACAATCGTGATCGCCGTGCTGTGGCGGTCGCGTGAGTTGCGAACCAGTTGGAACGTCCCACATCTGATCGGCCTCATCCTAATGGTCTCGATCTTCGCCGCGTGGGCGATTCCCTTTCTGAAGATGACGGACGGAGCGCATGTCGCTCAGGTTTGGTCGCGGCAGTTTTCTGGGCGACTAGCCGGAGAGGGATTCAATTTTGGCGGTTGGGCACTAAATATTCCGCGCAGCCTTGGCTACTTTTTGCCCTGGATTGTATTTGTGCCGTTGCTGATTGGCGCGAAATCTTGCCCAGAGGTGAGCAGACAAAATGTCCCCCGAAACCTTTCGGGGCACACGCCACAGGCGTATGTTCCAAGTGCATTGTTTTGGGCGATCCTGATTCCGCTAGTGATTGTCGATCTGATCCCCGGAGCGTTGCCGCGTTACACGATGCCGCTGCTGGCGCCATTCGCATGGTTGCTCGCCTCGATTCTCACCGCCGAAACCGTGGCGTGGCCGCGATGCCTCGGCGGAAAGGCTTTCTCTCTGAAAGCTCGACAGCGAACGACTCTTCTTCTCGTGATTGCCACTTGTGCAGCGGTTTGCCTTTTCGCCCTCGCAATTGTTCCGCGGTTGCAGGCGCGGCAAAAAGTGAAACCTATCGCAGCGAAAATTGAGGCCGTCGTTCCCGAATCGGAGCGGCTCTACGCAGTCGATCCGGATTATCAACCGTTCCTCTTTTACGTTCGCCGCCCCATCGTTTATGTGAGCCGCGTGATCGATCTGCCGGGCGACACATCTTATTTTTTAGTGCAACCGGATAACGAAAGCTTGGCAGAAACGGCGCGGCAATGGCTGCCGGCGTTTCCGCGCCGGCTATTGTCGATTCAAGATTATCGGGGGAAGAGAGTTTCCGTTTTCGCCATCGACAAGCGGTTGTAGTCGGCATCGCTGATCCGCCCTCGTCGAATCTCAATGACCGGAACCGGGGTTACCAACCCGGGCGACAGAACCGCCGACGATTTACGGATTTGACAGGCATAGAGAAGGGGAATTGGTTAGCATGCTAACCAATTCGATCTGCCATGATGTCTGACTGGGAAACATTCGGTCCATTGCTCCACGGAACTGCTCGTGCCTGGCGTTTGAAGCTCGATGCCCGTCTTAAACCAATGGGATTGAGCCAGGCCAAATGGCGCACTTTGCTGCATCTTTCGCTAGCCGATACAACACTCACCCAGGCGGAGGTCGCGGCCAGGTTGGGAATTGAAGAACCCACTCTCGTGAATTTGCTGCATCGACTGGAACGAGAGGGTTGGGTCGCGCGCCGAAATGCGCCGCACGATCGTCGTTGCAAAACGGTGCACCTGGGAAAGCGAGCTCACCGGATTATTGCGAAAATCAATGCGACGGCAACGAAGCTTCGGAATGAGTTGCTCGCCGATATTCCCAAGGCAGAATTACAAACCTGCATGGAGGTCCTCGCTCGCGTTCGCAGCAAGGCGGACAATGGGGATAAAGTTTTTGAACGTAGAGCTGTTCAGCCGCGTCGGAGCAGCCAGAACGGGGCTTCGCGTTCGATAACAAAGATGAGGGCGTCGCATCGCGTCGCGGGATGATGGAAGGTAAATCCAAAAATACCAGCAGCCGATCCTTCCCGAGGTGGGCATACATTGTCTTTGCCGTACTCGCCGTGCTCTTTTTGTGGCGCACGTATCTTCAAAAGAAAAACGCGTCCGGGGCCGCGCAACCTCCACCGCGACCCGTTGCCGTTGCGAAGGTGACGACTAAGGATGTGCCCCTTTATCTGGATGAAATTGGCACGTGCGCGGCGTACGAAACCGTGCAGGTACAGGCACAGGTGGGCGGCCAAATTGCTGCGCGTCACTTTCAGGACGGCGCGGACGTCAAAAAGGGTGATCTACTTTTTACAATTGATCCGCGGCCGTTCCAGGCAGCGCTCGACCAGGCGAAAGCGCAGGCCGCATTAGACCAGGCGACGCTAAAGCGCCAGGAGGACCTGCGCGCGAGAAAGGTTATATCGCCACAGGACTACGACATTGCTGTGGCGAACGCGCAGAAATCCCAAGCAGCAGCCGAGGCGGCTCAGGTGAATCTTGATTATTGCTACATCAAATCGCCCATCAATGGACGCATCGGCTTGCGCAATTTCGATATTGGCAATCTGGTTGGTCCGACCAGTCCATCGCTCGTTACCATCCAGGGACTCGATCCGATTTACACGGACTTTACCGTGGCGGAACCGGATCTGCCGCTGGTCCGGCGATATCTCGGCGGCCCGAACGTGAAAGTAGAGACCAAATCAGAGGACGACAATGTTCCGGCGCGGACGGGTGAACTCTATTTCATCGACAACGCGGTACAGCCGGGCGTTGGAACTGTGAAGGCCCGGGCCGTCACGCCCAATCCGGATCGCGCGCTTTGGCCTTCGCAGTTCGTGCGCGTTCGCCTGATTCTCGACATTCTGAGAGAGGCCAAGCTCGTGCCGAGCGGTGCGGTTCAGATTGGTCAAAACGGTCCGTACGTTTTTGTCGTGAAGCCTGATTCAACACTCGATCTCCGTCCGGTCAAACCTGGCCAGCGGCAGGATGATCTTATGGTAGTGAGCGATGGCCTCAAGCCGGGCGAGACGGTAGTAGTATCTGGACAACTTCAGCTTGCGCCGGGGACAAAGGTGGTCGCCCAACCAATCGAAACACCGTCTGATAGTTCGAGCGCAGCCAGCAATGCGTCGCTAAATTGAAAATCCATGATTGATCCGGCAAACAACGGCGAGCCCAATTCAGACGGCGCCCAGAATCAAGATGGAAACGGCGCGGGAAGTCCCGGCGCCGCAAAGCCGCATGATCGGTTAAAATCGACTGACGGGAAATCGACAACAGCAGCCAAGCTCGCTCAATTCTCCTCCGGCCTTTCGGCGCCGTTTATCAGGCGGCCCGTGATGACGATGTTACTGACGTCGTCGATTATCGTCTTTGGGATCATCACCTACAAGCAACTGGCCGTGAACGACCTTCCGGCGGTCGATTACCCCGTTATCCAAGTCAGTGCATCGTATCCCGGCGCCAATCCCGAGACGATGGCCAACACGATTGCTACGCCGCTGGAAAAACAGTTCACGCAAATTCCCGGTCTCACTTTGACGACGAGCTCAAGCACGCAGGGGAACACGTCCATCACGCTCCAGTTCGATCTGTCCAAGACAATCGATTCGGCTGCAACTGATGTGCAGTCCGCTATTCAGCGTGCGACCGGCCAGTTGCCCATCGACCTGCCGAGCCCGCCCACGTTCGTCAAAACCAACCCAAACGATCAGCCCGTCACTTACATTGCCCTGACAAGTGACACTCTTACCGATGGCGATCTCTATAAGTATGCGACCACGCAGGTTCAGCAGCGCATCAACATATTGCCGGGCGTTTCCCAAGTTCAGGTCTACGGCGTTAAGAGCGCGATTCGAATCAAGGCAGATCCAGGCGCGTTGGTGACCCGTAATTTGAGCATGGCTGATCTCGCCTCCGCGATTAGTGCCGGAACTTCCTACGCCGGCGCGGGGCAGTTCGACGGCAAGACCCGCTCCTATATCCTTCGTCCGAACGGACAGCTCGACACTGCCGAGGGATATCGCAATCTAATGATCGAGCGCGGTTCCGATAACGCGCCCGTGTACGTACGAGATGTCGCCAAGGTGACCGAGAGTGTGCAGGACGAGCGTCTCTCGCGTCACTTTTTCGCGCGCGGCTTTAATCCGCCAGCATCGACAATCGTGCTCGCGGTTTCGCGTCAGGCCGGAGCCAACGCGGTGGAAGTGGCACGGTCCGTCATGGATTTGATGCCGCAACTTCGCCTCGAGTTGCCCGGCTCCATTCGTTTGATTCCCACTTTCGATCGGTCACAGACAATCGTGCATTCCGTTGCCGACGTGCAGACGACTCTCTTCATAGCCTTCCTTCTTGTCATCCTGGTCATCTTCGTTTTCCTCGGCCGCGCCACCGATACCTTGATTCCGGTCGTCGCGCTTCCGCTCTCGCTTTTGCTTACGGTGTCGGTGATGTACGCGCTCAATTATTCGATTAACAATCTTACTTTGATGGCGATGACGCTGGCCATCGGATTTCTGGTCGATGACGCGATCGTGTTCCTGGAAAACGTCGTTCGTCGTGCGCAACACGGAGAATCCATTTATCGCGCCACCCTTAACAGTGCCGGTGAAATTTCCTTCACCATTCTTTCCATGACACTTTCGCTGGCGGCCGTTTTTATCCCGCTAGTTTTCATGCCCGGCTTGCTTGGCCGAATTTTTCGCGAATTCGCGATCACGATCATCGTTGCCATCTTCGCATCAGGTCTGATTTCGTTAACTTTGACACCGCTGATGTGCGCGCGACTTTTGGCCGAGCGCGGTCCCGGGCACAAAAAGCATTGGATGGAGCGTTTGAACGACCGATTCTTTAAGCCGACGCTCGCTTTCTACAGCCGAACGCTCGGCTGGTTTCTTAATCACGGCTGGCTCGCAGCCCCGATCATCGTGCTTTGCGCGTTCGGAGTTTTGTTTTTCTTCAAGGGGTTGCCATTCACCCTTTTGCCCACGGGCGATAGCGGCGTGATTCGCGGTTTCTTTATTGTTCAGGAAGGCGCGTCGCCCCAAGAGCAGCGTCAGCTTCAGGACAAACTCGACCCGGTGCTTCAGGCGAATCCAGCGGTTGATAAATACTTCACCGTCGCGGGTCGCGCCGGGCAAGCCGCCGGTGTGTTCACGGTGATCTTTCTCAAAGACGCCAAAGATCGTCCTGGGATCGAGTCGGTTGCGGCCGACCTGCGCAAAGCCGCCAGCACAATCCCTGGGATTTTTCCGACGCTTAATCCACAGCCGGTCTTGCGCATCGACATCGGTGGGACTGGGAGCGCTTTCGGCCGATACACCTACGTGCTGAGTGGTATCAACCCGAGCGAAGTTTACGCCGCAGCCGACGCATTGGGCGCGAAGCTGCGCAACTACGAGGGTTTTGTCGGACCACCGCGTCCCGATCTCTTTCGCAATACGCCGAATCTTAATATCGAGATCGATCGCGATCGCGCCAGCCTCTACGGGGTTTCGACCGTGCAACTGCAAAGCCTGCTCCGCGCCGCGTATTCGCAGAACTATGTTTATTTGATCAAGAAACCCGACGATCAATACCAAGTGATCCTCGAGGTAGAGGACAGCGAGCGTTCTTCGCCAGAAGATTTGCGGGAGCTTTACGTTAAGTCGGACGGCAACAACCCGAAGCTGGTTCCGATTCGAACCCTCACGAAGTCCGAAACCAGGATCGGTCTCCAATCGGTCAATCATACGAACCAGTTTACGAGCGTCACTTTCGGCTTCGACACCAAACCCGGCGTGGCCTTGGGAGATGTGACTGACTTTATTCAAAAGGCCGCCGCCGAAACTTTGCCGGCCACCGTCAAAGGCGAACTTCAGGGCGAGGGACTTGTTCTCCAGCAACTTTTTCAGGCACTACCATTTCTCATCCTCGGCGCGCTGTTTGTCATGTACGTCATCCTCGGAATTCTGTACGAAAGTTATGTTCATCCGGTGACAGTGCTTTCCGCGCTTTTTCCGGCCATCGTCGGAGGCTTGTTCACGCTCTGGCTCTTTAATTCGACCCTGTCCCTTTATTCAATCATCGGCCTGTTCCTCTTGATGGGTATCGTAAAGAAAAATGGCATCATGATTGTCGATTTTGCGCTGCACCGGCTTGATGAAGGTTATGACCGGCGTTCCGCCATTCACGAGGCGAGCATCGAACGTTTTCGCCCCATCATCATGACTACGCTTGCCGCGTTGATGGGCGCACTTCCTCTTGCCCTCGGTTTCGGCTCCGATGGATCTTCGCGTCGTCCGCTTGGTCTCGTCATTGTCGGCGGCCTGATTATTTCGCAGCTCATCACGCTCTACATCACGCCGGTCATTTACCTGGCGCTCGAATGGTTCCAGGAAAGCGTGCTCGACAAAGTACCGTTTCTGCGCAGCGGCCACATGCATCACGAAGCGGAAGCCGGCAAGCCCGGCGGCCAGCTCGAACCGGTTGGCGCCGGCGTCCAATAAACGCTTCATTTGCGCCATTCGTCGCGCGATCTTACTGAGATCGATATGCGCGCGATGGTTTTGGAGCGACCGAAACAACCGTTGCAACTCCGCGAGGTTCCAAAGCCAAGACCGGCGAGGGGACAAGTGCTCGTGCGGATCGCGACGTGTGCGGTTTGCCGGACTGATCTCCACGTGGTCGATGGCGAATTACCGGATCCGAAACTGCCGCTGATTCCCGGACATCAAATTGTTGGGTATGTCGGGGAGATCGCCGACGACGTTGAAGGCTTCTCGATCGGTGATCGCGTCGGTATCCCATGGCTCGGCTGGACGGATGGAGAGTGTCCATATTGTCGATCCAACCGGGAGAATCTGTGCGATCGGGCGCGTTTTACCGGCTACACGATCGACGGCGGGTACGCCGAATTCACTGTTGCCGACGCGCGATTCTGTTTTCGTCTGCCCGACCGTTACAATGATGTCGAGGTCGCGCCGCTGCTTTGCGCCGGACTAATTGGTTATCGCTCATATCGCAAAGCAGGAGACGCGCGCCGTCTCGGCATTTATGGCTTTGGCAACGCCGCGCACCTGATCGCGCAGATTGCGCTTTATGAAGGGCGCGATCTTTTCGTGTTTACGCGACCGGGGGACACTAAGACACAGCAAAGCGCGAAAGCGCTTGGCGCGACGTGGGCTGGCGGTTCCAATGAAATGCCACCGGAAAAACTCGATGCCGCCATCGTCTTCGCGTCCGTCGGGCCGCTCGTTCCTGCGGCGCTGCGCGCGCTCGCGAAAGGCGGCATTGTCGTTTGTGGCGGGATTCACATGAGCGATATCCCGTCGTTTCCGTATGCCGAGCTTTGGGGCGAACGGGTGATCACTTCGGTAGCAAACCTGACCCGGCGTGATGGCGAAGAATTTCTCGAGATAGCGCCGCGCGTGCCGGTACGCACCGAAACCGAGACTTTCCCGCTGGAAGACGCTAACACCGCGCTTGATCGATTTCGCTCCGGCAAATTGAAAGGTACCGCGGTGCTGATGATCGGTCCCGGAATGACGAAGGCCCAATGACGAATTACGAATTAATGACGAAGCTGGAATGACTAAACTACGCAGAAGCGGCCTATGCCTTCTTTTTCGGGCTTCGTCATCCAAGGCTTCGGCTCAACGGACGTTGATCACGACCATCCCGGCCTAGGGAGAATCGGAAAAGTCGCCCAACTCGGCAGTCTTAAGTGTCTCTCCGTCCCCAAATCCACCGGCAACCAGCAAGCGGCCATCGCTCAACAAAGTGGCCGTGTTGCCGTCGCGCGGGGTGTTTAGCTCGCCGCCGCTCGTCCAGGTGCGAAGGATGGGGTCGTAAATCTCCACCTGACCAATTTGCCCCTGATTGAACCCAGCGGTGATCGCTACCCTGCCATCCAATAACAGCGTCGAGGTGCGACTTTCACACACCCGATTACCTGAAGCGAGCGGGGCCTGTGTCGCTAGTGGAGTCGTTGCCTCAATAGCGTCCTCAGGAACCTTCCAGCAGTCGGATGGGACGACCTTCCGTCCGTGATTGCTTTAAGCCTAATCGCCAGTCTCCCGGACTCTAACTCTGACTTCATTAGAACAATCGCCTGAGTCGGTTTCACAGACCTGATAGAAAAAGATTCCCGTATGGGTGCCGAGCCTGTCCCAGGCTTCTCCGTCGTCGTCAGTCGTATGGATAACAACACCATTTTGCAACACGTTTACTGTGCCGCCATCAGCCGGGGTCCAAGTCAGCGCCACAAACTTCTTACCTCCCTGTCTGTGGATCTGCGCGTCCAGCGTGATCGGCGGCGGACCGGATTGCGCGCAGTATCTCCCGCCGGTGTTCACAACGTCGAAGCCATCAAATCCACCCCAGACGATCATTTCACTGCCAGTCCACGCTGCCGTGTGAAAGGCTCGGCCGGTGGGTGCGTTGGTCGTTGTCGTGGCCGTCCAGTTGTTCGTGTCGGGATTGTACCTCCCGCCGGTGTTCAAATAGTGGTACGTACCATCGAAAAACAATCCGCCCCAGACGATCATTTCACTGCCAGTCCAGACTGCCGTGTGACCGGATCGGCCAGTGGGCGCGTTGGTCGTGCTGGTGGCCGTCCAACTATCCGTGCCGGGGTCATAT
>Ga0207701_10005636_pt1 | contig 12564 bp, 6 predicted proteins | sample KBSSwiSSwithPhiX_FD_184294 | JGI IMG/M metagenome (GOLD analysis project Ga0207701, IMG submission 184294) | Switchgrass rhizosphere bulk soil microbial communities from Kellogg Biological Station, Michigan, USA, with PhiX - S5 (SPAdes) (version 2) | ecosystem: Environmental > Terrestrial > Soil...
CACGATCTCACCGGTGCGCGCATCGGCCACCAGCAATCCGTCCTGCGCCTGCTCGATGATGGCGCGATAGCGTGACTCGAGCGACAACCGGTCGGCGTTGAGTCGGCGCGAACGCGCCACCAGCAGAAAGGCGACGATAGTGAATCCGCCGACCAGCAGCCCTAGCAGGATGGTCTGGTAGAGCGTCGTGCGCGTGGCCTGCGCGTACGCGCTGCGCGGGATCTCGATCTGCACCAGCCAGATTGGTGAGCCGACCTGGTCGCGAAGGATCAGATAGCCGTTCAGGTGATTACGGCCCGCCGTGCGAGTCTTCAGGTTGGAAGTCAGCGGCGACTGGCGCACCCACTCGCGCACCTCTTCGGGTACGCCGGCGCGATCCAGGTTCGACACCGGAAAGCCGGTGACCGGCCACGGCGAGAAGCGGCCCATGCGTTCCACGACTGCTGGCGTGAAAGCACGCGCGAATGCGAGCCAGCCATGCGGCTGGCCGGTACCCGTGCTGTCGAATATCGGCCGCACCGCGAACAGCGCAGGTCCACGCGCGCGCTGCACGATGCCACTCAGGCTGTCGGTGTTGGTATTGAGCTGTCCGGAAGTCACGGCCTGCTTCACCGCCGCCAGCAGTTCCGGGTCGGGCGGAATCTCGTACTCCTGCACGGCCGAGGAATCGAGCGCGAGCGACGCACGGGTGTCGAGATTGCGGTCGAGCACCAGGAACGTGTCGATGTCGAGCCGCACCAGCGCGGCGGCGTTGAGTGACTTCGAAAGGAAATCCGGGCGATTGCCACGCGCGAACTCCGCGGTCTCGGTTGAGATCGCGTAGTCACCCATCGCGGTATACAAATCCTGCAGCTCGGTCGCGAAGCCGCGCTGCAACTGCTGGCTCTGCATGTCGACGTCGCGCGACTCGATGTCGGTGACGTTGGCCAGCCAGCCGCGCTGCGACCAGCCGTAGAAAACCACGAGAATGATCGCGACCACCGCGCCTATCACGGGCAGCGGCGATTGCCGGTTTCTGGTTCTGGTTTCCGGGTTCGTAGTGCGGGTCATAACGTGAACTGCGTCACGTGCATTTTTGGGCCACTCAGAAGTGTGCCCCGGCGACCCCTGTGCCCGGCATCGAACCGCGCACAGTTTTCCGTAAATTTCAGGTGTTTGCGGTATCCCGGCGCGAGGCAGAACAGTCGATCGCGCAACCCGGTGCGGCGGGGTGCGCGCGGCGGCTGTCTGCCCGCGCCACGGAGTGGATTCCAGCTATCAGAGGCTCAGACGGAAGCCCGCGAAGATCTGACGGCCCGTGCTCGAGTACTGGGTGACCAGCGGCTCATCCTGGTAGGCCCAGCGATCTTCGGTCTGGTTGGTGAGATTCAGGCCTTCGATCGAGATCGACAGGTAGTCCGTCGCCTGCCAGGTCACCTTCGCATCGATGTTGCGCGTGGCGAGACTGCCCAGGAAGTCGTTCACGAGGGGAGCATCACAGACGCCAGGATCGCAAGTGCCAGCGGCAATCGGATACTGGCTCACGTACGCCGAACGGTAGGCGTAGGAAGCGCGCGCGCTCCATTTCGGCGTCTCGTAGTACAGCGTGAAGTTTGCCGAGTCCGGCGACGCACCCGTAAACGGTCCGGGGGACGTGACCTGCGGTCGCGCCGGCGTGGTCGCCGTCACCAGCGTATTGCCTGGGTCGACGATGTACTCGAGTTCCGAGGTCAGGTGTGTGTAGTTCGCCTGCACGCCGAAGTTCTTCCAGAAGCTCGGAAGGAAGGTGAAGTCCTGCTGATAGCTGAGCTCGTAGCCTTCGATCTCGCCGCCCGGTGAGTCGCGGAATTGCCGGACGCCATACAGGCCGGGGCCACCGCCGCTGCCGCCACCTACAACCCATGCCACCTGTTGCGGCGTCAGGGTCTGGAGCGTGGCTGCGTACTGATCAGGCGGAAGAAGTTCGGCCAGCGTAGCGTCTGACGAAACGGTCTGCGGGAAGTTCGTTACGTCTTTGTTGAACACCGCGACCGACAACAGGCCGCCTTCCGTGAAATACCACTCCCAGGACAGGTCGAGGTTCTTCGCACGGTACGGCGCCAGCTCCGGATTGCCCAGTGTCACCGAGGGCACAGTCGTCGACCCGATGGTTGGCGTGGTGAGACCGCTGATGGTCGGCGCCAGGAAGTTGAGCTGTGGCCGCGCCATCACCTTCGACCAGCCCGCGCGCAGCAGCATGGTATCGGTGAGCTGATAGGCGACGTTGAACGCCGGCAGTGGGTCGCTGTAGCTATGGCGTGCTTCGAGCGGCCGCGGTCCCGTCGCCGCTGTGCTCGGCGTGTAGCCGACCGACCTGACGCGCGTGTCGGCGTCCCGGAATCCGAGGTTACCGAAAGTCCGGTGACCGAGGATGTCGTAGTCGAAGTTGATCTGGGCGAAGTAGCTGGTGTCGTATTCATTGACCGCGAACTGGTTGCCGGGGTTGGACAAATAACCCAAGGTCCAGTCGCCGTATTGGTTCACGCAGCCGCAGTCGAAACCGATGGTTTCGCGGAACGCGTCGATATTCGGCGCGAAGAACGCCCTCGGCGTACCTTCCGGCACCTCGAGTCCGTCGCCGAAATCGTAGACGCGACCCAAGTCCGCGGAAGTGACTCCGAGCTCAGCCAGCGTCGGATTCTGGGCTTCCTGCGAAAGCCGCTGTCCCTGGTTCGTCTTGAACTTGTATTCGCGCTTCGAGATGCCGAATTCGATACCCAGGTTGTCGGTCAACTTCAGGTCGAAGTTGACGTGGCCGCCCTGGTAATCGTTGTCGGTCTCACGTTCGAAATGGCGCATCGACGAGAAGCCTTTCACCAACGACCAGTTGTTGGCGTCGGCAAGATCGAACCCATAGCTGACCGCCGGCATGGAGCCGTGGGCGCGCTCGTCGTAGATGAAGGTCTCGGGCGAATCCATGCGATTGAATTCGACCAGCAGGCCGGTGTTGTCATTGGTCGAACGTGAACGGCCATATAGAACGTCCACTTTCAGTTGATCGCCGATGTTCTGCTGCCAGCTCAACGAAGCCTGCTGGAACTGCGTCGTGAAGTACGACGAATCGGTCGCCGAACGCCAGTCCACATTGCGCAGTTCGAGGTAGTCGGCGTTCCCCGCCTCCGACACGTGGGCCGCGAGCACATCCACGCCGGGCCGGCCAACGATTCTGTCGCGGAAGAACATGCCGTTGGGCGATGCGCCGAACCCCGGCGACAGCGGGTTGTTGTAGTAGTCGTAGGTATCGAGATTGTTCGGATTCGTGCTGAAGCTCGTGGTACCCAAGCCAGCGAACACACCGCCCGCCATGGCCTCCGAGCCGCCGCAATCGATCGCTTCGCGAAACGGCAGGGCAGTCTGGCTGGCGCAGGTTGCGTACGCGGCGCGGCGATTCGGCACTGTGGGATTCAGGGCATTGAAGTTGGCGTTTGTGTTGTTTCGGTTCAGACCGACGGACTGAATCTGGTTCACGTCGCTCTTCTGGTCGAACTTCGAATACACCATGTCGAGGCCGATGCTGGTGTTCTCGTTCGGCTGCCACTGGATCGCGCCGGTGAGCCCCAGACGCTCTTGCTGGAGATTCTGCTGTTCGAGGTTCATCAGTGCGGGAATGCGCACCAGCGAATTGTTGAAGCTGCCCGGTGTGGCGTATGCAGCGGGATACAACGCGGCGTACGCGAGTGGATCCGAGCCCGACTGCGCGGCGATCGCCGCCGGATTCTGCACGCCGTTGGTCGCGGTCGTGCCCGCCAACGAGGTGCCGTTGGGAACGGAGAAGCCCGCGCGCGGCGTCACGAGAGTGCCCGCAAACGTCGAACCGCGGTATTCGTAGTCGGACTGACCGGCCTGCCGCTTGTAGCGGTCGACCTCGGAAGTACGTTCGCTGTAAGCGCCCGAAAACGAGACGCCGACGGTGTTGTCGAACCATTGGTCTGCGACCAACGCGGCAACGCGCGGGTTGTGCGTTCCACCGTTTTCGTAATACGCGTCCTCCATGGACAGCGCGAGCTTGGTGCCCTTGTAGTCGAGCGGCTTTCCGGTCGCGAGGTCGACGGTGGCGCCGAGTGAACCTTCATCCTGCGATGCCGCGGCCGTCTTGGTGACCTTCAGCGAAGTGAAGAGGTCCGACGCAAATACGTTGAAATCGAAGCCGCGACCGCGGTTGGGCGAAGTGCCCGAATCGCTGGCAGCTGCCGTGGAGAGCGTCTCGAGGCCGTTGAGGCGCACACGAGTGAAATCGCTGCCAAGTCCGCGCACCGTGATGCCGCGACCTTCGCCGTTATCGCGGTCGAGCGCGACGCCTGGCAGGCGCTGCAACGCCTCTGCGAGGTTGGCGTCGGGGAAATCAGCGATGTCCTCGGCGTTGATGGCGTCCATCATCACGGACGCATTTTTCTTCTGGTCGATCGCGTTTCGGAGTGACAAACGGTAACCGGTTACCTCTATGGTGCCAATGTCCTCAGTCGGATCCGCGGCGCTCGTCGCCTGGGCGTCCGTCGCCTCGGTAGCCGGCGCAGTCTTGTCCTGGTCCGCTGCTGCCGCACCCGTAGCAATACCGATGGATCCGAGCACCACAGGCAGAATGCCCTTGGTGCGATTTGAGTTCGCCATAGTCCCCCCTTTGCCGATTCGATACTTGTTGTTTGTAGGTCAACCGGGCCTGAAAATGACACCGGTTACCATCGAGCGTCGTTATAGACGACTCCAAACTTGAGTGCAAGGTCTGAGGCGATATGGCAAACGGTAGGGCTCGTGTCCCAGCATCGGCCTCAGCAATCTTCGCAATCGATTGCGGCGACCGATGCCGCTCAACGAAAATGTCTGCAATTCACTAATGGAATCGGAGAGGACGATGAACAAAGATCGTATGAGCGTGCTGACCGCAATGATGGATCAGGGAGTGATTCCCGTTTTCTATCACCCGGATGTCGAAGTCTGTAAGAAGGTCATCCAGGCCTGCGCGAATGGCGGCGCGAAGTGCATCGAGTTCACCAACCGCGGTGATTTCGCCACGCACGTCTTCTACGAAGTCACGAAACATTTCGACAAGGCGGATCCGAGCGTGATCATGGGCGTGGGCTCGATCGTCGATGCGCCTACCGCCGGAATCTTCATCGCCAACGGCGCGAAATTCGTGGTGGGCCCCATCCTCAACGCCGACGTTGCGAAGGTCTGCAATCGTCGCGCGATTCCCTACAGCCCGGGCTGCGGCTCGGCGAGCGAGATTTCATACGCGCAAGAGCTCGGCAGCGAAATCGTCAAGGTGTTTCCGGGATCATCGGTCGGTGGTCCCGAGTTCGTGAAGAACGTGATGGGACCGATGCCGTGGACGCGCATCATGCCCACCGGCGGCGTCGAGCCCACCGAGGAATCGCTGCGCAAGTGGTTTGGCGCCGGCATCGTCGCCTGCGGCATCGGCAGCAATCTCATCACCAAGGAACTGCTCGCCAAGCAGGATTACGCCGGCGTCGAAGCGCGCGTGCGCGACACCGTGAAACTCATCAAGACCATTCGAGGCAAATAAGAAGTCATGGACAATGTTCTAAAAATCAGGCCCGCCGCAGAGACGCGCTGGGACTGCGCATCATTCGGCGAAATCATGCTGCGTTTCGATCCGGGCTTCGGCCGCGTTCGCAATGCGCGCAGTTTCCAGGTGTGGGAAGGCGGCGGCGAATACAACGTCGCGCGCGCCATGCGCAAATGCTGGGGCAAACGCTCGACTGCCATCACTGCCCTGCCCGTCAACGATCTCGGCTGGCTGGTCGAAGACCTGATGATGCAGGGTGGTGTCGACACCTCGAAGATCATCTGGCGCGATTTCGACGGCCTCGGCCGCAACACCCGCGTGGGTTTGAACTTCACCGAGAAAGGATTCGGCATTCGCGCGGCGCTCGGCTGCTCGGACCGCGGCCACTCGGCCGCCTCCCAGATCAAGCCCGGCGAAGTGAATTGGGAAAAGTTGTTTGGTGAGGAAGGCGTGCGCTGGTTCCACACCGGCGGCATCTTTGCCGCGCTCGCGCCCAACACATCCGAGGCAGTCATTGAAGCCGTGGAGATCGCGCGCAAGTACGGCACGATCGTCTCCTACGATCTCAACTACCGCGCGTCGCTCTGGAAGAGCCAGGGCGGCAAGGAAGGCGCGCAGAAGATCAACCGCAACATCGCGAAGTACGTCGACGTGATGATCGGCAACGAGGAAGACTTCACGGCCTGCCTCGGGTTCGAAGTCGAAGGCCTCGACGAACACATCTCGGCCATCGACCCGGCCAACTTCAAGAAGATGATCCAGACCGCAGTCAAACAATTCCCGAACTTCAAGGTCGCCGCGACGACGCTACGCAATGCGAAGACCGCGACCTTCAACGACTGGTCGGCCATCCTCTACGCCGGCGGCAATTTCTATCAGTCGATGATGCGCGAGAACCTCGAGATCTATGATCGCGTGGGCGGTGGCGACGGATTCGCGTCCGGCCTCGCCTACGGCTTCATGGAGGGCAAAGGCCCACAGGCCGCCGTGGAATACGGTGCCGCCCATGGCGCGCTCGCGATGACCACGCCTGGCGACACCTCGATGGTGAACGTCAAGGAAGTCGAGGCGGTGATGAAGGGCAAGGGCGCACGCGTTATTCGCTGAAGCAGCGCAGCAGTAGACCGCGTGTACGAAGGTCAGGACCTGTACACCTGGCTGCTGGCCCAGGCGCGCAAATAAAAAGGGAGGCAACTTCCGTTGCCTCCCCTGTTCGCTTGCACGCGGATCTTTTCCGATCAGAACGAACCGCTGAATCCGAGCAGGATCTGCCGGCCCGGCGCGAATGAAGCGCGCGGCGTCTGCGGATCATCACGGAAGTACGTCAGCAACTGCTGGTTGGTGAGGTTCTGCAATTCCAGGCTGATCGTGAGGCTCGTTTCCGTCGGCAACTTGTAGCTGAACGAGGCATCGAGGTACGAACGCTTCTGGGCATAGTTGTCGCCCGCGATGTTGTTCTCGTTGTTACCCAGGAATTCGACGAACGCATCTCGCACCGACCACACTACACGGCCTGAGAACCCGAAGTTCTCGTAGAAGGCCGTCACGTTGTATGTGAAAGGTGAAAGGCCAGTGATCGCGCTGGATGGCGCACCGGGCAGGCCACCTTCCGATTCCTGGTCGATGTGCGTGTAGTTCGCCGAGAACCCCGCGCCCTGCAACAGGACGTCGAGCGGCTGCACGTAAGTCAGTTCCCAGCCGGTCAATGTGATCAGCTCGCTGGTGTTCTGACGCTGGTCGATACGGACAGGAGCATCGAGCGGGTTGCCCACGCAGCTGCAGCGTGCATTCGCAGTGGCCTGCAGGCCATCGCGCGTCGCCTGGGGCAGCGTGTTGTAGTCGATGCCGAGCGTACCGAACGGAGAGAACACGTTTGGCGGGATCGTGGTGTAGCCCTCGATCTTCTTCTGCCAGCCGTTGAGGGCCACGATACCGAGGCCGGATTCCCCGAAGTACCACTCGAGACCGAGGTCGTAGTTGTCGGAGAAGTAAGGCTCGAGAGCCACATTGCCGAGCGTCAGCACGTCGCCGGTGACGCTCAGCGTCTGGTTCGGCGCGATGTCGCCAGGCTGGGGCCGCGTCATGGTCTGCGAGGCCGCGGCTCGCAATACCAAGCCATGCCCGAGTTCGCTCGCGATGTTGAAGCTCGGCAGTACCTTGTCGTAGTCGGTTGAATCGTCGACGTAGGTGCGCTGCGCGCCGGAGGGCGTGTTGGCGCTGATGTAGCCCGAGACGAACTGATCCGTCTTGAAGTAACGGGCTCCTACGTTGTAACGCAGATTGCCCAGGATTCCGAGCTGACCATTGGCTTCGAGGAAGATGCCATCGGTAACCTCGTCGAGCACGCGCGGATTGTATCCGGCGACGTTGAGCCCACCAGAGAGACCCACTGCGAGCTCTTTCTCGAAGTAGTCGATGTTCACCGCCGGGTCGAGCAGCCGGTAGTTAGGCAGCGCCCAACCGTTGTTCAGGCCCACGTTGAAGTCCGAAGTGTTGTAAAGCGCGCCGTGCGTCCAGGGCTGCATGTAGTTCAACAACTGCTCATTAGGGACGGTCGTCCGAACGGGAACGTTGCCCGAAGCAGTGAGCGCCGCGGCGCATTCGCGTCCCGCCGGGCTCGTGGCGTTGCCGCCGTCGGAGGCGCAGCTGGTGGTTTCCCAGTTGGTGATTTCGCGGTGGAACTTGTCGCGCGACCAGCCGGCGCTCAGCTTGAACGCATCGGACAACGCCCACTCGCCGCTCAGGCGTCCGCTCTTCTGCCAGATCTCGCGCTGCACCGGCTGAATGCGCAACGCGTTCCAGGTCCAGAAGTTGGTGTTGTTCAGGTCCTGGCTGGGCGTGACCTTGATGACGCCATCGCCATTGGCCTCGATATCGACGGTGATTCCCGAATTGAGCACGGAGTTGAACAGATACGTGTTCGTCGAGCGGAAGAAGTCGCTGTGGTTGTACGTCGCCGACGCATCCACGGTGAACTTCTCGCCAATCTTCCATTCCATGCCGGAATTGAGATTGATGAAATCCGTGTCTTCGTCATACGGACGGTTTTCGTTGAGCCATTGGGGATTGGCAAGAGTCGCGCGGCGCACCACGTTGTTGTCGTCGAGCTCCACGTTCACGGGCACGTTCGTGTTGGTGCTGCGGACCGCGAGATTCAGGTCATTGCGCTCGTAAACGTGGTCGGCCTCGGAGTAGAGGCTGTCGAAGAAGAACGACAGATTTTCCGACGGCGCCCACTGCATCGCGAGAATGCCGGAGGTGGTTTCGCGCTCGCCCACCAGCGAATCCGGGCGCGCGAGTCGCGGCCAGACGGAGTAGCTCAGATCGTTGCAGGACAAACCAGAGGTGCCGCCCGGTGTGCTCCCAGGCCCGCAGACCGTCAGCGGATCGCCCGCAGTCGCGCCATTCGCGCCGAAGCTGTAGCCCGCCGGTACGGTGGTTGGCCACGCCTGGCTGGAATTGCCGTAGCCCTGCGCCGTGTTGGGATTGGCCTGCGTGTTGCAACCAGCCTGCGTGAACGGACAACGGGGACCAAGGCCTACGGTGGTGAAGCCGATGGTGTTGAAGCCGTCGGAGCGGTAGCTCCGATCCGAATACGCGACACCGCCGAGGATGCCGAACTCTCCGAGACCCGTGTCCCAGGTGTTGCTGGCGTAGAACCCCAAGCGCGGGCTCCACTCTTCGCTCGATTCCTGAAAGCTACCCTTGGCGCTGTAGTTGACGTGGAAACCTTTTTCATCGAACGGGCGCGCAATGCGCAGGTCGATGTTCGCGGCTACCGCACCTTCGGTCTGACTGGCGACCGGCGTCTTGCTGACGGTCAACTTGCTGAACAGCTCCGTCGGGAACAGCACGAGGTCAATTCCGCGCCCTTGGCTCACGGAGTCAATGTTGCTGTCTGAGGCCGTTTCGACGGGCGACCCATTCAGCGTGATCTGCGTGAAGTCCTTGCCGAGGCCACGTACTGCTACCGACGTGCCCTCGCCAGTGAAGTCACGCGCGATCTGCACGCCAGGAATGCGTTGCAGCGACTCGGCGAGATTCAGGTCGGGGAACTTGCCGATGTCTTCTGCATAGATCGAATCGGTGAACGCGATGTTGCCGCGCTTGGCTTCGACTGAATTTTGCAGCGAGGCGCGGAAGCCGCTGACGATTACCTCGTCGATTACTTCGCCCGGTGGCTCGGACGCGGTGTTGTTTGCGCTTTGCGCGGCAACGGTGTTCGAGAACAGCGCAGCAGCGCCCACATATCCCAGCACCGCGAATTGATGTCGATATCTGGCAAACATTCTTTACCCCCTCAGATAAGAAAACTGGTTGCGCTCACCTTGTGAACGCCAACCGACGTTGTCTCTGCAACTATGGTCGGCACCGTAGCAATTGGTCAGGCCAAGTGCAAGAAGCTCCCTTACCACCCTGTCCTAGGCGGGCACTTGACACGGCGGAACTGCCCTGACCAATTCTGGTTGTTGCGGAGGGCCTGTACAGGCAGACTGCGCGGCATGCCTGAACCCCGGCGTCTCTACGAACAGATCGCGCAACAGCTCGCGAAGAGCATTGCCGACGGAAAACATGAGGTGGGACAGCGCCTTCCATCCGAGCGCGAGCTCGCGCAAGCCTTTGACGTATCACGGCCCACCGTGCGCGAGGCCATCATCGCGCTCGAACTCGACGGACTCGTCGACGTACGGCTCGGCTCGGGCGTTTACGTGGTTAACAGGCATCCACCCGCGGGCGCCGCCGGTTACAAGGACATCGGGTTCTTCGAGCTGCTCGAAGCCCGGCGCGCCATAGAAGGGGAAGCCTGTGCCCTGGCGGCGATGCGCATCGACGATGCGCAGCTCGCACAGCTTTCCGAGCTCATAGACGAAATGCGCGAGGACAACCGCAAGAATGAAATTCTGATGAGCGAAGACGCCGACCGGCGCTTCCACGAGCTCATCGCGAGTTCAACGCAGAACACTGGTATTACCGCTGCAATTCAGATGCTGTGGGATTCGCGCGTGCGCTCGCCGCAGAACCGCTCGATGAGCGCCAAAGTTCGCGCGAGGGGCTACAAGCCTCCGATCGAAGAGCACGCCGCCATCGTGCGCGCGCTGAAGCGCCGTGACCCCGACGCCGCGCGTGCTGCCATGCGCGAACATCTTTCGCGCGTCATCGAAGATCTGCTCGAAGTCACCGAGGTCGAGGAGATGGAGAAGGCCCGCGCCGTGGCGGCCGAGAAACGTCGGCGCTACTCGTCGACGAAATAGTTACCGCGCCGGCGTGAGTTTCCTCGACGAGCCTGCGTGAAGCAGCGCTATCCCGATCACGACGAATCCGACCGCAACCACCGCTGCCTGCGCCGCACCCGTCGCCTTCACTGCCGCGACCATGGTCTGCCAGTTGCTATACACCAGCACTGACAGAGCGAGGCCGAACACCGCGATGATTCCACCGGAAACCAGCAGCCCACGGTGTGTGACGGTCTCGTCACGACCCGAGTCGACGTTGACTTGCACAAAGCGCCCCTTGAACCAGAACCAGAAGAGCGCGAGAGCCAGCAGGTGCATGCCACCGGCCCAGACGAAGACGATCTGCTGATTGCCGGTCCATTGCACGGCGAGGCCGGCTAACAAAGTCATGAACATGCCACCGATACCACCGGCGGTGGCGCCAAGGCCGACCACGGACCCGGCCACCTTGCCGGGAAACATGTCGGTGGCGTTGGTGAACAGGTTTGCGGACCAGGCCTGGTGGCAGGCGGTGGCGAGCGTGATGAAGGCTACACAGGCGCCGAAACTGTCGGCGTAGTACGCGAAGATGGAGCCCGGCATGAATATCGCCGCTAACAACATGGTGGTCATGCGCGCCTTGCCGACTGGCCAGCCTCTCTTGATCATCGCGCCCGAAAGCCAGCCACCCAGGATCGAACCAACCGACGAGCCGGTATAGATCACGCCGATCCACAGCGCGCTCGTCAGCGGATTCTGGCCACGCTCGCGTTCCAGGTACGACGGCAGCCAGAACAGGTAGAACCACCACACAGGATCGGTGATGAATTTGCCGATGATGAAGGGCCAGATTTCGCGGTAACGCAGCAGCGAAGTCCACGGCACCTTGACGGCTTTTTCGACGGCCGGAAGACCCGCCTGGATGTATTCGAGCTCAGGCTTGCCGAGGCGCGACTGCTGTTCGGGGGCGTCGAAGTATTTCAGCCAGAAGTACAGCCATATCAGGCCGATGACGCCGATGAACACGAAGGCGCTCTGCCAGCCCCAGTGTCCGGCAAGCCACACCGTGAGGAAGGACACCATGACACCGACGCTGGTGCCGGAGTTGAAGATGCCAGTCGCGAACGCACGTTCTTTCTGCGGGAACCACATTCCCACGGCCTTGATGGACGCCGGGAAGTTAGCCGCTTCGGCGATGCCGAGCACGAAACGCACGATGACGAACCCGAGCACCGTAGCCACCAGACCGTGCGCTGCCGCGGCCAGCGACCACAACACCAGTGCGCCGGCGAGCGCTTTCTTCACACCGAAGCGGTCGACAAACACGCCAATGAGCGAGGGGAATGCGGCGTAGGCGAAGGTGAATGCGAAGGTAATCCATCCATAGTCGACGTCGGTCCAGCCGAGGGCGCCCTGCAACGTGGTCTTGAGCACCGAAAGCGAGTTGCGATCGATGTAGTTGATGGTCGTGCAGAAGAACAGCAGTGCGCAGATCACCCAGCGGTAATTGCCCACGCGACTGGCGATGCCAACAGCATTGCCACCGGTGTCATTGGAAACGTTATCAGAACTCATTCGGCAAACCCCCCAAGGAATCTTCGCTCAAAGTTTGTACGCTTTTTTCGGGAATTCGTAAGCGAGTTGCGGGGCGAGCAGCGCCGCCTCGTCTTCCGGCAGACGGTGCTCGACCACCAGGCGCGCGAGGAACGAGCAGTCGACGCGGCGCGCGACGTCGTGACGCGAAGGGATCGACATGAAGGCGCGCGTGTCGTCGTTGAAGCCGACGGTGTTGTAGAAACCCGCGGTCTC
>Ga0207701_10005640_pt1 | contig 12558 bp, 10 predicted proteins | sample KBSSwiSSwithPhiX_FD_184294 | JGI IMG/M metagenome (GOLD analysis project Ga0207701, IMG submission 184294) | Switchgrass rhizosphere bulk soil microbial communities from Kellogg Biological Station, Michigan, USA, with PhiX - S5 (SPAdes) (version 2) | ecosystem: Environmental > Terrestrial >...
GCCAATCACAAAGGCAGCAGCCATGCCAGTCGCCAAGAGCACGCAAGTCATTGAAAGAACGTTGAAGTTATCCACATCCACCTCGTCGGGACTCGTTGTTTTTTCCTGGTAGGCAGAATTTACCTACCTCGTTTCTACCTAGATGACCACCACGCTCCGCGTGAAGGTCGTGGAGCCGAGCCGGGCCCGGACCTTGTACATGCCCGGCGACACGCGCCTTCCATCTTCGTCGTAGAGGTCCCAGCGAACCGGGTACTCCCCGGGCGCGAAATCCTGATTCGCCAGCGTGCGAACACGCCTTCCCGAAACGTCGAACGCTTCGACCAGCACCTTGGACGTGGCGGGTAGCTGCATCACGAACAGGGAGCCGGACCGGGCTGGATTGGGCCGCGGGGTCGAGAAGGAGAGGACGGCGAGAGGACTCTCGACATCGAGGGTGGTGGTGGCCACCTTCGTCACGATGTTCGAGATCTTGGACCAATTGCCGGAATCATCGCGGGCCTTGATGGCGAAGTAGTACGTGGTCCCGCTCGTGAGGCCCGTCACCAGGAAGCTCTCGGGAGTTCCCGCTGGGGCCGGTGGCGGCACCCCGCCAACTCCGGTAGCGGCCGGAAAATTGGTTGAGGTGATAGGTGAGGTGCTGTACCGGAGGTCATACATCGTTGCCCGCCCGAAGACGCTGTCATCGCCGGTGGCCTTCAGCCGCAGCTGCACGCGCGAGAGGCGCGGATTGGCCAGCGGCGGCGCGACCTCGACCTTTCCGGGGCGTACCCGCATGAGTCGCAGCCGGGGATGGGGATCGGATTCGGCCCCCGCGCCCCGGCCAAACAGACCCCAGGAGCGTGAGGGAAGCAGCACCTCGCCCAGCGGCCCTGGCTGGTCCGAGCACCAGACCACCACCAGGGCCAAGGCGTCGGGAGCGGCGGGCGTGCGCGCGCGCTGGCCGGTGGTCGGATCGGTCAGGGTGGATGAGTCGTCGCCGCCCATCGTCGCGCGATTTCGTCGGTCCATTTCGCGGCTCATGTTCTGGAGCGAGCTTGGGCTATTCTCCCCCGGTCGGATCGGAAGGGTCACCGTGGCCTCCCTGCTCAACTTTGGCAAAGGATACCTGTTCGCCCATCGCTACCAGATCGGTTTGATGCTGGGCAAGGGCGGTATGGGGACGGTCTACGAGGCGGTGCATGTCCCCACCGCCCGCCGTCGCGCCCTCAAGGTGATGTCCTACCAGCTGTCGGGCTCGCCGACGCTGCGCCAGCGCTTCACCCGGGAGGCGCAGCTCGGCGCGCGCATCGGGAGCCCTTACCTGGTCGACGTCTTCGATGCCGGCGTCGACGAGGTCACGGATTTCCCGTATCTCGCGATGGAGCGGCTCGAGGGAGAGGATCTCGCGCGGCTGTCCCGGCGCGCGGGGCCCCTGCCGTTCAGCCACGTCATTCAGTATCTCCAGCAGGCGGCGATCGCCTTGCAATCGTGCCACGCCGCAGGCGTGGTCCATCGCGACATCAAACCGTCGAACCTCTTCCTGGCGCGACGCCCGGATGGAGAGCGACGGATCAAGCTGCTGGACCTCGGCATCGCCAAGCTGCTCGCTGACGGTGAAAACACCATTACCGAAGCAATCGGTACGCCGGCTTACATGGCGCCAGAGCAGATGAAGAGAGGGGGGCGGGTCGTGCCGGCGACCGACAGCTACGCCCTGGTCATGGTTGCCTACACCTTGCTGGTCGGACGCGGATACTTCGAGGACGAGGACGAACCTGGAAACGTGTTCGCGCTGGCCGAGGTGATCTGCGGGGGCCACCGGGAGCAGATGACGGTGCGGGCGCTGCGCACGGGGGTGAGCTTGCCGGCCGCGGTCGACCCCATCTTCGCGCGGGCGACCGCCGCGTCTCCCGGCGACCGCTATCCATCGGCGGTCGAGCTGGTCGAGGCGCTGGCGAAGGCGCTGGACGTGCCGCTGCCGGCCGTCGAACCGGTGAGGGCGCCCGCCGCGAGCGAGCTTCCCGCCGGGACGCGCCCGTCGGAGGTGACCACCTTGCGGGCGAGCGAGCCGGCGACGGAGGGCTCGGCGGCCACGCCCGCCGCCGGTCAGCTCGACGTTGCTTCGGGCCCGGGGCGGCTCAAGCGCCGGATCTTGCCGCTGGCGCTCGCGGCCGCGCTGCTGGGTGGGGTGCTGGTGACCAGGACCGCCCGCCGACAGTCTCGGTCGAAATCGCCCAGCGCGGAACGTTCGGCGACGCCCATTGTCGCCACGCCCGCCCACGCCGGGTTGGTGAGCCCGCCGCGGGCGCCCCCGGCGGGTCCGCCGGCGCCGCCCGCGTCAGCGCCGGTGCCGGCCGCTCAGCCCACCCGGCCGCCGCCGGGTAGCCCGACGGCCCGCCGCCGCGCGGGCCGCGCGCGGGCCGCCGGTGACAGCGCCGTGCCGCTGGCGCGGTCGGCCCAGAAATCGCCGGCGCCGCCAGCGCCGCCGCTCTACTCGCGCGACTGAAAGTCAGCGCTCCGCCGCCGTCGTCAGTTGTGGGCGCGCCGACGGCGAGCAATCAGCACGCCGGTGTCGGTGATGGGCCGGTGGGCGGGAAGGGCCAGGGGAAAATCAGGCTGTCTCGCCGCGCGCAGCGTCCTTACCACCGAGCGCGGCGACTGGTGAAACAGCACGCGAAATTCGCGGGTCATGTGCGGCTGGTCGGCGTACGCCGCGTGGGCCGCCGCTTCATTCAGGCCGCTGCCGGCCGCCAGCAAGTCGACGGCGTGCCTGAGGCGCAGGATGCGGGCAAAATGCTTGGGTCGCAGTCCGGTCTCGGCGACCAGCACGGTATGTAGCGTGCGCAAGGTGCATCGACAGGAGGTCGCGAGCGCGTCGATGCGGATGGCACCCCGCGTCCGCAGCAGCAGCTCGGTGGCCTGGCGGGCGATGGCGTGCGGCAGAGCGACGACCGGCAATCTGGCCTCGAGCGAGCGCACCAGCTTGAGAAGCCGTCCCTGCAGCGAACGCTGGTTGATCAGCTGCTCCAGCAGGTCGTCGGCCGCGTCGCCCCACAGCGCGTGCAGCGGCACCACCCGCGATCCGACCAGCTGGGCGGTTCCTGGCGTGGCGATGAGCCGCAGGCCCGTGGGATGGAGAGCCACCGAGACCATCTGGGTCACGGTCGCGCGCAGCGGCGCCAGGTGAAGGTGAGCCGGCACCACCAGCAACGACGCCCAGTGTCCGGTTCCCGTCGGTCTACCACCCGGCAGCGAGCGGCCTTGCGCGATGGCGAACACCACCTGGGCGGAGACATGGGGAAAGCGCGCCAGCCTCAGCTGCCTGGCGACGTTCGCGGGCGCCACGACCATGACGATGAGATCCACGACCCCCGACAGCGAGGGCGGCGGCGCCACCACCCGGATGAAGCCGCCAGATTTGTTCGCTGGCTCATGCTCCGCGACGTCGAGCGCCGCCGAGCTGGTTCCAGGGACCGCCGTCCGCCGCGATCGGCGGTCCGCTGGCCCGCTCATCGTATCGTGCATCGCGCCCCCCTCCTCGCGAGCCGTACGAGCAACCGTCGTGCCCGGCGCGAAGCGCTGCCAGCACCTGGAGAGTGGCTGACTTGCGGCCGCTTGCCGCCCTCGTGGCGATGCGCGCGCATGCGCGCGCGTGTGCGCGCATCGAGCTCCGCCCGCCGTTGCCTCCTCCCGGCGCCGTGTCCAAACTATGTTTTCGGGGTGAATCGAGGAGGTCGACCATGAATGCGTCCATTCCGCAGACCATGAAGGCGGCGGCCATCGACCGCTTCGGCGGCCCGGAGGTGCTCGAGCTCAGGTCGCTGCCGGTGCCCCGGCCCAAGGCAAGGCAGGTCCTGATCCGCCTGGACACGGCCGGGATTGGCGTCTGGGATCCCGAGGTTCGCGAGGGCGAGGTGGAGCTCGGGCGGAAGCGAAAGTTCCCGCGGGTCATCGGTAACGACGGAGCCGGTATCGTGGTGGCGGTGGGCAGCGGCGTGCGGCGATTCAAGGTCGGGGATCGGGTGTATGCGTTCGCGTACCAGGGCGGGTTTTACGCGGAATACGTCGCGGTTCCCGTCGACGATGTCGCGCGCATTCCCCCCAGACTGGACCCCAGGGAAGCTGGTGCGCTGGGTGCGGACGGCATCACCGCGCTGCGCGGCCTGGACGACGCGCTTCACCTGCAGGCGGGCGAGGCGCTGATGATCGTCGGCGCCAGCGGCGGCATCGGCCACATCGCCGTCCAGCTCGCCAAACGGATCGGCGCGGAGGTGCTGGCCGTCGCTTCCAAGGCCGACGGGGTCGCCCTGGTGCGCCGCCTGGGCGCGGATGTCGCCATCGATGGGCACAAAGACGACCTCACTCGGGCGGCTCGCGCCTTCGCGCCGCACGGCCTCGATGCCGCGCTGGTGCTGGTGGGTGGGGACGGCGTCGACGACGCGCTGGCCATGATGAAGAAGGGTGCCCGCGTGGCGTACCCGAACGGGGTCGAGCCCGAGCCGCGCGCGCCGCGGGGCGTGCGGGTGCACGGCTACGACGGCACGCCGGCGCGCGAGGCGTTCCAGCGTCTGAATCGCCTGATCGGCGACCAGCCGTTCCATGTCGAGCTCGGTCGGGTGTATCGTCTCGAAGACGCCGCGTCCGCCCACCGACAGATCGGCAAGCACTACCTCGGCAAGCTCGCCTTCGAGATCCGGCCTTCCTGAAGCAACTACTACGGGCGAGTCCCGAGAGAAAAACTCGTGGGTGGTGTGGATCTTCTGGTGAGACCGCCACCGGCGCGCCTTCGCGGTTGACGGGGCAGGGCGACCGGCGCATCAAATCACGCTCCCCCGATCGAACCGCCAGCCAGGAGCCCGACGTGTCAGACCACGACGATCACGACGACGACGATGACCACGACCATGACGGCCGACCGCGCGGCAAGCCGACCGCCCCCAAGATCATGCTGATTCGCCACGCGGAGAAGCCGGAGGACAACCCGCCGCCGCACGGCATCGACACCGACGGCGATCACGACGACGAGTCGTTGACGGTTCGCGGGTGGCAGCGCGCCGGCGCGCTGGCGGTGCTGCTGGCGCCGTCCGCCGGTCCGTTGCAGAACAACGCGCTGGCGACGCCTCGCTTCGTCTTCGCGTCGCGCCTGGACAAGAAGAACGGCAGCGACCGCCCCCAGCAGACGGTCACGCCGCTGATCGACAAGCTCGGGAAAGCGGTCAGGGTCAATTTCGAGATCGGTATAGGCGAGGAGAGCGATCTGGCCGCCGCGGCGATCGCCTGCGACGGAGTGGTGCTGATCAGCTGGGCGCACGGCGAGATCCCCGCGATCGTGCGATGCCTGCCGCTGTCCAGGGAGACCGCGGCGGCGGTGCCCGTGGTGTGGCCCGACGCGCGCTTCGATCTGGTCTGGGTCTTCAACCTCGATGGCGCCGCGAATGAGTATCGATTCTCGCAGCAACCCCAGCTGCTGCTCTCTGGCGACAAGCCAGCGCGCGAGGCGGCCGGGTAGGCCTTGCCGGGGATACAGCCGATCTAGTTTGCCAGGAACGGCTTGAGCCGTTTACTGCGCGACGGGTGCTGGAGCTTGCGCAGCGCCTTGGCCTCGATCTGCCGGATGCGCTCGCGGGTCACCTCGAAGTCCTGACCGACCTCCTCGAGCGTATGGTCGGACTTCTCGCCGATGCCGAAGCGCATGCGCAGCACCTTCTCCTCGCGCGGCGTGAGCGTGGCCAGCACCTTGCGGGTTTGCCCGACCAGGTCCAGGGAGATGACCGCGTCGGCGGGCGAAAGCGCGCTCTTGTCTTCGATGAAGTCGCCGAGGTGCGAGTCCTCTTCCTCGCCGATGGGGGTCTCCAGCGAGATCGGCTCTTTGGCGATCCTGAGAGCGTTGCGGACCTTGTCCAGCGGAAGCTCCATCCGCTCGGCGATCTCATCGGGGGTGGGTTCGCGTCCCAGCTTCTGCACCAGGTAGCGGGTGGTGCGGATGAGCTTGTTCAGCGTCTCGACCATGTGCACCGGAATCCGGATGGTGCGGGCCTGGTCGGCGATGGAGCGGGTGATCGCCTGGCGGATCCACCAGGTCGCGTAGGTGGAGAACTTGAAGCCGCGCTTGTAGTCGAACTTGTCGACGGCCTTCATGAGGCCGATGTTGCCTTCCTGGATGATGTCCAGGAACTGCAACCCGCGGTTGGTGTACTTCTTTCCGATCGACACCACCAGGCGCAGGTTGGCCTTGATCAGCTCCGCCTTGGCCTTCTCGGCCATGCGCTCACCGTGCTGGATCTCGTTCACGATGTCGCGCAGGACGGCTTCGGTCAGCTTGGCCTCTTCCTCGACCTTCTTGATCTTCTTCTGAGCCGTCGCGATCACCCGCGACACCGCCTCTATCTCCTCGGGACGGATGCCGAGCTTCTTGGCGACGGCGACCTGCTTGGCGGGCGATGAGCGGATCTCGCGCAGGGTGTGGCGCAGCTCCTTGAAAGACAGGCCCGTCTTGCGCTCGCAGGCGGTGATTTCCCGGTTTGCCTGCTCGATGCGCCCGGTGAACTCCTTGAGCTTGAGGACGATCCCATCGATCTGCTTCTTGCTCAGGCGCAGCTTCTGGAGGGCATCCAGCAGCTGCTGCTTGAAGTCGTCGATCTGCTCGCGATATTTCCGCTTGGTGGCCTCCGCGACCTCCGCGTGCAGCTTCTCGCCGGCCTTCTCCTGCTCTTTCAAGAGCCGGCGAATCCGGTCGATGGCCTTGCAGACGCGGTCGACGTGCCACTGCTCGTCAAATTCGGCGTCCTCCTCGTCGGCGTCCCTGACCACCTCCTTGACCCGGATCGCCTGCTGCCGCAGCTTGTCGCCCAGGGTCAGGATCTCCTCGATCGCGACCGAGGAATTCAGGACCACCTGCAGCACGCGCCGCTCGCCCTCCTCCATACGCTTGGAGATCTCGATCTCGCCCTCGCGCGTGAGCAGCGAGACCGCGCCCATCTTGCGCAGGTACATACGCACCGGGTCGATGGTCGTGGAATAGTGGTCGCCGTCCTCCTCGTCCTTGGCCTCCACCTTCTTCGCGGCGACCTCGTCCGAGAGCGTCTCTTCGGTGTCGTCGTCGGACTCGTCGTCCGGAGTTTCGTTCATCGCGGACATCGTCGTCGTTCGTCTCCCTGGGAACTGGGGGCGAACCTTCGCCGCGGCACCGGGAGGCGCGTTTCTAGCTCACCGCGGCCCGGAGTCAAGGGGGAACGAGAAGTATCAGCAATATAGCGGTCCGCTCGCCTGCCAGATCCGGCCGGGCCGCTTCAGCGCAGCAGATACATGACGGTCGTCTCCAGCTTCGCGGGATCGTCGGTCCAGTCGCCGTAGATCTCCCACGACCAGCCCGCGGACTCGCGATTGATGGCCACCATCCAGGCGTGGATGGCCTCGTGGGTCTGGCGCAGCCCGTCGTAGGGCCCGATGTGGGTCGCCACCGCGACCTCGCCCGCGGGCGTCGTCACCGGCTCGACCTCGCCCGCGGGGGCGAACTCGCGCACCACCTCGACGCCGAAAGCGACCTCCATCGGATCGCCCGGCCGCGTGGGGTGTCGATAGAGGAAGATGTTGTGACCGTCGGTCCTCAGGCCGGGCTGGGTGCGCAAGAAGGCCCAGACCCGATCCAGCGCCGGCTTCCAGGCTGCGGGAACTCCGCCAAATGGTACCGGGCGGCTGACCGCCGCGAGAGTTCGTGGCGACTCGCTTTGAACGGAAACCTTCACCTCCAAGATTCTGCTCCCAATTCCCGCAAAATCGAGTGGTAGCCCGCGCATCCCGCTGGTCTCTCGGTCAGCGAAACACGCTGGCCCAGATGTCGAGCTCGCTGGCGCCGCCATCGGGGTTGCCGCCGTGGTACCAGACCGCCGCCGCCATCCCGTTGGCGCCGACGGCCAGCGCGTGCGCGTACACGCTGGTGAGGTTCTGGTTGTCGATGCGGGTCGCGGCGCCCAGCACGCCGGTCGCGTCCAGGCGGCGCGACCAGAGGTTGGCCAGCCCGTTGGCGCCGGTCTTGCGCCAGATCACCACCGCGTTGCCGGCGCCGTCCATGCGTACCTCGGGCGAGACATCGTCGACGCCGATCCGGTTCTGCGACAGGTTGTCGGTCTCCAGCGGCATGGGCGCGTCCCACATCGCCTGGCCCACCCGGTGGCGGCTGATGCGCGCGTCGTAGGCGCCGCTGGCGACGACCTGTGACCAGACCACCACGGCGTTGCCGGCGCCGTCGATGGCCACCTCCGGCACCTGGTAGTACGAGATCGAGGTCGAGCTCGTGATCAGCGTGGGCGTGCCCCAGGTGCTGTTCTCGTAGGTCCGGGTCCACAGCTCGAACGCCGTGCTGGTAAGCTGCCGCCAGCTGGCCACGGCGTTGCCGGCGGCGTTGAGCGCGATGTGCCCCGAATCGGCGTCGCCGGCGGTGTAGGTTTCGATGGTCATCGGCGTGCCGAAGACCCCGCCCGCGAAGCGCGAGATCCAGACGCTGTTGGTGCTGTCGCCGGGGGGATCGGGTGGCGCCGGGCGCTGCTCCCAGATCACGAAGCCGTTGCCGGCCGGATCGAGCGCCGCCGTGGGGGTACGGTCGCCGGTGTCGGTGGCGTACTTGAGCATGGTCTTGGTCAACCAGGCGCCGCCCGGCAAGCGGCGGCTGGCCCAGAGGATGTATTCGTTGCCGAGCGGGCTGACGTTGTTGTTCTCGGTCCAGACCGCAATCGCGGTGCCGCTGGCGCTGACCGCGAGGTGAACGTCGGCCGCGTTGGCGCTGGAGAGGTGCACCGGGGTTGCCCAGCCCCCGCCCGCGGCCGAGGTCACCGCCCAGATCCCCTGGTCGGTGGCGCCGCCCGTGCCCTGCCAGGTCACCGTGGCCACGCCCTGGCTGTCGATCCCGACGCTGACCCCCTGCCCGCCGGCGACCACCACCGGCGCCTCGGTGCCCCAGGTGCCGGTGGCGGCGCTGTAGCGGTTGAACCAGATCTGCGATCCGTGCTCCCAGACGGCGATGGCGTTGCCGCTGGCATCCATCGCCACCGCCGGCCGCAGGTCGATCTCGTCGATGTTGTTCTCTGCCTTGATCGCGGTCTGCCAGGCGCGCGCCGCGACGGGCGTGTCGGTGCCGGCGTCGACCCGGCCGCCGGTGCCACTGCCACCGGCGCCGCTGCCCCCGGCTCCGCTGCCGCCGGTGCCAGCGCCGCCGCCGCCCACGCCGGCGTCGCCCGCGCCGCGCCCGCCGGCCCCGCTACCGCCCACGCCGGTGCCGCCGCCCGTGTCGGTGCGGCCATCGGTGCCCGCATCGGTGCCAGGGCTGCCGCCAGAGCCGGCGCCACCGTCGCCGGTGTTGCCCGGAATCGGTACCAGCTCCAGCGCCAGCACCTGGGCGGTGGCCTGGCCCGGCGTCACCGTCACTTGCGCTTCCGCGTGCGCGACCCGGGCGTCGCCCGCCAGGCCGATGGCGAAGATCTGGATCTCGCCCTTGATACTGGCCGGGATCAGCAGGCCGATGTCGATGGCCGCGCCGTTCGACCACCCGAACACGGTGGGCTGCTTGACCGTCGCCGTGCCCTGCTTCGCGCTCACTTCGACCGCGGTCAGGCCGCTGACGCTGCTGGCTGCGCTGATGTGCATGCGCACGTTCGAGCGTCCGGGTTCCGTGCAGCCGGCGGCCAGCGCCAGCAGGGAACAACCCGCCAGAATCAGCGCGCGCCGGGGGGCTTCGAGCTCGCTTCGCGTCGTCATTGACAGGTGCTCCCGAGGTCGCAGGGACCATCGACTTTCCTGGTGAACAGCCCGGCGGCCGCCGCGCCACCCACGCCGGCGACCACCACCCCGCCCACGATGGCCCAGAACCACCAGCGGGTGTAGACCGGCGATGGTTCCGGCGCCTTCTCCGGCGCGGGGTGCGCGCTGAGATCGAGCGCGGGCGAGGCGGCCGGCCTGGGCGGCACCTCGCGCTCGACCAGCACCACCGCCTTCGGTGCCGGTGCGCCCGCGGCGGGGGGCGCGGCGGCCGCCGGCGTCTTGCTGGCCGGGTCCGCGCTCGCGCCGGCGCCGGTACCCTCCTGGCTGGCCTGGGTCCGCTTCAGCTGCTCCATCTCGGCGATGTAGCCCTGGACCTCCGCGCGCTCGGCCGGTGTGAGCTTGCGGGCCTTGCGCAGATACTCGCGAAAGCTGCTGATCGCGCGCTCGGCCTGGCCCAGGTTCTGGTAGCAGCGCGCGATGTTGCGCAGGTAGTTCGGGTGCAGCTTCTCGGCGTAGAGCTTGACGAATACGTCGAGCGCATCCTGGTAGCGGCCGGCGGCAAACGCCTCGCGCGCCGTCATTTCCCGGGGATCGGGGGCCGCTCCCGCCAGCGATGTCCACAGCAACAGCGGGACGATCCAGGCCGCACGACGCAGCATGACAGCTCTCATTGGTCTCTCCTCATCAGGTCCGCGGATATTGGCATGAGCTGTCCGAGCGGTGGCGGGTTCCTCGGCAGGGCGACAGGTGAAGGGTGAACGCTGGGCCGGGCGCAATATTTCCGGCCCATCTCCGGCCTCGCGGCGTTCTCATTGCCTGCTCCCTGTTCTGCTCCCCGGTCTGTTCCCTGGCTTCCTGGCTCGCTTGATCTCCTGGCGGCGCGCGGGGCGCCGCGCCTTGAGGAAGTCGACGAAGGCTTGCAGCTTCGGTGCGAGCTGCGCGCGGCTCGGGTAGTAGAGGTGCAGTCCCGGAAAGGGCGGACCCGGGAAGGCGACGCGCAGCGCGCGCTCGAGGCGACGGTCGCGCGGTTCGGGCGTATTGACGTCGTGGTCAACAACGCCGGCTACGGAGTCGTGGGCGCGGTCGAAGAGACCAGCGACGCCGAGCTGCGCGCCGTGATGGAGACCATGTTCTTCGGCGCCGCGACGGTGACCCGCCAGGTGGTCCCGATCTTTCGCGAGCAGAAGGCCGGTACGCTGGTGCAGATGTCGAGCATGGGTGGCATCGTGTCGCCTCCCGGCTTCAGCGCGTATTGCGCGGCCAAGCACGCGCTGGAGGCGTTTTCAGAGTCGCTGTCCGCCGAGCTCGCGCCCTTCGGGGTTCGCGTCCTCATCGTCGAGCCCGGAAATTTTCGCACCCGCTTGCTCGGCGGTTCGATGCGGGCGATGCCGGCCCTGGACGCCTACGCGACGACCGTCGGTCCCACGCGCGACTTCGTCACGCGCTGGGACGGTACTCAGCCCGGAGACCCCGCCAAGGCCGCTCGCGCCATCGTCGATGCCGTCTCGGCGGAATCGGCGCCGCTCCGGCTCGCGCTGGGCGGCGATGCGGTGGAAGGCATTCGGCGAGAGCTGGAAGCGATCCTGGCCGACCTCGACCGGAGCGAAGCGGTCGCGGGCGCGACCGCTTTCGATGCCGCGGAGTCGTGAGCGGGGCGAAGCGCCCGATCGCTCACCGCCGGAACAATAGCCCCTGGCGGCCGAGAACCCGCCGTGCCGTCAGGGTAGGAGCCCGCCGTTGGTGATCGCGGCGGTCAGCGCCTGGGCGGCCTTGGTGCTGCCCTGGACGTTCGGGTGCAGGGTGTCGGTGAAATCCCCCGGCGCGACCAGCCAGCCGGTCGTGTCGATGTAGAAGACCCGCGCGTCGCCGGCGGCGGTGCGAGCGTCGACCGCCGCCTTGATGTCCGCCGCCAGAAAGCCACCGAAGGGACGCAGGGCGGCGATCTTCGCGGCCGGGTAGCCGGCCCGCACCGTGGCGAGAAAGGCCAGATAGGCCGCGCGAAAGGTCGCGGGGTTCGCGGCCATGTCGTTGGTTCCCTGGTTGATCACCACCAGGTCGGGTTGCCAGGAGTCCCGCGGCACCCCCTGGTAGATGAAGTTGAACGCGCTGCTGGCGACCGGCACGCCGCCGTTCCCGCCGATGAGAAGGCCCTGCCGCCCGAAGCCGACCTGGCGCCATTCCGCGCCCAGGGCCTGCGCGGTCTGCGACGCGAATCCCAGGCGACCGTCCTCGCGCCAGCACACGGTGTCCATGCCGGGGCGGGCCGGCCAGACATTCACGCCCTCGGTGATGCTGTCACCGAGGAATTCGATGCGCGGACGCACCGGACGCGCCGAGGATTGCACCGCCCCCCCGGTGACCGAAAACCCGAGGAAGGTGATGCTGCTGACCAGCGGCGGCGTCCATCGGCTCTGCTGTTCGTTGAGGGAACGGACCATCAGCAGCACCTGGTGGGTTCCGGTGAGGCCGGTGGCCAGCGGCAGGGTCGCCGCCAGCTCCGCCTCTTGCCAGGGTTGTTGATCGATGCGCCAGGCCAGCGTCGGGTTGGGAAGCTGATTCAGGGTCACGTCGAAGCGCGCGCTGATGGCCGTGCCGGTGAACGTCGCCGAGACGTGACTGCCGCTGTTGACGGTGATCGCGCGGTCGGTGAGCCGGTTCCAGCGCCCGTAATAGTGAATCAGCTCCTGAACGTCCGCGCCATCCGCGTCGGGCGAGCCCGCGTCCGGCGATCGCGTATCGACCGGTGCGTCCGCGCGCGCCAGGTCCGCGCCCAGCGCCCCGTCGGATGCCGCCGAGTCGGGCACGCCGCCGTCGGCGGCCGCG
>Ga0207701_10005646_pt1 | contig 12545 bp, 12 predicted proteins | sample KBSSwiSSwithPhiX_FD_184294 | JGI IMG/M metagenome (GOLD analysis project Ga0207701, IMG submission 184294) | Switchgrass rhizosphere bulk soil microbial communities from Kellogg Biological Station, Michigan, USA, with PhiX - S5 (SPAdes) (version 2) | ecosystem: Environmental > Terrestrial >...
CGACCAGCCGCGCCGTACCGGCGCGCGATACGCCGGGATCGCCGCGGCGATCGCTTCGACGTTCACCGCCGGCGCGCGGCGCATCGTCACGCGCAACGTGCGCAGGAGCGCGAGCTCCTCGCGGCACGCGTCGCACCCGGCAAGGTGAGACTCCACCTCGCGCCGACGCGCGGTGTCGAGACGGTCGTTGAGATAGTCGGGCAGCGCGTCGCGCACTTCCCCGTTGGGACAATCAGTCATCCAGATACTCCTTGATCGCGCGCATCGCGTTGTGGTAATGCACTCTCGCGGCGCCCTCCGTCGTGTCGACCGCCTCGGCGATCTCGCGGTACGACATTCCCTCGTTCACACGCAGCACGAACACCTCTCGCTGGGTCGGCGTCAACGCCGCCATCGCCCCTCGCATACGCTCCCGCGTCTCCGCGGCGACGACACCGTCGAGCGCGTCGTACTCGGTCGCGACATCCCCCTCCTGCACTTCCACATGCTCGCCTCGCCGTCGTGCCGCGCGCCGCCGATCGAGCACGAGCCGGCGCGCGATCGTGAACAGCCACGTTCGCAACGAGCTCTCACCCCGGAAACCATCGATCGACGCGAAGGCGCGTACGAACGTGTCCTGCACCACCTCGTCGACGTCGGCACGGGCTCCGATGCTCGCCAGAAACCGCGCCAGGGCCGACGCGTGCCGCTCCACGAGCAGCGTCGCCGCCCGCTGCTCTCCCGCCTTCCACCTTGCCACAAGGTCGAGGTCGGTCCGCTCATCGGTGGTGGGGGCGACGTGAGTCATGCGGTCCAACTCGTTGGACGCCGGGCGGAGGGGGGTGTTAACGGCTGTTTTGCCGCGGCCGGTTCGGTCGGTAAGATAGCGCTGAGCCTCGATCCTCCCTCATCCCGCCCGCCGGTCGATGACCATCCCTCCCCTCCGGATCGCGCACCGGGGCATGCCACGTCGCGAGCGAGAGAACACGCTCCCCTCGTTCGCCGCCGCTCTCGCGGCGGGCGCGGACGGGATCGAGCTGGACGTCCACGCCACCGCCGATGGAGTGGTGGTCGTCCACCACGATCCCCATGTCGCGGGGGGCGCGGCGATCGCCCACACCAAGTGGCGGGAGCTGCGGCAAGCCGCTGCCGATCGGGGGGTCGAGATACCGACGCTCGCCGCCGTGTGTCAGCTCGTGGTAGACGCCGCAGAGCTGTTCGTCGAGATCAAGGGGACGAACATCGAGCGTGCGGTCGTCGCGGTCCTTGCCGAGCACCGCGGTCCGAGCGCGATCCACAGCTTCGATCACGCGACGATTCGACGCTTGTCTCAGCTCGACCGCGGGCTTCGGCTCGGCCTGTTGTTCGAGGAGCGCGTTCCCGACGTCGCCGCGCTGCTCGAGGCGAACGGTGCCCAGGACGCATGGCCCCACTACAGCGTGACGGATCGGAAGCTCGTGGACGCGGTGCACGTGGCCGGTGGACGCGTCATCGCGTGGACGGTGAACGACCGGCGAGACGTCGGGCGCCTGACGGCGCTCGGCGTGGACGGTCTGTGCACCGACGACGTGTCGCTCGTCGGGACGCCGTAACGTCCCGGACGAGCGCGAGAGTCTAGACGGGCGGCGTGTCCGCCCCGCCCTGACCGCCCTTCGCAGCGATCTCGCGCTCGAGCCGAGTCACTTCCGCTTCAGCGCTCGCGAGATTGGCGGCGAGCACGGAATAGCGCTCCGCCTCCAACTCTCCGCCGGCAACCCGGGCGCGATAGACGGCGTAGCCGAGCGACGCGGCGGCGGCTTCCGCACGCTGCTTCGCGCGATGCTGCTCGAGGCGAAGCTTCCCCTCGTCCAGCGCGCTCTGGGCGGCGCGACCGGCCTTGTCCAACTCTCCCTTCAGCGTGTTCCAGATGGCCATCGGAGTCTCCGTCGAGTGCGAGAGTGCCTACGACTTCGGCTGAACGAAAGTTGCGCAACACGCCGCCCGGCGCAAAACGAAGAGAGCCCTCCACGCGTGGAGGGCTCTCGATGAACAGGCGATGAAGCCGAGCTCAGGCTGCGGTCGTGCCGGAGGTCTCCGGGTAGACGCTGACCTTGTAGCGCGTCTTGCTCGCGTGCTCGAACTTCACGACGCCGTCGATGAGCGAGTAGATCGTGTAGTCCGTGCCGAGGCCGACGTTCTTGCCGGGGTGCCACTTCGTGCCGCACTGCCGGACGATGATGTTGCCGGCGATGACGTGCTCACCACCGAACTTCTTGATCCCGCGATACTTCGGGTTGCTGTCGCGGCCGTTGCGAGACGAGCCGACGCCCTTTTTATGTGCCATGAGATCCTCGCGTCAGCCGAGAGTGATGTCGTTGATCCGGACTTCGGTGAAGCCCTGCCGGTGGCCCTGCTTCTTCGCGTAGTTCTTCCGGCGCTTCATCTTGAAGACGATGATCTTGTCGCCCAGACCGTGCTTGACGATCTCGCCCGTGACCTTCGCGCCAGAGAGGGTCGGAACGCCCGTCTTGACGTTCTGGCCGTCGCTGCCGAGCAGCACGTCGTTGAACTCGATCGATCCGCCGGCCTCGCCCACGAGAGTGGGGAACCGATATTTCTTGCCCGGCTCGACGCGGAACTGCTTGCCGCCGGTGCGAATGATTGCGTAGGACATTAGAGACACTCGTGAGCGTGTGGCGTAGAGCCTAAAAAGTTAAGTGGTGCGGGGTTACGTGTCAACGCCGCCACTCCGTCGAGGCACGGCGCCGGGTTGCGGCGGGGGCGATGGCGGGTCGAACGTGTCGGTGACGCGGGGGGCGCTCGACCGGTTAGGGAGATTGTGAGGGCGGCGTGCCGGCCGCGACCGTTTCATCGGAGCTTCGTTCCACCCAATGTCCAAACTTCGCCCGTTGCAGCTGATCAAGCCGGCCGCGCCCCCCGACGTCCCCGAACCGGGCAGCGCGGCGGAGCGGAGCCTGCTCGTGGCAGCGGCCCAACGGGGGGACGTTCGGGCCTTCGCGGCGCTCGTGGATTCCTATTACGCGCGCTGTCTGCGCTTCGCGATGCACATGCTCGCCAATCGTGACGACGCCGAGGAGGCCGTGCAGGACACGTTCGTTCGGGTGTATCGCGCCCTGCCCGGCTACGAGGAGCGAGAGTCGTTCGAGCCCTGGCTGTTCCGGATTCTCGCGAACCGGTGCCGGAGCGCGGGCGCGCGGGAGCGGCGCCGCTCCGAGTTCGTCGAGTTCGGCGAGGTGCCGGAGCGGGCGAACGATCGCCGGCACGACGAGGCGATCGCCTGGCGCGAGGAGATCGCCCGGGCGCTTGCCTCGCTGCCGCCCGAGCAGCGCGAAGCGTTCCTGATGCGCCACGTTGAAGACCTGACGTACGACGACATGGCGATCGCCACCGGCGCGGGCATCTCCGCGCTGAAGATGCGGGTGAAGCGAGCCTGCGACGCATTGCGACAGCGGCTGACGGAGGATTCCGGTGCACGACGAGACTGACGAGACGATCATCCGCATCGCGGCCGCGCTTCGTCCCATGCCGGAGGTCGATCCGGCGCAGAAGGCGAGTGTGCTGGTGGCCGTGGCGGCCGAGCGGGAACGGGCCCGCGAGCGACGGATGCGGATCGCGCGTGCGTGGCGGCTGGGCGGCGCGACCGTGGTGCTCGCGGCCGCCGGCCTCGTTGCCGCGGTCTGGCTGAGTGCACCGAAGCGAGACGCGAGCGTCGCCACGAGCGCGCCGACGGTTCCGGTGCCGGCGGTCGGTGGCGCCGACTCCACGGCGGTGGGCGCTCGGCTCGCGCGCGACGCGAAGTTGGCCGGCTACAAGTCCGTGCAGGTCGTGTTTCGCGCTCCTGCGGCGCGCCGGGTGAGCGTCGTGGGGGACTTCAACGCGTGGGACACCGGTGCCGACGCGATGTCGCGCGATCCGGCGACCGGCCTGTGGAGCCACACGCTGGCGCTCCGACCGGGCCGGCACGTGTACGCCTTCGTCGTCGACGACAGCGTGTGGATGCGCGATCCACGCACTCCGGAAGCGGTCGACGCGGACTTCGGGCGTCCGGGCTCGGTGCTGCTCGTGGGGCAGCCGTGAACGTGCGCCGGTCGGTCGTGCTCGCGGCTTCGGGGCTCGCCCTGCTCCTACCAGTGACGGGTCGGGCGCAACAGGTGGCGTATGCGGCGAACGCCGTGGCGGAGCTGGACAGTGCGACGCAGGCAGCGGTGAGCCGCGAGCTCGGTCGAGCGCGGTCGCGCGGCCTGCCGGTGCAGCCGCTGGTCGCGAAAGTTCGCGAGGGTCAGGTGAAGCGCGCGGCACCCGACCGCATTCGCATCGCGGTGTCGGCGCTCGCCGCGCGGCTCGACTCGGCGCGTTCCGCGCTCGGACCGACGTCGAACGCGGCGGAGATCGTCGCCGGCGCGGATGCGATCGCGGCCGGCGTCGACATGCCGACACTGCGGACCGTGCGCGCCGCGAGCGGCGCACGCGATCTCTCGGCGCCGCTCGGCGCGCTGGCGCAGCTCGTGGCGAGCGGAGTGCCCGCTCGGCGCGCGACGCAGATGATCCTCGAGCTGCTCAAGCGTGACGCCGGCCCACGCGAGGTGCTCGCGTTCGGCCTCGCGGTGGAGGCGGACGTCGGCGCGGGAGTGCCGGCGGAGGAGTCGGCCGTCTTCCGGCTTCGGTCGATCGAGTCGCAGGGCGTCGGAGCGGACCGACTCACGGTCGCCGCGCCGGACGGGAATCCTGTTTCTCTTTCGGGAAAGCCCGGGGGCAACACCGGTGGGGCGACGCCGAAGCGCAGACCGTAGGTGAGGCGCGCGATCGCCTCGGCACTCGGCGGCCTGCTCGTCCTTACGGGGATGAGCAGGCCGCTCGGCGCTCAGCACCGCTCCGCGCTGGACGTCGGTGTGTCGATCGTGCGCTTTCTCGACGACAGCTCGACGATCGCCGGCCCGTCGCTCGGCCTCACGTCGGCCGCGGACGGGCGACGACTCTTCGGCTGGGTCAATGTCGGCGGCGTCGGAACGGTGGGTGCCGCGTCGGGATCGGCGACGCTCGCCGGAGGTGCGAGGACGCCGATCGCGCGGCGCTGGCTGCTGGAAGGATCGGGCGAGCTGTTCGGCGTCGCGGGTACGTCGGTCCATGGCGCGGTCTCGGCGACCGGCGCCGCGCGCGCGATGCGCCTCGTCGGCGACGGCGGCGTCTGGGCGCGAGGCGCGGCGTCGATCTCGCATCGCGAAGCGGGCGGACTACCCGCGCATGCGCTCGACGCGGGCGCGTGGTGGAGCTGGCCGCGCGTGCGGGTGAGCGCCTTCGTGCTCGATCAGCATGCGAAGGCACAGCTGTTCTCCGGCCCGCTGCGCGACATCCTCATCGGCACCCTCCCCGTGCACTATCAGGAGGGCACGCTGGACGCGCGCATCGAGGGAGATGCCGTCTCGCTCGACGTGTCGGCGGGTGTGCGACGGGATCCCGACGCCGCGTCCGTGTACGAGACGGTTCTGACCGCGACGGCGGCGTTCTGGCAGTCGGAGTCGCGCGCGTGGACGGTCGCCGTGGCGCGTCAGCCGCCCGATTGGGTGCGTGGTGCCGACGCCGCGCAGTGGGTGGCCGTGGGGATGCGCTTCTTCGAGCGGCGGCCCGCGGCGGCCCGGGCGGAACGAATCCGTCCGGTCGTGACGGTGGCTGGTGCCGACGAACAGCGACGCGTCCGCGTGGTCGCGCACGGGGCGCATACCGTCGAGCTGATGGCGGACTTCACCGACTGGTCGCCGGTGACGCTGGCGGTCGCGCGCGACGCGTTCGAGGGCACGTTCACGCTGTCGCCGGGAACGCACCGCGTGCTGCTGAGAATCGACGGCGGAGCCTGGCGCCTCGCCGCGAACACGCCCGCCGTGGACGACGACCTCGGCGGGCGTGTGGGCTTGCTGGTGGTACCGTGACGGCGAGGATCAGGCCACGGCGTACTGGTGCGTCACGTCGCGGCCAGCGCTCTTCACGACGAGCTTGAACTCGTCCGGTCGAAGCAGTGGATCGTCACGGAGCTCGAGTGAGAAGCCGACGGACTTCTCGAGCTTCCGCATCAGATCCGATTCGTTCTCCATCGCGAACATTGCGACGTCGGGGTGCAGCTTCACCAGGAGCGGATCGCGCTTCCCCTCGACGCCCATGCGCTTCACGCTGCGCTCCATGCGGCGAAGGATCGTCTCCGCCGTGAAGACACGACCGGTGCCCGCACAGGTAGGACACGACTCGGTCATGCTCTGCAGATGGCTCTGCCGCACGCGCTGGCGGGTCATCTCGATCAGACCGAGATCGGACACGGCGAACGCCTTCGTGCGCGCGCGATCGCGGCCGAGGTGCGTGCGCAGCTCCTGCAGCACCTTCTCGCGGTTCGACCGCGTGTCCATGTCGATGAAGTCGCAGACGATGATGCCACCCACGTCGCGAAGCCGGAGCTGACGGGCGATCTCGCGCGCCGCCTCGAGGTTCGTCTTGAGGCTGGTCTTCTCCGGGTCCTTCTTGCCGACGAAGCGTCCGGAATTGACGTCGATCGAGACCAGCGCCTCGGTCGGCTCGATGATCAGATAGCTGCCCGACGGCAGATCGCACCGCCGCTTGAACAGGTCGCGGATCTCGGACTCGATCTCCTCCTTGTCGAACAGGGGCGTCGTGTCCTCGTAGAGGACGATGCGCTCCATCAGCTCCGGGGCGATCCCCTTCAGGTATTCGATGATCTCGTTGTAGACCTGCTTGGAATCGACCGTGATGCGCTCGACCTTGTCGCTGAAGATGTCGCGGATGAGTCCCCGCGTGAGCGACGTCTCGCGGTGCACGAGCGCGGGAGGCCGGACGAAGTGCGTCTTCTTCTTGATGCGCTTCCACGTGTTCATCAGCGTGGTCAGCTCGCGCTCGATCGTCTCGGGGGTGACGTCCTCGCCCACGGTGCGCACGATCACGCCGCCCGAGTCGTCGGGAAGCATCCCTTCGACGAGGGCACGAAGCCGCTTGCGCTCTTCCCGGTCGCCGATCTTGCGACTCACGCCGACGCGCGACGCGAACGGCATGTAGACGAGGAAGCGGCCGGCCATGGAGACCTGCGCGGTGACGCGCGGGCCCTTGGTGGAGATCGGCTCCTTGCTGACCTGCACGAGGAGCTCCTGTCCGCGCTTCAGCACGTCCTGGATCGGGGGAGCGTCGCGCTCGTCGCGCTCGAGCTCCCGAAACGTCTCCTCGGCGTCATCGTCGTCGTCGTCCGCCGCGCTGTCGGGGTAGACGAGGTCGGATGCGTGGAGGAAGGCGCTCTTCTCCGTGCCGATGTCGACGAACGCGGCCTGAAGGCCGGGAAGGACTGCGTCTACCTTGCCGAGGTAGATGTCGCCCACCATGCGGCGGGCATCAGGGCGATCGACGAGGAGCTCGACGAGCTCGTCGTCCTCGAGGATGGCGACCCGCGTCTCTCGCTGGGTCGCGTTGATGAGAATCTCTCGTTTCATCAGGGACCGCGCCTGTAGGGGCGTCCGGCGACTCGGTGGCCGCGGCGCGGTGAGTATGAGGATGGGTGGTTCGAACGCGTCGCACGGGACGGGGACGAACCGAGGCTGGATGGGCCGTCACGACGCGCTGGGTGATCGAAGACGGTGCGTCCGGGCGAGCCGCGCCAGTGCGTCGAGCCAGGCGCCGAAATGGCGCGAGCACGACGGCGACGAGAGTCACCAGTAGCCGGAGCAACGAACGATCGGCCGGCAGGAGCCGGGATGCCGCAGCGGATGCGACGAGCGCGTCGAAGCGACCGATGACTGCCTCGGCCGCGCCTACACGCGAGAAGTCCCGATGAACGCGCGAGTCGCCGCGCGGCATCGGAAGCGGAAGTACCAGGGATGCTGACACTAGTGAATAGCTAACGATCACGAATCAGACTCGCAACGCGGCTCAGCTCGTTGCGGGTCAATCGGCGAGCTCGCGCAGGATGTGCCGCGAGATCACGATGCGCTGGATCTCCGACGTCCCCTCGCCGATCTCGCAGATCTTGGCGTCGCGCATCATCCGCTCCACCGGATAGTCCTTCGTGTAGCCGTAGCCGCCATGTACCTGCACCGCCTTGATCGTGGCTCTCATGGCGAGCTCCGAGCAGAACAGCTTGGCCATGGCGGCCTGCTTGCCGAACGGCTTCCCCTGCTGGGCGAGCCACGCGGCGTGATACGTGAGATGCCGGCCGGCCTCGATCTCGGTGGCCATGTCGGCGAGCTGGAAGGCGATCCCCTGGAAGCTGGCGATCGTCTGGCCGAACTGCTTTCGCACGCTCGCGTACTTGACGGCTTCCTCGTACGCGCCGGTCGCGATGCCGAGGGAAAGCGCCGCAATGCCGACGCGACCGGAGTCGAGCGTCTTCATGAAGTTCACGAAGCCCTCACCCTCCCGGCCGAGCAGGTTCTCTTCCGGCACCTCGACGTCCTCGAGGATGAGCTCCGCCGTGTCCGAGGCGCGCCAGCCGAGCTTGTCTTCCTTCTTTCCGGCGCGGAATCCACGCATGGCCGGCAGCGAGGGCTCGTGGCCGATGCCGAGATCCTTCACCTTCGCCAGGTCGGACGTCGGCTTCGTCATGATGAACGAGCTGATCCCCTTCGTGCCCGCGGCCGGATCGGTGACCGCCGTGACGACGAAGATCTCGCCGACGCTGCCGTGCGTGATGAACCGCTTCACGCCGTTGAGGACGTAGCAGTCACCGCGGCGCACGGCGGTCGTCTGGGTGCCGCCGGCGTCGGAACCAGCGTTCGGCTCCGTGAGCCCGAATCCGCCGAGCACCTTGCCGCTCGCCAGAAAGGGCACGTAGCGCTCGCGCTGCGCGTCGGTGCCGAAGTGCACGATCGGCGACGTGCCGAGCGTGGTGTGCGCGGAGATCGTGAGTCCGGTCGACGCGTCGACGCGCGCGAGCTCCTCGATGGTGATGACGTAGCTCAGCAGGTCGAGCCCTGCTCCGCCGAGCGACTCCGGCCACGGCACGCCGAGCAGACCGAGCTCGCTCATCTTCTTCACCGTCTCCCAGGGAAACGAGCCGTCGGCGTCGTGTCGTGCGGCGACGGGCGCCACCTCTTCGATCGCGAACTGGCGAACCATTTCGCGAACCGCGAGGTGCTGCTCGGAGAAGTACAGTTGATCGTCCATGTCGTCAGGCCGCTTCCGTTTCGTCGGAGGTTCGCACGAGCTGGAGGAATCGCTCGCCATACTTGTCGATCTTCATCGGTCCCACCCCACGGATCTCGCCGAGCGCGTACGGAGACTTGGGCCGCCGAACGGCGATCTCGAGCAGCGTGCGATCGGGGAACACGACGTACGCGGGCACCTGCTCCTCGCGCGCGATGCTCGTGCGCAGCGCGCGCAGCTGCTCCAGCAGACGCGCGTCGGCCGCGCTCGCGACGAGCTCCGAAGGCTCCGGCTTGGCCTGTCGCTTCGCCGCACTGGATTTCGTGCGCTTCTCGCCCGGCCTGGATGCGGGCGCCGTCTTCTCGCGGCGCGTCGCGTCGTGCGTGCCAAGACAGTTGTCGCAACCGCCGCAGTCCTTACCGGCCGCCGGGTCGCCGAAGTAGCGCAGCACGAAGCCGCGACGGCAGCCGGTCGCGTAGGCGTACTGCTGCATCGCATCGAGCTTGGAGAGCTCGTTCTTGCGCCGTCGCTCGATGGCCGCCCAATCGAGCGGATACGCCGACAGCGGGCGCCTCGGATCGGTGACGTGGTCGCCGCCCCCGAGCCGATGCCACTCGAGGAACTGCCCGCGCTCGAGCTCCGCGAGCAGCGGCATGGCGCCGACGGCCCTGCCGAAGCCCGGGGGCAGCCCATCGAGGTCGACGGGCAAGCCGTCGTAGAGCGCGTCGCCGCCGACGCGCCAGAGCGCGCGCAGCAGCCCGAGCTTCAGTGAATCGTCGGCGCCGAGCTCGCGCTTGATGCGTTCCGCGGTCGCGAGCAGCCGAACGAACACGCGACCGCCGCTCTCCGGATCGGAGCGGAGCGCGCCGGTCTGGATGAGGAGCCGCAGCGCCGACTCGACCTCGCGGTCGCTCACCTTGCCCGGCAGTGCGGCAGCGATGGCGCCAGGCTCGAGGGATACGGCGCCAGTACGGTCGGCCATCTTCCGCGCGCGGTCGTACACCTTCTCGACGAGTGCGCGGTCGGGAAAGGCGCCCTTGATGAAGAACTCGTGGGTGAACCGGTCGGGAAAGGCGTGGAGCAGGAACACCTCGGCGGGCTGGCCATCGCGACCGGCGCGCCCCGCTTCCTGATAGTACGCCTCGAGCGTTCCGGGCATCGCGTGGTGGACGACGACGCGGACGTTCGGCTTGTCGATCCCCATGCCGAAGGCGTTGGTGGCGACGATCGCGCGCACCCGCTCCGACATGAACGCGTCCTGCACCTCGTGCCGGTGCACGTCGTCGAGGCCGGCGTGATAGGCCGCCGCGGCGATGCCGGCGTCTTCCAGCGTACGAGCGATCTTCTCCACGTTGCGGCGCGTCGAGGCGTAGACGATCGCCACGCCCTCCTGGTGCTCGCGCAGGATGCCGGCGAGCGCCGAGTCCTTCTCGACGTCGGTGCGCGTCGGCACGACGTGATAGCGCAGGTTCTGCCGGTCGAACCCCGTGATGATCGTCTCGGGATCCTCCAGGCGGAGCTGGCGCACGATGTCGGTGCGGACGTGCGGCGTCGCCGTGGCGGTGAGCGCGACCGTCTGCGGCGCGCCGAGCCGCTCACGCACCTGGGCGATGCGCAGGTAGCTCGGACGGAAGTCGTGCCCCCACTCGCTGATGCAGTGCGCCTCGTCGATCGCCAGCAGCGAGACGCCGACGTCGCGCAGGCGCTCGGCAGCGGAGCCGACGTCGAACCGCTCGGGAGCGAGGTAGAGCAGCTTCACCTCGCGGCGCATGACGCGCATCATGCGCTCGGACACCTCGCCACTGGTGAGCGTGCTGTTCACGAAGGTGGCCGGGATGCCGCGCGCGGTGAGCGCGTCGACCTGATCCTTCATCAGCGAGATGAGCGGGCTCACGACGACGGTGACGCCGGGCAGCACCATCGCCGGCACCTGGTAGCAGACCGACTTGCCGCCGCCGGTGGGCAGGACGACGAGCGTATCCCGGCCGGCGAGCACGGAGGAGACGGCGCGCTCCTGCCCGGGCCGGAAGTCGGGGAAGCCGAATTTCGCGCGAAGGACGGCGCGCGCTTCGTCGAGAGTCGGGCGGGGTGTCGTCATGCCGGCAGCGTGCGGCTCGCGCGCCATGCGCGCGTCATCACTCCGCCGCGCACCGTCGCGCTAGACCGCACGAACGAAGTGCCCGCGCGTGAAGGCGTCGTGCACGGCCGGCCGCGCCAGGTTGGCGATCTGTCGAGCTCCGCCAGCGAGCTGCTCGAGCATGGCGCGATAGCCGGAGACGACCTGGGCGATCGGATCGCCGGCCACGTTGAAGACGAGGTGAAAGTTCCGGATCCCACCGCGCCAGAGCCGCGGGAGATATTCCCCGCCCTCGATCGGCCGCGAGTGCAGCAGCCGATTGCGGCACGCGGCGTCGGTGGCGACGGGAAAGCTGTAGCCGGCGGGATCGGTGAGCTCGACGTTCGTGTGCTTCTGCACGCAGAGGTCTCGACAGGTCGTCGGCACGCGGTCGAACGCGGCGGAGAGCACGCAGTGCTCGATCGTCATCCCCTCGGGGCGACCGTAGAGGAGCACGTCGAATCCATCGCCCTCCCAGGGAGCGGAGACGGCGAGCAATTCGTCGGTCGTCAGCTCCACCGAGAGCGCGATGCGACGCGCGCCGAGCCGGAACAGCTCCGCCGCCGTGTGCTGGTTGAAGCAGTTGACGGCGTAGTCCGCGATGACGTCGCGTCCCGCGCGCGACAGCTCGGCGACGAGCCCGACGTGTCCGCTCAGGAGCGGGAGCCCGACGTCGAGCCACTTCTGCACCGTGCGGCGCTCCTCCGGGCGCACGATCGTCGGCGTGCGCAGGCGCAGCGCGATGCCCTGTGCGGCCAGCTCGTCGGCGAGCGCGCGCACCCGCGTGACGGGCGGCGTCGGGTGGCGGAGGAAGACGTCGAGTACGATCGTCGTCGCACCGGCCGCCGCGGCCGTGCGCGCGTCGTCGAGCGTGAACACGGACGCGACGAGATCGAACTTCGCGGCGCTCGTCTCCTCGGCGGAACTCGTCGCCCGCACCACGGGCGAGAGCGGCAGCGCCGCGTCGATCGTCGCGCGGCGCTCGGCGAGCTTCGCCTCGTGCGCCCAGTCGCGACGCTGAAGCAGCTCGTCGACGGCCTGCTGGCGCAGATGATTGATCTCGCTGATCGGGAGGAACAATCCGGGCGTCAGCCCTGAGAGCTCGAGCGACGTCAGCGCGAACGGCGTCTCACCGAGACGGCCGAGGTGCTCGCGCAATGCTCGGTCGTCGAGGGCGCGCTTGGAAGCTGGCGCGAGGTTCAGCTCGGAGCGCACGGTCACGGTCTCGCCATCCGCGACGAAGACGGCCTTGAGCTGTCCCCCCGTCGAGCCGAAGACGCGCACGTCGAGGCGCGTCTTCCGCTGGCGAAGCTCGGCGGGAAGC
>Ga0207701_10005653_pt1 | contig 12537 bp, 13 predicted proteins | sample KBSSwiSSwithPhiX_FD_184294 | JGI IMG/M metagenome (GOLD analysis project Ga0207701, IMG submission 184294) | Switchgrass rhizosphere bulk soil microbial communities from Kellogg Biological Station, Michigan, USA, with PhiX - S5 (SPAdes) (version 2) | ecosystem: Environmental > Terrestrial >...
TGACCGAGCGAGGGCCTGAAGATGAGGATCCGGAACGAACCGCCGGCCGCTTCGCGTCCGGACGGTTCGTTAAATCGGCCCAGACCGCGCCGGTCATTGCGCTCCGCATGGAAGGGCTGCTCGTCTGGTTGGTCGAGCGCGTGGCGAAGTTTCCACGTGAGCACAAGTTCACGGTCGGCGACCGCCTCGTCGAGACCTGCCTCGACATCACGAGTCATCTCGTGGAGGCGTCGTACCGGCGCGACAAGCGAACTCCCATTCGGCGCGGCGGCGGGCACACCGCCGAGATGCTGGTCGAAAAACGCCAGCACGCGTTTCTTGTACTCTTCGTTGGCCAGCTGAAACGATTGATTGTGCTTGGCCTTGTCGATCAGCCAGAATTCCTTGGGCTCGCGGGCGCGCTCGAAGAGTGCCCGGGCCATATCGGGCTTGATGTAGTTGTCCGCGCCGCCGTGGATCATCAAGAGCGGCCGCGGCTGGACGATCAACACGCACGGCGCGAGCCACAAGGTGCAGGTGATGCCGCCGCACGTCGCCGAGCTTTCGGCGCACATGATCGAGAAGCCCGCGCCAGACCTCTCGCGGCTTCTGCTGGCACCGATGCCGGGATTGCTTACGAAGCTCGACGTCGCGGTCGGCGACAAGGTCGAGCCCGGCCAGCCGGTCGCGGTCATGGAAGCGATGAAGATGGAGAATATCCTGCGCGCGCCCAAGGCGGCCACGGTCAAGGCGACGCCGGCAAAGGCGGGCGACAGCCTTGCCGTCGACCAGGTCATCGTCGAGTTCGAATGATGTTCGCGGAGCGCTTCGCTCGCGACGGCTGTCTCGTCATCGACAAACTGTTCGACCCTGCGCTCATCGACAGCATCTTCGAAGAATATCACCGCCAGTACGGCGACATCGATCCCGCCAACCGGCCACTGCACCTGAAGGCCGGCGACCGCCGCCTGCAGCTTCCGATCACGCTTCGCGGGGCGCTCCTCGACCCCGGGCTTTACGGGCATCCCCTGCTTCTGAAGATCCTTGGGGAGATCTTCGGATCCTTGTTCCTGATCGACAACGTGACCGTCGTAACCGCGCTCGCGGGGGCGGACCACCAGCCCTTTCATCGCGACCAGCCCGACCTGTTCCCGCTCGGCCGCGAATATGACGCGTCGCTGCCCTGCTATGCCGTGATCGTCGCCATCCCCCTGATCGACCTGGACGAACAGACGGGCACGACCCAGATCTTCCCCGGCACGATGGGCGACAGCCACGAAGACCCGGACGCGCTTGGCGAGGGGGTCATGCCCTTCACCAAACGCGGCGGCTGTTACCTGCTCGACTATCGCGTGCAGCACCGCGGCTTCGCCAACCGGTCGGACCGGGATCGTCCTGTCCTCTACATCACCTATTCGCGCGAGTGGTTCACCGACACGATCAACTATCGCAAGCACGCGCGCCTGGAGGTCGACCCGGCGGAGTTCGAAACCATTCCACTTGAGCATCGCCCGCTTTTCCGCCGCGCCGCCGGAAAGGGGCTTCTCGATGCGACAATCGAGGATTTGCGAGCGAATCCATACGGCATGGCTCCAAAGATCGACTAAATGACGACAGCCTCGCGATCGATCAGGTCATCGTGGAGTTTGAGTAGGCGTCTCAAGGACGAAAATTGAGCACTTCGCCGCCATCCGAGATCGCGAATTCGCAGTAGCCTCCACCGTCAATCGTAAGGAATGTGACGCGATATAGTTGCCCGAGGGCGAGCTCCGTTGGGCCTATAGTCGATTTCATTCCTGCGGGGAATTCACCGTAACGAAGTTCGTGCATTTCAGGACCATTTGACCGCGTGGTTTCCAGCTTCCAGACTCGCTTGGTTGGCTTATCGATCCTCTCGACATTGACATAATTCACGTACGGGGTCCGGCTGCCGAACAATCCGCTGTTACTTATCGTGAACACCATGGGTCCATTCTTGGCGATGGCCGTCACCTCATAAGCGTACGAGCAGCTACCCAGCGCCATCGCCACCACGAAGATGGTAACGACTCTTAGAATCGCTCTCAGCATCACCGAGTCCTCAACTCACTCCGTCTGAGCTTGCCGGTCGCCGTCTTCGGTAGCGCGTCGACGAATTCGATCTCGCGTGGGTATTTGTAGGGGGCGATCTGCTCCTTGGCGTGAGCCTGCAGTTCCCCGACCAGCTCGTCTGATGGGGCGAAGCTCGGCGTTGCAACCACGAACGCCTTCACCTTCTGCCCGCGCTCGGGACAGGGCACGCCAATCACCGCGCATTCTGCGACCGCTGGGTGCGACAGCAAAGCATTCTCCACTTCGGGAGCGCCGATATTGTAGCCGGAGCTGACGATCATGTCGTCGTTGCGCGCGAGGTACCAATAATAGCCGTCGGTATCGCGGCGGTAGGTGTCGCCGGTGACGTTCCAGCCGTCGACCACATAGTCGCGCTGGCGCGGGTCATCGAGATAGCGGCAGCCGGTCGGGCCCTTGATCGCCAAGCGTCCGACGCCCTCCTCCATCGGTTTGCCGTCGTCGTCCAGCACCGTCGCAATGTAGCCCGGCACCGCCTTGCCAGTTGAGCCGGGACGAATTTCGTCGCCCGCGGCAGAGACGAAAATGTGCATCATCTCGGTCGAGCCGATGCCGTCGGTGATCGCGATGCCGGTGCGATCCTTCCACGCGCGCCAGGTTGCCTCGGGCAAATGCTCGCCGGCAGAGATGCAGTAGCCGAGCGTCTTGAGCGCTTCGTCGAGCGCTGGCTGCGAGAGCATCGCCTTGTACGCGGTCGGCGCCGTGCCGAGGTGCGTGACCCCAAACTTCGCGATCGCCTCCAGCAATTTATCGGGACCGCCCTGCTCGATCGTCACAGCGGCTGCGCCGAAGCGCCAAGGGAACATCGGCGTGATCCCGAGACCGAAGGTGAACGCCATTGGCGCGCTCGTCAGGAAGACGTCGCCGGGCTGTGGATCCACGAGATGCTTGGCGAACGTGTCGCACGGCGCGAGCACATCACGGTGGAAGTGGACGCAACCCTTGGGAATGCCGGTCGTGCCGCTCGTGAAAGCTATGATGCATGGATCGTCGCGGCTGGTGTCGGCGGGCGGCAGAGGCTCGAGCGAGGCGCAGCGCGTCTCCAGCTCACCCTTTCCGTAATCGCCGTCGTACTTGACGATGTGTTTGACGAAGTGCGTCTGGTCGACCGCCTGGCGGAAGTCGCCGATGTAGCGGCTGTCGACGACGGCGTGAGAAATTTGCGCGCGCTCGATCACCGTCGCCATCTCACCGGGGCGAAGCAACGGCATGGTCGCGACAACCACGCCGCCGGCCTTCATCACACCCAGCCAAGCCGCGAACATCGTCATCGTGTTCGGTCCGCGAAGAAGCACTCGGTTGCCTGCGCTCAGCCCTTCTTCTTCGACAAGCAGCCGGGCGAAGCGCCCGCTGAAATCGTCGATCTCGGCAAAGGTCCAGCGGCCATGATCGTTGATCACGGCCAATGCCTCGGCCGCGCCGCCCTTCAACAATTCCACCGCCGCGTTCAGCCGTTCGGGATATTGCAGCTCGGGCAGGTCGAAGCGGAAGTCCGGAAGAAGCTCCGGCGGCGGCAATCGGTCCTCGACGAACGTGTCGCGCATGATCAGTCGGGCACCACCGCCGTCGTCTCGATCTCGACCTTGGCCGCGCCTTCGACGAAGCCCTTCACCTCGACAAGCGCCATGGCGGGGTAATTGGCGCCCATGATCTCCCGCCAGGCTGCGCCGATCTCGTCGCGCGAGCTCAGATATTCGGCGCGGTCGAGGACGTAGCAGGTCATTCGGACGATATGCTCGGGCCCGGCTCCATCTTCAGCGAGGATCGCCAGCGTGTTCTTGAGCGCCTGGGTGAACTGACCATGGAGCGTGTATTCCGGGAACATCTCCCGCTCGTCCCAGCCGACGACTCCGGCAGTGAAGATCATCCGCCCGCTGGCGCTGATTCCGTTCGAGTAACCCTTGGGTCGCGGCCAATTCGCCGGCTGCAGAATCTTCATGTCGTTCCCTTCAGCAAGTCCCGCGCGATGATCTGCCTCTGCACTTCGCTCGCGCCTTCGTAGATCCGCAAGGCGCGGATATCGCGATAGAGCTCCTCGACTTTCACACCGCGAGTGACGCCGGCGCCACCGTGCATCTGCACCGCTGCATCGATCACCATCTGCGCGCTTTCGGTTGCGTGGAGCTTCGCCATCGCGGCTGCGCGGCGGTTGTCCACGCCGCCTTCGTCCTGCTGCCATGCAGCTCGGTAAATCAGCAAAGCAGACGAATCGACCTGCAAAGCCATGTCTGCGAGCTTCGCCTGCGTCACCGCATTTTCCGCCAGAGTCCCCGTGCCGAGGCGGCGATTCTTCGCAAAGCTTAGAGCTTCGTCGAGAGCTCTGCGGGCGAATCCGAGCGCAGCTGCCCCAACCGTCACCCGGAACAGGTTCAGCGTCTCCATTCCGATGCGGAACCCCTGGCCCGCTTCGCCGATCAACGCGTCAGCTGGAATCCGGACATTGTCATATCTCAAACGCGCGAGCGGGTGAGGGGCGATGACGTCGATACGCTCGGCCACCTCGACCACCTCGGCCGGGACAATGAATGCGGAGAGGCCGCGTGCGCCCTCGCCCTCGCCGGTGCGCGCGAAGGTCACGTAGAGGTCCGCAATCCCGCCATTGGAGATGTAGGTCTTCTCCCCGACCAAGACCCACTCATTGCCGTCGCGCATTGCCGATGTCTGGATGTTCGCTGCGTCCGAGCCACACTCTGGTTCCGTCATGGCAAAGGCGGCGACTGCTTCTCCGGCCGCCACTCGGGGCAGCCATTCGCGCTTCTGCTCGACCGTCCCGAAAAGACTGATCGCGCCCGAGCCCAGCCCCTGCATGGCGAAAGCAAAGTCGGCGAGCCCGCTATGATAGGCCAGCGTCTCGCGGGCGATTGCGAGGCTTCGAACGTCGGGGCGACGGTCGCCGTCGGCGACGCAATGCTTCAGGAAGCCAGCCGAACCCAAGGCGCCGACCAGGTCCCGGCAATCCTGGTCGAGGTCGCCAGTAGTGTTCGGAAGCTCGCTGGAGCACCAGCGCCGCAACTTGTCCGCCAAATCGCGGTGCTTCGGATCGAAGAAAGGCCAGGACAAGAAGCTTTTGTCGGGCATCAATTGCCCTCGAAGACCGGCTTTTGCTTCGCCGCGAACGCTTCATAAGCGCGCTTGAAATCCTTCGTTTCCATACAGACCGCCTGCGCCTCCGCCTCCATTTGGAGCGCCTGCTCGATGGAGACGTGCCATTCCGCATCGAGCTGCTTCTTCGTGACCGCGTGGGCGACGTTCGGACCGGCTGCCAGCTCCCGGGCAAGCGCCTGCGCACCCGCGAGTGGATTGTCGCTGAGCCGGTTCCAGAAGCCCCAGGCGAAGCCCTCTTCGCTGCTCATGTTCCGTCCGGTGAACAGCAATTCGGACGCACGGCCGTGACCGATGATCCGTGGAAGAATCGCGCAGGCACCCATGTCCGCACCGGACAGGCCAACGCGGGTGAAGAGGAAGGCCGTCTTCGCCCCTGGCGCCGCAATCCGGATGTCGCTCGCCATCGCCAGGATCGCGCCTGCGCCTGCGCAAATACCCTCGACAGCGGCGACGATCGGCTGTGGACAGGCGCGCATCGCTCGGACGAGATCGCCGGTCATCTTCGTGAAGCGAAGGAGTCCGTCCGAATTCATTTTCGTCAGCGGCCCGATGATTTCGTGGACGTCCCCGCCTGAGCAAAAATTGCCGCCGGAGCCGGTCAGCACGACCGCTTTCACGCCATAGGTCTCGTCGAGCGCCCAGAAGGTCTTGCGAAGCTCGTCATAGCTTTCGAACGTCAGCGGGTTCTTCCGATCCGGACGGTTCAGGGTGACGGTCGCGACCCCGTCGGCGAAGTCCCACAGGAAGTGCGTGGGCGAGTAATTTGCGGGGTCGAAGCTCATGCGCTGGTGCCGCCATCAATGGTAATCGCGGCGCCGTTGATGTCGCGGTTAGCCGGAAGGCAAAGCATCAGGATTATATTGGCGATCGCTGCCGGATCGACCAGCCGCCCGCTGGCATTCATGTTGGTGATAGCCCCGCGCGAATCCTCTTCGCTGCGCCCGGTGAGCTCTGAGACGCGGGCGACCGACTGGTCGGTCATCGGCGTGTCCACATAACCCGGGCAGACGGCGTTCACCGTGAGGTTCGTCTTCGCATATTCTGCGGCAAGCGAGCGGGCGAGGCCGAGAAGCCCGTGCTTCGACGCGGCATAATGGGCGGCATAGGGGACGCCGCGCAGGCTCGCGACCGAGGCCACGAAAACCAGGCGTCCGCTGTCGCTTTTGAGCAGGTCGCCGATCGCCGCCCGCGCGCACTCGAACGCCGCCGTCAGGTTCGTCGCGATGATCCTGTCCCAGCCTTCGCGCGTCATCTTGTGGAACGGCGCGCTCTCGGCGATCCCCGCGTTGACGATGAGGAGATCGATCGGGCCATTCGCGGCACGCGCCTGTTCGAAGGCCTTCTCGATCGCGCCTGGCTCGGTCACGTCGCACTGGAATGCGGTGCCGCCGGTGCGGACAGCGGTGTGCTGGATCGGCGCCATCCGCCTGCCGAGAAGCGACAGCTTGGCCCCGTCATTCCCAAGCTCGATCGCAGCGGCGGCGCCGATCCCGGATCCTCCACCGGTGATCAGTGCATGGCGGCCTTCGAGCGCTTTGTCCGTCATTGCAGCCCCTTTAGAATCAGCATTGGCCGAACGCTTTTGAGGTGGCAAGGCGGGAGCCATGAAACTCGCCATCCTCGAAACCGGAGTCCCGCCGGGCGATCTCGAAACCAGCTTCGGCGACTATCCGGCAATGTTCGCCCGCCTTCTTGGCGACGGCTTCGAAATCGACACCTTTGACGTGCAGGCCGGCGAGCTGCCGCCGCAGGCGAACGGCCACGACGCCTTCCTGATCACCGGCTCGCCGGCGGGCGTATACGATCCGTTCCCGTGGATCGCGCCCTTAATGGATTTCATCCGCTCGGCGGACGGGACGAAGATGATCGGCGTCTGCTTCGGCCACCAGGTGATGGCGGAAGCGCTCGGCGGCCATGTCGAGAAATCGGAGAAGGGCTGGGGCGCAGGCCTCCATAATTACCAGGTGGTCGAACGCCAGCCGTGGATGAACGGCGAGCAGAAGATCGCCATTCCGGCTTCGCACCAAGACCAGGTAATCGTCCAGCCGCCGGGAACGGAGATCACCGTCCGCTCCGACTTCACGCCTTATGCGGGCCTCTCCTGGATCGACCGGCCGGCGATTTCTTTCCAATTCCACCCCGAATTCTCGCCGGCCTTTGCCAAGGCCCTGATCGAGCAGCGCTACGACCGGGTGAATAATCCCGATGCGGCGATCGCATCGCTCGACGCGCCCAACGACACGGACAATGTCGGCGAGTGGATCCGGAATTTCCTGACGGAGACCAAGCAATGAAGACGCGCGCAGCAGTCGCTTTTCAAGCGAAAAAGCCGCTCGAAATCGTCGAGGTCGATCTCGAAGGGCCGAAAGAGGGCGAAGTTCTCGTCGAGATCATGGCGACGGGCATTTGTCACACGGACGCCTACACGCTCGACGGGTTCGACAGCGAAGGCATCTTCCCGTCGATCCTAGGCCACGAGGGGGCCGGCGTCGTTCGCGAAATCGGGCCTGGCGTCACCAGCGTGAAGCCCGGCGATCATGTCATCCCCTTGTACACGCCGGAATGCGGCAAGTGTAAGTCGTGCCTGAGCGGCAAGACCAACCTTTGCACCGCGATCCGAGCGACGCAGGGCAAGGGATTGATGCCGGACGGGACCAGCCGCTTCAGCTACAAGGGCGAGACCATCTTCCATTATATGGGCTGCTCGACCTTCTCGAACTTTACGGTGCTGCCCGAGATCGCTGTGGCGAAGATCCGCGAGGACGCGCCGTTCAAAACCAGCTGCTACATCGGCTGCGGAGTGACGACCGGCGTCGGCGCGGTGATGAACACCGCGAAGGTCGAGCCCGGCGATAACGTCGTGGTCTTCGGGCTCGGCGGGATCGGCCTTAACGTCATCCAGGGCGCGAAGCTCGCCGGAGCGAACAAGATTGTCGGCATCGACATCAATCCCGACCGCGAGGAATGGGGCCGTCAGTTCGGGATGACCGACTTCCTCAACACCAAGGGAATGTCGCGCGAGGACATCGTCGCGAAGATCGTCGAGATCACGGACGGCGGAGCGGATTACAGCTTCGACGCCACCGGCAACACCGAGGTGATGCGCACTGCGCTCGAATGCTGCCACCGCGGCTGGGGGACCAGCGTCATCATCGGCGTCGCCGAGGCGGGCAAGGAAGTCTCGACTCGGCCCTTCCAGCTGGTCACTGGCCGCAACTGGCGGGGGACGGCCTTCGGAGGCGCGAAGGGCCGAACCGACGTACCGAAGATCGTCGACATGTACATGGACGGGAAGATCGCGATCGACCCGATGATCACGCACGTCCTCACGCTCGACGAGATCAACAAGGGTTTCGACCTGATGCATGCGGGAGAGAGCATCCGGTCGGTCGTCGTCTACTAAGGGGAAGGAACGATGTTCAGCCACATCATGGTCGGATCGAACAACATCGACCGCTCGCAGAAATTTTACGATGCGCTCTTCGGCAAGGAAGCGGCGCGCGACGACAAGGGCCGTCTCGCCTATCGCAACAAGGGCGCGGTCTTCATGGTGACCTCGCCGATGGATGGCCAGCCCGCACATCACGCGAACGGCGGGACAATCGGATTCAATTTCGATAGTCCCGAAGAAGTCGATGCCTGGCACCAACGGGGCATGGAGGCCGGAGGGTCACTCTGCGAGGGATGCGACCCCCCAGGCTACCGCGAAGGGGGATTCGGCAATCTCTACCTCGCCTATCTCCGCGACCCCGACGGCAACAAGCTCTGTGGGCTCCACCGGCCGCAGCAGTGACCGTTGAAATCGTCTCGGAGAACAAGGCGCAGGGGGGCCGCCAGCTCGTCGTCAGCCACGCCTCAGAGGCGACCTCGACGGAGATGCGCTTTTCCGTCTTCCTCCCGCCGCAAGCCAAGGATGGCGAAAAGCTTCCGGTAGTATGGTTCCTGTCGGGACTGACCTGCAGCCCGATGAACGTTACCGAAAAAGGCGAATATCGGGCCGCCTGCGCGGAGCTCGGGCTCATCTTCGTGGCACCTGACACGAGCCCGCGCGGCGACCATGTCCCGGGCGATCCGTCCGGAGGCTGGGACTTCGGGCTGGGCGCCGGATTTTACGTGGATGCGACGCAGGATCCGTACGATCGCAATTACAAGATGTGGACGTACGTCACCGAGGAGCTTCCGGCGCTGGTTGCGGAGAGTTTCCCGGCGGACATGGGCAGGCAGGCGATCACCGGCCATTCGATGGGCGGACATGGCGCGCTCACCGTTGCACTGCGCCACCCCGATAGATTCAGGAGCGTCTCGGCCTTCTCGCCGATTGTCGCTCCCGCCCAGGTCGCCTGGGGCCAGAAGGCGCTCGGCGGCTACCTTGGCGAAGACGCGAGCGCCTGGCGCAAGCATGATGCCATCGCGCTGATCGAGGACGGGGCGCGAGTGCCGGAAATCCTCGTGGATGTCGGCGACGCCGACCCGTTCATCGAAAACCAGTTGCGGCCGGAACTGCTGGAGCAAGCATGCGCCGACGCCGGCATCGCGCTGACGCTTCGCCGGCAAGCGGGGTACGACCATAGCTATTATTTCATCTCGACGTTCATGGCCGACCATCTCCGCTGGCATTCGGAGCGCCTGGCGGGCGCGTAGCCGGTGACGCTCAGCCGCCGCGAGTTCGTGCAAGCGGCGGCGGCGATGGGCGCTTCGCTTGCGTGGACGGGTCCGGTCCGTGCCTCGAAGACGAAATGGAGCGAGCGGCGGGACTTCTATCCCCACGGCGTCGCTTCAGGCGACCCCGACCAAAGCAGCGTCATACTGTGGACCCGGCGCCCGTTCGAAAGCGGCGACCGGCACATGCTCACGGTCGAGGTCTCTGAGGACGAAGGCTTCCGACGGGTCGTTGCACGCTCCCCCGTTCCGGTCTCCGCGGCAGCCGACTGGACCACGCGGGTACTGGTCGGCGGCCTGAAGCCGTCGCGGACCTATTGGTACCGATTCACCGACAACGACGGAAACGGAAGCCGTATCGGCCGAACCCGCACGGCCCCGCGTCCGGACGATCCGCGCGCGGTGAACTTCGCCTTCGTCAGCTGCCAGGACATCAACGAGGGCAAGCTCAACGCTTTTCGCCGGATGATCTTCGAGGACGAGCGAGCCGCAGCTGCAGACCAGCTCGACTTCGTCCTTCACCTCGGCGACTTCATTTATGAGGTCGTCGAATATCCCGATGAGGTAAAGTCCCGGTACGACCGGATCATCTACGACGTCGGTCGCCTTCCCGACGGCGGCAAAGTCAGCAACTTCCACTATCCGCTGACTCTCGACGGCTATCGCACCATCTACCGCGGCTACCTTGCCGACCCGGACCTCCAGGATGCCCGCGCACGCTGGCCGTTCGTTTGCATCTGGGACAATCACGAATTCTCCTGGCAGGGCTGGCAGAGCATCCAGCAGGCCGGCGGCCCGCCGCGACCGGGCCAGACGATCAAGGTCGCGGCCAACCAGGCGTGGTTCGAGTTCATTCCCGCGCGCGTAACTGCGCCGAGCGGCTCGCTCGAAACCTTCGGGACCGTCCCGGTCGAGAACGTCCAGATCGAAAAGTGGGACGACAGCGGGCTTGGCATCGAGCCCAATAATCTCGCCGCGATCCGCAGCCTGATCGCTTACCGGGCGCTGCGGTACGGCCAGCACCTGGACCTCATCATCACCGACCAGCACAGCTTTCACGGGCCCGACCCGTTCAGTGACGAGTCGCTCGGAAAGCTTGGCGATTGGGGAGCCTATGGTGGCTGGTTCCCCGAAGACGTCCAGCAAGTCCTCGACGGGGGCCGCGCTTTCAATGGCGGCAACCCGCCTGCGGAACTCGCGTTCGGGGAGACGCGGATCCCGAACCCGCAGAAAGATGCGCACCCGCAGACCATCCTCGGCGCTGAGCAGAGAGCCTGGTTCAAGGACCAGCTCAAGCGCGCGACAGCGACGTGGAAGATTTGGGCCAATTCCCAAGGAGCGGTTGACGAGCGCGCCGACCCCCAGAACCTACCGGCCGGCTTCTTCCCCAAGCCCTGGCCGGCTGGCTTCGCCAATCTCAGCCCTAACGATTATGGATGCGCGTGGAAGGAGCGCAGCGAGATCTACGACCTGGTTCGCGATGCGAAAATCACCGGCTTTGCCATCGTTTCCGGCGATCGCCACAGCTTTTGGGCGGGTTATGCAGCGGCGCAGCTTCCACCCGCAAAGTACGAACCCGTGGGATTGAGCTTCGTTGGCGGTTCGCTGGTTAGCCCGGGCGCCATGGAAGCCCTGGAACACCGACCACCTAACAAGTTTCCCGGACGCGAGTTGTACGTTGTCGATCGTCCCGGCGCGGCGAAACCGGATTGGACCTACAACATGACGCTTAGACACGGCGTCCGTTCGTCCCTCGAATATGCCAGGAGCTTCGACCGCGACCACGCGCGCGCGTTGTCCAACCCGCAGCTTGCGCCCCATCTGGAATTCGTTGATGCGGGCGGGCACGGCTATGCGAAAGTTCGGCTCACTGGCGACGAGATGCGCACCGAGTTCGTCTGCATCCCGCGGCCGATCACCCGCAGCGAGAGCCCGGACGGCGGGCCGTTACGATACAGGCTCGCTTTTTTCGCGAAGCTCTGGGCGGCCGGCGAGAAGCCGAAGCTCGTCAGCCACGTGCTCGAAGGGGACCCCGGCCTCGGCATTTAACCGCGAGCATCACGCTTGAATCCCGAATGGTACGAACAGGCTCTCTGGGTCGCGACGGCGCTCGCCGCCGGCATCCTCATCGGAATTGAGCGCGGGTGGAAGCTCAAGGACGAGAAGCCCGGTAGCCGGGTTGCCGGAGTGCGCACATTCTCGATGCTCGGCCTTGGCGGCGGAATTGCTGGCCTTCTCGGTGCGCTAAGCCAGCCGATCGCAGCCGGCGCGCTGGCGGTCGGAGCGGTGGCCGTGATGGTCGCCGCTTTCTCGCCGCAGCTCAAAAGCCATCACGATTCAACGACGGCCGTCGCAGCGCTGGTTACCATCGCGATCGGGTTCCTCGCGGGGAGCGGGAGCGCGGGCCTCGCAATCGCCTGTGCGGCGGTCGCGGTCGCGATCCTCGCGCTCAAGGCGGAGCTCCACGGCTTCGTCGAGCGGCTCGACTCGCAGGACGTCAAAGCCCTCGCCCGCTATGCGGTTATCGCTGGCGCCGTCCTGCCGTTCCTTCCGAACGGCCAATACGGACCCCTGGGAGCCTGGAATCCGCAGCAGCTCTGGCTGGTCGTCGTCATCGTCACCGGCTTCTCGTTCCTCGGCTACATCGCCAACCGCCTGTTCGGCGAGCGGCACGGAACGATCGCT
>Ga0207701_10005655_pt1 | contig 12532 bp, 11 predicted proteins | sample KBSSwiSSwithPhiX_FD_184294 | JGI IMG/M metagenome (GOLD analysis project Ga0207701, IMG submission 184294) | Switchgrass rhizosphere bulk soil microbial communities from Kellogg Biological Station, Michigan, USA, with PhiX - S5 (SPAdes) (version 2) | ecosystem: Environmental > Terrestrial >...
GGCTCCGAGGGGCAAGCCCCTCTGCGCCCGAGGCGAGCTCAGTACGCCGGCTGGAAGCGGTACTCGTACTGCATCGATCCCTTATTGGGAATCGCCGGAAATTCGAATTCCTTGATCTTTTCGATCAGGCACCCGCTAACGTCCGGATTGTTCAAGGTTCCGCCCACCACGGTCACCTCGGAGGGATGGCCCGAAGGCTCCACGGTCAGCATCACGAACACCGAACCCTTGAACGCCCGGTCATGCTTCTCGTTCAGCACGTCCTGGTAGCACTTCAGGGTCTGGGTGTCGCGCTGCTGCAGCACCAGCTGGATCTCCGCCTGCTTGTCGGGGGGAATTCCCCCCAAAACCGCGGCTGGCTCGGCGCTGCGTGGTACCACCCGCACCCGCGGCTCGCCGCCGCTGGTGTCGGCGCAGGCGAGCGCCAACAGGGGGAGAACGGACAGGGAAAGAACCTGTACTCCGAGCGTCATGCGCCGCATCGAACCTCCTGCAGTGGACGGGTGGGGTTCCGGCCGGGTCAGGGCCGGAACTTAGCGCCACCGTTAGTCCTTCAGCAAGGCCGAAGCGATGACCAGGCGCTGAATCTCGCTGGTCCCTTCGTAGATTTCCGTGATCTTCGCGTCCCGGAAGTGCCGCTCGACGGGGAAGTCGGTCAGGTAGCCGTAGCCGCCGTAGACCTGCACGGCCTCCTTGGCGGCGCGGTTGGCGACCTCGGAGGCGAACAGCTTGGCCATCGCGGACTCGGTGGTGTGCCGCGCCCCGGCGTCCTTCTTGACGGCGGCGCGCCAGACCAGCAGCCGCGCGGCGTCGATCTCGGTGCACATGTCGGCCAGCTTGAACTGGATCGCCTGGTGCTCGGCGATGGGCTGGCCAAAGGTCTTGCGCTCCAGCGCATACTTGGTGGCGTCTTCGAAGGCGGCGCGCGCGATGCCGACCGCCTGCGCGCCGATGCCGATGCGCCCGCCGTCCAGCGTGCGCATCGCGATCTTGAAGCCGTCACCCACCGCGCCCAGCAGGGCGTCCTCGGGCAACGCGCAGTCGGTGAAGAAGATCTGCGACGACGGCGCGCCCCGGATCCCCATCTTGTCGTCGGGCGGACCGAACTTGAGGCCGGCGCTGTCGGCGGCCAGCACGAAGGCAGAGATGCCCCGGTTGCCGCGCGCCGGGTCGGTCATCGCGAACACCAGCACCACGTCCGACACCGGCCCATTGGTGATGAAGTTCTTGGTGCCGTTCAGCACCCACTCGCTGCCGCGGCGGACGGCGGTGGTCTTCTGCGCGGCCGCGTCCGAGCCGGCGTCGGGCTCGGACAGCGCGAAGCACCCGATCCGCTTGCCCGACGCCAGGTCGGGCAGCCAGCGCTGCTTCTGCGCGTCGCTGCCGAAGTGCAGGATCGGATCGCACACCAGCGAGTTCTGCACCGACATGATCACGCCGGTCGACGCGCACCCGCGCGAGATCTCCTCCACCGCCAGCGCGTAGCTGACGTTGTCCATGCCGGCGCCGCCCCAGCGCTCCGGCACCGCCACGCCCAGCATGCCCAGCTCGCCCAGCTTGGCGACGATCTCGCGCGGAAACCGGTGCTCGCGATCGATCTGCGCGGCGACCTTGGCGATCTCGTTGGTCGCCAGTCCGCGCGCGGTGTCGCGGATCAGCTTCTGCTCGGCGGTCAGATCCAGGTCCATGGCCCACCCATGTTAGCCATGATCGGAGTTCTTCGCACTCTGGCGGTCAACGGCCCTCGCACTCTGGCGGTCAACGGCCCTCGAACTTGGGCTCGCGCTTACCCAGGAAGGCGGCCATCCCTTCCTTCTGGTCGGCCGTGGCGAACAGGCCCGCGAACAGGTGGCGCTCCAGCTCGTGGGCCTCGCCGAGCGGCAGATCCGCGCCCCGGCGCATGGCGCGCTTGGCGTCGGCGATGGCCAGCGGGGCTTTCTTGGCGATGGTGTCGGCGACGGCGCGCACCCGCGCCATCAGCTCCTCTGGCTCGACCACCGCGTTGCACAGGCCGATGCGCAGGGCCTCCTCGGCGCCGATGATCGCCCCGGTATAGATCAGCTCGCGCGCCCGGCCGACGCCCACCCGGCGCGCCAGCCGCTGGGTGCCGCCGAAGCCGGGGATGACGCCCAGATTGACCTCGGGCTGGCCGAAGCGCGCGGTCGTCGAGGCGTAGATGAAATCACAGGCCAGCGCCAGCTCGCAGCCGCCCCCCAGCGCGTAGCCACCCACCGCCGCGATCACCGGCGCGCTCAGCGCCTCGATGGCGTCGCCCAGATCGTGTCCCAGCTCGGCGAAGGCGCGCGCCTCGCGGGGACCCAGACCGGCCATCTGCTTGATGTCGGCCCCGGCGACGAAGGCCTTGTCGCCCGCACCGGTCAGGATCACGCAGCGAAGCAGGGGCGAAGCCGCCAGCCCCTCGAAGGCGGCCAGCAGCTCGCGCAGGGTGGGCGCATCCAGGGCGTTGCGCGACTGCGGACGATCGATGGTGACCGTGGCGACCGCGCCGCCGGCGTCGACCAGGACGCCCCCGCTGTCGGTCACCGCCGCTCCTCGCCCGGGCCGACCCCGGCCGGCCCGGTGATCGGCGTCCCCACCGGCACCGGCGAGTGTGAGGAGGCCGGGTAGCGATAGAACCCTCGGCCGGTCTTGCGCCCCAGCCACCCGGCGGCGACGTACTGGCGCAGCAGCGGGCACGGCCGATACTTGGGATCGCCCAGCTCGCGGTGCAGCACTTCCAGGATGGCCAGCGTGGTGTCGAGCCCGATCAGGTCCATCAGCGCGCACGGGCCCATGGGGTGGTTCAGGCCCAGCTGGATGGCGACGTCGATGTCCTTCTCGACCGCGATGCCCTCGTACAGGGCGAAGCAAGCCTCGTTCAGCATCGGCATCAGGATGCGGTTGACCACGAAGCCCGGGATGTCGCGCGACACCACGGTGGTCTTGCCCAGCCGCTCGGCCAGCGCGCGGGTGATCTCGTAGGTGGCGTCCGACGTCGTCAGCCCGCGGATGATCTCGACCAGCTTCATCAGGGGCGGGGGGTTCATGAAGTGCATGCCGATCACCCGATCGGGGCGCGTCACCGCGCCCCCGATGGCGGTGATGCTGATCGACGAGGTGTTGGTGGCCAGAATCACCCCGGGACGACAGGCCTGATCCAGCGCCGAGAAGATCTCGCGCTTGGTGTCGAAGCTCTCGGTGGCCGCCTCGATCACGAAGTCGGCGCCCTCCAGATCGCCGCCGTAGATGTCGGCCGGGCAGATACGCGCCATGGCGGCGTCGCGCTCCTCGCTGGTGAGCTTCTTCTTTTCGACCAGATGCTGCAGCTGGGCCGCGATGGTCGAGCGCCCGCGATCGGCCACGTCGCGCGCGGAGTCGACCAGGGTCACCGCCACGCCCCTGACCGCCGCCAGCTGCGCGATGCCGCGTCCCATCTGGCCGGCGCCGATCACCCCCAGCCTCTCGATCGATGGCGATGGCGATGGCGACGGCGACGGGGTCGGCGCGGAGGCCGTCATGGCAGCAGCTCCACGGCCAGCGCGATGGCCTCCCCGCCGCCGATGCACAGCGAGGCCACCCCGCGCCGCTTGCCGGCGTCGCGCAACGCGTGGATCAGGGTCACCAGCAGGCGCGCGCCGCTGGCGCCGATGGGGTGGCCAAGCGCGACCGCGCCGCCCCACACGTTGACCCGTGCCGGGTCGAGCCCCAGCATGCGATTGTTGACCAGCGACACCACGGCGAAGGCCTCGTTGATCTCCCAGAGATCCACATCCGCGACCCGCCAGCCAATTTTCTCCAGCAGGCGGCCGATCGCGCCGCTGGGCGCGGTGGTGAACCACTCGGGGGCCTGGGCGTGGCCTGCCGACCCGACGATGCGGGCCAGGGGCGTCAGACCGCGCGCCGCCACCACGTCGGCGCCGGCCAGGACCAGCGCGGCGGCGCCGTCGTTGATCGACGAGGCGTTGCCGGCGGTGATGGTGCCGTCCTTCTGGAACGAAGGCCGCAGGCCAGCCAGCTTGTCGGCGTCGCCGCGGCGCGGGCCCTCGTCGCTGCTGACCAGCCGCGGCGGGCCCTTGCGCTGGGGGACCTCGACGGGAACGATCTCGGCGCGGAACTTACCCTGCGCCTCGGCCTGCTGCGCGCGGCGGTACGACTCGGCGGCGTAGGCGTCCTGATCGGCGCGGGTGATCTTGTGCTCGCGCGCGCACAGCTCGCCGCACTCGCCCATGTGGACGTTGCCGTAGGCGTCCCACAGGCCGTCGTGGATCATCGAATCGATGAGCTGGGCGTGGCCCAGCCGCAGCCCTTCGCGCGCCTTGGGGATCAGGTAGGGCGCGTTGGTCATCGACTCCATGCCGCCCGCGACCACCAGGTCGTGCTCGCCGACCGCGATCGCGTTGCCGCCCAGCACGACCGCCTTCAGCCCCGAGCCGCAAACCTTGTTGAGCGTGACCGCGCCCACAGAGCTGGGGATGCCCGCCCGCATCGACGCCTGGCGCGCGGGCGCCTGGCCCTGGCCCGCCGGCAAGACGCAGCCCATGTAGACCTCGCCGACCGCGTCGCCGGGGACCCGCGCCCGCTCGAGCGCGGCCCGGATGGCCAGCGCGCCCAGCTGGGTGGCGGGCAGGGGGGCGAGCTCACCCTGGAAGGCTCCGATGGGGGTGCGCGCGCCGGCGACGATCAGCACGTCTCTCATGTGGCTCATCATAGCGTGGGAAATCTTGCGCGGGACCCTGGCAGGGTCCGGAGCCCCCCGCGAAATTTAGACTTGGCGGCCGGCCGGCCTAACATCGGGGCCGGCGATGAAATGGTCGAGGAAATGGTCGAGGACGACCGGGATCGACCCCACCCGCTGGCGCGCCGGGCGCGGCGCGCCGCTGGCGGCGCTGCTGGCGATCGCGCTGCCGGCGATCGGCTGCGCCAGCGACGCGCCCCGCATCCGGCGGGTGGCGCCCTGGGTGTTCCGCTCTGCCCGGCATGTTGGCCCCAGCCGGCCCGCGCCACCCCCGCGCCCGGCCGGCGACGAGAGCGCCGCGCTGGTGGTGGGACGGCTGCAGGCCGCCGGCTACCGGTTCGGAACCGACGGCAGCCCCGGGGCGCTCTGGGGCTACATGCGGACCTCGCATCGACTGATCGACCCGGAGGACGCCCGCCCGGGCGACGTGGTGTTCTTCGACACCCGCCGGCGCACCGACGATGGTCCCCCGCGTTGCGCCGATCGCGTCGCGCTGGTCGAGGGGGTCGACACCAGCGGCCGAATCAGCTTCGTCGAGCTGCGTGACGGCCGCTATCAGCGCGGCTACCTTCAGCCCCGCTTTCCCCTGCGCCGCCGCGACGAAACCGGCCAGGTCGTCAACAGCTTCCTGCGCGCCAAGCACATCAGCGATGCCGACGGGACCCGCTACTTCGCGGGCGAGATGCTGTGCGGCCTGGCGCGCATGCGCCGGCGCTGACCCCGCGCGTCGCCGCAACCCGGTTGCCCACCGCGCCAACCAAGTTGCCTGGCGGAGACAGAGAGTCCTGTGGTATCTAGCTGTTGCACCGCTCGGGGCTCGGCCCGGCGGTTGCTTGAATCAGGGCTGGTAGCTTTCGGGGGCCGGTCGGCGTCGGGCCTACATCCGCCACTGCATGATTGCGGTGTAAATGAGTACTCCCTATAATCGCCCGGTTTTTCTGCCCCCGATTTTGCTATCGCGGTTTTCGCCGAAGGTTTTGCGTCTCCGCCGCCTTGTCGATTCGTCTGTCTGAGGAGGATCAAATGAAGGGTCTCGTTCCGCTCCGCTGGCGCCGTGTCTGGGCTGTGACTCGCTGGGTTGCAGTCGCTGCGGCGCTCCCGTTGGTCTGGGCCTGCAACTCGCGGACGCTGGAGCAGCCTCATCCGAACCCGGTGCGGGTCGTGAACAACACGTTCCAGGCGTCGCTGAACCGCAAGCTCGACATCCTCTTCATGGTCGACAACTCGCAGTCGATGCTGCCGTTGCAGGCCAAGCTGCTGATGCAGTTCCCGGTGTTCATGAACGTGCTCAAGATGCTGCCGACCGGGGATGGCTCCGGAATGGGCCTGCCCGACGTGCACGTCGCGGTGGTCTCTTCGGACACCGGCCCCGGCACCTTCGATCTGCCGGATCGCCACTGCTCCTTCGCCGGCGACGGCGGCCGCTTCCAGTCGGCGCCGCGCGCGAACATGGGGGCCTGCCAGGCGCTGCCCGCCGACCAGCACTACCTGGCGGCGTCGATGAATCAGGCCGTGAAGAACTACCAGGGCGACATCAGCGACGCCTTCACCTGTATCGCCGCGCTGGGTGACCAGGGCTGCGGCTTCGAAGGTCAGCTGAAGTCGATCCGCTGGGCGCTGGACCCGCTGAACGTTCCCGACACCAACGTGGACTTCCTGCGCCCCGACGCGTTCCTGGCGGTCATCCTGATCACCAACGAGGACGACTGCTCGGTGCCCGACGACTCCACCATGATCGACCCGCAGCAGACCCGCATGAGCGACCCGCTGGGCCCGCTGTGGTCGTGGCGCTGCAACGAGTTCGGCCACCTGTGCAACATCGGCGGCCAGATGGTCCCGCCGCCGCGCGGTCCGGCGATGAACAACCTGCAGGGTTGCATCTCCAACGAGACGCCCTCGGGCAAGCTGACCCACGTGGCCGACGAGATCGCCTTCCTCAAGTCGCTCAAGCCCGACCCCAACCAGATCTTCGTGGCCGCCATCACCGGCCCCTCGGCCCCGTACAGCATCGAGATGATCCAGAACCCGATGGACACGGAGCAGCACCCCAACATCGTCCACTCGTGCACCCAGAACTCGGGTGAGTACGCCGACCCGGCGGTGCGCATCCAGCAGTGGGTCGAGGCCTTCGGCAACCACGGCTTGTTGCAGACCATCTGCGCCAACAGCTTCGCGCCGTCGCTGACCTTGATCGCCACCGAGCTCAGCAAGCTGCTGGGCCCCCAGTGCATCTCGAACAAGCTGGTCGACACCGGCAACGGGCCGGAGTGCCAGGTCACCGACCAGTACATCAACGACCAGGGCAAGACCATCTCGACCGCGGTGCCCTCGTGCGCGTCGAACGGAAACCAGCCTCCCTGCTGGGCGCTCAACACCGATCCCAAGTGCCCGAACGGCACCCTGCTGCTGGCCGCCAACCGCGGCCCGGGCCAGCTGCCCAACGGGCTCAGCACCTCGGTCTCCTGCGCGATGTGCATCGACGGCGTCCCCAAGGCGGGCTGCCCCTGACCCTCAGCTGACCTGACAGTCAGCTCAGCCGGCGGTCGACTTTCCGGAAGCTGCGACCGCCGCCTGCTACCATCCAGAGACGGGGCCGCTCAGGCCCCGTTTCCATATGTCCATGTTCCGATTTCAGACCGGAAGCGGCAACAAGGCCCCGATCTCCACCATCGGTGACGGTCGGGGTGCGCTGTGCCTGCACGGCATGACCGGAACCCCGTTCGAGGTGCGGACGGTCGGCGAAGGGCTGGCCGGCATCGGCTACTCGGTCGAGGTCCCGGTCCTGGCCGGACATGGCGGCACCCTGCGCGACCTGGCGTCGACGCAGTGGCCCGACTGGCTGGCCTCGGCCGAGCGCGCGATGGACCAGCTGCGCGGGCACGTCGGCGACCGGCCCATCGCCATCGTGGGCTTCTCGATGGGCGGCTTGCTGGCGCTGCGCCTGGCGCGCCTGTACCCCGAGCGGATCGCCGCGCTGGTGATCATGGCGGCGCCGCTGCGCATGCGGCCGTTCCAGACCCGCGGCGTGCGCGCCCTGGGCCGACTGCCGGTGGACTTCAAGGCCTACCCCTTCGTCTGCATCCCCAAGTTGAAAGGCTCGGACGTCTCGGACCCCGAGATGCGCGACGCCAACCCCTCGCTGCGCGCCTTCCCGCTGTCGGCGGTCACCAGCCTCTTCGATCTCATGGACCAGGTACGCGCCGACCTGCCCAACATCCACGCCCCCACGCTGGTCATCCACGGTCGCCAGGACCACACCGTGCCCATGGAGGACTCCCTGGAGTTGACCGGCAGCCTGGGCTCGGAGGTCATCGAGCGGCTGTGGCTGGAACGGTCCTTCCACATCGTGACGCTGGACGTGGAACGTTCCGCGGTCACGAGCGCCATCACCAGCTTCCTGGCGCGCCACCTGGGCGCCGACGGCGCCGGCGAAGCTGGTAAAATGCGCCCGCCGTGACCGATCTGATTCTGGCCATCGATCAGGGAACCACCGGGACCACCGTGCTGGTGGTCGACGAGCATCTGACCGTGCGCGCGCGCGGTTATCGCGAGCTGCCGCAGATCTACCCGCGCCCCGGCGAGGTGGAGCACGACCCGGAAGCGATCTGGGCGACGGTCACCGGCGCCCTGGCCGACGCCCTGGGCGGTGTCGACACCGCCCGGCTGCGCGCCGTGGGCATCACCAACCAGCGCGAGACCACCTTGCTGTGGGACCGCGAGACCGGCCGTCCGGTCGCCAACGCCATCGTCTGGCAGGACCGGCGCACCACCGAGGCCTGCGCCGCGCTCAAGCGCGCCGGACACGAAGCCCTGGTGCGCGCGCGCACCGGCCTGGTGCTGGACCCCTACTTCTCGGCGACCAAGATCCGCTGGTTCCTGGACAATCTCCCCGATGTGCGCCGGCGCGCCGAGCAGGGCGCCCTGGCCTTCGGCACCGTCGACAGCTTCCTGATCTGGCGGCTGTCGGGCGGCCGCGTGCACGCCACCGACGTGTCCAACGCCTCGCGCACCTTGCTGCTGGACCTGGAGGCGCGCACCTTCAGCGACGACCTGTGCAAGCTCTTCGGGGTGCCGCCATCCCTGCTGCCGGCGGTGCATCCCTCGTCGGGGACCATCGCTGTGACCCGCGGCATCGCCGGGCTGCCGGACGGCCTGCCCATCTCGGGCGTGGCCGGCGACCAGCAGGCGGCCCTGTTCGGACAGGACTGCGTCGACGCCGGCGACGCCAAGTGCACCTACGGCACCGGGTCCTTCGTCTTGATGAACGTGGGACCGGCGCCGGTGGCCTCGCGCAACGGCATGCTGGGTACCGTGGCCTGGACCCTGGCCGGCGGCGGCGAAGATGGCGGCGCGGGCAGCGGCCAACCCGCGGCCCACACCGCCTACGCGCTGGAGGGCAGCGCCTTCATCGCCGGCGCGCTGGTTCAGTGGCTGCGTGACGGCCTGGGCATCATCGCCCAGGCCGCCGAGGTCGAGGCGCTCGCGCGCTCGGTGCCGGACTCGGGTGGGGTCATCATCGTCCCGGCGCTGGCCGGGCTGGGTGCGCCGCACTGGCGGCCCGAGGCGCGCGGGGTCATCAGCGGCATCACCCGGGGCACCACCCGCGGCCACATCGCCCGCGCGGCGCTGGAGGCGATCGCGCTCCAGAACCTGGACCTGGTGACCGCCATGCAAGTGGACGCGGAGCGAAGCATCAACTCGCTGCGGGTCGACGGGGGCGCCTCGGCCAACAACCTCTTGATGCAGATCCAGGCCGACCTCCTGGGCACCCAGATCTTCCGCCCCGAGATGGTCGAATCAACCGCCCTGGGCGCCGCGAAGCTGGCGGCGCGCGGGATCGGCCTGCCGCCGAGGAGCCGCAACGGCGAGACCGCGCGCATGCAGATCTTCAACCCGAGCATGGACCCGGGGACGCGCGACAGCCTGATCGCGCGCTGGCGGGACGCGGTCGCCCGCGCCTAGCGTCGGTCCGGTCTGTCGCCGGTCACGGCTGGGGACGGCAGGCGAACAGCGATTGTCCCCCGACCGAGACCAGGAGGCACTTCGGCCGTTCGGGCGGGCACTCGGCGTCGACGCGGCACACCCGCAGGGTGCCATCGGCGCTGGGGTCGCCCGAGCAGGTGGGCTGACACTGGATGGACATGGTCTCGATGGTGCCGCAGCAGTGCTTGCCCGACCCGAGCTCACAATCCTGATCACCACTGCAGCTCGCGTGCGGGGAGCCCTCGCACACCTGAGTGATGGGGATGCAGCGGATGGGCGGCTCGCTTTGCGCCTCGAGACAGCAGGTGGTCACGCCCGGCTCGCAGATCTCGAACCCGCAGGGCAGCATCATGTCGGTCGACATGTCCACCGACGCATCGTGGGTCTCGATGAACTTGCAGCCATGCGTCGGCGCGGACCCGCAACACCCTGACATTTGGGTCACGATCGCGGCGCCCGAAAAGGCGAGCACGGTCAGGATCGCCCCCCCGACCAGCGCGAACCGGCTGTGGTTCAAGTGTGCAACCGACTGGTGAGAATCAGACGCCATGCGATGAGCCCCTCCCGATTTTGGTTCCCTCTGGTGGTTCTCGCAGCGGTTGCCGCTTGACAACCAAGTCGCTTCCGTTGGTTGATCATGACGTGCTCCGCCGCCCGTATGCGGGTGTTTGCACGAGGCGCGCCAGAGCGGGATGCCGCGCACATTTCTTGCTGAGGTGATGACAGAGACGGGGTCGAGGGCTGGAAATTCAGCGTCGCCACGGCGTTCATTAGACAATACATGTCTGCGTCCGCCCATAGATATGTCCTTGCTCCGCCCGACGCGGCCACGGCCGCTGTCGTGATGAACCGCAACTTAGTTGCCTGCAGGAGCGGGCGCTCAGCCCTCAGGTTTTTGAGGACCGGCCCCCTCCTCCTGGCCATTTGGGCCACAGTCGGCGGCGGCGGCGCCTGCGGAAACGTGACCTTCGTCGACGCCCCGTTCGCGCCACGCGGGATCGATCTGGTCTACAGCGCCCAGGAAGACGTGACCGCGATCCGCTGGCGGCTGGCAGCGACCGAGCCCGATCCCGAGGTCCGGTACGAGCTGCTCGACGCCGCCGGCAAATGGCAGCCGGTCGACTTCGGCGCCTCGGTCTATCAGGGCGGGATCGCCGTCTGCGGAGACAAGAAAGGCGGCCTGTGCGGACAGATGGTGGTGCGCGGGCGCTACCAGCCCCCGGCCGACGCGCTGACCCCGCTGCGCTCGCGCAACCCGACCTACGACGTCTCCCCGGGAGATGCCCCGGGGTCGCACGAGTACCCGGTGACCCTGAGCCTCAAGACCTTCTTCTCGCGCGACAACGTTGGCCTGGTGACCACGATCGACGACCGGATCGGAGGCGACCCGACCTTCCGATTTCCCCGACCGCTGGAAGGGGCGACCTGGGAGCGTCGTGGGGTGTGCATCCCCGGCTACTTCCCCGCCGACGTCCGCTTCACGGCGGTGACCGGGCTCAAGGAGCCCTGGCCAGCGCCCGCGCCGCTGTCGGCGGACGGGTTCTACTGCGCGGCGGTCCGGCCGGTGAGGGTGGACGGCCAGCCGGGCGCCGACGTCCAGCTCCCGATCGACACCGTCCCCCAGGTGGTCAACGGAAAGCACAGCTACACGGTCCCGACCGAAAAGACCCCCTTCAGCTACCAGATCGTCCTGGATCTCAGCATCCCGGTCGCCGACCGCTGCCAGGACGCGATCCAGTCCATCCAGGCGCTGGTGGCCAAGAACCTGGGACGGCACTCGCCGCTGCGCGCCCTGCCGATGCACGATCTGTCGGCGACCGATCCCGAGACCCAGCAGCCGGGCATTCCCTGCCGCCAATCGCCACTGCGCGCCCTGCAGGGATCGGCGCTGGCCGACGAGGTCAAGACGGCGGCGGCCAGCTGGCCGGAAAAGCACCAGCGCTACTTCCTGCTGTACTTCAACAACCTGCGCGCGCCCTTGCCCGACCTGCTGACCCGGTCGCTGGGCGAGTTCGTGGATACGCTGGCCAACCCGGCCCCGCCCGGCGATTTCGTGGCCCAGCTGTGGCCGTTCGGGCCCATGGAGATGGTGCAGTCGTACGGCTCGTGGGGCACCCAGGTGACCCCCTGGTCGACGGCCACCGACCCGGATTTCGAAAGCCAGCTGGATGGTTTCGGGGCCACCAACCTGCCGCTGATATCCGAGGTCCAGGACCCCAGCCAGCCGGTCCCCATCTTCAAGACCGCCGCCGAAGCTCAGGCGCTGGACGGAGGATGGCTGCGCTTGTGCCAGATTTCGATCACACCGCTGCAGGGCGCGGGGTTACAGCTGGTGACCCAGGGGAGCGATGGCCCGGTGCCGCTGCCGACCGCGACGGAATACCAGATCCAGGGTGATAATCCGCCAGGGTACTTGCTGTCGGTACCCGAGGTCTGGGCGGTCCCCTCCCCGGGCTTCACGCCCCACCAGTCGCACATCGATTACGAAGTATGCACCCGATACTGCAGCCACCCCTTCACCTCCGAATCGGGAGTTCCAGTCACCGCGGGCTGGTTCGGGAACGCACTATGCGTGGGTCCACCCACCGGAGGAAAAGGATGACCGCCAGCCGGCGGAATGACCGCGGACCGCGATGCCTGGCTGGCGCCGGGCTGGCCTGGCTCGGGCTGGCGCTGGTGTGGGCAGCGACGGCGGTCGCGGCGCCGGCCGCGCCCGCGGCCGGCGCAAAGAGCGCGGCGACGCCCGGCCGGCCGGCCGTCGCTGGTCCCCCGGCACCGGCCGCGGTGGCCAGTCCGGTACCGGCCGCGGCGGCG
>Ga0207701_10005656_pt1 | contig 12532 bp, 10 predicted proteins | sample KBSSwiSSwithPhiX_FD_184294 | JGI IMG/M metagenome (GOLD analysis project Ga0207701, IMG submission 184294) | Switchgrass rhizosphere bulk soil microbial communities from Kellogg Biological Station, Michigan, USA, with PhiX - S5 (SPAdes) (version 2) | ecosystem: Environmental > Terrestrial >...
ACAAGAAGCTAGACTACGTCTTTGTGCGCCGGTTCTCTGCTGGAGAACGAGCCTCATTCATCTCCATGACGCCGGTTCACGTTGTTTGGATTTGAGACATCCGCATTCCCATTGTAACTGGCTCGCTAATGCGAGACAGGCCAACTGTCGCGGACAAAGAGCCGACGGGTTTGAGTTCCTGACGATGTCCACTAACGTGTCTTTGGTTTTTGCTGGCACACGACCGCACTGCTGCTGCTGGCTGGCTATGTTTACAAGCACCGTCAACGCGGGCTTCTTGAAACAAAAATTGGCAAACCGCGATGAAAGAAGTGATCGGTTTTGCATTCCGGAGCGGCTTTACCAGCCTTGAAGCATATACACATAAGGATAACCTTGCTTCGACGAAACTTCTACTGAAATATGGATTCGTTCATGATAAGGAGAGAAAAGACCCCGAGAACCCCTATCAAAGTGAGCGCACAAGTCGAAGTGAACAAGCCCGCACCGAAAACAGCCTGCCTGCGCGCTATATCCTTAAGCGAAGGTGGGAACCATGAGTAAAAATGGGCTGGCGGAAGTAAAAGCGAGCGACAGTTGTGTACATAGTTTAGGGCGAGCAGCGACTCGAGAGGGGGGCTAGTCGATTTTCGCATGTCAGCGGATTTCGCTTATAACACGAAGAGGCTCTGACAATGTCCGAATCAACTAAGTTCGCATGACAACTTCCGCATCCGAATCAGCGGAGCGACGAGAAGGAATTAGACGCATTGATCCACTATTGGCCGCGGCGCTGTTGCTGGCGTTCATTTTTTGTCTGCACGGCATCACCTGGGGGCGGGTCGAATGTTGGAATCCCGATCAAGTGGCGTTACGCGGTTTACGTGCGCTGCGACCGGGCAGCTATGGGAAGCCGCCATTTCACACATATTTGAACCATGCGTTCGTTGTTTGGCCGATAACCGCATTGTTGAAGATCGCGCAAGTGCCGAAGCAAAGAACAAAAATCGCGAATTCACCAAAGTTGATCGGATCACGCTTACTGACGGTCACTCTCTATCTCGGCACAATCGCACTCGCTTACAGTATTGGTTGTGGTTTTTACGGAAGATTTTCTGCCCTTCTGATCGGGTTTGTCTTTGCCACGAGCGCCGGATTTATCGCTTACGCACATTTCCTCACAGCCGATATTCCGCTCGTATTTTGGATGCTAGCAGTGTTGTGGTTCGCGCAGCAGCTCATATCCGCTCCTAACGCGTGGAATTACGGTATGGCTGGCTTTTTGACCGGCATCGCGACCGCGACCAAATATAACGGGCTGGCTGTCGCAATTGTGCTGCTGGTGGCGCACTTCTTCGCCACAAAAGGCGAGAGCCTTCGAAGAATAATTCTAAGTCGGCGACTCGGGATTGGACTGACCTTAATCCCTGTTGGATTTCTCGTCGGATGCCCGACCGCACTTTATGAGCCGCGAAGATTCTGGAACGATTTCATCTACAACTACACCGTCACGCCACGCTACGGGGGCCAACCGAATCGCACTGCTTATCTAGCCGCTCTTGGCCGCATTCCTGAAATTGTCGGATTTCCGGGTGCTATTTTAATCATCACACTCGTGATTTTAAGCTGCCTTCTGATCCTGAAACGACACGACTTCAGCAATGCGGCAACGCGCGGATTCATGCTCAGCGGCGCGGTATTCCTCTTTTATATGTTGAAAATTGGGGCCTTCCCGAGAACTGTCACGCGCTTCGTTTTGCCAGCGGTTCCTTTCCTCATTTTGATGATTGGTCCGGCGTTGCAGACGGCGGAAAGACGAAAATGGTCTCGCGGATTCGCGATTGCGTTGCTCCTGCCCGTGCTGATTTACAACTGCATTTGCAGTTGGTTCGTCGGTAAACGTTTTAATGATGATCCCCGCCTAATGGCGCAGCTCTGGATGATCAAAAATGTTCCGCATGGAAGCATCATCGAATCGAGTGGCAGCAGCCCCCATTGGTCAGAACTGCCAAATTTCGATGCCCGCGAAATTAATCTTGGTCTCTCCCACAAGCTCAGCGTGGCAGGGGAGGAGATCACGGATCTGCGCATGCCTCATGTGTCCGGACGTGTCGAGTTATTCCGTAAAATTTTTCCTGAATGGGTGCAAGCTTACGCTGTGAAGAAAGAAAAGAATCCTGATGAGGGACTGTTTACCGCCGCTTCCTTGCAGAAGCGGGATCCGAATTACATCAGCGTCTATTCATGGAATTACCAGGTGCCGAGTGACACCGTGCGCAAATATTACAGCGATCTCCTCCTCGGGAGATTTCCCTATATTATCGTGTTCGACGCCGAGACAGCACCTGTGCCAGCATGGGTTTATCCGTGCACCATCGATTTCCTAGCCGGCCGCCTCACTATCTTGCAGCGGCAAAATTGAACGCTGTAGTTACTGGGAAGTGGCTAAGTTGTTGTTGAAGCGCGACTCCAAGTCACCGATAGGACGCTGACAAGCAACAAAAACCCCAAGAACACCATCGCTGCGTTGCTGCTAACTCTTATCTCTGCCTCACGCGCGCGCGTAGTGTGTTGCCACGTAAGCAGGGGCTGAAGACTGCGTAAATTTTGCGATTGACTTAAGGCTGCGGTTTTCTCTACGATCTATCTGAGATCGATGTTTGCGGACTATTGGGCTTTTCCCAGTGGTAAGCCTTGGACCGGCAGTAATCTCCCGCATCGGTTCCAAACCTGGAGATTACTATGAAAACACTTATCCCCGCAGCGATTCGCTGCTCACTAATGTTCACCGCAGTTACCACTCTCTCAATTGTGTATCCCGCCTCGGTACAGGCCGTTCCCATCACGTACCAGTATACAGGTAACCCATTCACCTTCGTAACCGACCCCCCCTACACCACGAGCGACTTCGTGACGGCAATGGTGACCTTGGCGGGCCCACTGGGAAAGAATAGGCCGCTCACCCTGGTCACTCCTACCGCTTTTACACTATCCGATGGGGTGCAGACAATCACGAATCTCACCAGCACCAGTTTCCTTTTTAGGTTCGCGACGGGCCCCACGGGGGCGATTACCGTCTGGGGGATAGTGGTTGCAATCGGGCAGGGAGATGGGAGAGCGCAAATATTCACGATTAACGAGCCCGTCTTTGTGGCAGACGCCGGGACGACGGTTTTGGGTACGTTCCTTGGATTAAACCGCCGCGATCCGGGCACATGGTCGGTTAGCGGCGGAGTTGCGGACGCGGGGTCTCAACAAGCGACGATTCGCTCGGGTGCGCTAGTTGCCGGTTATCGGTTGCAAGACAGGCCGTCACTAGTTCGGTCATTGGCGGACCGGAGATATATACTGCGCGATCTACGAACTGGTGAACGCCATACATTGCCATTGAATATCCGAGTGCCGCGCTGCCTTCAGATGAGCCAATAACCATGAAGCTGCCTGAGCGATGCCAGTTATCATGGACCCATTTAATGATTGTGGCGGGCCGACAGGCCAGGCGAACAAACCCCTGCTTGTTCCCTTCTATGGGATTGGGCCAACCCCACCCAAGATACTTGAACTGCACAATATCGTAACCGCTAGCGATCATTCGATCTTCCCATTGCCGCGCAAGCTGGACGCCCCCGTCCCACCAATCGGTGCCGGCATGCCCGCCAATGGCCAACACGGTGCCGCGTATCACTGGAGCAGTAGTTCGACGGATCGCGAGAATAGCGAGTTTACCGCCTCTCAACTCGATCACGTCGGGGGAACTTACCGTCGCGTTATAGCACGTCCAAGCTCCGCCCCTGATGCAATTGGTGGTGTTTACAGTGCCCAAGACAAGCGTGCCTGTTGGGCGTTGCCCCCAAGCAGCCGATCCTGCTGCCATTAATCCGATGATTGCTGCCGTTGTTCCTACTAGTGTTTTCATAGTTGTGAAGCGAGCCGCGCGATAACTTCATCCTCTTCCGCAATCTGCTTTTTGAGCGCGCGTTGCTCAAGTTCGTAATTCGACGGGACAATCGCATTGGTCGATGTAACATAGCAAGGAGGCGGGTGAGGTTACGCGATGGGCCGACGAATCGCCCAAGCTCCTCTCTATGGAAGAGAAAGCGGAGGAAGGGCCGAAGAATCGTCTCGTCAGAGCGCAAGAGTACGGCCAGCGATTCGGTCAACGGGTCTTCTATGCGGTTGATCATCTGTTGAGTGTTATTTCTACACACGCGCGCGCGTGTGTGGAAAGAGTCAATCCCTGCTTTCAACGTATCGTACAATCCACTGAAATATAGCTAGTTGGGCCTGTAGCTCAGCGGTTAGCCGCAGGGGACTCATAATTGCCTAACGAGTTTTTGCGCACGTTTTCGCAGTCTTGCACAGCGTGCATTTCAGAGGAACCCTAACGAGTCCGATTTGCAGCGCATTACGCTGATTAGCGCAGTTTTGCATCAAAAAGTTCGCCGACCGTAGAAAACGAGCGTGAACGTCTTTGGTCTTGCTCGCGCGCGTGGAATGGGTCACCAAACTCCAAAAGGAGACGCATCGTTTCACACCCCTGAGCGACGGTTAGACGACTACAAAAACAACATAGCGGGCCAGTGACGAAAGCGTTAGCATGGCAGACCAGCAGATAAAGCATGGAATTGGGACGCTCTTCTCATCGATCAATCGCAAGCTCCTGCAGATTCCGTCTTTCCGTGCCTCTCGCCGCGCTCTCATTCTTGTGCATCGCGCTCGTCACACACTTCCGATGGCTGATCGCACCGATGCATAGCGACGTAAACTTCTGGATCCGGATCGCAAGAGACTGGGCTCACGGCGCTACCCTCTACACCGATGCTTACGATAACAAACTTCCGACCGTTTACCTTTTCGCCCGCCTGATCGACTCGAGCAATCCCGCGCTTACGTGGTATCTGGCCGAAGTCGTCTACGTGACCGGAGCTGCGGTGGCCCTGTTTGCCGCAATGCGCACGACGGCGCCGTTTTCCGCAGTTGTTGCACCGCTGCTTCTGATCGTGTGGACCGGAGTCATGCCGACTGGCCAGGGCACGGAAGCTATCGCACTGGGGCTGGATGTTATCGCGGTTTCGCTTTATGCAATCGTGGCGCAGAGCGGCAAATGGTGGATCGGTTTGCTGGCGGGTGCTGCCGCGGCGCTGATGGTGAGCTTTCGCCCACCAACTCTCCTTCACTTGCTCGCATACATTCCTCTCTTCTACGTGCTTTGTCGGCGATATGGCATCCGGATTGCCGCCTACGCGGCCGCCGCATTCGTAATTGGCGCCGCGACCATTATTGTCGCGATCGCAGCCCACGCGATGATCAGGGGTTACTGGGCGCCAATGCTTGGCGTGCTGCGGCTCGATATGCATTACGCATCCATGGCACGCGTGCCGTTGCGCCATGCATTGCATCTGTTAATCGAGCGCTGCATGCCGCTACTCGTGAATGGCTACGCACCAGGTTTGCTGGCAATGGTCACCATCATCTCCGCTGCGTGGCGATCGCGCGAAACGGCGCAGCTTTCATCTTGGCGTCTCTGGCTCATCGTCTCGGGTCTATGGCTGCTGGCGGCGCTGGCCGGCACGCTTCCAGGCGGGCGCGCTTTCATCCACTACTATCACGTCATTTGGGCACCGATGTCCGTTTTAGGCGCGCTCTGGCTGGACATTTTATTTCGGAAACGGCCCATTCGCTCCTTCGGATTACCCCTGGCCGGGGCTTTGATCGTCTTCACCGTTGCCTACGCTGCCTTGGATCTGAGTGGTGCCGCTATTAGGCAGGCACACGCTGGTTTGGCGTTAGGAACGAACCAACTGGTGCGCCCCGTTGCAGCCGACCTTAACGATCTCATTCCACCGAACGAAATCGCCCCGATTTGTGTGTGGGGTCATTGGTCGGAATTGTATTGGCGCGTGCCACGCCGCTCCGTTACGCCCGCGATGGTGCCCATCATTTTCCTCGAAATCGCGCCGGAATTATTCGACCAGTGGACTGCGGCGATGCTGGAAAGTCGTCCGTCCATAATCGTTTTTGATGAGTGGGGTTTTGGACCCACTTCAAGGTGGCGCTATCTTTACGCCGGCCGGCCAGGAGTAGCTGAGCTCCAGGCAATGTTGACGAAGGAGTATGTCGAGATCCGCCGCTGGCACGATCTATACATATTGGCACGTCGAGGTAGTCGCTATGATGTAAGTAGGCCGCATTCGGTTATGCCCTAAAGAGACAGCGAGCGTGCACAACAGCGCCGCGAGACTTCAGGTCGCTAAGACCATGGTTCTTCTCTGGCGACATTTGCACCTAACGAGCTCACCCAGCCATTTTGCAAAAGTAGCTGCGGTAAGCGACGGGTAGCGTTGAAGAACATTACGGCGGAGTGCCTGAGCGCGAAGAGGCGAATCGCACAGGGAAGCCGGGAACGCGGATGAAATCCATGGTCTCATGGCAAACACGCTTGTGGTTATTTAGCCGGGGGCCGTTAGTAACTGTCTCGGTTTCAAGCATAACTTGTGGGGTGTAATGGAGGCCACTCGCCAGCAAAACGACGGTGACTGCCGCCGTCAAGAGACCGAAAGCGGTGCCCGGTAATTTCCGTAAAAAACTATATGTCATCTAAAATCTGCGTGCTTAGCCGTTCCGGAATGGTCTGATTTCGATGATTGTCACGGTAAGAATTGCATTCCCACCATTTGGGCTTATCTGTTCGCTTGAACATGAGCGGGTTAAATAACGGCCAAGGCTTATCAAAAACGCAAGATGCGCGGCCGCGCTACACCGGCGAACGTCTCTTGCGTGAACGCCCCAAAATCTATCGCCAAGTAGTTCGCTTACTCGGTGAGGGATGTTCAGCGAACAAGATTTGCAAGTGGTGTCACGTCACTAGAGAAACCGTCCGGGCAGTGGAGAGTCGCGAAGCCGCGGAAATAAGCGCACGAAAAAAGAGCATCGTTGGGATCCTCAGCAACGTTGCGGAGTTGGGCGCCGCCCGGATGGAGGAAACGATTGGCAAAGCCAGCTTGCGCGATGCAACGATCGGAACTGGGGTGGCTGTGGACAAGGTGCTCGCGTTGACGGGTCAAATGTCGAGCATCAACATCGTAAACATCCCGATGCCTTCGGCTGAAGAGCGTGCTCAACTCACAGCGATAGATCGCAAACTAGACGCAATAGCAGCAAAGCTTAAAGCCACACATCAAGCTAAACTGCAAGGATAGAGGCGAAGCTACGTGAGTCGCAGTAAACGCTCGAGGAACGCGTACACGCGGCATCGCTTTATTAAACGCACCTGAGCGTTGTTTACCCGCTTGTCACGTCGGGTAAGCGCTGCATCGCGGCGCGCTTATCGTCCGTCGTGAGATGGGTGTACTGCCGTGAAACTGCAGCGCTCTCATGCCCTACGATTTCGCGCGCGATAAAGTCTGAAACGCCGGCCGCTTTCAACATCGTCACCGCACTGTGACGCAAGCTGTGAAATGAAATCTCGCTTGGCTCACGCGCTTGCGAGCGACCTTGTTTTGCCTTCTCGTGTCCCCGTGGTTCCACAAGGCCAGCGTCTGCCATGATTTCCCGAAACTGATTCGACAGTGAATTAGTGCGCTTATGCGTTGCCGCATTTGGAAAGATGTAAGCGTTTGGATTGTCGTTCGCAGGGGGCGCGCTTAGATAATCAATCAATGGTTGCACAAGGGGCAGCACGATTCGTCGTCCCGTCTTGCGCGTCGTAAACGCAATCTCGCCGGAGTCCAGATCGACCGCGCGCCATGTGAGGCGAGCCAAGTCGCCGAGTCGTTGGCCGATGTAGAGGCCAAACAGAACAAGACCGCGCCATTCGGTATCGTCGCCACACGCTTTCAAAATTCGCTTGATCTCCGCGAGCGTGAACCCGCGCCTTGCGGATTTGTCGCGCAATTTCAAGACTGCGACACGCACCGCTGGGTTCACCCCAAGCAGGCTTTGCCTGACAGCCTCACCAAAGCAGACGCGCAAAACCTTCAGGCTCAGATTGGCCGTCGCGCGTGAGAGTTCTTTTGCCTCCCGATCACGGAACCGCGCAATTTCGCTCGCTTGCAATGTGGAAAGGTCGCGCTTTGCCTTGACGCCGATGGAGTCAATAAACCGCTCAATGATGCGAGCGTAACGCACGTGGGTGGATTGCTCTGCCTCAATCGACTTGCTTTGCAGCCAGGTGTCGCACCACGATTTAATCGACGCGTTGGGCAATGATTCTGCACTCGCGGCTGTGAAAACATCGCTGACACCTTGCGCGATCACTTCGCGCGCAGCGTCCACGCTCAACTTGCCGTTGCGCGCTTTGAGCGCGGCCTTGTGCCACGTACGACAGATTTCGAGTGCCTGCTTTTTGTCACGGGTTTTCGTGGAGCGAAAGACTCGCCTGCTCGTGCGAGTTTCGGGATTAAAGATTGAGAACGCGCAGAACCAGTACGGTCTGCCGGGTTGACGATGAATGCTTGCCATATCGGGTTTCGTTCCCGTTAGGGTCGCTCCATTTGTCGTGGCGACTGCCTCAGAATGCCTAGCATAGTGCATAATTAGATTGCATAACATCCGCCAATGTTCAACAATGCTTTCTCATGTTTGTTTACGAGGGAAACTAGTTAGGCAAAAGCGATGCTGTCGTAACACGGGTTCGAATCCCGTTAGGGTCGCCGGATTTCGCGGTTCAACTTCCCCAAACGCAGTCAGCTTTCCATCGGCACGCGCGATGAAACGTTTTCCGTCGCGGTGCCGTGATTCGCGTTTACGATGCTGCTGGCAACGTTATCGAAACCCACGAACATAAGGGTGATTTCAAAGAGGCGTAAGCGTTACCGCAGGAAACAAAAAGCTGCCATGAGGTAAAAGCACGACGGCCAATTGCTTCGGCCTTTGACTCTCCTCTTTTTCTGAGACGCGTTGCCTTGTACATTTTGAAAATTACATGACGAAAGTTTTTCCTGCGTTGTTTACTTGGCTTAGCACGGCTCGAAATCGCTGGATCATTTTAGGGCTTACGGTCGGTCCACTGCCAATCATAATCGCATTTGTGATGATGAGACATCATTGGACTTCAGTGCCCTATGGTGATGAATGGTGGACTCCGGGGACGCAGATCGTCGCGTTTTCTCGTGGAGTGCTCTCCATCGCCGACCTATGGAGACAACATAATGAAAGCAGAAAAATTTCCCCTGTCTTTACTATCTGGCATTTGTATGGCTCTCCGGTCGATGGGACGTAAAGGACGAAATGCTCCTGATGTTCGCCTTCGCATGTGCGGCATCTTTCGCTTTGTACCTTTTGCTGCGACGAACGACGAACTTCACGTTGGAAGGCCGCCTCTTGGCGTGGGGATTATTAAACTTCCTTCTGTTTTGCCCCGGCCAATACGTCAATTTTCTTTGGGGGATTCAACTCGAACCCCTGACGCCCGGGACGCTACTGTTGTTTGCCATGCTCACAAATCTTTCCGGGATCCAGTTCCGGTTAAAGGTAGTCGTTAATGCGGCCTTGGCTCTTGTGGCTACATACTCGTTCGCTAATGGGATGCTGTTATGGCTGCTTGCAGTCCCAATTCGATGGCCGGCAGAGAGAGGAGAGGTAAGGTCACGATTCAAAGCAGTTACTGGATGGTACGCGGTCTACGGCATCGCAGCTGCAATCTCGATAGGTCTTTATTTTTTTGACTACACCCGACCTCGGCAGCATCCGGAATTCGTCATTTCCTTGCGCCAGGTATTTCCGCTGACACTTTTTCTCCTCCGGTGGATAGGAGGGTTGTTTGCCGAGCGTAATGCCGACGCCTTGGTGCTAGGGCTTTTGGTAGCGGCAGCGTTTTTAAGACTAGGATGGCTTGCGCTTAAATCCTCATCGCGAGACCGCGATTGGAAAACGATTTATCCATGGCTTGTTCTCGGACTTTACGGACTCATCTCTGGCGCGGTGACGGCAGCTGGTCGACTCCGATTTGGGACGAATGCAGCCATTGTTTTGCGCTACGAACCGGTTAGGGTTTTCTGCTATATTGCCGTCGCCGGCCTCGCACTTTCAGTTTATTCAAAATTGTCGACGCAGAAGAAACCGCTTTCCCGTGTGGCAATTTTCTGCACCGGGGCGGCCGCGGGCATTTTGGCAGTCACATGGCTCAATGCCTTTAATCGCGAGTTGATCATTTTGAAAGAAACCCGAGAAGAGCGAAAACGGTTCGCGCTTGCCGTGCAATGGATCCCGGCCATCCCAGACAATTCAGAACTGAAACTTGGAAAGACCCCACCAGCCACGATTATTGAAAAAGCAAGATCGTTGTCGCAACGCAACCTTCTGCGACCACGATTTGTCGATCAGCCACTCATCGATCAGGTGCGGCGAGAACCACATACTAAAGATTCGTCAACTGGCGCTTTGCAGACAGCTCATTTTGATGGCTGTGGGAAACTCCTTATGACCGGCACAGCACGCGTTCCACACCTGAAGAGAAAGCCTGATTGCATCGTTGTTGGTTACGTTACAGAGGATCACCAATTGACTCCGTTTGCCGTTTTTCGTCCCAAGTTCGAACGACAAGAATCAAAGGAACGGTTTCGAGTCTATGACTATCCGCAAGACGGTTTTGCCGTTGCAGTCGACGCAAGTAACCTGCCGAAAAGTGCGCTGGTTTTGCGGGGGTGGGGTATTGACATGGCACAACAAAAAGCCTTTCCCCTCGCCCAATCCATTAACATTCGCGAGGGATCAGATGGATCATTCTAATCTACCGCCCGATCAAACCGGAGAACCGATCTTCAAGGCTATGCTGTTTGGGAGATTCACCCGCTGGTGGCAGATCGTGATCATGACGCGAGCACAAGGGCGATTTCAAAGAGTGGTGATCTGCTCCTCAATTTCCTTCCCGATGTTTGAGCGCATATGGTTTAGCTACCATACAGGTTCCAATCGTAAGTACAGCTGCAAAATGCGTTAGATTTGTGCTTGACTTGAGTCCGCGCTTTTTTCTACGATCCCATCTGACATCGATGTTTGCGGACTACTGGGGCTTTCCCAGTGGCGAGCTTGGACCGGCGGTAATCTCTTCGCATCGGTACCAAATCGGGAGATTACTATGAAAACACTTGTCTTGGCAGCGATTCGCTGCTCTCTCATGTTCCTCATTCCAACCGTTACGTACGGAACCAGTGCCCAATGGGACCTCGATCCAATCTCGGGCGACTGGAACACGGCTGCCAACTGGACGCCAAATGACGTTCCCAATGGCCCAGGGGATATTGCGACTTTCGGTCTTTCGAATACCACCGATGTCTCGATTTCTGCGGACACCGAAGTTAACAGCATCATTTTTACCTCTGAAGCCACGAGTCCCTACACGATCACCGCCACGTCAGGTTTGACGCTCACCATCAGCGGCGCTGGAATCACGAACACTTCAGGGATCCCGCAGCCGCAGAACTTTGTGGCTGAGCCCGAAGGGGTGCTAATTTTCACGAACAGCGCGACGGCCGGTAATAATGTGACGATCACCAACAACGGTGCTGACATTTCCGGCGGGTTCGGCGGTACCACGCAATTTTTCGACAACTCGACCGCCGGCAATGCCACGATCACCAACGAAAGGGGCGGACTCGGCCATGGCACGCAATTTTTCGACAGCTCGACCGCTGGCAATGCCACGATCACCAACGACGGTCCAAACACCCTTGGCAACCTAAAGCAGCTCAGCGGGACGCAATTTTTCGACAGCTCGACCGCTGGCAATGCCACGATCACGAACAATGGTGGTGACGGTGTCCGGTCCGGCGGTATCACGCAATTTTTCGACCGCTCGACTGCAGGCAATGCCACGATTATCAACACTAACAACCTAACCGTGGCATTGCCTGGTATCACGATATTTTTCGACCGCTCGACTGCAGGCAATGTCACGATCATCAACGGCACCGGAAGCGGCGGTGGCACGGACTTTTTCGACAGCTCGACCGCAGGCAATGCCACGCTGATCGTCAATGGCGGATCGGGCGGCGGTAATGGCGGCTTCATCCGGTTCTTCGACAGCTCGACCGGCGACACAGCGCGGGTGGAGGTTTTCGGTAACGGAGAGCTCAATATCAGTGGCCACGGCGCTCCGGGCGTGACGGTTGGCTCAATCGAAGGAGACGGCAACGTCTTCCTCGGAGGCAATAACCTGACCGTGGGCAGCGACAACTTAAGCACGACCTTTTCCGGGGTAGTTCAGGACGGCGGTTTTGGTGGTGGCACTGGCGGTTCACTCACCAAGATCGGGTCCGGGACGCTCATCCTCACAGGAGCAAACACCTACACTGGCGACACCACTGTTAATCGTGGCGTGTTGCAGGTGGATGGCTCTATTACAAGCAACACATTTGTCAATCAGCGTGGTAGGCTCGCAGGCACAGGGACTATCAATGGCAATGTCGTCAATAACGGCAGGGTCAGTCCGGGAAGCGCTGGCTCACCGGGCATGCTAACCGTCACCGGTAACTACACGCAGGCGCAATATGCTGCTCTCATGATCCAACTTGCGGGCGCGAATGCCGGCGAGTTCAGCGTTCTTAACATTCTT
>Ga0207701_10005657_pt1 | contig 12530 bp, 14 predicted proteins | sample KBSSwiSSwithPhiX_FD_184294 | JGI IMG/M metagenome (GOLD analysis project Ga0207701, IMG submission 184294) | Switchgrass rhizosphere bulk soil microbial communities from Kellogg Biological Station, Michigan, USA, with PhiX - S5 (SPAdes) (version 2) | ecosystem: Environmental > Terrestrial >...
TGGGTTGGCCCATCTGCGCGAGCGTGCGCTGCAGACGCTGCTCTGAAATAAGACTCAGAAACGGCGACTGCTCGAGCTGCACCGCGAGCCCCTGACGCAACGTTCCATCAAATACCGGGTCGGCCGTGCGGTTGTCGAAATCCGCGAGGACGATCGTGTCGCGATTGGTGAGCGCCGGCCGGCGGTGCGACATGACGTAGCCGCCCGCAGCCACCAAGAGGAGAGACGCGACGGCTGGCACAACCGCTTTGCGCCACGTCGGCAGCCGGTGTGTCGCGCTCGATGATGTGGCGGCGCGCGCGGACTCCGAACCGATGTCTCGCTTCACCCGCAGCAGGTCGGCGTTGATGTCGGACGCGCGCTGATAGCGGAGGCGGCGATCCTTCTCGATCGCCTTCATGACGATTTCCTGCAGCCGTTCGGGCAGCTCCGGTCGCAGCTGCCGGGGCTCCGGTGGCTCCTGCTGCAGGATCGCGGCCGCGACGAGTGCCCCAGTGGCCCCGCCGAAGGGCCGCCGACCCGTGGCCATTTCGTACAAGACCACTCCGAACGAGAACAGATCGCTCCGGGTGTCCACATCTTCTCCGCGGAGCTGCTCGGGCGACATGTAGGCGATCGTTCCCACCGTGCTGCCTGGATCCGTCACCAGCGGGCCGGCGGCCATCGTCGATTGTTCCGCCACCGCCGAGGCCGACAGCGGCACCGGTTTGGCCAGACCGAAGTCGAGCAGCTTCGGGCCGCGGGCAGTCAGGATGATGTTCGCCGGCTTGATGTCCCGGTGAACGATGTGGACGCCGTGGGCGACGTCGAGCGCCTCGCTGAGCGCGATTGCGATGCCGAGCAGCAACGGAAGGTCGAGTCGTCCGCGCCCGAGGCGCTGCTCGAGCGTCTCGCCGTCAAGCAGCTCCATCACCAGGAATGTGTGTCCATCCCCGGTATCCCCGACGTCGTAAATCGTGCAGACATTCGGGTGCTGCAGAGACGCGACGGCCCGCGCCTCGCGCTGAAAGCGTTCACGGGCAGCGATCGAGCCGAGGAGATGCCCCGCGAGTACCTTGACCGCGACCTCACGATCCAGGCGTCCATCCCTCGCTCGATACACCTCGCCCATCGCCCCGGCGCCGAGCGAGGCGAGGATCTCATATGGACCGAGGCGAGTGCCGGCAGCGAGGGCCATCTGTGGGTTGGTAACATCGCAGATTGTATGCGCCTGCGGCTCAGGGACAAGCAGGTCGCCCGATCGGCCTGTGCTGCACCACCATTAGCAGCGGCAACTGCAGTGTGAGTTGATCAACTCCCGACGCGACACAGCTCTAAAACCTCGAGAGAGTGCGTCCACACGTTTGCATGTGTCGGGGGGGCTCACTCCTGACCAAGGCGTCAGCTCAGTTTCTTGACCCAGAGGTTGCGCACCGACACCTTGGTGGTTGCCTCGATCTCGATTCCGAATTGACCTGACTGATTGTTCGAGGACGCGGGGTCGTCGTCGATCATCACGGCCATCAACTGTCCATTGACGATGTGCAGGAAGGTGCCGCCGCGCGCGATGACGACATATTGGTTCCAGTCGTCCTGCTTGACGATCGCGCCGAGTTGCTGGCGGTCGCCAATGGTGCCCATCAGCCGTTTGCTGCGCTCGCCGAACCCTTCAACCACCTGGCCGCGCCACGCGAGAATGCGCATCGGCGTGTTCTCCGAGTAGAACTGGCCCGTGTAGACCCGGCTCGGCCAAAAGTCGGCCTGCGGCCCCGTCATCATCCAGTCCAGGTTGACCCGGCCGTTGAACGCAGTGACGGCCGGCGATACGGTGGCCAACCACGGCAGACCTGTTCGGCTGCGATACTGCAATCCGCTGCCGCCGCTCCCCTCCACCTTGATCTCGAACTTCAGCGTGAAGTCCTTTGCCTCCATGCGGCGATAGGCGATATAGCTGTTCCCACTCGGCCGCTCCGGTGTGGACTCGCCGACGATGGCGCCGTCCTCGACCCGCCAGAATTTCGGATTGCCGTCCCAGCCGTGGAGCGTGCGGCCGTCGAAGATCGAGACGTAGCCCTCGTGATCATTGAAATCGTACGGACTCGGCTCGCTGAACTGCATGCCGCGCCCGCGCCCCTGTTGGGGCGCCGCGACGGGCGGCGAGCTCTGGCCGGCAGCGGCCTGGAGCCGTGGCTCGGCGCTGAGAACGCCGGCGCCCTGCTGAATCGTTAGCGCGGCGGCAAAACCGAGCGCACCGTGGATCGCTCCTCGCAGCAACGCACTGTTCATTGACAGAACTCCATGTCTGCGGCGCGCCCGCGCCACTGCCACTACTTCACTCGCTTCGCCACCAGCTCCTCGGTCGCGAATTCCGCCACTTGCCGGGTGAACTTGATCTCGTCGTCCGACGTGACCTGTCCGGTGTAGGTGATCTGGATCTCGTTGCCGTCGTACTTGAACACCTCCACGAACGACACCTTGTCCCCGTCGACCTTGCCCTGGAGGACGTCGCTGGTCCCGCCCGATTCAGATTGAATCTTGCCCGTCAGGGTCGTGCCCTTTACGACGAACTGATAGGTGTAGTTCTGCTGACCGATCTGGGTCTCGAACGACGCCTTCCATGTGCCGCTGATGTCAGCCGCGAACACGCGAGCCACGCCGAACAGCAGGAACAGAGCGATTCCGAGCAGGCGCGAATTCATCGGAGTCTCCTTTGTTGATTGACGTGCGTGACAGAAGATACATCGTCGCGCGCCGCACCGTACCACAGCCGAGATCGGCACAGTCGGGCTCCGTCGTCCGTGGGGATGCGGCGAACGACTATCAGACTCCAGGCGTCGCTTTGTTTGTGAGCGACGACCTCGGGCAAGCCGCGTGGGGACGGTGCTGATCTCTGACAGGATCATGGAACGACGGACACGCGTCACTTGAACCAGGCAGCATAGGCGAAGGCACCCAGACCGAGCGAGTCGTGGATCGCATGAGCAACGGCGCACCACCGGATGGACCCACTCGTCCTGGCCACGATCGCGTAGCAGAACCCGAGGATCACGGAATACGCCAGGAACGGCAGCGGTCCACCAGGATACCGACTTGGCAGCACCGATAACGGGCAAAGGTGCCAGATCCCAAAGGCGATCGACGGATAGACCGCATCGGCCCAGACGTTGTCGGGGAATACTCGCAGATACAGGCCGCGCCACAGGACCTCCTCCGCAACGCCAATGACGATTCCCAAGACGAAAGACGCGATCAGGATCGAGACCCCTGCGGTCGCGATCCGCGGCACGAACGCGAAGCAGAACGGGAAGATGAGCGGCGACCACAGAACAACGTGTGTCCAGAGGCCGAGTTGCCTGAGCGGAAGTCGTGCCCGGCACGACGGGTTGCGCTGCTCGCGGCAGCGGCGCGGTCTTCGCGCCGGCGCCCAGGGATACCGTCTCGGGCGCTCGGTCACGCAGCCGTCGTCTTCCCGGGCGCGGCAGGCCGCGGCCGCGCCGGATCGCGGACTGCCAGCACCGGGCAATGCGCCGCACGGATCACGTGCTCCACGACGCTGCCGAGCAGGAGATGGTGCAGCCCGCTGTGCCCGTGAGTGCTCATCACAATGAGGTCAGCCTCGGCGGCCGTGGCGGCGTTGACGATGCCCTCACGCGGCGGCCCGAAGCGGATGTCGGTGGTGACGCGGAGCCCACGGCGTTCGAAGGCCGCAACGATCGCGGAAAGTCTCGAGCGCACATCTGAGAAGAGTTGCTCGCGCATCTCTGACGCGTCGCGGACGTAGAGGTCCCACTCCCCACCCGCGATGAATGGCTCGTGAATCACATGCACCACGACGACGGACGCACCCAAGGTCGTCGCCAGGTCCGCGGCGTAGTTCAAGGCCTCGTCGGACGGCGTCGAGAAGTCGATCGGAACGAGGATCTTCCGGATAGTCGTTGGCATTGCGGCCTCCTGTAAAAACCAGCGCCGCCACACCGCTCCCCAGCGCCCATCGGGACGCTGGCCGGTGACGTTCGTTCTGCGGGCGCTACGCCTGCCTGGCACGTCGGCCGCGACTGCCGCGACTTTCCGCTGTCGCGGCCGCGACAGAGTCCGCGCGCGCCGCCGGCGGTTCTGTTCTGCACGAATCGCAAGCTCGCCATCCGCTGGCGTGGCCTGCGGGCCGTCGCTGCGCGATCATGCGGCGGACACCCCCTCGTGGTCGGCGTGCACCGTCAGGACGGGACAGCCGGCGCGCCGTACGATCCGCTCGGCCACACTGTCCATGGCAAAGCGGCTGAACCCGGTTCGCCCGTGCGTGCCGCAGACAATCAGGTCGATCTGGTGCGCGAGCGCGTACTCGATAATCGCCTCGCTGGCCTCGCCCCAGTGCGTGGCCAGAACGACGCGGCCTGCGGACACATCACCCTCGGAGAACAGGGCTGCGAGTCGGGTGTGCCGCGCCGCCTCCATCCGCTCGACAGTCGCGAAGAACTCCCGAGCCGGGGTGGAACCACCCCACGGCTCTTCGACCGGCTCGGTCACGATGGAAAGGACGTGAAGCGTGGCGTCAAAGGCCTCGGCCAGCTGCCGCCCCTGTTCGAGGGCTGCGAACGCCGCCTCGGTGAAGTCCATCGCCACCAGAAGACGATTGACGCTGATCATGGCCCTCCCCTCTCTGAGGAACGTCCACTCTCGTGAATCGGCTGCTCTGCGCGTCCACACCCACATCGCAATGCGCGTTCCACGCCGACGCTCCTCCAAGATCCGCGGGCGGTGACACCTCCAAGGGAGCCGGTCACGGCGCGCGGTCCGTTCCCGACAGGCTCGTGCGGTATTGACGGCCACCAGGGGCAGCGTCTTCGCCCGATCCGCCCGGCGGCGCCGGGTACAACTGTTGCGCATGGATTCGACGGAGCCGCAACGATCGCCGGTTCTAGGGAGGCTTCGATGATGACTCTCGAGCAGATCCTGGTCGCGACCGATTTCAGTGAGCCATCGGAGGCGGCACTGCTCTACGGCCGCGAACTGGCGATGCGATTCGGTGCGCGGCTGCACGTGCTGCATGTCGCGCAGGACGTCTACGTCGCCATGTCCGGAGCAGAGAACTCTCTGGCGAGCGCGCCCGCGATCCAGCAGGAAATCGACGATGCGGCGCGCCGCCGCCTCGAAGAGATCGTCGGCGCGAATGGCCCCGGCGAGCCGGAAACGATTACAGGCGTTCGGACGGCCGCCTCGCCCGCTCTGGCGATTGTCGACTACGCGAAGGAGAACGACATCGACCTGATCGTCATGGGCACGCACGGCCGTGGTGCGGTGCTGCATCTCGTGCTGGGGAGCGTTGCGGAGCGGGTGGTCCGTTTCGCCCGCTGCCCGGTCCTGACGGTGAAACACCCCGAGCGCGAGTTCGCCCGAGCCGATGCGCTCGCTCGTGTCGCACACGCCTGAAGGGCTGGCGTGCAGGCCGCGGACAATTCCGCGTCGCTGGGAATTCCTTCGCACTGGCCGGCGACCGGATGGGCTCGTGCTTAGGGCGGACCAAGCGGCATCGGCACGGCGTCGAGGCGTGATGACTGCGCCCGACGCCCGTCGTGGGTCTCGGCATGTCCGTTGCTCGCACTTGGTCACACACCGCTTCTTCTGAGAGGGCCCGCCGATGATGACCAGTGCGACGACCACCTCGACCGCCGACCGCGCCGGCGCTGCCCAGTGGAGCCGATCGCGGGCATCGGAACGGGTGCGCCCCTTCGTGTCGGCACGGCCGGCTCTCCGTCTCCTGAAGCAGCCGGACCCTCGGGACGATGAGAGCCGAGTCCGGCTTCTGGGCCGCGTTCGAGGCGAGTTCAGCGAGATGCCGTGTATGCGGGTGACATGCGCCGAGGCCGCCCGCCTCTTCGGCTTGCGCGCGGACATCTGCGCTCGGGTTCTCAAGGACCTGGCGAGTACTGGCCATATCCGCCAGGGCCCTGACGGTCGCTTCAGCCGTCTCGCAGCCGCCGTGTAGCGGCGTTGGATAGCATGCGGCGGCTGGCGTCGCGTGGTGTGCTGGTGTGAGCGGACAGTCGTCGCCCGCCGTCACGTGCTGGGCTCGGACGGAGGAGCCCGACGTTTCAAGCGTTGACGAACCTTTCAGAGTGCCGGCGCTGCTGCGCGCGGCTCCTAGCCGTGCTGACGTCGCTCGCCGGCTGGCGAGGTGCGAGGAGCGCGCAAATCGGGAATTTGCAGGTGACGAGCGACGCTGCCAGCCGGCATGCCCGCAAGTTATGCCGCGAATCACGGGGTCGGGACACTAACGCTGCGGACGCCACTCGACGACCGGCGCGGTGTGCCCTCTTGCCCGTCCAGCCTGGCCGCGCTTAGAGGCCGCGGCCGAATCACCGCCACGCGCGATCACGTCGAGCAGATCCGAGGCGGTCACGATTCCGACGACGCGGTCACGGCTCACGATCGGGAGCGCACCCGAGCGCTGCCCGCGCAGGAGCGTGACCGCTTCCGGCAGCGTCGTATCCGGCATCGCACATCGCAGGTGCCGGCACATCACGTCTTCCACGCGACGGACACCTTCGGCCTGGCCAAGTTCGAGCTGGTCGGCAGATACGAGCCCGACCACGTGTCCATCATGGAGAACCACCAGGTGATGAACTCGCGCGTCCGCCATCATGGCCCGCGCGCGCGGGATCAGTTCGCCGCCCTCGACCGTGCGGACGTCAGTACTCATCACGTCGGTGACCCGCATCACGCCCTCCCTTCGCCGCACGACAGCCCCCGGACGGCGCCGCCGGCTAACCAATCGGCAACCCTCGTGCCGTGTATCGGCAGAGAGAAGATGCTGGCGAGCGACGTCACCGCACCTCCAGTGCACGGAATTATCCGTGCGAGCAGCCAAAATCACCCGCTGTCTCAGGAAACCGCCGAAGAGGACGCGGCGTCGAGCCGGGCGCGCTGGAAGGCACGTGCGATGCAGTTCCTGTTCATGATCCTCCCGCCGTGGTGAGTTGCGGATCCATGGCGATCTCCGCGGGCACATCGGCGTCAATCTCGAGCCGAACCTCGAGGTGACTCACCCCTTTGAGCGAATTCGCGATCAGGCATCCACGCTCCGCCTTGTCGAGGGTCTGACGCGCGCGCTCCGGGTCGGTTCCTGCCGGTAGCCGTAGCCGGGCGGTGAGATCGAACCGCGTGAACTGCGTGACCCGCTCCAGGCGTTCCAGGGTGCCGACCACGTCACACTCGAGCGAGACCCACGGGACGTTCATCGCGCGCGCCACGCCCCGGAACGTCAGCACGAAGCAGTCTGCGACAGCTGCCACCAGCAACGTCTCCGGCGACCAGCGGTCTCCTGGTCCATCGAACTCAGGCGGAGCCGCCGTCTGCAGGTTCGGAAGGTGATAGCCTTCGAGCGAGATGTCCCCCATTGCCTCGCCTCGTGCCAACACCGCGTAGTGATGAGGGTAGTTCTGCATCGCGTTTGCTCCTTCTGTCTCAGCGGCGATGCAGGACATGGGCCGCACGCAATCGCACCTGGGGTCGCGATCGCGCAGGAGTTGTTGTAACTGACGGAGGAGGCCAGTCGGCGGGCGCCAGGGCGGCCCGGATGATCGCGGTCGCTCCGAAGACCGCTGCATTTCTCTCGTGCCGAGGGGAAAATCCGGGACGGCGATCGCCACTCGATCGCATGGAACAGCGGCCTGACGGCCCGTCGCAGCGAGGCGGGCGGCGTACGACGGGCCGCGCAATCGCACGTCAGCCACGCTATGATGCCCGTCACGGAGGACACGATATGATCTGCGACCGCCGAACGTTTGTCGCGACCGCCGCCGGGCTGACACTGAGCGCCCGGACGGCACGACTCGCCGCGCAGGGAGCCAACGATCGGGTGCGGGTCGCGGTGATCGGGACCGGCAGCCGGGCGCGCGGCCTGATGACACTGCTCAAGAAGCTCCCGGGCAACGAGATGACGGCGGTCTGCGACGTCTACGAGCCCAACCTGCTGCAGGGGGCGGAAATCGCCGGCCCCAACGCGATCAAGTTCGCCGACTATCGCCGCATCCTGGACAGCCGCGACATCGACGCCGTCGTCATCGGCACACCGGATCACTGGCACAAGAGAATCACGCTGGAGGCGATCGCGGCCGGCAAGGACGTCTACGTCGAGAAGCCGGTCTCGCACACGATCGAGGAGGGCGTGGAGCTCGTCAAGGCCGTCGAGGCCTCGAAACAGGTCGTTCAGACCGGCACGCAGCAGCGCAGCTGGGAGCACTGGGTGCTCGGCAAACAGCTGATCGACGCCGGCAAGCTCGGACAGATCACCTTCGTCCAGACCTATTGGTACCAGCACGCCCGTGCCGGCAACTACGCGCCGGTCGCTATGGACAAGCTCGATTGGAAGACGTGGCTCGGTTCGGCGCCGGACCAGCCGTTCCGACCTGAGCGTTTCTATCAATGGCGCCACTTCTGGGACTTCGGCGGCGGCTGCCTGACCGACTTGATGACCCACTGGATCGATGTGGTCCACTGGTATATGGACGTGGACGCGCCGCTGTCTGCCGCCACCACTGGACACAACTACAACATCACGCTGTGGGAGGCGCCCGACACCGTCAGCACGACCATCGAGTTCCCCAAGAACTTCATGGCGACATATCAGGGCACGTACGTGAGCCGGGTCGATGATGGCGGGCTCGAGTTCCGCGGCGAGCGCGGCACGCTCAAGATCGACCGGTCGAGGCTCGCGTTCTACCGGGATGACGCGGCATACGCGCCCGGCACCAACACGCCGGAACCCGAGATCTTCGTGCGCTCCAGCGGCGACGGGACGCTGACGCACTTGCAGAACTGGCTCGACTGCATCCGGAGCCGGAAGACGCCGAACGCGAACATTCGCGTGGCGCACCAGGCGGCGCGCACGTCGCACATCGCCAACGCCTCGCTGCGCGCCAAACGGCCGGTCCGCTGGGACGACCAGAGCCAGCAGCTCCAGTCCTGATAAGGGTCCGCTGTCCGCCGCGCCTTGAGGCCCGGCCTCGCGTTGAGGCCGCGCCGCGGCCCCTCCATGACCTACCTCGCCGGAGACGCCGTACACGTGATCGGGCTCGGCAAGGGCACGGTGCGAGAGGTGTTGAACAGCGGCCGGTTCCGGGTCGAGGTGAAGGGGCGTGTCCTGATCGCGACCAGCGCCCAGTTGACCCGAACGGACCCGTCACCCCGCCCTCGCGCGGTGGAGCCGCCGGGCGCGGCAGCAGAACCACCCGCACAACAGTCTTCCGCTCCGCCGGCGCGCGTCCGGTCGCTCGACCTCCACGGCAGGACCGTGCACGAGGCAGCCGAGGAAGTCCAGGCATTCCTGAACGGGGCAATCCTCGACGGCGAAGAGACGATCCGGATCATTCACGGTCGCAGCGGCGGCCGGCTCAAGAATGCGGTCCACGCCCAGCTGAGAGCGACGCCGGTTCAAAGCTTCCGGTTGGACCCGAGGAACCCTGGCGTCACCATCGTGGTCCTCTGACACACGGCCCTGTCGTCAGATCTCAGTGCCTCTGGATGGCCGCGTACAGAGCCGCGCCGAGCGCGGCATCCCTCGGGTCGCGCGTCAGCGTGGTCCCCATCTGGCTCGTGACATAGCCGTAACCCACGCCGGCGTCGGGATCAGCAAAGCCCATCGCCCCGCCGGCCCCGGGCGCACCGTACGACCGTGCGCCACCGAATCGGAACGCCGGGCACGACTTCATGAACCCCAGGGAGAACTCGACCCCCTGGGCCTTCATACACTCGTCGTAGAAGCCGCGGCTCGGTGGAATAGCCGGTGCGGCCAGCATGTCGCGGGTTTCCTGGCGCAGGCCAAGCTGGCGTCCATCACCGGCGAAGACGCTATACGCGTGCGCAATCGCCCGGGCCGTACCGATCCCGTTTCCAGATGGCACTTCGAGGTTGCGGGCGTAGATCCGCTGGTCGTCGAGGTAGACGGACGCGCCGGGGTTGGCCACGAGTGCGCGATAGATGTTGGACTGAGGGTTCAGCGCGTCCACGGTCAGCCGGAACGGAAACCCGAACAGCAGGGCCAGACGCCCCGGTGCCGAGAGCACAGCCAATCGGGAATTCGGCATCGCCTCCGGCAGACCGATGAAGACGTCCTCTCCCAACGGCACCGCGATTTCATCGTGAAAGAACTGCCCCAACGAGCGACGGCGCGGATCGATACGGCGGATCAGCTCGCCTTCGTAGAAACCGAGGGTGAGGGCGTGATAGGCCTGCCGCGTCCCCGGCTCCCACGCCGGCTCTTGACGCGCCATCACGTCCGCGAGCCGATCGAGGTCCGCGATCACGCTGCGGTCGACCGTCTCGTTGAAGGCAAACAGCCCGGCCTGATGGGCGAGCAGTTGGCGAACGGTAATCTCGTCTTTGCCGTGCCCGGCGAACTCGGGCCAATACGTGGCGACCCGCTCGCGGTAGTCCAGCCAGCCGCGCGCGTGGGCGATGGCCAGCGTCATGGCGGCCAGGCCCTTCGTCGCCGAGTGGACGACGACCATCGTGTCGCGCTCCCATGGCGCTCCGGTCGCCTTGTTGCGAACCCCGCCCCAGAGATCGACCACCTTCTCTCCGCGGTGATAGGCGCAACAGGCACCGCCCACCTCGCCTCGCCGCGCGAAGTTCTCGGCGAACGCCTCCCGCACTGGCTCGAAGCCCCGGCTGACGTGACCCTCGATGACGTGCGATGCGGCGGCCAGCATGGTGTCCTCCAGACGCCTCCCGGTTATGCAACCGCCCTGGGGCAAGCCACGTGCCGTCAGTCGAGGAACAAGACGAACTGCTGATCGATGCCGTGAGCTGCGGCGGCGAACCAGAGGCTCGAATCCGGTGCGGACTTTTTTCACGATGAGGCCAAATTGTTCGCCCGCTTTTGGGAGGAATGGTGGATCCGCGCCGTCGTATCACGGGATCACGATTGGCACCGCACTTGCCCAGGCAACGCGGATGATGCCGCAACACGCTGCCAAGTTGAACCGCGCCACAGACGCAGGAATGGCGTACGCACGGCCGCGCCCCGAGCGGAGAAATCAGGCCTCGCGCATGGCACTCGTGCGGCGCGTCCACGCCGAGTTCAAGCAGTTGCCGTGTCTCCGGCTCACTGCCGCGCAGACCCAGCGGCTCTTGAATCTCCGGGCGGACATCTGCGCGCGTGTGCTTCAGGAATTGACGACCGCCCGACTGGTGTACCTGGCGGACGACGGACGCTACGCCGCCCGGGCCGAGTAGGCTCTGGGTGCGTGCACCGGCGCCGGTGCTGCCGCCTGGCAGCAACCGCCGCGGTCCTAGCTCTTGGCGCCGATCCCACGGGTGAACTCCGCGTCGGCGCACCCCTGCCCGTCAGCCTCGATCCGCAGCCAGAGGTCGCACACCCACAAACCCTTCTTGCAGTCCACTCGGTCGCCAGCGCGCACGGCTCCCAAGTGCGCGCCGCGCCGATTCGGCGACGACATTCAGCGGGCGCATCGTGACGTGCGACGTCACTTACCCGGGCTCCGACAGTCAACCGCGTGGTACGGACCGTGCTCCACGATCGTCAGCCGGCGATCGATCGGCAGGCGACCGTTCGCAGATCGGACGAGGAGCGCATCATGGGACGGGCGGCCGCGGCAACGCTCACGATCCTGCTCACAAGCGCGCTGATGATGTCTGCGCAACCGGACACGCCGGCCTGGCGCATCAGCGAGGCCCCCGCGACGTTTCGCGCGGCGATCAGCCGCGCGAACGTGCTGAGAGTCGAGGTCCACGACGCGCTGCTCAGCGAGCTCCAGACCAAGCTGGCGAAAGGCGGTCCGGAGCTGGCGTTGCGCGTCTGCCACATGCGCGCCCAGTCGGCCGCACGCGAGATTGCGCGCCGGGACGGGATCGTCACAGGCCTGACGAGCGACCGCCTGCGCAATCCGCACAACGCGGTGCCGGGTTGGGCGGCTCGCCTGATCGCATCGCATGCCGGGGCCCGGGCCGATGCCGTCGAGGGCTACGCGGTCGATCTCGGCCCGAAGGTCGGCATCCTGCAACCGATCACCGAAGCTCCGGTCTGCGCGAAGTGTCACGGTCCGACCGAGCGCATCGACCCGGCCGTGCGGGAGGAACTGGCGCGGCGCTATCCGGCCGACGCGGCGCACGGTTTTCGTCCGGGTGAGGTGCGCGGGTGGTTCTGGGCCGTGGTGCCGAAGAGCTGACGTCGCCGAGACTGCCGTTCGTCCTCCGGCGTCAGGCCGTCCACATCGACCGCATACGCGATGAGAGCTGCTGGGCGGCCAGGTGCAGGACGTCGCTGGCACTGCCGTTGGCCTCGATCACGACCCAATCGGTCGCCCCACTGCCGCGCGCGAGCTGTTCCTGAACGACCGCGGGTCCGGCGTCGGACGCATCGCCGCGCCTGTCGCGGACGCGTTCGAGGAGCGTCGCTTCCGGCGCGTTCAGCCATAGCCCCACGAACGGCACCGCGCTGTCAGCCGCAGCCGCGGCGACGGCCCGCCGCTGGTTCGACTCGGCAAGGACGGCGTCGGCCCGAGGCTTGAAACCGTCGCCGGAGCACCCGCCGG
>Ga0207701_10005659_pt1 | contig 12529 bp, 12 predicted proteins | sample KBSSwiSSwithPhiX_FD_184294 | JGI IMG/M metagenome (GOLD analysis project Ga0207701, IMG submission 184294) | Switchgrass rhizosphere bulk soil microbial communities from Kellogg Biological Station, Michigan, USA, with PhiX - S5 (SPAdes) (version 2) | ecosystem: Environmental > Terrestrial >...
CGCGGAAAACATCGATGTTGCCCGTGGCCAAGCATTCAACTTCGGAACTGATGAACCGGTAAAAATAATCGACCTGGTCGAAATGATGCTTAGGTTAGTGGGACGGCCCGATCTGGAACCAGAAATTCTACTTTCGACGAAGATCGCCGGCGAGATCGATGCCCAATATCTGTCGGGTGAAAAAATGGAGGCGACATTTGACTGGAAGCCCGGGCGATCGCTTCAAAAAGGCGTTCAGGAGTCGATCGAATGGTATCGGCGTCATCTGGACGCGTTTTGATCGGCGGCTACAACCATTAGAAACACGATTACATCCAAAATCTGTAGTTAAAAGAGTATTATATTGTTCATGATGATTTCCTTCACGCGAATCTTTAGAACATCTATCGCTATAGTCGCATTGACACATTCTGCTGCGTTGCTTCTGAACGCTCAAAAAGGTATAGACACCCAAACGCAGAAGATCAAGGAAGAGTCGAACAAGAATCTGCCGCAGCCTATGAAGGACGGACAAGGTTTTGACTGGGGCAAAGGCAAAACTCCGGTTAGAGCGAGGCTTGCGAATCCATATCAGTTGAGTGCTCGCCGAGATGTATTGATCGAAAATATTCGGGCGGCTCTTAAGGAAAAGAAATTAATAGTTGACGAACAATCGTCGAGGCCGGGGGACGGCATTATTATTACGCAACCTTTCATTTTTGGTAAAGGTGCTGTTATCGCCCGATCGGAACTCGCAAGATACGGCGTATTGGAGTACTCCGACACAGCTTGGTCTCGCGCGCAATATGTTTTGACGATCGAAGTTCAACCGATCGATGGGGTACGCAACAACGTATCCGTCACGGCAAAGGTAGAAGGTCGATCTGGAACGGGGATGACCTCGGAATGGGTCACCGTTCAAAGTTCAGGCCTCGCCGAAGAGGAATTTCTCGTCAAGCTTGTAGAGATCGTCACTGGAAAATCCGTTGATGATCCGGTTAGCAATGAATAACGGCCAATTCTCCCGACGGGTTTTAGCTTTGGATATGCGATTTGTTGTAGTAGTTTTTGGGCTGATACTGTGTTTCGCTTCTCAGGGCTTTGGCCAAACGAACGAGGACCCGCCTATTATCAAGCTGAACACCGGAAATGAGAAAAAGGACGCTGACAATACGAACTTTTCTGAATTGCTAACAAAACAGCAATTGTCCCGCCGCAAAAAGGAGTACGACGACATGCTCCAACGGGGCGAAAAAGCGGCTAAGCTTTCTGAAGAGCTCGAAACATCAGTCACAACCCATGAAACGCTTTCGAATGAGGATATTCAAAAGCTTCAGGAGCTCGAAAAACTAGTATTGAAGATCCGCGATGACCTTGGCGGCGATGATGACACGAAGGAGAGCGACGAGAACAACAGTGCAAATTCGGCTGAGAACGATGCGCGGAAGGATGTACCATCTGCCGTTAAATTTATACGGGACTCCACAGTAAAGCTCGTAGATGAGTTAAAGAAATCAACGCGCTTTTCGATTTCCGTTATCGCAGTTCAGACATCCAACAGCGTTATCAGATTTGCCCGTCTTCTCAGAATAAGAAAATAGATAGTACTGATGAAACGTTTTTTGCTTCCGTCGATTTTGATATTAATGATCATTTCTGCTTCGGGGCAGGAGCCCGATGAGGTCATTAAGGTTGATTCGAATCTTGTCATCGTCAACGCCACTATAACTGATTTGCAAAGCCGTCCAGTTTCGGGCCTTTTGCAAAACCGGTTCAGTCTTTTCGAAGACGGTGTACAGCAAAAGATCGAATTCTTCTCGTCGGAGGAAACACCGTTTGCGGCTGTAGTCCTCCTCGATTCGTCCGGAAGCATGGAAGAGCGAATCTCGATGGCCCGGGCGGCAGCGATCAGATTTCTAAACGGAATGCGAGAATCCGACTATGCTGCAGTCTTCAGATTCGACTCGAAAGTAGTTCGCATTCAGGATTTCTCGAACACGCGGGATATCGACGAAAGCGTCTTCGACGTTAAATCCGGAGGGATGACGGTATTAAACGATGCGATCGTAAAGGCGGCGGAAGAACTCTCAAAACGCCCGGAAAAACGTCGCGCGATCGTGGTGCTTTCCGACGGGGAGGACACTCAAAGCGCACGAACCGCGGATTTTGCACTCAAGGCCGCATTGAGAGCTAATGCATCTGTGTATATGGTCGATATGTCCGCGGCTGAGGGCATAAGGCGTTTCCAAAACATCGGCGTGCTGAAAACGTTTGCTGAAAAAACCGGCGGACGATTTGTTTCAACTCCCGGCGGAGCTCAAATGAGGCAGGCATTTGAACAGATCGTCGCAGAACTCGGAACTCAATACACACTCGCCTACGAATCAACAAATACAGCGAAGGACGGTAAATGGCGAGCGATCGAAGTTCGTGTGAACCGAAAAGACCTTAACATACGTACCCGCAAGGGCTACCACGCGCCTAAAAAATAGATCGCGCGAATAATTACGAATTAAAGACGAATCAGGTCCAACTCGTCTTATTTCTTTCGCGATCTTTATGTCGCTCAAATGCGAGCTCGACGAGTTGATCGATCACGGCCGAAAACGGCTTGCCGCTTCCCGCCCACATTTTCGGATATCCTGACGCGTCCGTTAATCCCGGCATAGTATTTATTTCATTTACCAACAAAGCACCGTTATCATTGCGAAGAAAGAAATCGACTCTTGCAAGCCCGGAGCCATCGATGGCTTTAAAAGCAGCGACTGCCATCCCCCTGATCCGATCTTCAAGCTCGCTGGAGACCGGGGCAGGGACAACAAATTCGTTATTTCCGGTGCCGGCATATTTTTCGGTGTAATCGAGAAATGCCTTCGTGTTATCTCGAATAATATACTCTCCGGGTCGACTAGCTTCCGGTTGTTCATTGCCAAGCACAGCACACTCGATCTCTCGCATCTCAAGGGCCTCCTCGACGATTATCTTGCGGTCAAACTCGGCCGCGAGGGTAATTGCGTCTTTCAGTGACGCAATATCGATTGCACGAGAAACACCGACCGACGAACCCAGGTTCGCCGGTTTAACAAAACAGGGAAAGCCAACCGTACTTTCGATCCCGGCCAATACTCCTTCCGGGTTGGACTCGAAATCCTTCCGAAGAAACCACGTGTATTTACAGATCGGAAGCGCGGCCTCACGAAACAATGTCTTCATCACAACCTTGTCCATCCCACAGGACGAAGCGAGAACCCCGCATCCAATGTAAGGAATGCCTGCCATTTCGAATAGGCCCTGAATAGTACCGTCCTCACCGAAGGTACCGTGAAGCACTGGGAATAAAACGTCAAAGGGTATGGTTCGCTCACCGCTCGAACCGGCATCATCTTGAAATCGCGTCAAACCTTTGAACTTCGTGTCGCCGACCAAACCAACATCACCTTTGCCTACCGACGCAATGTCGTCCGAAAAACGGTTTATAGTTGCAGGCGGAAGCCATTTCGCGGATTCCGAAGGGGAAAGCCAGTTTCCATGTTTAGTGATAGCAACCGGTATGACGCTGTACTTGTCCTGATCGATCTGGTCGATCACAGTTTTCGCCGAGCGCACCGATACCTCGTGTTCGCCTGAACGCCCCCCGAAAATAACACCTATACGTATTTTCATATTCGATCGTATTCTCGAACGCGGCTTGTTTGCACCGCTAAAGAATCGTTTTTCCCAAAGCCGACATGATCAGCTCGCAGGCGAGTTCTACGGTGATATTCGATTGATCTAGCAGGGGATTTACTTCTACGATCTCGAACGAACGCATTCCACCGTGCTCGGCGATGATCTCGAGTGCAAGGTGAGCTTCACGGTAGGTTGCTCCGCCGCGAACAAGCGTGCCTGAACCCGGGGCAAAACGCGGGTCGATCATGTCGATATCAAATGTCACCGCATATCCGCCGGAGGCCCGACTAGCGATCGCAATGGCTTCCTCGACACATACCGTCATACCGCGCTTATCAATATCGCTCATCGTAAAAAAATTGTCGCGGACGCCGAGCTCCTGAACTCGCAGTCGTTCACCAGCGTCAAGATCTCGACCGCCAACATGCGCAAGAAATTCAGGCTTTAATTTAGGCGCAAAGTCGGCGAGTTGGACCAACTCCGCTGGCCCCTCGCCCAGCAAAACAGACAACGGCATTCCGTGAATATTGCCGGTGGGCGAGGTCTCCGGAATGTTTATGTCCGCGTGGGCGTCGAACCAAATGAGACCAAGATCTTCCCCCTTATCGCGAAAATACGATGCGACGCCCGAAAACGTCCCGATCGCGATACTGTGGTCACCGCCGAGGATAACCGGAAAGGAACCTTTGTCCAACACACCTGCCACAGCCGGGATAACGGCTTCAAAAGTCGAAATCATCTCTGGAAGATATTTGGCGCGCGAATCGGCATCTGCGGACGCCAAAGGCCGAGTGACCGTTACATTCCCAAGATCCTCATAATCGTACCCAAGCTCACGTATATGCTCAGCAAGCAACCTTCCACGGCTTCTGGACGCCCTGATCGCTTCTGGCCCCAGTTCACTGCCTGGGTGACCAGCTCCATATCCAAGTGGAATACCAATCACAGATACTTTTCGTCCGCTGCCCATAAATTCAGATCTCGCCAAATCCTCCAACGATCAAGTGTTTTATCGCATCAAGTGCCGATGTTTCGTCGCACCCGGTCGCTTCGATGATAAGTTCGCTTCCCTGTTTCGCTCCAAGCTCAAGGATCGCAAGGATCGAGCGTGCATCTGCACGCCGTTCGCGATTCGGCCGCACGATGGAGATAACACTGTCAAATTCATTAGCTAAGCGAACGATCTTTGCGGCAGCTCTGGCATGAAGTCCAAGCGGATTGACGAGAATGACAATAGCTTCCGGCATTTACACTGTCTTGTGGATCTCAAGTAACGAACCGGTCCGATAGATACTCTGTTTGCCCTGTTCCTCAACCGATTTTGCGACCTCTGCTAGATTTGCATCGTCGTCGGTGGTTGCGAGTTTTAACACCATCGGCAGATTGACTCCGGTGACGAGTTCTACGTCGTTTTCTTTGATAAACATCGCCGCAATATTCGTCGGCGTTCCGCCGAACATATCCGTCATCAAAAGGACACCTCTTCCATTCGAAACCTTCTTTATTGCACGTTCGATCTCAGCTTTTGCCACTTCGACATCGTCGTGCCATCCGATAGAGACAGCTGCAATATGGGCGAGTTCGCCGACGACGGTTTCTGCCGCCGAAAGGAGTTCGTTAGCCACCTGTCCATGTGAAACTACCACTCCGCCAATTCTTGCACTCATATTCTTTCCTTATGAATTATTTTTGCATATCTCGATGGACGGCTGAAACTTTGAAACCGTCGTTCTTCAATCGCTTTTGAAGCGAGTTTGCGACCATTACCGAACGATGTTTCCCGCCAGTGCATCCGATGCCGATCGTCAAATACGACTTGCCCTCCCGTACGTAAAATGGAAGCAAATACGCGATTAGATCGTAAAAGCGACCGATCGTGTCTTCGACATCCGGTTGCTTTTTGAGATACTTGATTATATCCGGGTGTTCCCCGGTCAATTCCCGCAATGACAACTCGAAATACGGATTCGGCAAATGCCGAACATCGAACATTAGATCGACGTCGCGCAGGCCTCCGAATTTATGACCGAAACTAACCAATTGCACCTTCAGGGTTTGCTTTTCATCCGGATCGCCAAACGTTTCGATAAGCATCCGTCGCAGACTATGGACTGTGAGGTCCGATGTATCGACAATTAGATCCGCCGTGGTTCGAATGCGCTCTAGCGCTTTGCGCTCAGCCTTGATTGACCCTTTCAAACCTTTACCTGTATCTGCAGGATGTGGGCGGCGCGTCTCCGAAAACCGCCTTTGTAGGATTTCATCCGATGCCTCGAAAAAGACTATATATGGTTCAAGACGCTTTTTCTTTAGTTTCTCAACTTCATTTTTGAACTCAGAAAGGAAATGCGGCTCCCTAATAGTTATCACAAGCGCCGCTCTCTCAATAGGCTTAGCGGACTCTGAATTTGGCTGAAGCAGCCGTGCGAATGTGGACAACATACTAAGCGGCAAGTTGTCTACGCAGAAATATCCGAGATCCTCAAAGGCGTTTGTTGCAGAGCTCATGCCCGAACCACTAAGTCCAGTGATGATCACAAAGCGTTTGTGTTTTTCGCCTTCTCTTTTTCCCGGCATTTGAACTAAGGCTCGATAAGCCCAAAATTGCCGTCTTTTCGCCTGAAGATCACAGAAATTCTTTCGGTTTCTGCGTTTCGAAATACTAGGAAACTGTTAGCTTCGCCATTTAACATCAATGCCGCCTCTTCCGGCATTACCGGTTTGACGGCATAGCGGCGAGCGTTGATTATTCGTGGGCTTGAAGGTGCCGGCGTCAGCTCTGCGGTTCCAAGTCCCACCGTGCTGACACGAGCCGCACGGTGCGATCTATCAATAACCTTATTTTTCAATTTAAGGGCTTGCTTCTCGATCTTGTCGATCGATTGCGACAACGAAACATACATGTCCGAGTTTCGTGTGGTAGCAGTTAGAACGTCATTACGCCAATTCACGACTATCTCTGAACGATGTCGGCCGCGTTCTACTTCGATAATCACATGAGCTTTTATTGGCTTTTTTCTGAAAATGTGTTCGATGCGTTTAAAATGGTCCTCGACGTGAGCTTGCAGTGCCGGCGTGACATCGATGTGTCGTCCCGAATATTCAAATTTCATATTATCCCCCTCAATTTGTCTGCCCCCCGAAGCTCTAGGGATCAAACAACAGTCTTTCGTTCCCGCGAACCCGGGATATTCATCTGATCGCGATATTTCGCAACGGTTCGCCGAGATAGTTTTACGCCGCCTTTGCTCAAAAGCTTTACGATCTCTTCGTCGGTCAAGGGTTTCTTGGAATCTTCTTCTTCGACCATCTTTTTGATACTAAGCTTCAGAATCCGAGTTGACACCTCTTCCCCTTCTTCATTCATCATTCCTTCACTGAAGAAGCGGCGAAGTTCGATCACACCTTGCGGTGTGTGAGCGTATTTTCGATTTACGACACGCGAGATCGTTGAAAGGTGCATACCTATGTCCTCTGCAACATCTTTTAGCATCATGGGTTTAAGAAACTGAACGCCATGATCCAGGAATTCGCGTTGGCGGCGAACAATGCAGTCTACGACGCGATAAATAGTTTGCCGCCGATGTTCGATGTTTCGCAGCAGATCGACTGCGGACCGCATTTTATCTTTAATGAAATCTTTAGCTTCTTTTGACGTCTCCGATTGATCGAGCAAATTGTGATAGGTTGGGCTGATTCGCAACCGAGGATTACCTTCATCCGTGAAATAGATGACATATTCATCATCTACTTTCTCGATATAAACCTCCGGAGCGACGTATGTTGCTTCTTCGGCAGTAAATCGCCTTCCCGGATATGGGTCCAACGTGCGAATCTTTCCCAGTTCCGCGTCAAGTACCTGAACATCGACGCCCGTCGCCTTTGAAAGGTGCTGCAAACGGTGCGGCTGGAGATCTTCGAGATGGTCCCGAACGAGAGACGCCGACAGCGAATCTGCTTCATCGCGAGCAGCAAGCTGCGCAAGCAGGCATTCTCGCACGTCCATCGCGCCGCAACCAATCGGTTCCAGCGACATGACGATCGACCGGGCTTTCTCAACGGTTTCGGATGAACATCCCGTAACGGTGGCGATGTCTTCCTGATCCGAAGCCAATCGTCCATCTCCATCTAAATTACCGATGATATTGATCGCAGTTCGTTCGAGGTGGTCGGGAATGTCCAGGAGCCGAAGCTGCCATTCCAAGTGCTCAGTTAATGACGGGCCTTTTGTAAGAAATTGTTCGAAACTCGGCGCGTCCTCTTTATATTCAAACTCTTGGGTCTTGTATCCAGGATCAAGATATTCCTGAAACTCTCGCCCAAAATCGATCTCTTCAAATGAATCATTCGTTTCTGTCGACGAATTCTCTTGCTGTTCTTCGAGGTTTACAGACGGTTCGAAACCATTTTCAGACTGTTCTGTGGCCGCGAAAGTATCAAATTGGTCGGCCATTTCGGAAGTGTTTTCATTTTCCCCATTTACGCCGTTTGTAAAGCCCTCATTCGTTCCGTCCGAATTCTGGTCAAGGATATTCTCGGAGATTTCTTGTTGCTCTTCGCCGGGTTGAATCTCTTCTAGAAGTGGATTCGAAACCATCTCCTGTTCGATAAGCTCATTTAGTTCCATCGACGTCATCTGCAGCATTTCGATCCTCTGCCGCAACTGCGGAGTAAGGACCATTTTTTGCTGTAATTGGGTTGTGAGCCTTAAAGACGACATAGATACCAGCGTGGACGTTGGCCGAAGGGATCAAACTAAAAGCTATCTAAATTATATGTTCTTTTGGAATGAAAGGAAAAGAATAAGCGGTTACATGGCGAAGCGTTCACCCAAATACAACCTGCGCACGTCGGGGTCGTTGATCAATTCGTCGGGCGAACCGCTTTTTAGGATCCTGGCACTTGCCATGATATAGGCACGGTCTGTTATCCCTAGCGTTTCCCTAACGTTGTGGTCCGTGATCAAAATACCAATTCCCTGACCTTTTAGGTAAACAATGATCTCGCGGATATCGTCTATCGCGAGCGGGTCGATGCCGGCGAAGGGTTCATCGAGCAGAAGAAACCGCGGTTTTGTCGCCAGGCATCTCGCGATCTCCACACGTCGCCGCTCCCCGCCCGATAGTGCGTCTCCGCGCGTTCTTCGCACATGGGAGATCCCGAATTCATTTAGCAATTCATCCAGCCGGTGCAAGCGCTCAGAGCGCGAAATATTCAAGGTTTCAAGAACCGCAAGAATATTTTGTTCGGCGGAAAGCCGGCGAAAAATAGATGGTTCCTGCGGAAGATATCCAAGACCAAGCCGCGCTCGAAGATACATGGGAAGTCGAGTCACGTCCTCGCCATTCAGAGCGATCTGCCCGGCCTCGGCGCTTTCCAAACCTACGATCAAATAAAAAGATGTTGTCTTACCAGCACCGTTCGCGCCGAGAAGGCCGACGATTTCGCCGCCGTTGAGCTCGAGGGAAACATCATCTACAACATACCGTTTGCCAAATGATTTGCGCAGGTTCGTTGCGGCCAATTTAGTAACTGGCCTGGCCTCGTTTCCGTTTGAGGATGGGTGATTTTGAGAACTAGGTGACACCAGACCGTTCAGATCATTTTACCTTGTATGAGCTTCTGACTCTTCCTGAAGGATTTACCTTCGATTTGCCCTCGCCGGAAACGCGATTGTCGTTTAGATAAATTACTAATTCCTCGCCCTGGGCAGTTCCCTTTTCAAGGTCTTCCACACGGGCTGGCCTTCCACGAAGCAACAGCTTATCATCCGCGGCCGTATAAACCGCAAGATCGGCAAACGCCTTCCGTCCTGATTGAACGATCGCGACGCCTGTTTCGGCGTCCGTCCGGACCAATTCATTTCTTTCATTCAGATAGATCAAAGCGTTAGCCCCGGTTATTCGGTCCTGACCTTGACGGATATCGACTGCTTTCACATATCGTATTGTTCGGGCATTTCCGTCGTAATACATTTCGTTGGCTGCGGCGAAGACCGGAGTGGAAGCATTTGAATCTCCCGCTTTTTTCACTTGGTAAAGAAGACTCTGAACGTTTCCGGTCGCACTCATCTGCGATTCTTTTTGTCGAATATTTATTGTTTCAGCACGGACATAATTGCCGCCTTGCCAACCGCGTGCGTTCCCGGAATAAACCGCGCTCTCATTCGCATGATCGAGGTCAGCAGTTTCGGACGTTATATAAACCGGTTTGCCCTCGTCACCAAAAGGCGCGGAATTGCGCATCCCTTTTGGACTGTAATATGTGGTATTTACAGACTTACGAAAGTAGGATCGTGAATTCTTGATGTCCCAATCTATTTCCTTTGCTTTGATCCGCGCGCGAGAATCCCAAGCCGTTGGTTCGCCGCCTCTCAGGCGAACGACCTCGTCGGAAGTCGTGTAATTGAATGAATCGGCCACCGCCTTTTTATCAAGCTCGGAAAATCTGCTCTTACCGTTAGTATCGAACTGCACAATATTTCCGGAACGCTGATCGAACAATGCCGAAAGCTTGTCTGTCTCGATGATTTGTTCGCCCCTGCCTTCTCTTGCGACGGTCGGCGTTCGAATTGTCTTTGTCGACGACGACGCACTGCAGATCTTTGGAGTATTAGCGCCCGCAAAAAAGTCGCAATCGAACCGCGGACCCTCGATCCTCGTGTTGAAGTTTGTGGTCGAGGCTCGATGAGGTGCAACCGTGAAAATCGCATTTCCGATCGCTTGCGTTTGTTTCAAAGTTTTTCCATCAGCCTGGAATTTTGAATGAATGACATCTGCCGCGACTGTTTGATCGGCTGAATCCGATCCGTTATCGGGTATTTCCAACTTGATCGTGGTCCTACCATCGGTCTGTATTTCGTCGACGGTCCCGGTCCCGCGAAACCTTGCGAATATTCCGGAAACGGCACCGATCGAGAACCGCGTATTGTCGTTGGATGATTTCACAAGTTCACTTTGACCCGACGAAGCTGCGTGAGAAATTACGCCGTCTTCTCCAAACGTCGCCTTAAGGTTCGATGAGTTCATATCGACGACGGAATCGGGATTGGTTCGATGTAAATGTCCGCTGCCTGTAATCGTAAGATTGTTTAACGCGTTGCCTGCATATAGATCGGCGATTATCCTGTCACCTAGCGCATAATCGGCATTTTGATCTATCCTGGCGTCTCCGGAAAGCGTGATCTTCAAAGCGGAACTCTCATAGACAGCACTCGCGGCCGATGCATTAATTTTGTTTCCGCTCTTAACAGATTCGATCGATACTTCCTGATCCAACTCATATCGTAATCCGGGACGATAAAAGGCCCCCCTTCGCGCGCGCATTGCAACAACTTTGTCACCCTCAGTCCGGTTGAGCTCAACGTCATCAAACAGTTCGACACGATCGAGAACTCGCATATTCTCAACCGCTTGAAGCGACGCCAGAGCGTGATTTGCCCGGCCATCCGATCGAGTCGTATTCGGTTCCTGCACCTGGAACTTGGCGCCGTTGGTGAGTTCGATCCGTTCAGCCGCATGGTCATAAACCGCTTTACCCGCCGAAAGCTTGGCCGTTTCCCCGTCTTCCCGGATCACCTCAACATTTACATCGCGATCCAGCGTGACCGACTTCGTCTTTATGTTGAGAGAGGCACCAAATGAACTTCCCTTAATGTTGAAGCGCTCGAATTCCACGTGTTCGTCCGCAATAGCTGTCTCGTCCACCTTCTTATATGTGACCTGCTGTGTCCTTAAGCTTAAAGAATCCCGCGTTTTGATCAAGACATTTCCGGCAAAATAACCGGTGAAATTCTTGTTCTCTTCTGGAATGTAGATGGCCTTTTCCGCAGTGATCTCATCGGAAACGTTTTCTTCTCCAAACACCTGCAAATAGACGTTTTCGAGCTCCTGATGATTGTCGCTGAATGTTGTTGCGGTGTCTGCTTTGATGAAGTATTTTGGAACGTCGCCTTCAGATTCTCGACGTTCGTACCCGCTGACCAATGCGACTACGTCCTTTGAGAGTGCGGTCGGGAAGGCCTTCATTCTAAAGTCGGTGTTCGACCTTGCGCGGTAGTAACCAATTCCGACCACGATAACTGTAAGAGCAAAGAAAATGATCGCTCCTGCCCGGAAATACTTCGGCAGCCGTGCACGGAAATGGAGTGAACTAAGTTGGTTTGTCGCTTCGCTGTCCACGGTGTTAATTATGTTCCCTCAGATCATGCACAACAAGCTGTAATCGGGTGCTTCCTTGCCAGGTATTTGCCTCGGGTGTATAAGCAACTTCGATGCAATTCCCGGCTCTTAAGGTTCGCCCTTTCGAGCGATCGACACCGTCCCACCAAACTGCCTCGAACCGCTTTTGCTGCTCATTCTGAAGCTTGAGTCTTAAATGCTTTTCTTTCATCACAAATGGTTCTTGGGCAAGATAAAGGCCCTTTGTAACAAACACAGGTTTTGGATTCCCCGCCCCGAAAGGTTCGAGACATTTAAGTTCTTCCGAAAGTTTGAGATCAAGTGTTTCAGATGAAACATGCGCGTCGATAGAGAGGTTCGGCACCATGGCGTCTTCGGTGATGTTCTCCGATGCGAATGTGTTTAGACGTGTCCGAAGCTGTTCGATGTTTTCGCCCTTGATCTTCATTCCTGCGGCAGCGGCGTGGCCGCCAAATTGTTCAAACAGATCGGCGCAGGATTCCAGTGCCGAAAGCAAGTGAAACGATCCGACGCTGCGAGCACTGCCGTGCGCGATACCGTTCTCGACCGAAAAAACAATTGATGGTCGATATGCTCGTTCGGCGATTCGCGAAGCTGCAAGGCCGATGACTCCCCGGTGCCACCCTTCGCCATGAACAACCAGAAAGCGCGCGTCCGAGAAATATTCCATCTCCTGAAAA
>Ga0207701_10005660_pt1 | contig 12529 bp, 16 predicted proteins | sample KBSSwiSSwithPhiX_FD_184294 | JGI IMG/M metagenome (GOLD analysis project Ga0207701, IMG submission 184294) | Switchgrass rhizosphere bulk soil microbial communities from Kellogg Biological Station, Michigan, USA, with PhiX - S5 (SPAdes) (version 2) | ecosystem: Environmental > Terrestrial >...
GCCCACGCCGGGTGTACCCTCGGCGTTGTCAAGTTGAGTATCCTCAATGGTCCCGCTAAGGACACCGGCTTGAGTGAGGGTCTGTTGGATATCCATACCCGCGTTCCGCAGGTAGGCATTGACAGCGGCCCACTTGTTCGGATCGGGGATTACGTCGTCATCGACGTACACATTTACATACAAAGTAGCCATAGCACTTATTTAGAGCGCGTTTGACGACCTAAACTTAGCGCTGTACGCCCCCGCAGTCTCATTGAACACACGCGACCACTGCCACTCGTCACGCACGTACTGATTGAATTCCTGCTGGGTAAGGACAACTTCGTCAATGTCCGTGAAGTCTAGCATGTCGATCACGCGGTCATACTCATCCGCGTGAGACTGCGGCCACTGTGCGTTGACAGCGAAATGGGTCTTAACGTCATGGTGCAACTTATCGTCGCCCACTTCCCATTCCTTACCGTTTAGCGTCTTGAGGTTCGCACGCGCATCCTTGGCGATCTTCTCAAGCTGCTCAGCCACTTCGATAAGGTAACCCTTCCAGGCTTCCTCATAGGCTGCGACGTGCTTGTCCTTATTTTCCTTGATCTTATCCAGCAACTTCTGCCGGTTGTAAGGAAACTCAAAGTTCTTATTCTCAGGAGTCATGATTTTAGCGCCCTCTGAATGTTATTCCAATCGTCACGCTTAGACTCAGCTTCGACCTGTAGGTCAATCATACGCTCAGTATAATCATCACGATCACGGTCTACGGTTCCGATCAGATGTGCGTATCGGAAACCCTTGGGGGCGTCAAGATGAACACTTTTGCCCCAGCCCTTCACCAGCCAAATGGCTGTACGGTCGTCATCCTCTACGGTCGCAATGCCCCAATCAGCTTTCTTATTCAGGACTTCACGCACGCCATTATAGGACTTGCGGAGGCCAGCCCAAAAGAGCCAGCCTCCGCCGCCTACGAGTCCCAGGAGGATTATAGCTTCTGCGACTCGACCCATGATTACTTGCCGCTCGTAATCGAGAATCCGGCACCCGGGGCGAACGTGGTCACGTTCGACGGGATAGCCTTGAGGGTGTCAATCTGCGCACATGCAGGACACTTCTCATAGCCCTTCTGCCGTTCCTCGTTAGCCGCAGCGTCAGCCTTAGCCTGCTGCACACGCGCCTGTGACTGAGACACCTGAGCGAAGGCAGACTGTGCCTTGTCAATCGAGTCCTGCACCTGATTGGGTAGGCGCACAGTAGTCAGGTTGAACCTGATGTTCTGGAAGTAGTCATTCCCCAGGTTACCCTTCAAGTCAGCCTGTAGGCTCTTGACGACAGCATCCTGCACACGCTGTACGTTATTCTGGTTGACCTTACCGTTGGCAAGATCAGCCGCCTTCTGACTGGCCTGCTGCCCACCATTCTGTACCAGGGCGCATGAGCTAACTAGCTCGGCACAACTCAGTCCAGACACGACCTGACGCATGTTATTGACGATGGTCGGCTCAACAATAGCCGCCAGCCAATTACTCCAACCCTCGGTACCCTCGTAGGGGTGCTTACTCCCGAACTTACGGGTGGAGTATTGCGTGTCGAAGTCCTTGACCAGACTGTCACCCCTGGCCGTACCGTCGAATGCGGTATTGAAAAGGAACTGACCAGAGAGAGTAACCTCCACACCATCAGCGGTCGGGACCGTGATGGCGGTACTGTCGGCCCCCTTACACGGGGTCAACTCACCATCGCTCACGCATGATTGCAGAGTGAAGAACCTCTGCTGCGTGTTCACCGGGTAGTAATGGACGCTACTGCCCATGCCGACCCAGGTATTGCCATTGCCGTTGGGGACAATGCCGCGAATCTTGTGGTTATCGAGCCAGTCAAACGGGTTGTACCACGCCTTACCGTTACGAACCACTCCAACCTCACCAGAGTTGGGCGTAGACGCACAACCAGTGAGGGTGGTAGCCGCGACGAGTCCAAGTAGAAGGACGGCCAGTCGGCGCGTCCGCTTGAGATTCATCATGCAGGGAGCTTACAACTGATCGGGCGAGTTGTCAAGCCAAACTCGCACGGCTTTACGATACGGGATGACCGTCATGTGGCGTTCATTATAGCCATTATACTTGCCATTATCATGACGCACGGGGATATAGTCCGCTGTAGGACTGTATCGCCTGCGGTATCCCTTGTCTTTACGAGAGACTACCGTACCGTATCCGTACCCGTCACCCTTTACCCAAACGCGGGTGCCTACGGGCAGGCTAAAGCCAAAAGTGTCACTTACAATTTCTACAGACATATTCGCCGCTCTTACGAAACTTTCCGCAGCTACACCGGCACTGAGGGATCTTTACACGCTGGCGTATAGCGCCCTCATCCACGTTGAGCAACATGGCAATATGGCGCAGAGTACGACAGTGGCGATGGTACACCCACGGGTACTTATGTTGACTGGTCAGATTCAATACCTGACAGCACGGGCGTACTTCCTGAGGGTGCGGTACCCAAAAGCTACCGCGACCCCTCAGATAGAAGCCAATAGGCTGATGCGGGTACGTAAGCACCCACTGCGGGTGCTTACGATCTTCCTTAGGGAGATTGCGACACTGCCATACGAAGGCCGCAAATTCCTCGCGGCTTAGAATAGAGTCTGCCGCGCAGCGCTCAAGATACGTCTGCATTCGCAGGAGTATACAGACTCGCAGCCCAGGTTTCAAGCTGCTCTACATGGCTATCCGTCAGACCCACGCTGCACTTGACAGGCACCCACAAGCACGGTATCGTCTGCTGATTCATTTCGCGGGCCGTCTGCGGGTGAATGTCATCATCCACGAACGCATACGAGCGGTCACCCACATACGCCTGAATAGCGCTCCACTTCCAGTGTACGCTGCGATCATACCTGTTGATCGGGCACACCGGGAAGTCAGGTAGGCCATGCAAGGGGGCGATATGCTGGTTAGCGCCGTCCAGCCATCCGGTACACCAATGAATCTCAAACGTGTCCATCAGCCTGTGGATACGGTCAGCATTCGCATCTGATACCCACACGCCTATGCCCACGTCATCCTTGATGGTGGCGTAACGGAAACCCTCAGGCTCGTTCATCATACCAAAGGGGCACAGCACACCGTCAACGTCGAGTAGTAGTAGTGGCTTAGTCATGACCCACCACTTTAGCAGGCCGGAGCCTGCTTGTCTAGGACCAATCTGTCTCGTCGTCATCTTCTAGCGTATTAGGATCAGCAAACTCATGACCGTGCTGCTCTAACGCGCTCTGTACTTCCTGATGCTCCTGAGGCGATGGCGGCTCATACCATGATAGCTGCCCTCTACCCCATGAAGGGCCACCATTGAAATATCCTTCATGGGCGCGTTCGCCAGTGAATCGGGTAGGCAACTTATGGTGAGCGTAAGCATCCCCATGATACCATCCCGGTGCGCCTAAATACATGGCGCGCTGACCCGGATAGTATATGACGGGGATTCTCTCCCCTAGACCGCCCCATCCTTCTGTGTCGCCCCTATCGTGAAAGTCAGGGTCGGCCTCTGGATTAGGCATATGGACTTGCAGTCCGTTATCGGCAAATTTTATGATACGCCCCATCTTGGCTCCGGTTGTGTTGCTGAAAATTCTGGCTCATCCGCATCTACCCACTCATCATCCTCCCGAGGATGATAACTTGCCTGCCAGGGTACGGTAGGGTGGGTGCCTGGGTTGATTGTGTCATTTATTCCAGGGATGGGACGATCATAGTATTCATAGGTATTTTGGTTCCATCTTTGTTCAGTCTCCGGAGCTAGCTCTCCCTTAGTCAAATCCCATGACTGCGGATTCTCACTAAGACCCGTCCCTGGTGCCATGTATCGAGTCATAGCGCCGGAATCACCTGGCGCATATGCATCCCGTGCGGACCACATAGGCATCTGCTGAGGATGCACCTGATCTTGTACCCATGAGTATTTATCTGGCGGGAATAAATGAGGTGGTAAATCTGTGGGCCTTGGCAGCCCCATCCGATTCAATCGCTCATTCTGGGCAGCCCTGTCGATAAAGAAACTCGACGGAGTAATCTCCCCCTGAGGGTCAGGAGTTGCCTGACTCCAATTAGGAGGGTTTGCTATATGAAACTCAAGGTTACGAGCCAAATGCTCATCATGCGGATATGCTCGCCCTGGATAATGCGATCCCTCTAGTTCAGGCGCAGGTTTATTCTTATCAAAGAACCTGTCTCCGCGAGGGGGAGCATGAGGGTCGAGCGGCTTCCTACTTAAGTCCATGCCATACCCTGGCCCACTCTGCTGCCCATATGGATCAAGATATTGCTTATATTCTTCATTCAGCCAATCTTGTGCGCGATCATGGATTTCATCCCAATGCCCATTGTTATGAGCGGCTTGCCAAAACTCTCTGATCCTTTCAGGATCTAAGTCCTTACTCTGCTGTTCCATGAAATCATTAAAGATATCTTCAAAGTCAGGCTCCCCGTCTATTTCCAAGTCAGGACCTTCATACCCCTCTGAGTCAGCATCGGCGTGCGCACGGTGATATTCTTCCGGGGCGTTTTCATGGAGATATTCGCCATTCGCATGATCTATATACTCTTGGGGAGTAGAAGGCGGGTTAACGTAGTAGTAACTATCCCACCAAGGCTCAAATTCTGGTTCTTCTTCCTCTTCCTCAGAAGGCTCCATATGAGAATGGCCGTGCGCACCAAAGTATTCGTTGATTATCTGCTGAGCCTCCCATGGCACCGGGCCGTCATCCTTGCCATAATAATCACCCTGGCTCCAATCCGCATAATGAGGGTGGCGGGGATCAGATTCCTCATGGTCCGCGTTCATTTCCAAAGTAGCGTGAGGTCGATTGTACCGATCACGGACAGAATAAAAGGCGCTCTCACCACGGGCCTGGGCCTTATGGTAGCTATAGCCGCCGACACAGTGATTCATCCTCTCGCCCTCACGACGAAGGTCACGACGGTCACGCAATAACTTTACTGTCCAACCGGGATACTCTGTTGCCTCATGGAGAACTTCTCCTAGACCATCCCATTTATCTGACTCATGGATAGCGTCACCGATATGATGCTGCATGATATCCACGCCTGACTTAGCTTTCTTTTTGTAAGCCATCCAATCCTTGATGGTATTCAAATGCTCATTGTCCAGCGGAACACGATTGCCCTCATGGTCAATGAAAGTTAAGGGCGGTTCTTCCTCATCAGTTCCATACCCATAGAGATAAGGATTATGCACTCCCCCCGCTCCTACACGACCCTTTTTCCTCTCTCGGGCCAACCAAGGGAATAGCGGGTCATGCTCGGAGTAAGTCATACCTAGAGTGTCTAGGAATGCCTGATTTTCCTCTCCCTGCATGTCAGGACGGTCACGGAGCCAATCCAACTTGGCTGAATTCTTGACCCATGAAAATTTCTCTGATCCGTACTTCTCGATATCCCACAGATCATCAATGGGGTCATTAAGCTGCCTTGATCCCCACGGGCAGTTGCACCAGTGGCCGTGAGGATGACGATGCCGTTTTCTCATCACTAATTCTCCATAAGATCGGCCCAATCTTCGTGGGTCATTGGTTGTTCCCAATCCAACGGCGATCCCATATAAGATTGAAGGGTTTGAAGTACGGTGTGCCTAGTGCGCTCATCGGGGAAGGGTTCCTCATGCCCAACTGACCCCTCATTAGTCCATATCCAGCCCTCAGTCGCAGGATGAGGGAACCCACCTACGCCCTGCCTATACTCAGGACTTTGCTTGATATTATTGTGGAAATACCCATTGCGACCCATGAAGAGATTGCCCGTAGGGTGATGGTAGATGAAGGGGATGCGATTATTGAGAGATGTGTCAGCCCCCTCATCAAATTTAGTCGGAATAAGGTTGACGCCGTTCGCCTCACCAAATCCTAGACGGAACTTGTCATGATTGTTATAATTGATCCTTGACTCGCCAGGCACATAGTCATCGCCCCATTCGTAATCCTCCTGATTCGGCTCACCCTTCACGAAAGGAGTGGTCGCCTCAGGATAGTGCTGTGCCAGCGTATTAACGACAGCCTTGTGCTGATCTGGCCTAGGTCGATTATCTAGCCATGTGAATCCGGGCGTGTATTCCTCTCCCTCTGGCCCCTTGTGTCCTTTGAGGCCAATCATTCCGGTCCAATAGTCGCCGCCATAAGGCAAGGCGATATCAGAATGGAAGTCCCCTGGGTCACCGGTCACCACCTGTCCAGAGGCAGGGTAGTAATTTACCGGGACACGCCACTTGTACCAAGGTGAGTTCCTACCCGATGGCTTGTATAGATGTTCCAACTGCTCAGACGACTTAGGCTTATCCACTCGGGACTTGCCCATAAACTTTTTGACCTGTTCCCTGTCGTATGCGCTTGGCTCTTTCTCAGCGTCTATATAACCGGTGGGTGGATGGACCATACCAAATGCAATATCAATGGCAAATCGCAGTCCCTCACCTTCAGCAAGATACTTCTCTGCGTAGCGAGCTACCTCACTGTAGTAATTATCATAGATCGCATGTGTCTCAGGGGACCAATGAGGGCCAGTGTCAGTAGACGAGGTGACGGATTCATCCCAATCATACTCATCCGGTGTCTCTCCCGGTCCCCATTGGTACTGAGGGAATTGCTCAGCGATAGCTCTCTCGGCATCAGACTTCATAGGCTCGGGTGGCTCATGATGCCAGGCTAGCCAGCCCTCGTATGCGTCCGGATGAGGCTGTGTCCAGACGAATCCAGCATGTGTCCCATCCCGGTAATACATGTCTGAATTTATGGCCTTGGCGATCCACGGGTGATGCGATCCCGGCTCGCTCATATGGATGGTAGAGCCACGGAGAATAAATGGACGACGGAACCCCCACACAGGGTCCTCAGGGTCACCACCGTGATCTGTTGAAATCTCGTTGATCTTGATACCATGATCGGATGAGGTAGGAGAAATAGAAATATTTGTATTCACGTTGGGTGCCGTTTCTTCCTCCCAATCCATTTCGTCAGGAGAGCCAGCCAGGTCATCACCACTGGCACTGACATTTCGTCCTAGCGCACCAGACAAAAGCCTGTGCGCTTCCTCTCGCTTATCATGCGGGAACCAGGCAGAGTACCAATCAGCGTGACCGGTATCAGGTTGCACACGACCCGCAGCACCAAATGACGGGTCCCTATATCTTTCCATATACTCATCAGATAGCGTAGGGTGATAATCCCCACCATCCTGATTGTTAGGATGCTCGTCAAGCATGTCCTTATGGAACCAACCAAAGGGACCCAAAGCTAATGTATTAGTGGGACTATGATAGAAGAACGGGTAATCAGCCCCATGGAATCCCCACGTAGGGCCACCGGCTCGACCTTCTACCTGTTCCTGCCAATCATCTTGCGCCTCACCGTATGGGTCATTCTCTAAGTCGCGTGGAGGATATGGAGGTAATTCCTCATGGGTCGGGCCAAGGTGTCTCAAGTCTAGAAATTCCATGTTGTTTCCTGAGCTAGTGTGCCAATCAAATTCATCATGATCTTCCGATGCAGGCTCCGTGAAAAGGGGAGATTCATACAGCTTGGCTCTGATGGCACGATCTTGGTCGGTCTGAGGATCCCTCCAATCGCCTTTACCTATCCAATTGATGTTCCCTTGAGGGCCAATCCGCCCAGCCTGGATGACCCCTGGATTATCATAATGCGCCCAATACTTTTGGAGCAGTCTATCCCCCTCTACTACGCCGCCAGGGTGATAGGCTCTCAACATATCGGCATGCGAGTGACCAAAGGGGCCTAAATGGAGAGTATCTGAATCAACATCATAGAGAAATGGATAATCGAAGGAGTGGAAACCATCATTACCTCCCAGGCCCAATGCTCTAGCTGAATCCCATTTGCCCGAACCCCAATCCAGCATAGGATGAGTATGGTCAGGGTGCTGACCCGTTGAATCTATGAACTCCATCATTGCTTAGGTGATCGGAGAACGAAAAAGGCCCGCCTTTTGGCGGGCCTCTTCGAGCGAATTAGTTTGTGAGCTAGCTAGCCAGCTTCACGAACCGGCGCGGCTTGCGGTCGCCCTCGATCTGGAACGTGGAGCGGGTGATCTGACCCTTAGTCTCCATGTCCTTCATGAGTCCGGCGACAGTGGCGGTAGCCATGCCAAGCTGCTTGTGGAAGTCAGCCTGATTGACACCCTCCGGGTTCTCACGGAGCATATCCATGACACGCTCACGGTTGGTCTTTTCACCCTTACGGGGACGACCAGGGCCGCGCTTAGCGGCGGGCTTCGCAGGAGCAACCTGCGCGGGGGCCGGGGCCTCCGGGTCCAGCAGGCGCAGAGCCTTCTCAAGCTGTGCGCGCTGCTTGTCGAGAGAGGCAATCTCCTGACGGAGTGCCTGTACGATGTTCTCCATTGCTACAGCTTACACCCCTTCGTCTTGCTTGTCAACCTCATCACGGCGAAAATTATAGGTGCAGAGCATTCCCAGGGCCAACAACCACAGACCGATGAGGAAATAGTACGTGCCCTCGGCGTAATGTTCCTCTATACTCCCGACCCACAGGCCATAGAATAAATCACCAGCCCCAATAATCACCATTAGGACTGCACCTATTTGAGATAAGAGTTTCATTTACGCTTACGCTTCCACGGCCATTTGGGCGGGGGAATGAATGCCGCGTCCACCCTGGGGTCAAGGTAGTGGCGGATGATCTGCCAAAGACGCTTCATGATTTACCTGGCACAAAAATCATGAGCAGTACCACGATCAGCACCAGCACACCGACTATGATGGTCCACCAGGGCATTATTCGCTCGGCTGATAGTCGCGGGCGATAGCGTGTTCTAGCACACGCTCGCTATCCTCAGACTTGATTACCTTCACATGACGCGCGGGACCTTCTGGTTTACGCGCAGCGAAAGCCATCTTATCCAACTCAGCCCTACGGACGCCCTCAAGATAAGACTGACGCTCTAGCTCACGGGCAGACTCGTCCAGCTTGGTAATCTTTTCCTGCAAGCTGTCAAAGGTGGGTGTAGTCAGTCGCACATTAGCTACAGAAGCATATTCGCCAGCATAACCCTTCTGAGTTCTACTGGCCTCCCACTTGAACCAATGCTGATTACCCCGTAATTTACGAGGGAACCCGACAGGCATTTCATGCTTGAGAACGCACAAAACAATCTCATCAGCCTGCCGCTCTACCCATACAGAGAATTGGTCGTACTTTACGTCGGTATAACGACCACGACGATCACGCCTATGCATGGCCCGCTTCCGCGAATAATCCCACAAGGCTTGGTTCTTACGATCTGGATAGAACTGAACGTTGCTACCGTTGAGCCTATTACAGATAACGATAAAATACGGAAAGCCAATGATGAAACTTGCCACCATTAGCCAGCCAACCCAGGTCCAATCTTGGGAGGCGATAAGTACGTACATTGATCCTAAGCACGTAATCAAGGCGGGGAAGAAGATAAGGGAGTCATAGTAGACCCACGCCTTATCTATCAACGACAGCTTATTCTTCCTAGCCAGGGACCGGGGAACAAGACTCCGGCTTCCCAGGATAGGAGCAGTTTCCTTACGGACTAGCTCAGTCATATCATCCTTAGAGCAAGATGGCGAAGGTAAAGTCCATACCCGCAAAGCCCATATACAAGGTGCTGAAAACGGGTTGGGGAGTAGACAAGGCCAATGCGACCATAAAGACCCCCAAAATGGAGTCTATGATTGCGGGCCACATCTTACTTAGTGGCAGGGCTGCGCCTGGTCAATTTACGAAAGCACCAGTACAGCGCTAATTCATACGCTGTCCAGATGCAGCCCGTGCCAAAGGCTTCCATCGCCCTAGACACTACTCCGACTCATTTCCTTCCTTCATAACTCCCGTCTTGACCGCAAGGTCAGACCACTTCTCTAGAGTAGGAGCAAGGAATTCCCTATCCTTCTCAGGGATATCCACACCACCCACGGAAATGAGAATCATGAAGGCCCAGGCGAATTCCTCAGCCGCCAGGAGCCGGTCCTTGATCTGAGCGCGCTCGTCAAGGTAGCCATTCCACTTCTGGATAGTGGGATGGTCACCCTCGCCTGACCTGCAACGAATGCAGATGTAGTCACCCGGCTCTAGAGGCTCAGTTTCCTCACAGTTCGGGCACTTGGCGATGTGGAACTCAGGTTCCTCTTTTTCGATCCGCTGATCGTTTTCGGTATCTTCACTCACTTTATGACTACCTCTCCGATAGGCTCCCCGAACGTCATATAGTCCGAGGCATTGGCTTCGATTTCATTGATGGCCGTCTTTAGACGGGTAGGACGATCCCCAGATACTAGCACATGCGGGTTCGCAAGAAATTCATCGAACCACGAAGTCGCCCATGCTCGCTTACCTGAGTTGAAGCGGGTGCCATCATCCTCAAACTTGACACCCTCATGGTCCGTGATTAGATACAGAGGGCCATGATTCATATGCGCGTAGTCTAGGATATCGTACTCCTGATGCCCCAGGTAAATCTCATGGAACATGGCTGTGGCGTAGGCATCCGTGTCACAGATTAGGATACCATTCTCAGAGTACCGGCCAAAGAATTTGATCCAATCGACTTGCTGCGTGGCGATATGCTTAAAGTCGGCAGTAGCCCAGGTATGATTCTTGCCGACTGCCCAATCGAAATGTCGGCCATATTCGGGCACGCACGTCGTATTGTAATGCTCGGCAAGCTGCTTTGCAAGGGTTGTCGTGCCGGTGGATTCCCCGCCGCAGACCACGACCTTGTATGCAAGATCAGCCCTAGCCGGTGCAGAGAGCATGTCCCAATGGGCACGAATATCCTTGCGCATTTCTGTGCCAGAGATATTGTACGCGGATCGGGCCTCATCCACCATGTTGTGGATGACCGTATAACCAATCGCGTCTGAAAGCCGTTCAGCTAGCTCGTCGCCATAGGACTCTGAGCTAAATACCATGTCAGGCTTATGGCCCCAATCCATCAGCACATCGCTGATGATATTGATGTGCTTCTGCCACCCCTCATCGGAGTAGTCGATGGGATGCTCGTCCTGTGCGCTGACCACAAGGGCCTTAGGATGGACTTCCTTGAGCCAACGCACACGATCCTTGTGGAAGATAGTTTCCTGCCCAGCCCACAGGACGAGAACCATTAGTTCGTCGCACCCAGCCTGCGCTCGGTCAATCAGATAGTGATGACCCTTGTGAGGCGGGTAGAACTTCCCGATTACGAGTCCGCGTGTCATGCGGCGACTCTAGCGCCTTCCTGCACGCCTGTCAACCCAACTTCCTCAGCGGTAGGCAGAGTCTCCCGATTGCGCTTGTATACCAGCCACCAGTGTCGGATGCCGACGAAGCAGATGATGAGGAATGCCACGTACAGCGCGCTAGTGAAGTACAGGCCCTTGAGAGCGTACACGGGAATATAGATCAGGTCAGCCGCGATCCACAGGAGCCAGTTCTCTAGCACTTTGAATGATAGTAGAAACTGCGCCGCTACTGACAAACCAGTGGTAGTCGAATCCGCGAACGGATATGCACCATGCGCCTCGCGTAATACAGGCACCATGAGGTATACAAACACCCCGACACCAATTGCGGACACAGCAGCCACAGGGAGCGAAATCCTTGCCACATGCAATTCGGTCCTGTTCGGTCCAGCCTTGAGCCAAGCTACCCACCCTACGATCTGCACAAGGAAGAAAAAGACTTGAAGCCACATATCTGTGTATAGACGGGCCTCAAGGAATAGGATGAAGAAAAATGCTGCGTTGACCATCCCAATCGGGAAGGTCCAGATATTTTCCTTAGCCACAAGCCACACGCAATACGCACCTGTGACAAACCCTACTAGCTCTGCCAGTGAGGTCGCCATACCTGCGAATAGCGGGATCGGTTGGTTCAGGAAATCAATAATGCCGTGAAGCATGATCGCCCTTTCGTATGTTACGTGGTCACCGGTCCTGCCCACCAGGCGGTTCGCACGCAATGTCTGTACTACTTATACCAAAGGGCGAGGTGAAATGCAAGCCTAGTCGTGGTTGGCGTAATTCCTGCTCACTCGGTATACCCCTCGGAGGTATTCACGGGCTTTCTCTTCGCTGCCCGTAATACCCTTGATCTGTCCAGAGGGATTGAACATATGCACGCCGTACTTCATCTTCTCGACGTAGCCTATTCTAGTGTACCCGTGATAATGAGGTTTCATGGCTGCCCTAATAAAATGCTTATTCTCGTCAGGCTGTAAATTGCGCATGGAGTCGTCTACAAGTTCGACACCCATGTAGTCCATCAGCCATGGCATCAGATACCGGGCGAACAAAGTGGTCACGGCCAGCAAGGTGAGGGTTAGCAGAAAACCAACTGCGAGGAATCGCTCCACAGATGGTATTATCGTGTCCCACGCGCTGGTAATGCCAAAATCTACCATTGACAGTTACCTTACGGTAATTAGTCATGAATAGGCGCGGAGGTATCAGACGACTTGTACGGATAATTGTATTTATGCAACGTCTG
>Ga0207701_10005661_pt1 | contig 12528 bp, 8 predicted proteins | sample KBSSwiSSwithPhiX_FD_184294 | JGI IMG/M metagenome (GOLD analysis project Ga0207701, IMG submission 184294) | Switchgrass rhizosphere bulk soil microbial communities from Kellogg Biological Station, Michigan, USA, with PhiX - S5 (SPAdes) (version 2) | ecosystem: Environmental > Terrestrial > Soil...
AGGGTTTCTTGGCCCTTAGGCCACCCAGCGCCCCAGCTCATCAGCCGGCACCAGTCTTGCCAGTCACAGACTCTTACTTGGGAAGCTGTCCTTCTACGCGAGTGCAACGCCCTTCGTGGGCGTGGGTTGCTGGTTCGGTCGCAGCGCTCATGCTTTACCCCACAATCGGGTCCGCTGCCGACCGGCTCGTCGCCGCCGGGGGCGATCTGCAGGCGGCCATCAATGCGGCTTCAGGAGGCGACCGGATTCTTCTCGCGCCGGGCGCCACCTTCGTCGGGAACTTCCGGCTACCGGTTCACCCGGGCACGACGTACGTCACGATTCGATCGGCGGCCAGTGATGCGAACCTGCCTCCCGCCGGCACGCGAGTCTCGCCGTCAACGGCGGCTGATTTCCCCAAAATCCAATCACCAAACAGTCAGCCGGCGATCCTGGCCATGGATGGGGCCGCCTATTGGCGACTCGAGACGCTGGAACTTCTGCCGACGTTCCACGGTCTCTACGACATCGTGGCCTTCGGCACGAGCGGCAGCGCACAGGCCACAGTAGCGAGTATCCCGCACCACCTCATCATCGACCGGCTGTACATTCATGGAGATCCGCTGGAGGGACAGAAACGAGGTATCGCGCTCAACAGCGCCTATACGACGATTTCCAACTCCTACATCTCAGATATCAAGGCGATCGGGCAGGACTCACAGGCGATTTGTGGATGGAACGGCCCTGGACCATTCACGATTGAGAACAACTATCTCGAGGCGGCAGGCGAGGTCGTGATGTTCGGCGGCTCCGCACCGTCAATCACGGAGCTGGTGCCGTCAGATATCGTCATGCGTGGAAACACGGTCACCCGTCCGTTGCGATGGCGCGAGCCGATCATGCGCGCTCCGGCGAACGTCTCGGCCTCCGTGGCATCGACATCTGGCAATCTGCCGGCCGGGCGTTACGGCTACACCGTGGTTGCCCGTCGGTCGCTCTTCGACAACGTTGCAGTGTCGACGCCCTCGTCACAGGTGATCGTCACCATCGCGGCACCGGGGCGGGTCGCACTCACCTGGGCGCCCGTCCCCGATGCCACGGACTATGCCGTCTATGGACGGACGCCCGACGGGCAGGATAAATACTGGGTCAGCTCCGGAACCACGTTCGTCGACGATGGGACCCTCACGCCAACTCCGGGCACCCCGGCGCGCGCGACCGTCTGGTCGGTCAAGAATCTCATCGAATTCAAGGCGGGTCGCCGGGGACTGGTGACGAACAACGTCTTCCAGTACAACTGGGCCGAATCGCAAACCGGCGTGGCCATCCTCTTTACGCCACGAGCGGCAGGCGGCGCCTGCAACTGGTGCGTCGTCGAAGACATTACCTTCGAGTACAACGCGATACGTGGAGTCGGCGCCGGCATCAACATTCTGGGCATCGACGATTTCACACCCAGTCCGCAGACGAACCGGATCCGCATCCGTCACAACGAGTTCAGCGACATCAGCCCCGCCTGGGGAGGGACGGGCTATTTCCTGCAGATTCTCGGCAGCCCCAGAGACATTACGATCGATCACAATACGATAATTTCTCCAGGCGGCGGAGGTGTCGTACAGGTCGAAGGGCCTCCAGTCCTTGGTTTCGTGTTCACGAACAACGTCGCGCGGCATAACACCTACGGCATCATCGGCACTGGCCACGCACCAGGCATGGATACCATCACCGCCTTTTTCCCGGATGCGACGATCAGTCGCAATGTATTTGCGGGCGGCAGTGACTCGTCGTTCCCGGCGACCAACCTCTTTCCGACGACCCCGGCGTTCGAGGCACATTTCGTCGACTACGCGGCCGCGAAATTTTCGCTGAACCCGGGCACCGACTGGGAAAACGCCGGTACAGATGGGCTGGATCTCGGCGCCGTATTCGATCGAGGGCTTCTTCCCGAGATCCCCATGGGAACACTCTCGGCTCCGCGAAATACGCGCCTCTCCCGCTGACCCTGCCAACCTTACCGCAGGCTCCGCCTCGGCGCCGTGGCGGCTCATCGTTTGCTTGCCCGTCCGCTAGCAATGGGTCCCCGTCCAACTCACCGCCATTCGAGACCGACGGTGAGCGTCATCACCCCGGCCTACAACGCGGCGCGTTACATAGAAGACACGCTCGAGTCCGCGATCGGGCAAACATTTACCGACTTCGAATTGCTCATCGTCGACGATGGGTCCACTGATCAGACGCCCCAGATTGCCAAACGCTACGTCGCACGTGACCCCCGGGTTCACCTGGTACATCAAGGCAACCGCGGTATCGCGGCCGCACGGAATACCGCGCTCGCCCGCGCCCGTGGCAGGTACCTCGCCTTGCTCGACAGCGACGACCTCTGGTTCCCGAACTATCTGGAGGAGCAGCTCAACATCTTGCGCGCACGTCCCGATCTTGCCATCCTGAGCGCCAATGCGCTCAATTTCGGCGGTCCCATGGACGGTGAACCCCTCCTCGCAAAGTCCGGGCATCGGAACATACGGATGGTGTCGCTGATGCGCCTCGTGCAGTTCGAAGACTGCATGTCAATCCAAGCGATTTTCCGCCGTGACGTACCGGCGGTCATCGGCACCTTCGACGAGAGTCTCCGTCGCTGTGAGGACTACGACTTCTGGCTGCGCGCCGCTTTCGCCGGCTTCCAAATTGCTGTGAATCCAAAACCGTTGGGTCTCTATCGCCGTCGGCCGGATAGTCTATCCGCCGAAGAAGCGGTAATGCTCGATGCGATGCGTCGACCCTTGATCAAGCTTCGTCCCGCGTGTGTAGACATGCCGGAGGTCATTGCCGCAATCGATCGCCAGCTTGCCGACGTGGCCGAGCGTGGCCTCGTGGCTCGTGCGCGGACGGCACTCGTCTGCGGCGACATGACGAATCTGGTCGCACACTTCTCCGCTCTCGCGCAGGAAACCGGGGCATCCCGCTACCGGCTCGCTGAGTGGTTGACAGGGCACGCCCCGATTACCATCCGTCTCGCATATCGATGCAAGCGGGGCTTCGGCCACCTGGTTCGAACGGGTCGTCGGGCGTACGAGCCGATGCGCACGTTCTGGGCCGGAGGCGGTTTATGACAACGGCCCGCGCGTACGCGCGCCGGGTCGGTAGTTGGTGGTGACACGAAAATGATTCGCACGCTCAAATCGGTGTCGCTGCGAACCCTGCAGCGCGTAGGCATGAGTCGGCTGTTTGCCGACAGCCGGTGGCGCCGGAACCGCCTGCTGATTCTGTGCTATCACGGCGTTGCACTGCAGGACGAGCACGAATGGTGTCCCGATCTCTATGTGGCAGCCGCGCATCTGGAGAGCCGACTGGCTCTCCTGCAACGCCACCGGTGCCACGTGCTGCAGCTTGGCGACGCCGTCGATCGACTGTACCGAGGCGACCTACCGCCACGCTCGGTCGTGCTGACGTTCGACGATGGCTACTACGACTTCATGGCCCGCGCGTGGCCCTTGCTGCGGAAGTACGGCTATCCGGCCACGGTCTATCTGACGACCGGGCGGGTGGATCACAATCTGCCCAACGTCAATCTGTTCATCTCGTACAGCCTGTGGGCGTCACGCCGGGAAGAGTTCGACGGTGAAGGGTTGCCAGGCCTGCGCGGCCGCTACTCCCTGCGCAGCGTTGACGAGCGGCAGCGCCTGACGCAACAAATCATCGAGGCGCTGCGCGCCCGCGATGGGCGGGGGGTCAGCCCCGACGCGGTCGCGCAGCAAGTGGCCGAACGCGCCGGTCTCGATTATGAGCTACTCGTGAAACGCCGCGTGCTGACTCTCCTGCGCCCTGAGGAAGTCACGCGACTCTCTCGCGAGGGTGTCGATTTTCAGTTGCACACCCACATGCATCGCACGCCCGATGATGCGGATGAATTCATCCGCGACGTGCTCATCAACCGCGAGCGCCTGCGGTCAATGACAGGCCAGGTCGCGACTCATTTCTGCTATCCGAGCGGAAACTATCGCGCGCACTACATTCCTCTTCTGCAGCAGCACGGCATCGAGACCGCCACGACCTGCGATCCAGGCATGGCAACCACGGCATCCGACCGGATGTTCCTGCCCCGCTTCGTCGACACGAGCAGTGTGAGCAGCCTTGTTTTCGAGTCGTGGGTGACAGGCGTGGCGGCCTGCCTGCCGCGAAGAACTACTCGCGGCGGTTCGCCCGCAGGGCCGTACTACCTTCCAACCGGCCAACGGCGAACGAAATCATGGTCCGACGTACGCGACCTTGCTCAGGGCTCGACATCGTAAGACGCACCGAACAGCTCCATTTCTCACTTACCTGAAACAACGCGCCGCCGCCCGCCGCGCCGACGCCAGTCGGCGGCGCGAAAGCAACAGCGGGCCGTGGTCCCACGTCCCCCGGTGACCACTGCGCCCGTGGCCACCCACCCAGCCGGACAGAGTGTTGTCCACACGCTGATCGTAGGGCGAGCACCCTGGCCGCAAGAGTGGTCCGGCGTTTCCTCTTTACGGCACCTCGATTCCATTTCACCGCTGGCGAAGGTGGGGCGCCGCGACTGGAACAGTCAACCAACGCGCTCACAGAGTAGCTGGCCAGCTGAGGGACATTGCTGGAGATGGCGCCTGGCGCCGAATCCAAGCATCAGCTGCTTTTGGCCGAGAATCCGAACGCCCGACGTTGGCAGCGCCTCCTCAGCGGCACGAACCGTGCTTGAGGTCAGCGCCGTGAATCTCCCTGCGTCCTCACGTTCATGGACTCGTCACTCGTCGGAGTCATTCGAGATGGGCCCCACCAGAGAACCGAGAGGACTGGAGGGTGCTGACGTCCTTGCCAGCGACAGGGCTCGAGCGTTGCGTGTGCCGCACCGGTGCCTGCAGTGTGGTGACGGACCTCTTCATTCTTCCGTGACGACCGCCGTCAAGTGTTCAGCATGCGGCGCGCAATGGCCGGTACGAGATGGCGTTCCGTTCTATTCGTCGGCGGATTACTTCGGAGAGGTCAGCCAGAACGAGATGCGGTCGCTGATCCAGCAGGCCGCCGAAACCGATTGGCTCACGGCGCTTCGCACCCGGTACAAGGAGAAGAATCCGGAGCTTTACGGTTATGCGGCCGATCTGAACAGAGCGAGCTGGATTCCACTGCTCCCGATCGGGCCGAAGAGCACCGTGCTCGACGTCGGATCGGGTCTGGGAGCGTTGACCCATGCGCTCGCATTGAATTACGAGCGGGTCGTGTCGATGGAACCCATCGAGGAGCGAGTGCGCTTCACTCGCATCAGGCTGCAACAGGAAGGCATCACGAATGTCGACCTGATGCAGACCACGATCGATGCGATGCCCTTTCATGACGGGACGTTCGACCTGATCGTCCTCAACGGCATCCTGGAGTGGGTGGCGGCGTGGCACGACGAGGGCACGCCGCGGGACGTTCAACTCGATGTCCTGCGTCGCATGCGCCGGCTGCTCAAGCCGCACGGGGTTCTGCTGGTCGGCATCGAGAACCGGATTGGCTTCCATTCGTTTCTCGGCCGGGTCGATCATTCAGGACTTTCGTTCACCAGCATCATGCCCAGGTGGCTGGCGTCGCTCTACATGAAGGTGCGTCAGCCCGGTTTTCACCGCACGCTGCTGAACTCGTCGCTGGGGTATCGGACCTACACCTACAGCCCGCGTGGTTATCGCACTCTTCTGCGCCAGGCAGGCTTCGAATCCGTGGATCACTGGTGGCCGCGAGACGGCTACAACCTGCCACACGTGATGTATCGGATCGCCAATCGAGCGGAAATCCGGGACGAGGCGCAATATGAATGCAATGCGGCCAACCGGATCAACGGGTACACGTTCCGCCGGGTGGTGAAACAGCGGGTCCTGGACAAGACCGGCCTCTTGTACTCGACGCTGCCCGACTTGATCATGCTCGCACGGCCGACGGCGAACGACGGCGAAGCCGATCATGGCAACCCGTCGCTGATCGAGGCGCTCCACAAGATCGTTGTGGCCTTCCGTGAGGAGCGCGGCGCCGCACCCGAACCGTGCGAAGCCTCCGTCCTCATGGGGCACAAGCTCAGAAACAAATCGATTCTCAAGTTCACGACGCCGTCCGGCGTGGCCGGTATTTGCAAAGTCGCCAACGTCCGATTACCCCGGGCCGACGCGGTTGAGCACGCCTACCAACTGCTGCAACGACTGCACGTCCTGTTCGAGAGCGCAGGGCCGCCATTGAGCGGTTCGATTCCTGCCCCGGTGACGTTCGTGAAGCACGGACCCTTGATCGCGAGCGTAGAGGCGCCGGCGTTCGGGGTCTCAGTAGGTCGGACCTCGCTCGAAGCGGACTACCTCTCGGACCGACCACGAGTCATGCGGCATCTCGAACACGCGGCGGCATGGCTGATCGCGGCGCAACCGACGCTGGCGCTGCTGCAGCCCGATTTCGCCGCTCGCCCGATTCCGTTCGAATGGAGGTCGATCGCCGGCCATGGCGGTACGCCGCGCGCCATGGTGCCGGACCGTTCGTCGTGGGTCCAGCACGGCGACTTCTTTCCCACGAACGTGCTGCTCGATGAGGCATCGGGGCGTCTCTGCGTCATCGATTGGGACAGCTGCAACGCAGGCTATCCGCCCTTGTTCGACTGGTTCTGCTTCGTGACCGGGCTCTATTACACCCACCAGCGAGTGCGCCGCCTGCCCAAAGGGCAGACCGTCGACCCGCTGTCGTTCGAGCAGACGTTCTTCGACTCCAGCTGGTTCGCTGACGCGATCGTCGCGCGCACGCTGCAGATCTCCACGGCGCTGGGCGTGAGCCGCCCTCGAATCATGGATCACTTCGCCGACTATCTGGCGGTGCGGCACCACCAGTTCGAAGACGATCGGGACTCGGGCAGCAAAGAGCGATGGGGAAGCCTCTTCAAGGAGTTCCACGCGTTCTTTCTGGCGCACCAGGAGCGTTGTATTTTCCATCCAAGCCGCATCTGATGATGCTGCGGAACCTCTTCTCCGGCTCGCCGGGCGACGCGTCGCTGACACAGCGTGCAGTCTGGCTCATCACGGCCAAAACACTGGCATTCGCGTCGAGCTTCCTGCTTCCGCTCATCCTGGTGCGGCAGATGAGCCTGACCGAATTCGGTCTCTACAAGCAGGCGTTTCTCGTTGCGGGTTCCGTGGTGACGATTTTTCCTCTCGGGTTCGCGATGAGCGCCTTCTATTTCCTGCCGCGCGAAGAGGCGCGAAAGGGAGAGGTGGTCTTCAACATCCTGATCACCTACCTGGTGATCGGCGTTCTGTCGTGCCTGCTGTTCACGCTCGCGCCGGGCCTGCTCCTCGAGATCTTCAATTCCGCCGAACTCGCCACCTACTCGCCACTCATCGGACTGGTACTCCTGTTCTGGCTCGCATCGTCGTTCCTGGAGTATGTCGTCGTGGCGAATGGCGACGTCCGCCTGGCGTCGGCGTTGGTGGTGGTGATCCAGATTTCACGAGTAACGCTGCTGATCGGCGCGGCTGTGCTCGTCGGTTCGCTCAGGGCACTGCTGCTTGCCGCGCTGTTCCACGGTGTCATCCAGATGGCGATGACCGTGTGGTATCTGGCGGTGAGGTTTCCCGGCTTCTGGCGGCATTGGAGCTGGGATCTGTTGCGCGCGCAGCTCGCGTATGCCTTGCCGCTGGGGGCGGCGGGACTGCTGGCCATCGCCCAGGACGACCTGCACAACTACATCGTCTCGCACCGATTCGACCCGGCGACGTACGCCATCTACGCCGTCGGGTGCATGCAGATTCCGCTGCTGCTGGTCTTCCGCGATTCGGTTGGGACCGTGATGATTGCGCGCGTCAGCGCGCTTCGCCAGGAAGGCGGGACACGGGAGATTCTGCAACTGACGGTGAGAATGCTGCGGAAGCTCGCCGTGATCCTGTTCCCGCTCTATTTCCTGCTGATGGTGACCGGGCACGAACTGATCACGGTCCTGTTCACCCCCCGGTACAGTCAGAGCTGGCCGATCTTCGCGATCAACCTGACGTTCATCCCGTCGCTCTTTCTGGCCACGGCGTACGACCCGATCCTGCGCGCGTACCCCGAGCACTTCGGGTTCCTGCTGAAGGTGCGCGCGGTGCTGGCGGTCATCCTGTTTACCGGATTGATCTGGGCGACCGGCCGCTTTGGCCTCCTCGGGGCGATCTCGGTCGTCGTCGCCGTCAGCATGACCGAAAGAATGGTCGTCGGCTTCAAGGTGACGCGGATTCTCGAACTCACCGCCTCGGATTGGGTGCTCGTCAAGGATGTCGGCTGGGTTCTGCTTGCGGCCGTCGCCGCCGCACTCGTGGCGGTCGTCACGCGGGCCGCGATGGTGCCGACGAGTCCGCTGGCGATGTTGATGACGACGGGAGTCGTCTTCGTGCTCGCCTACGCCGCCGCGCTCACGCGTCTGAGCATCCTCGCGCCCGAGGAACTGAAGTTCATCGATCGGCAGCTGGAACGTCTCGGCCTGCCTCAGTCATTTCGCCTCTTCGCGGTTACACCGAAGCGAGCGTCGGGGACGTAAACGTATCTGGACGAATCGAGCACGCAAGCGGTTCGCGCTACGGGCGTCAGCGGCGGCGCAACACGTGATAGATGAAGACGGGGGCGCCGGCAAACGACGGCGACGGATGCACTTCGATGAGATCCAGTCCGTTGGCCTCGTAGTACCGGCGTAGGCGCCGCTCACTCTGATACAGGGTGTCGCCGAGGAAGCCTGGCAACCGACGCGACGTCATGGCGAATACGAGCGTGTTGACGATCGAACGAAGACCGTAGACCCGTACCTTCCAGTTGCGATCGGCCAGCAGGTACCGCAGAAAATATCCAAGTCCGTGGTACGAGATCCGCGCCGTGCCGCCGGGCGGGAGTACCCGCGCAATCTCGGCGATCGCGGCAGATTCCTCCGTGTACGGGATGACGACTTTGCAGACCACCCCATCCACTGATGCGGTCCGGATAGGAAGCTGCTCCGCGTATGCACGTGCGACGGCAAGCCCGCTCTCCCGGGCGCGCCGCGCCAGAGCGGGATCGAGCTCGAGGCCGACGCTGCGGCAGCCGACCGCCTGCAGCCGACGCATCTGCTCGCCACCGCCGAACCCGAGGTCGAGCACGCGAGCCCCCGGCGGAAAGTCGTCGAAGGCGAACTCCTCGCTGATATATCCGACCCATTCACACGCTCGCGCCGTACTCCCGACCATGCGACACTCCGGTTGAAATACTGAAAACGTTCCCTGACGACGGCCCGCGCGAGCCGCAAGGCGCGCCTGGCCGTCAGCAATTCGGGTACCGGACGAGGGCGACAGCCGACGCGCACGCGCTTTGCAGGCAGCCCGGCGATGCCTGCGAGACAGGACGCCAGTGCCTCGGTCGTCATTGGCACATACAACCGTGCGCGGCTGCTCGAGGCGACCCTCGAATCGCTCCGCCGGACGGTCTCAGGGCGGCCATGGGATGTCGTTGTCATCGACAACAACTCGAACGACGACACCGGGCAGGTTGTGAGCGCCTTTGCCGCCACGGCTCCAGTGCCGGTCATTTACCTGCACGAGGCGCGTCAGGGAAAATCGAACGCGCTGAACACCGGCTTGGCCCACGCGCGCGGCGACATCCTGCTCTTGACCGACGACGACGTCGAGGTGGATCCGCACTGGCTGGAGGAGGCGTGCCTCGCGTTCGACCGTGATCCAACGATTGACTACGCTGGCGGACCCGTGTCGCCGATCTGGGGCGCGACGCCGCCCTCGTGGTTCGACCAGCAACGAAGCGACCTCTGGGGCACCGTGGCGATTCTCGACTACGGGGCCGCGCCGTTCGTCTTCGAGGAACGCCAGCGCGTTCCGCTCGGGGCAAACATGGCGATCCGCCGCGATCTCATCGCCCGGGTCGGGGCATTCCATCCCGAGCTCGGACGTAACGGACGGTCGTTGCTCGGACAGGAGCAGGCAGAGTTCCTCGCCCGGGCGCGGGCGCACGGCATCCGCGGCGCGTACGTGCCGGGCATGAAGGTGGCGCATCACGTACCGGCGTCACGCCTGACCAAGGATTACTTCCGTCGCTGGTGGTTCTGGAAGGGCATCTCCCGGGCCCGCGTTGACGCCATGCATCATCGGACTGAGCTGGGGCTGGACCTGCGTCACGTGCCGCGCATCGCCGGCGTGCCGCGCTATGTCTGGGGCCAGATTCCACGGGAGGCAGCTGAGTGGGTGCGGGCCAGGCTGGCCCGCCGCGAGAAAGACGCGATGCGCCATGCGATGAGACTTGCCTACTGCCTCGGCTACATACGCGCGTGCTGGTCGCGTCGCACGCTCGCTCCTCTCGCTCCGATTGCCGTCGGCAGCTCGCCCGCGTAGTGGACTGCCCGGGCGTCACCGCGCCGCCCGAGCTTTGTACGTAGCGGATTCGCCTGAAGCAGCATTCCATTTCTCATCCGTGCTGCCCGGCTGCCTCGGCTTCAGGCTTTCAGGGTTTCCTGATCAGGCGCGTCACTTGCAGCGGAAGCGGGTTCGATGCATCCACCCGATGAGATGGACCGGCCCAGACGACTCGACGTCGCCGTGGTGGCGCCGACGCTGCGCATTCTCGGGGGCCACGCCGTCCAGGCGGAGCGGATTCTCGAAGGCTGGCAGGGCGACCCGGACGTTCATGCATGGCTGGTCCCGATCAATCCGGTACCGCCGAAGCCGTTTGCGCCGCCGCTGGGGCGGTCTGGGCGTTTGTCCGCCAGAACGCTGCAGAAACCAAGAGAAGAGCAGCTACCCAAAGAAGGTGCTTTCTTCGATTTGGGTTTTGCAGGGAAACATCGCTCATGGCACTGATTTTTACACTTATCCTATAATTCCGACCGATGAAATTTTCTCATTTGAGGGTGGCGGCAGCAACGCTGGGGCTGACTGCGCTTATCTGGCAGATTCCACAGACTCCGGGCGCCGCGTCTCTCCACGCGGCCCAGGCGGGCGGGGTAGCAAGCCCATCAAGCGCATCAAGTCCATCAAATGATGCCGCGTCGGTTCGCGCGACGGTGGATCGATACTGTGTCACCTGCCACAACAGCAAAGCGACGACAGCTGCAACGGCTACCGGCGTCGTTCTCGACCGCGCCGATGTGAACCACATGGCGGACGATCCGGCGCTCTGGGAAAAAGTCGTCCGAAAGCTTCGGACGAATGGAATGCCGCCCGAGGGGGCTCCACGCCCGGATCGTGCGGCGCATGATGCGCTTGTGGGCTTCATTGAATCACGGCTTGACCGCGCCGCTGCGGAGCGTCCCAACCCGGGCCGTTCTTCAGTCCATCGATTGAATCGCGCGGAGTACGCCAACGCAATCCGCGACCTGCTTGCGCTCGAGATCGACACCGCCGCGCTGTTGCCGCCCGACGATTCAGCGGATGGGTTTGACAATATCGCCGACGTCTTGAGCCTGTCGCCGGCGTTGCTCGAACGCTATTTGTCCGTGGCGGCTAAAGTCAGTGCGCTCGCCGTTGGAAGCCCGAAGATCACAGCCAGTTCCGAAACCTACAAAGTTCGCGGCGACATGTCGCAGAACGAGCACCTCGAAGGGCTCCCGCTTGGCACGCGCGGAGGCGTCTCTGCCCTGCACACGTTCCCGCTCGACGGCGAGTACGTCATCCGAGTGAAGCTGGTGGAAACGAACCTGGGAACAATCCGCGGGCTTCAGGATGAGAACCAACTGGAGATTGGGGTGGGTGGTGAGCGCGTGCTCTTGACGCCCGTTGGCGGGCCGGAGGACTACATGATGTCGTCGGTCAACGCGACCGATGCGGTTAACGCACTTCAGACGCGCCTTCAGGCTCGCGTCGCCGTTCCGGCGGGGCAGCGACTGGTGACGGCAGCGTTTCTTGAGCCGGCATCTTCGCTGGGTCCGATCCGGCTGCAGGGATTTGGATACAGCACAATCGTTGCGACCGATCACTTCGGACACCCGCACATCGAGTACATGACGGTCAGCGGTCCATTCAATGCAGCCGGCGCCGGCGACACGCCAAGCCGCCAAAGGATATTTACATGCCGTCCGGTTCGCCCCGCAGAGGAACGGGCGTGCGCCACGAAGATTCTCTCGACGCTGGCTCGACGCGCGTACCGGAGACCTGTGAATGAGTCCGATATGTCGGGTCTTCTCCGCTTCTACGACGAAGGCCGCAAGAACAACAGTTTTGAAGCCGGCGTCGAGATGGGCCTGCGCGCAATGCTGGCGAGCCCCAAGTTTGTATTCCGGGCTGAGCGCGATCCGGCCGGCATAGCCGCCGGCAGCACCTATGCACTAAGCGATCTCGAGCTGGCGTCACGGCTGTCGTTCTTTCTCTGGAGCAGCATGCCCGACGACGAGCTCCTGCAGGCCGCGAGCGCAGGCCGGCTGCGGGCGCCAGCGATGCTCGATCGCCAGGTCCGGCGCATGCTGGCCGACCCGAAGGCGGAGCGTCTGACGACGAATTTTGCCGGGCAGTGGCTCCATCTGCGCAACCTGCGCACGCAGCAGCCCAACTCGATGGAGTTCCCTGACTTCGACGACGACCTGCG
>Ga0207701_10005662_pt1 | contig 12523 bp, 9 predicted proteins | sample KBSSwiSSwithPhiX_FD_184294 | JGI IMG/M metagenome (GOLD analysis project Ga0207701, IMG submission 184294) | Switchgrass rhizosphere bulk soil microbial communities from Kellogg Biological Station, Michigan, USA, with PhiX - S5 (SPAdes) (version 2) | ecosystem: Environmental > Terrestrial > Soil...
TGGCAGATGGCGGCGTTGTTGTTGCCCAGCTCGTAGAGCATCTGGCCGTTGGCGCGCATGAACAGCGCGCGAATCTCGCAGGCAGGTAACCGGGGATTGTTCAGGGCGTCGAAGTTCCCGAGCTGTTCGAGCGCCGAGAGACCGCGCAGGTTGGCGAGCCGGTTGTTCATCGAGATCGTCAGACGATCGGCGGCCGTCACGCTCTCGAGGCCGGTCAGATCCTGCAGCGTTGCATTGTTCGTGATGTAGAGGCTGCTCAGCGCCGGCGCGTTCGCGATCGCGAGATCCGCCAGCGTGGTGAGCTGCATGTTCGAATCGATGCTCAGCGTACCGCCGCTGTAGAACGTGAAGGGGCCGAGGCCGGCGAGGCTGGTCAGGCGGGTCGCGCCGATGTTCAGCGAATTGACGATGGCCAGCTTGCGCAGGCCGGCGAGTGTGTTGATGGGGCCCATGATGTTAAGAGTGTTCGTCGCGCTGGTGAGGTTGCGCAGACCTTCGACGTTGCGAAGCGCGGCGTTGTCGGAGATCTCGAGATCGTAGACGGTGGTGATCGCGGCGAGCCCCTCGATGTTCTGAAGGACCATGTTGCTCCGGATGTCGACGGTGGAGACACTGGTCAGCGCCAGCGCCGCGAGATCCGCGAGCCGCTGATTCGACACGATCCGCAGGGTGCCGACGTCCCGGACGCCGCCCAGCCCGGTGAGGCTGGTCAGCATCCGATTGCCGCCGATGTCGATCGTGTCGAGCTTGGTGAGCGACGCGAGCGCGGCGACGCTGGTGAGCGCGTTGTTGTCTTGTATGGAGAGGGTGTTTCCGGTGGTCGTCACGGCACCGAGGCCGTCGAGACGGGTGAGCGCCGGGTTGCCCGAGATCTTGAGGCCGACTCCAATCTTCGTCACGGCGTCGAGCCCGCTCATGCTGGTGAGCATCGGGTTGCCCGAGATCGTGACCGTGCCGCCGATGCTCGTCACGGCGTCGAGACCCTTCAGGCTGGGCAACTGGACGTCATCGGTGATCGTGACGTCGAAGCCGATGCTCTTCACGGCGTCGAGCCCGGTGAGGCTGGTCAACGCGCGATCGCCCGTGATCGTGACCGAACCTCCGATGGTGGTCACGGCGTCCAGGCCCGCCAGATTGGTCAGGCTGAGGTTGTTCGTGACGATGAGGTCGCCTTTCAGCGTCTTGACGGCGAGCGCGCGCAGACTGGCGAGGTTGTCGTTCTTCGAGACCGTGAGCCATCCCAGATCGGTCACGCCGCCCAGTCCGGTGACGCTCGTGAGCAGGGGATTGGAGGCCAGCTCGATGCCGCCCGCCGTCGTCACCTTGGCAAGACCGGCGATGCTCACCAGCGACGGGTTGTTTGTGATCGTGATGGTCTGGCGCACCGACGTGAGCCCGCGCAGGCCGTCGAGATTGGTCACCGCGAAGTTTGTGACGGTGAGGGCACCACCCACCGACGTCAGGCCTTGCAGGCCCTCGAGATCGGTCAGCCCGGCGTTCGACACGATCGTCAGGTTCGCCCCCACGCTGCGCAGGTTCTGGAGGCCGGCCAGACCCTTGAGCGTGGTGTTGTATTCGATATCGAGCGCGCCGCCGATCGATTCGAGCCGGGACAGGTCGGCGAGGCTGGTGAGCGCCTGGTTGCCGAGGATGGTGACGCCGCCGGTGACGGTCTTGAGACAGGCGAGGCGCGCGAGCGTCGGCGTGTGCGCGTCGATGGTGAGGTCGCCACGGACCTCCGATACGAGCGGCCCGGTGTCGCCGGGGAAAGAGACGAAGACGAGCGAGCCCGTCACGGGCTGCGCCGAGCTGCATCCCGGATCGCCGGAGGCACCGCCGACGCCGGAGGAGCCGGCAATGCCCGGACCCACGAAGGTGCCGGCGACGCCCGCGAAGCCGCCTAGACCTCCACCACCGCCCCGGCCGCCCGCGCCCGCCGCACCGCCCGTCCCGCCGACGCCCGCAGCGCCGCCCGTGCCGGGCGCTCCCCCTGCCCCACCCCTACCGGGCGAGCCCCCTGCCCCGCCGGTCCCGGAAGCGCCACCGCCGCCCGGACCACCTGCGATCGCGCCCGCGCCACCGCCGCGTCCCGCGACGCCGGCCGCATCGCCGTCGTTCGGGTCCCCTCCGTCCGGGCTTACGCCGCCGCCCGCCCCGCCCGCGCCGCTGGATCCGGCGGCGCCGTCGGTCGACAGCGTCCGCTTGTTGCAACCGACCGCCGCCGCGCCACACGCGGCAAGCGCGAGGATCTGTGGCCACCTATGTCTGCCTGCACGCACGTACTGGCGAAAGACGTCCTGACGTCACACAACCGGCTCAGCCAGCACGACCGGACATGTGCCAATGATTACAGTTGGTTGATGCAACGGATGAGGCGCGCCGGCCGGCAAACGCGTCCGTCGCGGCCTTGCCCTGGCGCGCCCTTCCGTGAGACGAGTGGTAAACAGGGCCCGATGAAGAATATCTTCGAGCACATCTACCGGAACGACCTCTGGCATGGCGGGTCGGGCCCGGGATCGCTTCCCAGCGTCAACCGCCCTTACATCCGGTTCCTGCACTCGTTTCTGCGCCACAACCGGATCGCCTCGGTCGTCGACCTCGGTTGCGGGGACTGGCAGTTCTCGCGCCATGTGAACTGGGGAGATGCGCGGTATCTCGGTCTGGATGTCGTGCCGCACGTCCTGGAACGGAATCGGGGTCGCTACGGCAGCCCCACGATCGAGTTCCGCGAATCGCCGGCCGACGCGAACGATGTGCCCGCGGCCGACCTGCTGCTGATCAAGGACGTGTTCCAGCACGTCAGCAACGCGAAGGTGCGCTCCTACGTCGAGGTGTTCCCCAAGTTCAAGTACGTGCTGGTGACCAACTGTATCCAGAAGAGCCGGCACCTGATGAACACCGACATCGAGGACGGCGGCTTCAGGCCCGTCGATCTGCGGCTGCCGCCGTTCTCGCAGCCGATGGCGTCGGTGCTGGAGTTCGGATCGAAGCGCATCTTCAACCCGTGGCGGTTCGAGATCACGACGCCCGGTGTGAAGGAGGTCTTCCTCTGGATCCACCCCGCGGGCGAGGCGGCCGGGGAAGCGGCCGTCGAGCCGCCGCTGCAGGCGAACGCGGTTCAGCGCTAAAACCAGGGCTCGCCTGTGTTGATATCGCTGGGCCGTATCCGCGCGTCCGGCGAGCGCCATCGTGCGGACCGCTACGCTGGTGCGAGACGCAGCGCTCGATCCGCACGAAACCTGAGGCAACCGCCGCTAACGCAGTACTTTGAGCGCGGAAACCCAGGCTAGCGCGCGGCGCGAAGACCGCGCTTCAAACCACTTGAACCGCCGCTTGCTAGGCGCTCGCCGGACGCGCGGATACGGCCCGCGCGCTGCGAAGGTATCGACACGGGCGATCCCTGGGTTTAGTCGCTCAAGAACCGCGCGCCAGGCGCCGAGACAGGCGTCATGAGCGACACGCGCGCGCAGGCCAAGGAACAGCTGTCCGCCCTCATCCAGCGGGTCATGGAAGACGGCAAGATCGAACCCGGTGAACGCGAGGAATTACAGGCGGTTTACCGGCAGGCAATTCTCACCGTCGGCGACGTCAGGGAGGTGCTGGGCCGCTACATCAAGTCCGTGCAGGACGAGGTGCTCGCGGACGGCAAGGTGACCGACGAGGAACGCAAGCGCTGCCGCGCCGTCGTCTCGGAGCTGAAGATCCCGCCCACGCTGCTGCCCGAGAGCTTCAAGGCGATCATCATCTCGTCGTAGCGCGAGGTTTACGCCGCGCGGGTCTCGCCATCGCCGCGCGTTCGGGCTGCTTCGATCGCAGCGGCCAGCTCGTCCGCGAGTGCGTCGACGAAGGCGTCGATGCTCGCGCGATCGTTGTGGCGCGTGATCGTGAAGCGGATGCCCGGCTGGTTCACCGGCACGGCGGGGAAGACGCTGGGGCAGACGTAGAAGCCGCGGTCGCGCAGGTTATTGACCGTGCGGAACACGATCGCGGTCGAGTCGCACGGCACCATGAAGATCGGCGTCCGGTCTCGGCCGGCCAGCGGGATGTCGCGCCGTGAGACGGCCTGCCAGGCATGGTCGATCAACGCGGCGAGCTCGTTCTGCAGCCCCGCGAACCAGGGATCGTTGTGCAGGCGCGCCGACGCGACAGCGGCGCCCAGCATCGGCGGCTGGATGGGACCCGAGAACAGCATGGGCCCGCCGCAGCGCCGAACCAGCTTGACGGTGTCGGCGTCCGGCAGCACCAGACAACCTCCTGCCGCCGAGAACGCCTTGTTCAGCGACAGCGCCACGGTCACGCGCGGATGCCCGCCCAGGCTGGCCAGCGCGGCGCCGCGGCCGCGCAAGCCCGACCAGCTGGTCGAGTGGGCGTCGTCGACATAGAGGTGCAGCGTCGGATACGCGTCGAGGAGGGCGCGCAGCTTCGCGAACGGCGCGAAGTCACCGCGCATCGAGTAGACGCCGTCGCACACGTAGAACACGCGTCGTCCGCCCGCCGACAGCTCGGCGACGCGTCGCTCGAGCCGTTCCAGCTGGTTGTGGCGCACCCGTTCCACGGGCACGTCACGCAGCAGCGCCGTCGCCGTGTGCAGGCTGGCGTGCGCGAACTGATCGATCAGCACGGCGTCACCCTCGCGGACCAGCACGGGCAACGCCGCGATGTGGCCCAGCGTCGTCGACGGCGCCACCAGGACGTGTCCGTCCGTCATCGCCGTCAGCTGCTCCTCGAGCTCGCGGTAAAGCGCGTTCTCGAGGTACGCGCGCGAGAACGAGAACTGCGTGCCGTAACGGCGCGTCGCCTCGCAGGCGGCCTCCCGGAGATCATCGCGCATCTCCAGCCCGAGGTAGCTGCAGCTGCCGAAGTTGCGCATGGCCTGGCCGTCGACCTCGACCGACGAGCCGTCATACTGCCCGGCGCGGTTCATGATGACGCCCGCGTCGGCCGCCTCGCTGACGAAGCGGTTCGCGGAGTCGATGATGCGCGAGGGCGCGAATCGGAAGCGCGGGCTATCCATGGCCCACCTCCCCCGCGACGACGGAGCGCAGGTCGACGCCCGGCCCGCGGAGCGCGTCCTCGTCCCAGCACAGGCTGACCACCCGCCACGATCCGTCCTCGTTCACCAGCTGGATCGAGTTCACGCCCTGCCCCAGCCGATCGACGGCCGCCGGGTGGCGCTTCGTCTCGTAGGCGCTGAGCACGTGCACGACGGCGCCCAGGCGGTCGACGCGACGACTCACCTCGCGCTCGTGGAAGCCCGTGTACGCGCCCAGGTCCAGCATCTCGCGCGCCATCGCGCAGAACGTCGGCAGATCCAGATGGTCGATGCCCTCGGGCGTCACCCGGGTGATCCGCGCGTGACGCGAGAACACGTCTTTCATGCCGTCCCAGTCCGGCTCGCCGCCCTCGTCGAAAGAGATGACCTGGTAAAGGCGGTCAAGCACGCCGTCGAGCGCCGCGCGCTCGCCGCCCGAAAGCTCGTGTCTCGGTGATGTCATGAACGATTCCTCTCGTGTCGGGGGGATTGGTCGCGAACGACCGACACATGAGCAATCGACGAGCCAGCGGCGACACCCGCGGATCACGCGGGCGCGCCGCGCTCCCACGCGCGGCTTGCGCACAGATTGCTCAAGCCGCTGAACAGATTGTTCCGTCGGTGGGCGCGGGCCTCACCGACGGTCATTCGCAACCAAACGTCGGCGGCTAGGGCTAGTAGCCGTAGAGGCAGGCGAAGATGGCGTTGACCTCGTCATCGCAGTTGGGGGACTGCGGGAACGGCGCGGAACCCGCGCTGCAGAACCAGTTCTCGGCGGCGGGCGAGAGGCCCTCGATACAGCCGAGGAACACGTTCCACTCGGCGCCGCAACCGAAGGCGTTGAAGTAATCCGTGTTCGAGAGGCAGTCGCTGATGCACAGCGGGCGGCTGAGGTGCGGGCTGGCGCATTCGGCCGCCAGCTGCGAGTCGCAGGTCCGCGCGCACACGAACGTCGGGTTGGCGGGATCGCAGACCGGCGAGGACGCGTTCGCCACCACCGTGGTCGACGGGCCCCCCGGCGGGATCAGCTTCCACGACAGCTCTTTCCCGCTGGTGAACGGCACCGAGAAGTCGAACGGGTAGTCGCCCGGCTGGAAGTCGCGCGGCCGCGCCTGCGCCGTGTCCGCGGCGAACAGGTTCTTCTTGCCGTACGGGATGGTGACGGTCAGCCCGTTGTCGTTGTGGTAGCCGAAGTGCGCGGCGAACGATCCGTCATCCTGCGGCTCGATGCACTCCAGCCGCGGGATGATCGGCGCCTTGCCGGCGTGCGTGACCGCGTCGTCGAAGTAGGCGAGGAACGGATCGATGCGCGTGAAGATCGCGTAGTCCTCGCAGAACAGGCCGGTCCAGAAGCCGACGCCGGCCAGGTAGGTCTTGCCCTTCCGCTCGACGAGCAGCGGCCCGCCGGAGTCGCCCGCGCAGGTGTTCGCGGACGGCGCCAGGCCGTTGGTCTTGAGGAGGTTCGGCTGGATCGCCGGATCGAGGATGCCGGGGTTGGGATCGTCGGGGTGAAAGTCGGCGTCGGTCGGCGAGCCGAGGAGCTTCACCTTGGCGCTGCGCTTGATGCCGGCGCCCTCGACCTGGGTGATGTCGGCCGTCAGCGCCTTGCTGCCGCCCCAGCCCACGATCTCGCCCTTCTTGTCGGCATCTGTCACCGGCTCGCGCAGCAGCGGGATCGGATCGAAAGGAAGCTTGCGATCCAGGTGCAGGATCGCGAGGTCGGGGTAGTTGATGTTGGCGACGTAAGACGGGTTTCTCGCCAGCGTCTCGACGCGCGCCCACAGCGAAGGCTGGCCGGGCTCGGGAATGTTCGGCAGCGTCGCGACGTCGGTCAGGTAGTCGTTACCGAAGTAGACGAAGCTTTGCCCGGGGATCGCGTCGGTGCGAATGCAGTGCGCCGCCGTCACCACGACGCGCTCGGCGAAGTACGTGCCCGTGCAGAGAATCCAGCCGCCGTTGAACAGGTTGGACCGGACGGCGACCACCTGCGGCAGCTTCTTCTCGGTCTTGCCGCGAATGATCCCTTCGGTGCTGTCGTCGGTCGGGTCGGGCACGTCCGAGCAACCCGCCAGCAACGACAACGACAGCGACGCGCACATCACCAATCCAAAGCGAGAGGGCTTCATATTCCGAACCTCCAGTAATTGAGGGGCTTCCGCGACTAACGACGCGGGCGGATAGTTGCCGACGCAGCGCGACCGGGCAAGCGACAATTCGCTCGAATTGCCAAGATCGGGCAACGACGTGGCCGCGTCTGCCGAAGGTGAGATTGTCCTCCTGGACGTTTTCTCGCTCGTTTACCGGGCGTTCTTCGGGCTACCGCCCATGGTCACCACGCGCGGGGAGCCGACCGGCGCGCTCTACGGATTCTCGACGCTGTTGCTGAAGCTGCTGCGCGAGCGGCGGCCCCGGGGGATCGCCGCCGCGCTCGATGCGCCAGCCGCCACGTTTCGTCACGCGGCGTTCGCGGGCTACAAGGCCAACCGGCCGCGCGCGCCGACACCGCTCGGGCAGCAACTCCGGCGTTTGCCGGAGCTGCTCGACGCGTTCGGCGCGAGCAGTTTCACGGTGCCCGGTTTCGAAGCGGACGACGTCCTCGCGACGCTCGCGCGCGAGCTGGCCGGCGCGGGCGAGACGTCGCTGGTCGTCACCGGCGATCTCGACGCGCTCCAGTGCGCCGGCGATCGCGCGCGCGTGTTCGTGGTCGGGCGCGGCGCCACGGCCGGGCGGCTGTACGACGAGGCGGCGATCTGGACGCGCTTCGGCGTCACACCCGCCGAGCTGCCGGACTGGAAGGCGCTGGCCGGTGACGTGACCGACGAGATCCCGGGCGTGCCCGGGGTGGGAAGCCGGCGCGCGTCGCAGCTGGTGCGCCGCTTCGGCGGCGTCGACGGGCTGCTGCGCAGCACCGACGAGATCTCGCCGGCCGCGCTGCGCGAGGCGATCGCGGCGCGCGCGGGCGACTTGCCGCTGTGGCGCGATCTCGCGCGCCTGCGCGACGACGTGCCCTTGCCCGAGGGCAAGCGCTTCGGCGTGTTCGACGCGGCGGCGCGCGCGCGGACGCGGGCGCTGTTCGAGGGCCTCGAGTTCCGCTCGCTGCTGCCGCGCCTCGACGCGCTCCCGCCCATCACGAACTAACGTCAGAGCGCGCCGGACGGCGCCGCGAACGTGTCGCAGCGGCGGGCGTCGCCGCTGTCGAAGCCGCGCTTGAACCAGCGCATGCGCTGCTCGCTGCTGCCGTGGGTGAACGTCGCGGCGTTCCGGTGCCCGAGCGCGTCGTCGCCGATGTTGTGCGCGGCGGTGACCGCCTCGCGCAGATCCTCGTCGGTGATCGCCAGCGAGGCGCGGGCGGTGTGCCCCCAGACGCCGGCGAGGCAGTCGGCCTGCAGCTCCAGCCGCACGGACGTGCGGTTTCGATCGTCGCCGGCGGGGCGCAGCGCGCGCGCGCCGAACAGGTTCTGAACGTGATGGCCCACCTCGTGCGCGATCACGTACGCCTGCGCGAAATCACCCGGCGCCCGCAGGCGCCTGGTCATCGTGTCGTAGAAGCTGGGGTCGAGGTACAGCCGCCCGTCGGAAGGACAGTAGAACGGACCGATCGCGGACGTCGCGTTGCCACACCCGGTCTCGACGCCGTGGGAGAAGACGACCAGCGTCGGGTTGCGATACGTCGAGACGCTGCGCCCGTAGTCGGGGAGCGCGCCCTTCCTGAACTCCGCCGACCATACGTCCTCGGTCGACGCCAGCACGACGCGCGAGAAGTCGCAGGCGCGACCGAACGCCGGTGAAGCCGCGCACGTGCTGGCCGCGCTCCCCGAGCCCCCGGGGTCGCCGCCCCCGCCGAAGATCGCCTGTTTGAGGCTGGCGGGCGCGAACAGGTAGAAGCCGCCGACCAACGCGACGATCACCAAGGTCCCCTTCACGCCCAGCGTGCGCACCAGCCCGAACAGCAGCGCCGGCGCCGCCCCGCCGCCCCCAAAACGGCCGCCGCCGGCCCCCCGGTCCTCGAAGTTGTCGGAACGTCTGCGGCCTTCGGTGTCCATCAGCGGAGCTGGGTCAGCATCGTCTCGGCGTTGCTGACCTCGAATTTGCCGGGCTGCTCGACGTTCACCTGCTTGACCACGCCATCCTCGACGAGCAGGGAGAAGCGGCGCGAGCGGATGCCCATCCCGTCCTTCGTCAGATCACGATCGAGGCCGAGCTTCCCCGTCAGTTCGGCGTTACCGTCGCCCAGCATGCGGATCTTGCCGATGGCGTCCTGGTCGCGCCCCCAGGCGGCCATCACGTAGGCGTCGTTCACCGAGACGCACCAGATCTCGTCGACCCCGCGCGCCTTCAGCGCGTCGAGGTTGGCGACGTAGCCGGGGACGTGTTTGGCCGAGCAGGTCGGCGTGTAGGCGCCGGGCAGGCCGAAAATGACGACGCGCTTGTTTCGGGCGGCCTCCACACTGTTGACGGGCTTGGGCGACAGCGGACACGCCTCGCCGAACTCCGTCGTCTCCATCAGCGTCGCTTCGGGAAGCTTGTCGCCGATCGTGATCATGCCGTTCCGTATGTCACAGACCGGTGCGGGCGACAATCTGATCCGAGCCTTTCCGGACCGTTTGCGGCATCTTCTAAGAAACGGATGGTCATCGCGAAGGGCGCGCGCAACGTCTCCCGCATTTTGCCGCTGGCGATCGCGAGTGGAGCCGGCGAGCTTCGCTCGCCGCGAAACATCGCGGGAGGGTTTGGGAACCCTCTGGGGGTTCCCATTTTGATCGTGATCGCGCTGGGCGGCTGCGGGAAGCGAAACCCGGTGGCGAGCATGGACGCCGGCGGCGGTTCGGGCGGCATCACCACCGGCGGTGACGGCGCCGCGGGAAGCGGCGGTGCCGGCGGGCGCGGCGGCAGCAGCGGTGCGATCGGCAGCGGCGGCGGCGGCGCAACCGCGGGCACCGTCGGCAACGGCGGTGTCGGCGGGACCGCGGGCACCGCCGGCAACGGTGGTGTCGGCGGGACCGCGGGCACCGTCGGCAACGGTGGTGCCGGTGGCGCGGGTGCGTCCGCCGGAACGGGCGGCGGTGCGCTCGCGGGGACCGGCGGCGCGGGCCCGGCCGGTGCGGGCGGCACGAGCGCCGCCGTCCCCGGCTGCGGAGCCCCGGGGCAGGGCTGCTGCGCGGGCAATAGCTGCGCGGCGGGCGGATGCTGCGTGTCAGGGCTTTGCCTGGCCGACGGCGCGTCGTGCGTGCTGCTTCCGGGAACCTGCAGCGCGGCGAAATGCGGCACCGACGCATGCGGAGGCCCCGGACAGCCGTGCTGCAGGAGTCTGTACGGCGGGATGGTCTGCACCGCGCCCGACACGAGATGCGAAGCGGGCCGCTGCGCCCCCTGCGGCAGGAACGCCGGCGAGATTTGCTGCTTCGGCCCGCCGCCCCAGCTCGACGTGTGCCTCGCGAGTGGGCTGATCTGCGCCGGTGCGTCCACCAGCAACGCGACCTGCGTGGCCTGCGGCCAGGTCGGCGGGCCCTGCTGCTCCGGCAGTCGTTGCTCGGGCGCCGCGTGCTGCAGCAACGACCAGTGCGTCGCCGAGAGTCAGACCTGCGCCGGTGCCGGCGGCGTGTGCGCGAACGGACGCTGTCCCGCTTGCGGGGCGGCCGGCCAGACCTGCTGCGGCAGCTCGTGCGCGCCGGGATTCGCGTGCCGCACGAATATCTGCACCGCTTGCGGCGGCCCCGGCCAGACCTGCTGCCCGGCCACGACCATCGCCGATCGCTGCGGGCCGGGCACGGTCTGCTCGACGGACTCGCCCACGTCGACCAACCCCGGCGTCTGCACGATCTGCGGAGCCCCAGGGACGCCCTGCTGCGCGGACCGCGCGTGCAACGGCGGTGGCTGCTGCTTCGACGATCTCTGCATCGCGGACGGGGCGACCTGCGTCAGCACCGGCACCACCACCACCTACGGCCAGTGCAGCAGCGGGAAGTGCGCCTGCGGAAACCTGGGCCAGCGTTGCTGCCGGAACGGCGGCCCGACAAGCCTGGAACCGTGCGCGAGCCCCGACCTGTTCTGCGACAGCATCGGCGCCGGCTCCAGCGGACTCTGCCAGCCCTGCGGCCGGAGGAACGGTCCCTGCTGCGGCGGCGTCGCGTGCATCGAACCCGGCACCAGCTGTCTCCCGAACAGCGGTCTGTCTCAGCCCTCGTGCCGCTGAGCGGTCGTCACTTCCCCGATCCGAGGGGCGCGCTGATCCGTCGGACCGCGTTGTCGATCGGCTGCTTGGCCCAGCCGGGCAGGTGCGGGCGCGCAAAATAGAGCGCGCCGCCCAGCACCACCAGGATGACGGCCGCGCGGATCGCCATCCGGCCCGCCCAGCGCCCGAAGCGCGCGGCGACGCCCGACGCGGCGGCGCGTTCGGCACGCGCGGCAGCGCGCGCTGCCCGGCCGCCGAGGGCTGCCGGCGACGCGGCCCGCGTCGGCATGTTGTTCGCGGTCGGCTCGTAGCGGGTGTCGGCGACGTCTTCGGCGGCCGGCGGCGGCGCCGCGACCTCCTCCAGCTCCAGGTCCAGGCTTCCCAGACTGACGGCGATGCTGGGATCGCTCGCGGTGGGATCGGGGGGCTTGTCGCCGTCACGCGCGCTCAGCGTCTCGAGCCAGCGCTTCAGCGGCGCCGGCCCGCTCGGCTGACCGAGCTTGATCAGGATGGCGTCGATCTTGTCCGCCATCTGATCGGCGGTCTGCCAGCGCTTGTCGGGATCGGCGCGCAGCGCGCGCGTGATCAGCCGTTCGACGTCAGGGTACATGTCGCGGACCAGCGTCGACGGCTTGGCGGGCCGCGCGCGCCGCACCTGCATGATGACGTCCGCGTCCGACGGCCCATCGAACGGCTTTCGCCCGGTGGTCAGCAGGTAGAGCACGGTGCCCACCGAGAACAGATCGGAACGCCCGTCCAGCGGCAGGGCCTGCGATTGCTCGGGCGACATGTACGCGAACTTCCCCTTGATGATCCCGGTCGCCGATTTTTCGCTTTTGCCGACAGCCTTGGCGATGCCGAAGTCCGCCAGCTTCACCTCGCCGTGCTGACTGATGAGCACGTTCTGGGGCGTCACGTCCCGGTGCACGATGCCCAGCGGCTTGCCGTTGCGCTCGCGCGCGTGGACGTAGGCCAGGCCGCGACAGAGCGCGCCGACGATGGTGAGCGCCAGCGGCGTCGGCAGCTTCAGCTTGGCTGCCAGCGCGCGCCGCCGGATCTGTTCCAGGCTCCAGCCGTCGACGAACTCCAGTACCAGGAAGTACTGGCTGTTCGACTTGCCCAGATCGAGGACCTGGACGAGGTTGCTGTGGTTCAGCGTCGACGCGATGTGCGCCTCGTCGACGAACATGCGCACGAACTTCGGATCGGCCGCGAGCGACGGCAGGATCCGCTTGAGCACGACGGGTTTCTTGAACCCCTCCTCGCCCTGCTGCATGGCGAGAAAGATCTCCGCCATCCCGCCGTGGGCGATCTTGCTG